>JAEEGH010005792.1_pt1 | contig 30731 bp, 28 predicted proteins | sample 9134181 | NCBI WGS metagenome assembly JAEEGH01 (sample SAMN16246544, study PRJNA631951) | gut metagenome | biome: gut microbiome; feature: rumen; material: DP-attached | host: Bos | place: Iran: Karaj | collected 2018-10
GTATCTCCGGTATGTATACCGATTTTTGCTGCCATAATATCGGAGATGATGATCTCATCTTTCGAAAGTGAAGCTACATCTATATTCTGCATATACTTCGAATCACGGCTGATGCCCAGAACATTCACCGGAAGCATCCTGCCATTGTATTCTGTTTCATAGGTGCTGATCGTATCCTTCTCCACATCGGACGGAAGAACCGACTCATCCGGAAGTGGTGATTTCAGAACATATTGATACTCAGACACTGCCGAGTCCGGAAGAGTATCGATGTATTTGTCGAAAGAAGAACGCATCCCCAGTCCGAACATGCAGAGGAGTCCTGCGAGGAAAACACCGATGATCAAGGAGATATACTGTCCCTTGCTCCGAACGACTGTACGGACACGGAAACGATTAAGGAATCCGAGTTTTTTCATCTCATGCGCATTCTTTACACGCTTCTCTTTCTTCGTATCTCTGCGGATCAGCCGAAGCGGTGTAAGATTGAGTTTTCTTCCGAATACGATCAGGTTAATAAGGATCACAGCAAGGATCGGAAATCCGATCATGAGGACCATTCTGACCGGATCGATCGTATAGAGCATCTTCGGAACCACATAATAGGCATATACACTTTCCAACGGGATCTTATAGACGAATGTTAAGGCAAGAAGAAGAGCGATACCGGTGGAGATGATGGTAACCAGAACCGGGATCGCCAGATAATGACGGAGGATGGACTTCTTCTTATACCCGGTGGCGATCAGGACACCCACGAAAGAACACTCATCTTCGAATGTATGGACCGAAACAAGCGCGAATAGGAAGGCAACGATCACCATGGAGAGGATCATAAAGTAGGTCGACATATTAATATTCAGTTCCAGCTTAGAGATCAGATTATTGACTCTGTTGTTATCCCCGATGGCGCAGAAATCGGTAAGAATACCTTTATCTCCCAGTTTCTTGATGATGTCACGGTTCTCCTGGTTGACTTGTTCTCTGGACAGTTCACCTTTAAACTTATAGGCATACTGGAAGGTCATCTTCTCTTCCTCCAACGTAGAGAAGAATCCGTCACTGACGATCGCAACACCAAAGACTTCACGGTCCGCCAGAAGATCTCCCAGCTCCCTGAAACTGACGATATACTCAGGAAGTCCGATAATACCCGAAACCTCCATCTCCTCTGCACCGACCTGAAAACGGTCACCGAGTTTCAGATCATGGGTTTCTGCATAGAGTCGGTCCAGCGCGATCTCCTTATCACTGTCTGGAAAACTCCCCTCCAGCAGGAACGGGACATCAATGGATCTACGCATCTGAAAAACACGGATATCCGACTCATCCACAGATGGAAGATCCACATACGGCTGATATTCGAGTTCGAGAGTATCCCCGAACAGATCAGAAACCTCAGATTTATCCATCGGTACAGCAAGTGCGAAGAAACCGTCTTCCAGACCATTCTTCTCTTTCATATCATGGAATGCCGCCCGGATCCCCTGATTTCCGACCACATAGGAAGCAGAGAGGCAGATCACAAGTATGATGAACAGCGCGATCCCACCATAGATTCCGATGTTTCTTTTTAAGAACCGGGGAAGTCTTTTCTTAAGAACATTTTTCATAATGACACCTCTTCCCCTATTTACCATGCAAGATCTTTCGCCGCAGTTTTAGACGGATTGATCTCATTTCGAGTGATCCTTCCATCTTTCAGATGGATGATCCGGTCAGACATCCGGCTGATCGCTTCGTTATGTGTTACGATCAGGATCGTTGTATTATATTCGCGATTGACGCCCTCAAGGAGTTCCAGGATCTCCTTGGAGGTATCATAATCCAGTGCGCCGGTCGGTTCATCACAGAGAAGCAGTGTCGGAGCCTTAACCAGCGCTCTTCCAATGGATGTTCTCTGCTGCTGTCCTCCGGAAAGCTGTCGCGGATACTTATTCTGATGTTCCTTTAACCCCAGGTCTTTCAGAAGTTTCTGGATGTCCAGGGATTTCTTCCCCAGAAAACCGCAGACTTCGATATTTTCCTTGACCGTCAGATCCGGGATCAGGTTATAAAACTGGAATACAAATCCCAGGTGATCTCGTCTGTACTCCAGAAGTCCGTCCTTATCATCCAGTTCGATCTTCTTGCCATTGATACGTATCTCGCCGGACGTCAGTGTATCGATACCGCCGATCAGATTAAGAAGTGTCGACTTACCTGCACCGGACGGTCCCAGAACTGTACAGATCTCACCTTTTTCAAGCTGGAAATTCAGCCCCTTCAATACATGGACAACATTCTCGCCAATTCCATAATCTTTCTTTAAATCCTTTACTTCTACAAACATTTTCGTATATCCTTTCTGCTGTTTTTTCGTGTACTATACCCGGGGAAGGCGTTTTTCTCGTTACTTTCCCCTGTATAGTGTTTCTTTATCTGATTTTCTTATTCGGCGATCTTCCAGGAAGCAGCCTCTTGCCTGTCGTGAATAAACTGCTTATAGATGCCCTCTTCTTTCACAAGTTCTTCATGGCTTCCATGCTGGGCGATCCGCCCGTCATCGATAACGAAGATCTGATCGGCGTGGCGCACTGTCTTAAGACGGTGCGCGATCATGATGATCGTCTTCTCCCTTGTCAGTTCCTCAATGGCCGATGTGAGCTCTGCTTCATTTTCCGGATCCACGCTCGCCGTGGCTTCATCCAGAATAATGATCGGAGAATCTTTAAGGCTCGCACGTGCAATCGAGATGCGCTGCTTCTCTCCCCCGGAAAGACTGGCGCCGCCTTCTCCGATCACGGTATCGTATCCGTTCGGCAAAGTCCTTATGAAATCATCGCAGCGGGCTTTACGGGCGGCGGCAATGACCTCGTCCATACTTGCATCGGGTTTACCGAAACGGATGTTATTGGCGATCGTATCTTCGAAAAGATACACTCTCTGGAACACGAAGCTGAAGTTTCTCATCAGCGAATCGAAACTATAGTCTTTCACGTTTCTTCCGCCCAGTTTGACCACACCTTCATCCACATCCCAGAAGCGGGCAAGAAGATTACATAGTGTCGTCTTTCCGCCTCCGGACGGGCCGACGAACGCCGTGGTCGTCTTCTCCGGGATCGTAAGAGAAACATCGTTGATGATCTTCTTTTTGTCATACGAGAAGCCGATATGCTCGACAGAAATCGTATGGTTCTCCGGTGTGATCTCTTCTCCGTCAATATCCATCGGCGGCATATCCATGATCTCCTTGGCTTTGGTTACGGCAATATCGACATTACGGATCAAGGCCGAGAAGATACCCATGATCTCCAGACTGTCATAGACCATAAATGCAGAGATCATCATCATGATGCAGTAAAGAAGTGACATGCTTCCATCGAAATAGAAGTACAGCGACGCCAAACACATGAGGACTCCGGTCAGTTTGGTTGTCAGGCCCTGGAAAAAGACTCCGGGCATGACCGCAAATTCCAGTTTCGTATCTGTTTTCACTTTTCCTGCGATCGAGCTTTCCAGTTTCCTTGCCGTTTTATCGGTCAGGTTGAAGTTTTTCACTTCGGCAATACCCTGCACATACTCGATAACGGCAGTAACGATTGCTTCGTCGGCTGCATGCTTCTGAGGGGCAACGGATTTGGTGCTCTTCTGCATGACTGTATTCCACATTACAAATACGACAATACCGGCAAGAAGTATGAGCCCGATCCTCCAGTCAAAAGCAAAAACGAAAGCAGTAATGACCGCAGTTGTGAGGATACCCTGCGACACGACCATGACGATTCGTGTGGCAATATCAGAAAGACCTTCCATCACATTTGTCGTTACATTTGTGATCGAACCGAGGCTGTTGTGATTGAAAAATCCCATCGGCAGATAACGAAGGTGCTCGGCAATCTCCATTCGCTTATGGGCACAGGAGTGATAACCTGCTTCCGTCTGCAGCATCGTGGTCTTCAAGCCGATCAGGATCTGTCCGATCACGGAGACGATCATGATCCCAAGAGAAAGGAATATCCTTTCACTTGTCATATCATCTTCGATCACGCCCTGGGCGAAGACAGCAATCGCAGAAATCCGAAGTGCGGTAAATACCGCCTTGAAAACATTGAGTACGATGGCCAGATATAGTTTCTTCCGATCTTCTTCATTACAGAAATCAAAGAATTTCTTCAGTGTAGAAAACATCTTACTCCACCTCCTTCGAAAGATTGTGGGCTTCCCACATACTGCGGTAGAGCGGACTTCCCGCGAGCAGTTCCTCTTGCGTACCGCTGCACTCCACTCGGCCTTCGTTGATCAGAATGATGTTGTCTGCAGAAGCGATCGTGGAAAGCCTGTGTGCAATAACGATAAGCGTTTTTCCTGCTACCAGTTTGGCCACACTTCTCTGCACCAGCGCTTCATTTTCCGGGTCAGTATAGGCGGTTGCTTCATCCAGGATCACAACAGGAGCATCTTTTAGCATCGCTCTTGCGATCGAGATCCTTTGGCGTTCACCTCCGGACAGATGAGATCCGGCTCCACCGCATACAGTCTTGTAGCCGTTTTCAAGTTTCATGATAAAATCGTGGCATCCGCACTTTTTTGCTGCTTCGACTACCTGCTCGTCCGTCGCATTCGGGTTACCCATTCGGATATTCTCCATAACGGTCTCGTCAAACAGATAGTTATCCTGAGAAACATAGGCGATATTACGGTTATATTCTTCCAGCGGGATCTTTCTGATATCGACACCGCCGAAAAGGATCGTACCTTCATCGACATCCCAGAAGGATGCAACCAGTTTTGCGATAGTGGACTTTCCTGATCCGGAAGGACCAACCAGAGCATTGACCGTGCCTTCTTTGATCATGAGATTTACACCATGAAGCACTTCTTCCTGCTTATATGCGAAATGCACATTTTTCAGTTCAATATCATTTCCGTTCGGGACCTCTGTGCTCTTTTCCGGACGGACAAGCTCCGGCTTAACGATAATCGATGTTGCTTCACCGATAATGACCTGACATTTTTTCAGATCATCAAGGTAGTTAGCAATAATCAGGAACGGGGAAACAAGACCGAGTGCCAGGATGATCAGCATAAATGCATCACTTCCGCTGACACAGCCTTTGCTGTAAAACCATCCTGCAAACGGCACAAGTGACAGCAACTGCGCCGGAAGCATGGTCATTGCAACATTCTGGAAAACATTACATCTTCTCATCCATTCGATAAAACAATCTGCGCCTTCTTTCGCCGCAGTTTCGAACTTGGCGTAAGATGTCTTCGCTTTACCGAAAGCCTTAATAACTTCAATACCGTTAATATATTCAACGGCTGTATCATTCAAGGCCTTGGTCTTATCGATCGTGTTCTGGAAACTCTCATTTGCACCGATAAACTCGCAGCAGAAGAAGATTGCACCGATCGGAAGAGAGAGCAAAGAAAGCAGCGCCAGCTTCCAGTTAATGGAAAGCATATATCCGAATACCAGGATAGGAATCAGAAGGTTCGAGGAGACTTCCGGGAGGATATGCGCCATTGTCGTTTCCACGGAATCGACGCGCTCAATGATAATATTCTTATAGGTTCCCGAAGACTGATCCAGGACATCACCTAAAGGCATTTTCGACATATGCTTCGTGATCCTTCTTCGAATATTACCGAGCACTTCAAAAGTTGCCCTGTGCGAAAGGCCTGTGGAGGCCGTATGAAGAATACGGTTAAGGATCCATGCGATCGCGATCCAGATACACTGCCGGTAGCAGAACGACTCGCTCGCCGCTCCGCTTAACAGTTCTTTAACGATCCGGCCGACAAAAATGTACGGCAGGAATCCGAATCCGACACTTAAGATCGCAAGAATCACGCTTAGGATATAGTAACTCTTCTTAGATCCGGCAAACTCTACGATCCAGCTTATTGTCGACCGTGGTTTTGCCGCTGATGTGTTTTTTTCCATCACTCACCCCTCCTTGTGTATTTTTGGCCGGCAGATGGAACGCCGTGCATATGGTTTAGCGAACACTTTAAAGTTAGCGTGCGCTAACTCACTCATAAAAAGAAAAGCGACTGCGTCGCTTCTATCGATTTCAGATTCCAAGCACCGCCCGCCATCCGGGGATGAAGAACTTTTCGAGGGTTTTTGCATAGCGTTTTGCCTGATCTTTTGAAAAATCATGTTCAACCGCTGCTACAACGGCATTGATATTCATAGTCACTAAAAGATGCATTTCCTCATCTGAAATCTCGTTGACAGCAAAGCCGTTCCTCCTCGCATTCGCTATGTATTCACGGGTGTTTTTTTCCTCCATGAGTGCAATATCATGGACGAAATTCGCATACCGTGTTCCTTGGGAAGAACAGATGATCAGTTTAAATGCGTCGAGGTGCGAATAGATGTAATCCAGCATGATCGAAGTTGATGATTGATCTTCCCACGCGCGTGTAGTTGTCTGAAGATTCAAAGTCTCATTTTCTTTCTTTGCCAGATCCTCATAAAGAACCATCATCCCGTCAATAGCCGGATCCACCAGTGCCGAGAACATCTCCTCTTTACTCTCAAAATGCTTGTAGAGTCCGGATGCACTCATACCTGCAGCAGATGCGATCCTGCGCATAGAAGCATCCGGAAACCCGTGCGTGCGGAATTCCTCGAATGCTGCCTTCATGATCATATCGTGATGTGCTTTCTTATCGCGAACCATTACTCTTTCTTTCCAGAAGATCAAAACAAATTTAGCGAACAGTGTTTGCTAACCGTAGTTAGAGTACAACGTTCGCTAAATATTGTCAACATGTTTTTTATTCCATCAGGAAATCATTGACGGAATTGGATGAACCCGATAAGATTGTAGTTAGCATACACTAACTTGTTGTGCAAATTCACTATTAACAAATGGAGGTATCACTATGAGTGAAATCTTTAAAGGTATCCCTGAGATCAAATACGAGGGACCTAAAAGCAAGAACCCGATGGCATTTAAGTACTATGATCCGGACAGAGTCGTTCTGGGAAAGAAGATGAGCGAACAGCTCCCGTTTGCCATGGCATGGTGGCATAACCTTTGTGCCAATGGAGTGGATATGTTCGGTCGCGGTACCGCCGACAAACGGTTCGGTGCCGAAGCCGAAGGAACAATGGAACATGCAAAGGCAAAAGTAGACGCCGGTATCGAGTTTATGAAAAAACTCGGTATCAAATACTTCTGTTTCCATGATGTCGACCTCGTTCCGGAAGCAGATGACATTAACGAAACCAATAAAAGACTGGATGAGATCACAGATTACATTCTTGAAAAAACCGCAGGAACCGACATTAAGTGTCTCTGGGGTACTGCAAATATGTTCAGTAATCCCCGCTTCATGAATGGAGCCGGCAGCACGAATGATCTGGATGTATATTGTTTTGCTGCTGCACAGGTAAAGAAAGCCATCGAACTTACAGTAAAACTCGGAGGACGCGGATACGTTTTCTGGGGTGGCAGAGAAGGTTATGAGACACTTCTGAATACTAAGGTGAAATTCGAACAGGAAAACATCGCAAACCTGATGAAAATGGCAAGGGATTACGGTAGAAAGATCGGTTTTACCGGAACCTTCCTGATCGAACCGAAGCCGAAGGAACCGATGAAGCACCAGTATGACTTCGATGCGGCAACCGCGATCGGATTCCTGAAAGAATATGGCCTGGAAAAAGACTTCATGATGAATATCGAAGCCAATCATGCAACTCTGGCCGGTCATACATTCCAGCACGAACTGCGTATCAGCCGCATCAATAACATGCTCGGCTCGATCGATGCAAACCAGGGCGATATCATGCTGGGCTGGGATACCGACTGCTTCCCGAGCAATGTATATGATACGACACTTGCCATGTATGAGATCCTGAAGAACGATGGTCTTCCGGTCGGCATCAACTTCGACTCGAAGAACAGACGTCCGAGTAACACCTATGAGGATATGTTCTATGCGTTCATCCTGGGAATGGATTCCTTTGCCTATGGTCTTCTGAAAGCGGCCGAAATGATTGAGGACGGAAGGCTCGAAAAGAATATCGAAGAGCGCTACTCCTCTTTCTCATCCGAACTTGGACAGAAGGTAAGATCCGGCGAATCCACGCTTGAAGAACTCGCTGCAAGAGCAGCTGAAATGAAGGCTCCGAAGAATCCTGTCTCCGGTAAACAGGAATACCTCGAAGGTGTCCTCAATAATATTATTCTATCGAATAACGATTGACAAAAAACATCATCGATGGTATAAAGAAGTAGTTAGCGTATGCTAACTCATGTCTAATTCAATATTCCCTCCCACATGTGTCTTTCTGGAATGGGCACAGGGAGGGAATTAAATTTTGGAAAAGAAATCTCATCCGTATTATCAACTCAAAAGAACTGCCCTGACTGTGCGGTCATCACAGGCAGGGCAGTTCTAGCGTAAAACATTTTCAAGGAGGGTTTTACTTTTTTACATGAAATGCATCCATCTTCGGATAGACAGAAGACTCTCCCAGCATCTCTTCAATGCGGAGAAGCTGATTGTACTTCGCAACACGTTCGGAACGGCTCGGAGCACCGGTCTTGATCTGGCAGGTATTCAGAGCTACAGCGAGATCTGCGATCGTTGTATCAGCGGTCTCACCGGAACGGTGGGAAGCAATCGCTGTATATCCGGCATTATGCGCCATCTTGATCGCTTCGAGCGTCTCAGATACTGAACCGATCTGATTGAGCTTGATGAGGATAGAATTTCCGGCACCAAGTGAGATACCCTTGCTGAGGCGTTCTGTATTGGTAACAAATAGATCATCGCCAACAAGCTGTACTTTATGGCCGATCTTCTCTGTCATCTTCTTCCAGCCGTCCCAATCTTCTTCATCCAGTCCATCCTCGATAGAGATGATCGGATACTTATCAACAAGATTCTCCCAGTGAGCGATCAGTTCATTAGATGTGAACTCTTTTCCGGACTTCGGCTGCTTATAGAAGCCTTTGCCCTTTTCACTCTTCCACTCGGAAGAAGCCGCATCCATAGCGATCATGAAGTCCTTACCGGGTTCATATCCTGCCGCTTTCACTGCCTCGAGGATCGTCTCGATGGTTTCTTCATCGGAAGAAAGGTTCGGCGCAAATCCGCCTTCGTCACCAACAGAGGTAGCAAGACCTTTTCCCTTCAGGATCTTAGCCAGAGCATGGAATACTTCCGCACACCACCTGAGTGCTTCCTTAAATGTCGGGGCACCGACCGGCATGATCATAAATTCCTGAACATCTACCGTATTGGTCGCATGCGCACCACCGTTTAAAATGTTCATCATTGGAACCGGAAGACGGTTTCCTGCTGCACCGCCGAGAAAGCGATAAAGCGGGATATCAAGAGACTTCGAAGCGGCTCTTGCTGCGGCGATCGATACGGCAAGGATCGCATTTGCGCCGAGATTGGATTTATCTTTCGTACCATCGGCCTTGATCATCGCAGCATCGACTGCATATGTATCAAAAGCATCAAGGCCTTTGATCGCATCGTTAATTGTAGTATTGATATTATTTACGGCTTTCTGGACACCCTTTCCGAGATACCGGCTCTTATCTCCGTCACGCAGCTCGAGTGCTTCAAACTCACCGGTTGAAGCACCACTTGGAGCTGTACCGCTTGCGACAGTACCGTCTGCCAGATAGATCTCTGCTTCTACAGTCGGATTTCCTCTTGAATCCAGGATCTCTCTGCCGATTACTTTTTCAATTGTTAGTTTTGCCATAAAAAGGCTCCTTTCATACATACTAATTCCTCTCCTGCGCCGGGAATTGGAAAAGCAGCGCGTATGGAGAGGAATTAAAGATCAAGACACAGTTAGCCATTGCTAACTATGAATATTTATATCATTTGTAAATACTTCTGTCAACAGCTCATCCACGAATACTTTTGGGGGCTGTGATGTCAAAAGGTTTGCCCCGGGAGCTCTTTGCCGAAGAAGACATGAAGCATGCTGTGACTGTGTTCTCTCGTCTGTTCATAAGATGGAAACATGTTCACCTCTTCGGATTGCATTCCGCAGAGTCATCAGTTCCCGGTCTTTTTTCTCCGCAAGGAGCAGTACCGCCTCCTCACGCGCATCACGATGGAGGATCTTATCAATACGGCCATTTCGGATCACGATTCGTTTCGGCGCCATCAGGGAAAGGATAGGGTCATGCGTCGCAATAAGCACGATCTTATCGTTACCGGTCAGAAGATCCATCGCCTTTCTTCTGTCAATACCTGCATTCTCGATCTCATCGATCAATACGATCGGAGCTTTCGAAAGATACGCACAGTCTGCAATCATCAACGCTCTCGACTGACCGCCGCTTAAGGATGTAACGGCTGTCTTCTTATCAAAGGTCTCTCCGGCCAAGGAAACGGCAATCTGATATACCTTTTCAACCAGAGTTTCTGCATCCTCTTGATGAACAAAACATTCCGCATGCAGTCTCAGGAATTCTTCCACATTCATATCCAGAACGAAATTCATATTCTGTGACAGCTGGGCGATAGAACGTCTTCTCGATCCTGTTTCCCGCCATTCTTCTTTGGTTTTACCATCGATCAGGATCGTTCTTTGCGTCGGGGTGTCATTTTGAGCCTGCCACTCGATATCTTCCAGAAGCCTGCTCTTCCCGGATCCTGTCTCTCCGACGATGGCGATCATCTGGCCTTTACAGATTGTAATCGGATCGAAGGATTCTTTCGTTCCATCCTTTCCTACTCCCGGAATGATCGTAATAGATTCGACACTGCAGATCTCTTCAGAGAGGCACTGTGATGCACTCTGAATATAGATCACAAATTCCTTCTCTACTTCTTTTCTGGACATCTTTCTCTGTTCATAGAAGGACTCCGGCAGTTTTTCAAGATTCTCAGAGAAACTTTTTTCTTTATTCCAGATCACTTCGAAGTCATCCAGATAGTAGGGCAGGTAGGGATATTCTTTCTCCAGTTGCAAAAGCGGGATCGTCAACATGTATGCACCTTCTTTCTCAGATCCTGATGTGTTTAACATTTCCGATCTGGTACTCTTTCCCTATCTTCGTCTCACCTAAGCAATAGGAACAGAGCGCCATAGGCATGGGAAAGCGAAGTGTCTCATGCTCGATTTCTCTTTCCATTGCCATTCTACGGATTACGGAAGCAACCTCAGAAACACCCTGTCCGGTTAGTCCATTGACTGGAAGAATAAGGGCCTTGGGATTGGAAGTTTCGACTCTTCGCATGAACACTTCTCTTTCTGCTTGAGAAACGATATCGCCCTTTGTGATAATGATAATATCCGCAAGCTTCAAAAGAGGTCCGATCTTTCGTGGGGCACGGATTCCACTTAGCTGATCGATCACACAGACAGACAGTACATTCTTGATATATGGCGAACAGCGGTTACACAGACCGGCACTCTCCGTAAACAAATAGTCTAAGTTTTCCTTCCTGCCCCAATCATATACAGTCTGAATATTCGTAATGTAATAATGGTCAGGGCAGAGTTCTGAAGACAGTCCCTTTGCCGACGGAATTCCTGCTTCTTTATAGATTTTGTCATCTTCCGTCTGAAGACAATCAAATTTACAGGCCCCTACTTTATTTCCGTCTCTCATGAATACTTTCAGAATGCGCGTCATTACGGACGTTTTTCCTGTAGCGGGAGGTCCCGCAAAAGTAACAAGTTTCATCATTCATTCTCCGTCATGATTTTCTTGCATCTTCGAATGATCTCGGGAAGGGCGGGATCATATATATAATCCCATCCGACAAATCGGAGGCTTCCGGGAAGTGCATTTTTCACACCTGTGATATTGCTCGGAAAGAATCCCTTCTCGCGAAAGATCCTACCGGCCTCAGGCTGGCAAAGAATGGCCATGATCCTTTCCGCCTCCGGATTGGGTTTTGAAGTTACAACAAGAGGCAGGATCGGAGCACCATCGGAAAACCAAATGAGTTTCATCCCCTTCTGTCGTGCTTTGATCTCCCCGAAGATCCATGGCATCAGGTAGATATATGGTTTTTCGCCTTCGATTCCGCCCGGCTTGATCATCTGAGAGGGATGTACGATCGCACGGATATTCTTTCTTAATCGTCTGATTCCGTCATCTCCGGCTACTTGATGAACATAAGTCAGAATGATCCCGTCAAACATGTGTCCGTCATCCGGGAATGCAATACTGTTTTCAAACGCGGAAGAGAGGAGATCAGAAAAAGTCTCCGGCTCATTTCTTCCCTTCGACTGAGCGGTATCCACGACCATTACCAGAGGAATACACGAATATATATCAAACATTTCTCTCGGATCTGAAAAGGAAGAAAAGTCCGCATTCCCGAGAAGTGTTTTTCCCGATGTGCGATACCCTTTTTCCTTTATAGCCGGATGATGGACAAGTCCTTCGATACCGGTTCCCATGAAAACATCCGGATCACATTCCCGAAAGATATCATCGACCCAGGATAAACCAAACTCCGCTAACGCGATGTTGTACTCTTTCCTGTCAGAGATATGCTCATCCAGATAATCCTGGAAAGGAAGCTGTACCACACAAGGAACACGGCCGACAAGCTTTGCCTCTTTATTTTCTGCTGTGTAATGCAGTTCTTCTTCTCTCACGAAATCGATTCCTCCCTTCGACAACTGTCACCTGTTCGTTTATGTCCCGACTGAGCACATCAATGGGCAGCACACATACATGCTTTTTCTCTTCGATCATAAAATCACGGATCCGCACAGCAACATCAAACGCCCTGCAAAGGTTTTCTTCGGAAATCACTTTGTTTGCATTTCCGAATGAATTGCTTCCATCACGATTCAGGATCAGGGCCTTATCGGATATCGCCAGCGCGTGCTCCGGATAGTGGGTATTTACAATGGATGAGATGCCCCGCTCTCTGCACAGCTTATGGATCGTACTGATAACGATCAGCTGATTCTTAAAGTCGAGATTTGATTCCGGTTCATCCAGTATCAAAAGTTCCGGATCTGTAGCTAATGCTCTGGCAATAAGGACCATCTGCAGTTCACCGCCGGAGATCTCATTACACAGCTTCCCGCGAAGCCGGCTCATCCCGACCATATCCAGACATTCTTCCGCAAAGCGGTAGTCTTTCTTCGTCGGCTGTGCAAGTATTCCCAGGTGGGCATTTCGTCCGAGAAGGACCATCTCTTCCGTGGTATAGGAAAAGGCGGAGCGCTTCGCCTGCGGCACATATCCAATCTTCTTCCAGATCTCCTGGTTCTTCCATTCGTGCCATGGTTTACCATTGATATATGTGCAGCCGGTACGCCATGGAAGAAAACCGAGCGTGCATTTCAGCAGAGTCGTCTTGCCGACACCATTTGATCCCAGGATCGAAAGGATCTCTCCCTCATTGACAGAGAAAGAAAGATTTTTAAGGATGTCAGGTCCTTTCTTATATCCGAATGATGCATCTTTCACCTCAAAAATCATGTTTTTACACCTCCTGTCCGACGAAGCAGAATAATAAATACCGGAGCGCCGATAATCGCTGTAAGGATCGAAATCGGAAGTTCCGCAGCGGTTGCAGATCTCGCAACTGTATCAATAAGCAGAAGGTACGTCGCTCCCAGTCCGATGCTGGCCGGAATAACATATTTATTATTGTTTCCGAACATCATGCGGGAGATATGCGGGATCAAAATACCGATCCAGCCGACCTTACCGCACATGGCAATAACAGATCCGGTAATCATTGTTGAAGATACGATCGTAAGTCCCCTCATCAGTTTCAGATTGATTCCCATCGCCCGTGCTTCATCATCATTCAGCGACAGCACATTCAGTTTCCATCTCAAACAGAAGAGAATGATAATACCAATAAGCATCGGGATCGTTCCGATCCACAGTTTTTTGAAACTGGTTCCGGATAAACTGCCCATAAGCCAGTATGTGATCTCCGGCAGCACATCCTGTGGATCCGCCACATACTTTATCAATGAAACCAGAGCTTCAAAAAGCGAGCTGATCACCATACCGGAAAGGATCAGCATGACAAGCGAAGATTCGCCTTTCACGCGGCTGATCATATACACCAGACCTACGGATATAAGGCCCATAGCAAAAGCTGTTCCCTGAATTCCGAGAGAAGGAAGCCGCAGCATAATTCCGAGCGTTGCCCCAAAAGAAGCGCCCGTGGCGACTCCTAGAGTATCAGGAGTCGCCAGGGGGTTGGAAAACATACTCTGAAAGGCTGCACCGGCAACGGCCAGACCCGCGCCTGCGATAATCGCCAGGATCGATCTGGGAAGACGAATATTAAACAGCACCGTCTTCACATTCGGATCATCGACCTTCATGCCCAGGAGGACTTTTACGCAGTCTTTGATGGGGATCGAGTACCGGCCCACACCTAACGCGATCAGAAAAGATGCGACAAGTGCAATAGTAATGCCGATCACCCAGATTAATTCTGTTTTCTTTTTCACATGTTCACCTATGTCCCCGGATCAGAGGCCTCTTGCCGCATCACGTGACGGAATGAACATCATATCCAGCTGCTCGTCAGAAAGATCGTATCCGCACATTTCCTTATAGTATTCCTTTGCGATCTTACGGATATCTGTATCCTTGAAAAGATCCGGATAGATCACAGATGCCATCCACTGCATAGTAACCGGAGAATCTCCACCCGGTGTATAGCTTCTATAAAGACCAAGAGGCATCTTATAGACACGCTTGTTCTTTACTGCATTGATCGTGCTCCAATCATCTGTACCGATAGCATTGTTATAGAGATCTTCCGGCTGTGTGCCGCAGAAATTGGTGATAATGATAATATCCGGATTCCATTCATATACCTGTTCCATCGATATCTTCAGGATAGAACCATCCGGCACTTCGCTGGCAACATTGTATGCATTTACGGACTCGCACCACCACTGGCCGAAGAAGTTCACACCGGAAGCTACCATCGCCGCATCTGTGTACTTGAAGAGAACCAGGACGCGTGCCTTCTGATCATCCGGAATATCCTTTGTTTTCTCGATGATATCCGCATGGACAGCATCACTCTTCTCCATAGCCTTCTTTGCAAAATCCGAACCGCCGAAGATCTGGTCGAGAAGGTCGATCCAGTGCTCATAGGTCTCGATAATGTCATACTTCCATGCAGAAGCAGAGGTGGTAACCGCCGGGATGCCGGCTTCACGGATCGCTTTTGCCTGTTCCTGTCCGACACCGATGACAATATCCGGCTTAAGGATCAGGAGTTCCTCCAGATTTACCTCATCTCCACTGATAAAAGCTGTATTCGCATTTAAGATCTCCGGGTAGATCTGTCCAAGAAGACCGTTTTCCGCAGCACTCATAGATACCGGATGAATACCCACGATCTTTTCTGCAGAACCCAGATACTCCGCAATAACAGATGCCAGCGGATAGAAAGAACCTACTGCAATTCGATTGATCGTGTTAGGAACTTCAACGGTATCTCCGGCATGATCGACGACAGTATGTGTGCCATTGGGATCACCAAACGGGTTCTCAGAAGCTTTGCTTTCTCCTTTGACCTCTGCGCTGGTCTCGGAAGACTCCTCCGAAGAACTTTCGGAAACACTCTCCGACGTCTCCGCACTGGTCTCCTCGATCGTTTGCGTCTCAGAAGCAGATGAAGCGCTCGTTTCCTCATCTTTCTTTGCACAGGCCGAGAGGGCACAAAGTGCAATAGCTACCGACATTAAGCCGGCAAGAAGTTTTTTCTTCATAATAATCCTCTTTCTACTTACTTTAGTAAGAATTATGTATATTTTTAAGCCGGTCGTTTAAAAGCGCCGAACGGGCTTACAGATCAAGTTCAAGCCATTTATTTTCATCCAGGTAATTCCAGTAACTGTTTTTTCCTACACGGCTTGAGACGGAGTACTGCGGAAAAGGTATCTGATCTTTTACCCCTCCCGAAAACTCTATAAATAACGGGTCTGCGATCAGAAGATCCTTCTGATCCTTCACTACGGAAAGGATCGTATCTTCATCACTTAGATAAGTGGATACATCATCTTCATGTTCGATCGTATATAACTTGCAGTCTATATTTTCTGACCGCAGGAAGTTTCGTATCGAGTCCCCGATCACCGAGTCAGCAATAATGACTCCGGATCGTCGGGAAGTCTTAGGACTAAGCACCTTAAACACAGCGGTCTTCCCCTCGCGGACCAGTTCAAGATACGAACTCATCTGTTTCTGTCCTATCGGGAAATTCACGATATAAGGAGTCTGATATTTCTTTTCCATAGCTTTGGCGATCGCAAGTCCCGCCTGATTCCAGACCAGGTTCAGCGTGACTTTTTCCGGATACTGGTACAACAAAAGGGAGCCGTACATTCCCTTTTCCTGCATCAGAGCGACACCGTTTTCAGTTAACGTTCCACACAGTTCGTCATACACTTCCTGATGCATATCCAGAGGTGAAATGCCCGGGACAGCTACTGATCCTTCATCTTTCCAGGGGTCGCGCTTCTCCGGGTTTTTCTCGTAATATTCTGTAAGTGCGGTGTAAGCCATAAGAATACCGTCATAGTAAGAACCTTTAATTCCCGCGGTCGGAAATCCGAAACAAGGGATACCGGTTCTATTTTCGACCGCTCTGGCGACTCCGTTAAAATCAAAACCGATGACATTCGGTACCGGACTTCCGACAATGGCTATAAACTTCGGATGTCGTTCCAAAGCATTCTTTGTGATCTTCCCGATCAGTTTCTCATCGTCACCAAGGATAGCATCCACTTTTCGAAGGCTTGTACAATACACCATAGAATGACTGCCGTACCATCTTGGCTCATCGAAATGGGTATAATTTCCCGTGCAGCCTGCCGCATCATGAATGCAGATCATACCGCCGAGATCAAAAAGCGCGGAACATACCCCTGAATAATCTCCTGCAAAAGGAGGAAGATACATACAAACTTTATGTTTTTTATTCATCAGACGATTCCTCCGTATTCATCGATCAGTTTTCGGATATCCGCTTTTTCTTTCATCGCGAGCCGCATAGTATCCATAAGGATCCTTATTCCCTGATATCCGAGCATTCCTTCATCAGAAGAGATATCTGCAACATATCGCGCATTGCTTAAGTAGGCAGCTTCTTCGCCTACTGCCAGAGCTATCGTTTCCGTTTCCGAACGGAAAACCGAATCCGGATGATCCCCCTGAATGATCTCGACCTGCGGATACTCGTTAAGAAGGATATCGGCATACTTCTGATCGGGGCCCACCACTTCAGAAAGATAGACACGCGTTACGCGGAACCCGTATTTCAGAAGTGCTACGGCCAGAGATAGGGGAAATACGGTCGCACTGTCAGAAACAAAGACCGGCACATCCGCAACTTCTTCTCTGGCATAATGGATCGCCTGTTCACATAAGAAACGGTCGTCTTTAATCTTTTCAGAAAGATCTTCTCCCAAAAAGTCAGACAGATCCTGATACTCTTTAGCGACAGTATCGATATCATAGGATATCGGCATTTCCACGTGTGTAGCTCCGGTTCTTTTCTCCAGACGATTCAGCGCATATCTCACAAATGGTTTTATCACTATAGATCTTCCGGAGCGGGACATCTCCTCATACTCTGAAAAAGTACTGCACGAGGAAATCTGGCGGACCATATGGCCATTTTGATTCAGGACCCGGATCAGTTCGTTATCTTCCGGGATTCCGACGAAGTTTCCCCAGAGCGTTACGCCATCATCCGTCTTCTCCCAATCGGGCAGCACACTTAACATCGCATCAAACGTCGTGACAGCCGGCGGCATCTTGGTGGAAGATGCAATCGGATTCATATGTCCTGCACGGAAAAGGATATCCGGATATCTTTTCCCGAGGATCGCGGTCACTTTCTCCATATCCGTACCGATAAAATCATCCAGGCAGGAAACATAAATAAAGAGAAGACGGATGTCCTTTTCCGTTCTTTCCAGAAGCTCATCCACGCCATCGAGGATCTCCTGATCGTATCCTTCCACGATGTCGCTCTGGTCAATATAAAGATAAGAAATACGGTCTTTATAGTGATGCTGGATCGCTCCGAGTGCCCCATGCCGGAAGCACGCCGACGGGCAGACAAACAGAAGATAGGATCCGGGGATAAGTGCTGCGACACGGATGATTCCCCATCCACCATGCGCAGGATTGCAGTAACAAAGGTTCGGTTCAAATCGCATGGTCATCACCTCCGAAGCAGATAATTCAATTCTTCGGTATACGGATCTTTTTGTATGGACGTATCATCCCCATGGCAGAGACTGATTATTCTGTCTGCCAATTCTTCATAATCCTTAGCGATCGACGATTGGGGGAACTTCTCGATAACAGTCTTTCCCTCCTGTTCCGCCGCCTGCACCATCTTACTTCTATGTATATGGGAAATAACCGGAAGGTCGTGTTCTCTGGCAAAGCGGGTAACAAGATCCGTTTCATTCTCAACAAGCCGCTCATTTAAAATCAGGCCACGTACACGGGCGTACCCGCGTTCTTTGAAATTGTCCACGGCACGGGAGATATTATCTGCGGCAAAAAGAGCCATCATCTCACCAGAAGTAACAATAAAGACATGTTCTGCATATCCGTCACGGATCGGCATGGCAAATCCGCCACAGACGACATCGCCGAGCACGTCATAGAGAACGATATCCGGGTCGTATTTTTCAAAAGCACCGAGTTCTTCCAATTTCTGGAGAGCCGAAATGATACCAAGACCAGCACATCCGATACCGGGCGTCGGTCCACCCGATTCTACACAGAGGACACCGTTATATCCTTCGTGGACAAGATCAGAAAGCTCGACGTCTTCACCCTTCTCCTTGATCATTCCGAGAACCGTGCTGATCTTCTCGCCCCCCATCAGGTTTTTAGTTGAGTCCGCTTTCGGATCGCATCCGATCTGCATGACTTTATAACGGCGCGAAAGAGCGGCTGCAAGATTCGACGTTGTGGTTGATTTACCTATTCCGCCTTTACCATAAATAGCTATCTTTAACATTTTTCGTCCCCAGTATTGCCTTTTCTATAAAATTGAATATAATAATCTCAATCGGTTAGCCATTGCTAACTGTGACAGTATACTAAAAAGGAGTTTCAAAAAAAGTTGCCTGCGCAACATCTCAAAAAAAATGTTAAAAAACGAAATACACGAATTACAATCAGATCTGTTTCGAGGATTCACCCCGGACGAGATCGATGATATCCTGTCACGGACCTGCTCTTGCCGAAGGAAATACACGAAGAATGTCGATATCTTTTCTCCCGGTGAAGTCATATGCCATACCGGGATGATCCTGTCGGGTAACATAGATGTTCAGTTTTCCGGCTTTTCCGGCAAAGAGGAACTGGTCGTTCGGGAAACGCCCGGTGAGCTGATCGGACAGGCATTCTCTCTGACCAAAACAGAAAACTCTTTTATACATTTCCGTTCTGTCGGAGATACTGAGATCCTCTTCATGAATCTTGATCTGCTCTTCTCTAAACCTGAGATCGATCCGATCCTCGGGAAGCTCTCTGTCAATCTCATGAGGATCCTGGCTGCCACGAATATCCAACTGAACAAGAAGATCTGTCTTCTGACTCAGAAATCACTTCGCGATAAGCTTCTTCTCTTTTTTGAAGAAGGTGCTACTGAGGGGCCCGAAGGGAAAACCTGCCGTTTAACTCTGACCCGTGAGGAACTGGCTGCTTATGTAAGTTCGGAAAGATCTTCTGTCTGTCGTGAACTCGGACGCATGCAGGACGATGGCTGTATCCGCTTAGTAGGCAAAAAAGTGATCCTTGCCACCGGCTAAGGATCACTTCTTTCTTCTTTTCATTTAATTGCTTTTCTTTACTTTTTCCCTATCAGTATCTTCGATCCGGAAAGTCCCATCCACATCGCTTCAAAAGGTGTCATGAACTTGCCTTTGGTGGTATCGATCAGTTCAACTTTCTCGTATCCCATTGCGCGGAGTTTTCCGGCGAAGGCCTCCATGTCTCCATACTTTGCTCTCGACATGATATCGTGGATCACAAATATACCGCCCTTTTTCAGTGTTCTAAGAGTTTCAAGAAGGATCTTCTGGCGATCGGAAGATGGAATATTATGGTACACATAATTACTGGTGACTGCGTCAAAGACCTCATCATCGAAATCCAGTTTTACCGCATCTCCTTTTTTAAACTCGGTATTTGAGCTGACTCCTTCGGCGGAAGCATTTTTCACGCAAAGAGGGAGATTGAAAGAAGCATATTCTTTTCCCCAGCGGTCGATACCGACCATCGATGCTTTGGGATTTCTTTTCGCGCAGGCAATAGTCAGCGCCCCGCTTCCGCAACCGACGTCAAGCCCGATGCCCCCGTCAGGAATATGCACATAGTGCGCCAATCCTTCAATGATCTGTCTGGACATCTGTCTTTTCCCGTTATAGGAAAAGGCCCGGTACATCATGAACATCCAAATGGTCATAACAGTCATAAAGACCGAAATAACCGCAAAAACGATCGTCAAAACAGTCTTCACACTTCCGGACGAAAGCAACGGAGTACATCCGAATAGCACAAGCAGCAGGATACAAACTCCCGCTCCGATCGCACTTCCCATTACCATTCCTTTCGGCATCCAGTTCTTATAATCCGGTTTCATACTCTTGCTCCTTTCCTCGCTACCACGGAAATCCACGGCTTTTTTTCATGATGATTGACCTGTACATCGGAAAAACCTGCACTCTTTAGTGCTGCATCGATCTCATATGCCGTGTAGCAATGCATCCCGTCAATGATTTTCTGAAATTTCAGGCTTGTTTCATCTGTACCATCCGATTCATTGACGATCAGAAATGTGCCACCGGGCTTTAAGATCTTATATACTTCAGAAAAACATCTCTCTAGTCCCGGCCAGAAATAGATCGTTTCAAAAGCCGTGGCCAGGTCGGTTTTTCCGGAAGGCAGACGCAGATGACTGACATCTCCTTGCTTTACCAGCATTCGTCCGCCCTCGATCCATTTTCGGTTATGCGAAGAAGCTTTTTTGACCGATACCGGCGAATAGTCGATAGCGATCACATGCGCATTCTGATAGCGGTTTGCCAGTTCTCCGGCATTTCTTCCTCCGCCGCAACCGAGATCCACGATATCATCCGGTGTGATATTCGGAAGATACGACATCCCCCAGTCAGCAAGTTTGGCATGACCTCCGTTCATCCCGTTCACCATCAGCTTTCCTAAGACACCTTCCGGCTTTCGCGTCTGGTTTACAAACTTCTTATAAAGACCCATAGTTTTCAATGCTCCTTTTTTTCTCTGCAGAGCATTGTATCACAATTGGTTAGCTTTGGCTAACTTTTTTCACTCTCTGTTTTTCAAAATTTCCGCGGGCGAGATCCGCTTGATCTTTCTAACCAGAAGAGAGCTTACGGCAAAATAGATCAGTATCACACCGATGGCGATCAGAAGATACAGATACCAGGAGTACGAAAGATTCATCGAGCATGCAACATTTGCGATAAAACTCGGATAGATCGTATCTATGATCTTCTTTGCGATCGGAAAAGCCAGTATACCGCCAATGAGGACTACATAGAAGTTCCCGTTCAGATACAGTTTACGGATCTCTCCGGGGCGGTATCCGAAGATCTTGATCAGTGAGATACCCATCGTAGACCGGTCGATCATGACGGCGAGCATCAGATACATCACTACCATGAAGATCACCGATCCGGCAGAAAGAAGAGTTACCGTAAGCGGCGCCATCGTCTCCAGGAAAATGGATGAGCTCTTTTCGATATCCTGCTTGGTTGTGACTGAATATAGCCGGTTTTCCTCGATCGGAAGTGCTGTATTTGAATACACGGCATTAAAGTAGTCTTCCTTCTCACCGAAGAGTTCTCTCATACTTGCTGTATCCATAAAGATGGTAAAGCCGACAGAATACTCGCTGATGCCGGTAACGGTAAAGGTATACTCCATATCTTCCACCGAGTCGGTAAGAGAGATCTCATCTCCGACTTTATAGCCATATCTTTGCACCATGGAACGGTTGATCACGCACTTATTCTTCCCGTTTTCCGGATGTGCATCGAAGTACCGGCTTTCGCCGTCGATTCCGATGACAGATACATCCAGTGTATATCCGAGGCAGTCGATCGAAAGGTTCTTCACAAAAGTGGCTTCCCCGCCTTCCGGCGCCTTCTCATCCGGATATTTATACAGATACATGTATTCATATCTCGTATCTTCCGTATTCTTTTCCTTCACGGATGAACAGAGCACATACGTATTGATGCCGAGGGAGACGATCATAAAGGTGATCAGCATACCGACCACGATCGTGATCGCCGAGCGCTTTTCGCGAAGAAGCTGGCGGATGCTAAAGAGCGCGCTGAAGTTCTTCACCTTGAGATTCACCTGCTTGTAGTTTCCAGCCGTCTGTTCATTCCGGAGAAGTGACAGCGCGGTCTTAGAAAGCTTGCGGTTTACTGTCCAGAGATTGACGATCAGGCAGATGAAAGCTGGCAGCACTGCTCCGTATATGATCAGGTAAGGGGCATATACGATCGGAAACTGTGGAATCGAAAAGTATTCGTAATGGGTCCTTCCCATAAAACCGACGCCCAGCGGCGAGAATCCGGCCAGAAGACCGAGGAGTCCGCCCATGAGCGCAGTCACTGTCGGAAGGATCACATAATGCGCTAAAAGATTTCTCTTTTTGACTCCGAGAGCGTAAAGGGCACCGATCACCGGCTGTTCTCTTTCGATCTGGTGAACGACGAACACCGAGATCACGTAGGCGAAGAGGAACAGCACGATCACACCGGCGATCAAGCCTACCTTTTTATCCATGATGACATCTCCCGCCGCGCCCTCGATACGGATGTTGTCCTCATAGGTCACAAAGGAAGTCAGCCCTTCGATCCGGTCTTTCAGCTCATCGGAGGTCTCATTTCCGAGGCGATACGCATAGGTATATGTCTCTACTTTCTCCGGAAGATCTTCTGTCAGTTTTCTGTAGCCTTCCTTTGAAACGAACATGACGCCGAAACTCTCCGCATCTACGGCAGGTGAGGCAAATGTCTTCAGCATCTGGTCATAGTCCGGAACAGAACCGGTTCCGACTACGGAAAAAGCACTGTTCTCGATCGTGATGAGATCTCCGATAGAAAGATCGTGGACACGGGCATAGTTCTTTTCGAGTACCACTTCATTTTCAGAAGAAGGAAGGCGGCCTTCATCGAGCATGATCAGATCGATCTTTTCTCTTACGGCAAATACGCGAAGCTCCGATCCGTCGCCGGCACGAAGATCCATGGAAAACATCTTCTCAATGCTTGTTCCCTTCGAGGTGATCTCCTTTTCTTTTTCTTCACTCAGCGGAAGGAAAACAGAAAACTGTCCGTCTTCCACCTGATTCTTCTCTTTCCATTTTTCTGTTCCGACAATAACAGTCTCAGCTGAGCCTACTATTCCCACTACGATATAAATACCCAGGAAAATCATGAACATCAGCGCCAGATAACGGCCTAAGTTCGATTTCAGATCCCGAAGGAGTCTTTTATTCAATACACGATTCATCAGAGATCCTCCAGTTCTGCCGCAGGAGTCCGGACTTCGTTTTCGTAGTCTTTCCTGATCACGCCGTCTTTTAGTAGGATCACCTTATGCACCATGTTTTTGATGGAGTTATTGTGGGTAACGATCAGCATGGTGGTATTGTATTTGGCATTGATCTTCTCCAGAAGAACCAGAATATCCCTGGAAGTCTTTGAATCCAGTGCTCCCGTCGGCTCATCGCAAAGAAGGAGCTTCGGGTTCTTGATCAGGGCTCTGGCGATCGCGCACCTCTGCTGCTGTCCGCCACTTAACTGGGACGGAAACTTATTCTGATGCTCCGCCAATCCCAGCGTATCCAGAAGCTCATCCAGATCCAGCGGATCTTCCGCAATATGCTGACAGATCTGGATATTCTCCCGAACGGTCAGATTCGGTACCAGGTTATAAAACTGGAACACAAATCCCAGGTTCTCTCTTCTGTACTCGGACAGCGCCATCGGCTTTAATCCGAAGATCTCTTTTCCTTCGACTTTCACAGATCCGGAATCCATCGTATCCAGACCTCCGATACAGTTCAGAAGTGTCGATTTACCGGAACCGCTGGTTCCCTGGATCACGCACATCTGCCCTTTCTCCACACTGGTACTGATCCCTTTCAGCACCTGAATATAACTCCCGTTTTCACCGTAGCTCTTCTTCACATCTTGAATCGTCAAATACATTGCTGTCGCTTCTCCTTCACAAATTATTAGTTAGTTATTGCTAACCATGTTAAATAGTTGTACCTTTTTCTGTTATCCCGGGTCTCACGCCTCTCGGATACTCTTTCTCCTTACTTTTCCTTGTCTTCGAGAATGTAGTTCATCCATCCGAGGATCAGATGATCCATCGCCGGCTTCATGAACCGTAACGCCTGTTTCTCATCTTTTTCGTGAGACAGGAGATGGACGAATGTCATGATCGAAAGATGCGAGAGCCAGTGGACCATCGGACGGTTCAGCTGTTTCCCGGGAACTGAGTTGGCATAGTTCTCCGCAAGTCCCATGAAGTTCTTCTCGATCATCCCGATAAACTCATCTACCACATGCTCATATTTCGAGCCGGCCGATTTCGAAATCAGGAGAGTCACCGCATCGTGGTTCTGATAAAGAACATGGATCAGTTCTTCGACAAAAGGATCGTGGTCACCGGGCTTATGGACATAGGTCGCCAGATCTTCTTCCATATCTTCCTGAAGGTGATGGATAAGCGCCCCCAACACACCCTGATAGGTAGGTTCCACCAGGGCTGAAAAGAGACCGTCCTTATCCTTAAAGAAGAAATAGACCGCGCCCGTCGTCACCCCTGCTTTACTGCAGATCTGACGAAGCGAGGCATTCTGAAAGCCCTTCTCCATGAATTCCTCTTTCGCACAGGAAAGAAGCTTTTCTCTCGTTTCTTTTTCGTTTTTCATGATCATCCTCACAAAATGCGCTATTTACATAACGCTGTTACGTAACACCGTTATCTTACTTCTGTGATACGAGATTGTCAACACCGTTTTCATCCAGTTTTTTATACCAGAATGGTATAGGACCCATTCCGTCCGGATGTTATAATGAGTCAACCGATTCCGGGAAATGACTCTTCAGAGCATTTTATAGTCGAGGAGAAAGAGCTATGAATAAGACTTTCGTTACAAAAATGCCCAACCATATCGGTGCTTTTCTAAAGGCAAGCCGTTGCTTCGCGTCACTTGGGATCAACATTACCCGCGTCAGTTACAATAAGGCCGTGGACTCCCATATGCTTTTTATCGACGCCGAGGGCACACCGGAACAGCTTTCTAAAGCAACGGAAGAACTTACCGCGATCGGGTATCTGCAGTGTGATGAGGAAGACAGAAGCGTCGTTCTTCTCGAGTTTAAGCTCAAGGATGAACCGGGAAGCGTTACATCGGTACTGGAACTGATCAGTGCCTATAACTTCAACATCTCCTATATCAGCTCCCAGGAAAACGGAACCGAATACCAGCTTTTTAAGATGGGGCTGATCGTGGATAAGCAGGACCGGATCAAGGAATTCATCGAAGAAGCGAAGAAACTCTGCGATGTCCGCCTGATCGACTATAACCATGCCGATAAGATCTACGATAACAGTATCTTCTACCATACCTTTGTGGATGAACTGAGTTCTTCCATGGAGATCTCTCCTGACTCAAAAAATGAACTTCTGATCAATACGAATCTGGCCATGCAGATCCTGGACGAGACGGGCGTTTCCCCATATCGGACGTTTGACAGCATCAGCCGGTTTGCCGAATTACTGGCACTTTCCAGAAAGTCTTCCTTCGAACCCAGGATCTCGGAGCACAAGATCTCAGACGACACGGCCATCACGCTCATCGAACCGCCATGCGGAAGTAATACAGCCATTATCCGAAGCGGAAACGAATACCTGTTCATCGATACCGGCTATGCGTGCTATCAGGAAGAGATGCTGGAGATTTTTAAGAAGCTGATCCCGGATTTCGACACAGTCAGAAAGTCGGCCCTGATCACTCATGCTGACGTGGATCACTGCGGACTTCTTCCTCTCTTTGATGAGGTTTACGCCAGCGCCAAGAGCGCTGCCTGCATCCGCCTCGAGTACGAAGGTAAGGACGGGTATCGAGAGGTCAATCCTCTCCATAAGCCCTATGTCCGTATTTGCAAAGCTCTGACTTCCTACACTCCGGTATCCCCGGAGAAGATCACGGTCATCGGAGATGACAGGCAGATCCGTCATCCGCTCGAACAGACCGGATTCTTCGATTTCGGCGATCTGCATTTCGAACTATACGAAGGCCGCGGCGGTCACCTCAAAGGCGAGACCGTCCTTCTGGATTATGAGCATCACATCGCTTTTACCGGAGATATCTTCGTAAACCTCAAGGATATGACTCCCCGCCAGCTGCAGTATAATACTTATGCGCCGATCCTGATGACTTCCGTAGATACGGATAAGGAGCTCTGCACCGAAGAACGGCAGGCGCTTTTCCAGCGGCTGGGAACCGGGTCCTGGCAGATCTTCGGCGGACACGGCGGCAAGAAAGAGTATAATGTCTAAAAGCGGACAGGCAACTCGAAAACGACCTTTAGGTGATCGGATAAAATCGCCATCGAAGAAAGCATCCGTAAAGTGTTTTTCAGTAGAATCGAGGATGCGATCGACCGCCATGGCGGCACGATCACGATCAGCGACACACTGGACCTGGAACTTGCCAGAAAGCCGCGCCGATAGGATTTGCCGCCTTTAGGATGTTTGCCCCGAGAAAAATTGCCGATTTTAGGATGTTGAAGTGCAGCCTACTGGGTCTGATACGATATCTTAAGCATATCGCTTGTCGGTGCCGGAGAATTTGTAGAATTCACGTCGCAATATACATAGATCCAGTCATATTGGGAAGCATTAAACTCGCCACTGTTGATTATATCCGGCTCCCGTTCTTTCAGTTTCTCCATCTCTTCTTCCGACAACGATTCCTCAGAGAAATATACTTTCCACGTCACGCCCTTATTGGGTTCATAGTTTCTGACTTCCACGTTCCTGTGAATATCCAGAGATTCATAATACCATCCGTTGTTATACACATCACTTCCGGTGATGTTTTTCTCGTATGTAGCAGGAGCATGCTCAACACGGGAAGCAGGAGCATGCGTAGTAGAAGTACTGGTAGATGTGCCGTCAGAATTTGAGCATGAACACAACATAATGCTCATAGACACGAGAATAGCTATAGTAGGCATTTTATTATTCTTCTTCATATTCGCCCCTTCCACACATAGTGCTTATACTCTGTAATGATTGTCTGTTGACTTCTTCCTATACTCTAATGAAAAGAATACCGTTGACGGTAGTTACACGTCAAACTCCACTGTGCCGTCTTCGATCCGATAGATCGCGCCGACTACTTTCAGTCCGGTTTCCACGTCTTTCTGGATCTGAAGGCTGGACTTTATGATCTCCACACTTCTTCTCACATTGAGAAGAGCCGCCTGATAATCGTTGGTTTCATTTCCGATCGCCTGCTTGATCTCATCCGTGATGAACTTGATGTAGCCCTCCGGATCGTGGTGGATCGCCGCCGTAACGGCACCGCACTGGGTATGCCCGAGCACAACGATCAGATTCGTTCCCAGATGCCCCGCCGCGTATTCGATGCTTCCCAGCTGATGATCGTCGATCACATTTCCGGCCACACGTATCGTAAACAGATCTCCAATGGCCGCGTGGAAGATCCTCTCCGGGATCACGCGGGAATCTGAGCAGCCGATAATAATGGCATACGGCTCCTGCCCGTTCTTCGCAAAATGCTCCAGCGTCGTCGGCGATACATCCATCTGAAAAGTATCCGCGGCAACATATTGCTTATTTCCCTCTTTTAGACGTTTGATCGCTTCTTCTGCCGAGATCATTGGGATTCTCCTTCGCTGTCTTTGTTACTCTCACTTTTTCACATCTAATTTGGTTTTGTTTGCAAAGATCGCTTCTTCCCTTATTTTTCTCATCCTCGACCACACATTATCTCCGTAATTACTGAGCAGGACCGTTATCATTCCATTGTTGGGATTATATTCAGAGATGGCGCTTATTCCATCGTCACACCCTTGCATATACACATAGTCCTTCCCTTTGGGATTGTCAATGATCCAGACTCCATAACCGTAATACCCTTCTTCCGGGTCCTTCCCGTCCCCGCTCTGCTTGGAAAACATCTGCGTTACCATCTGCTCAGATAGAAGCTTGTGTTCAAGAAGGCCTTTCCAGAACTTTACAATATCTTCCACAGTTACGAATGCACCACCATCACCTGTGCCTTTTGCACCGACTGAATATATATTTGTACGGTAATCATCTGTATCAGGACAATAGATGTAACTGTTTGCACATTTCGATGGGAGCTTATCGAAAGAATAATAACCCGTATTACTCATGCCGCATCTGTCGAAAACATTCTGCTTAAGATAAACATCAAAATCCATACCGGTAATCTTTTCGATGATCAATGCGAGTAAAACATATCCGGAATTATTGTACTGAAACTTCTCTCCTCTGCTGTACATCATCGGCTTATCGATAAACAGGGGCAGCATATCTTTGTTATGTCTGATCCTGTAATTGGGATAATCGGTCCACAATTCCTCATAATCATCCATTACCGATTCATCAAAATAATCCGGGACACCGGATGTGTGATTCAAAAGCTGTCTCACTGTAACGCAGGGATCGATGTCTTTCAGATCAAAATCCAGGATCTTGCCGATAGTATCTTCGAATCCCAGTTTCTCTTCTTCGATCAGCTGAAGGATGCCCACAGCTACAAAAGTCTTGCCCATAGATGCAGATGCAAATCTGGTATCGATCGTATTCGGGATCTCATTTGCCAGATCAGCAAATCCGCCGCTGTAATTCAGCAGAACTTCGCCGCCTTTAACTATATATGCATTTCCTCTGAAGTCTTTATCCATCACCATAGTCATCCTCTTAGCCTGTTATCCTTCCGATATAACTTACTAACACATCAGCCCAACAAATCTGAATTTGTCACTCTTCTCTATACCGATACCCATCCGGAATTCGAATATACGCACGAATATGTTCGTCGATAGATCGTTCGATAATTCCGGATATATTGTTCACATTTCCTTCTGCAGAAAGGATCGTACGCTCCCGTTTCTCAAGGACGATCCCTATATGGTCGTGCTCTCTGTTCTCGAATACTCTGTCATAAATGACAATGTCTCCCGCTTCCGGAACAAACTCTTCCGCGCCTCTATGGTATTCAATCCGCTGATCGTTGATGGCAAATTCCTCCCAACCGAAGCATGCCGCCAGATGACAGGTTTTGCATTCATTGGGTCTGTACGGAATCTCGAATCCCGCTTCCGTGCAGCAATAATACACAAACGCCGCGCACCATAACCCGTCCGCTTCCTTGACGCTCCACGTCGGAAACAATCGCACAATCGGCGCAAGATTGGACGGCAGCCCGTCAAACGTTCCGTGAAACGGAGCCCGCGCCATATCCTTCGCTACTCTGAATAATTCTTTTCTCGTTGCTTTTTCCATATAATCCTCACAAATCCCGATCTGTCATACTCATATATATTCAAATATAATTGCGAAATAATCTACTATTGGCTCCTATTTCCAAAACAATTTTATATTTTTTTCTTTATAGGCCTCAAGCTTTTGTTTATCTGCTTCGTCTTCAGGCTCTGTTCCTAAAACTTCATACATCCATATCATTTTTAAATCTGTAAGGTTATACTCTCCCTGACTAAAATCATCATAACCAAATTTCATGTCAAATTGTCCGTTTCTATCAAATACAAACGTTATATTCTTCCATGAATTCTCGTTATTATCTTCGTATTCAGTATGCAATTCATTTACTATCAAACTTAGTTCACGAAGGGCTTTAAGATATATCCTTTTGTCAACTTTATAAACAGCCGGAATATCATGGCTATAGATTATTTTTCCATCTGATGCTCTATTATAAAAAAAGTATACCGTTCTGGAATCATTCAATATTTCACCATAAAGATATACCTTAGTCCAATCATCAGGAATCATACTATCTACTTTATCTGCTATCTCCTGATATAGTTTTCCCATTTTAGAAATTTCCATAAATTCAATTTCCCATTAGTCGATTATTTTAAAATATAATATCTACATCATCCCAAATTCTATGCAGAGCTTCTCATAACGTTTCTGCTCTTTTTCCTTAACCGCCTTTGAAGTGTCATGTAGGCAATGACTTATGACATCCGCATCTTTCAATGCTTCTTCCACCGGTCCATCCTCGACCAGTTTATCATCATGATGATAAATTGCCGAACAGATTATCTCTGTTTCATCATCAGTAGTAAGCTTAAGCCTATCAAGGATTTCTCTTGCAAGCTCAGCTCCCTTATGAGCATGATCTTCATACGACCCCGATCTATACGCGTACAGATCATGTAGCATAGCAGCCATGGATATCAGTTCAGGATTGAGACCACGCTTTTTAGCTATCATGGTCGAAGCTAACGAAACACCATACAAATGTATAAACGCCGCAGAACGCTCATTTAGGTCTTCAATTTTATACAATTCTTCATTGATATAAATGCGAAGTTCTTTTAATCTACTCATATTGCCATTCTCCACCCCTCTTAGCTAATAGTATCTAAAGATAATTTTTCCTAC
>JAEEGH010005800.1_pt1 | contig 30706 bp, 22 predicted proteins | sample 9134181 | NCBI WGS metagenome assembly JAEEGH01 (sample SAMN16246544, study PRJNA631951) | gut metagenome | biome: gut microbiome; feature: rumen; material: DP-attached | host: Bos | place: Iran: Karaj | collected 2018-10
ACCCCCAAGTTTATCGGGAAGACCCATGGAGTAGCGACGGCTCACCCCGAATTCCTGAATCAGGAAGAGTACGTCAGTTTGTGTGATTTTTAAAACTTTACCGTTGAGAATCTTGTCGCCTTCTTTAACGGTGTACGAAATAGACGGATTCTTGGATTCAACAAGAATAGCTACCGGCACATCCGATTCCCAAATGATACCCACCAGTTCAACCTGGTCAATATTGATACCTTCTTCCACAAGGCCATCCACTTCGACAAACGGGTCGCGACGGCCAAAGGAACTATAAGTCACGCGGTCTTCATAAAGACCATCGAGCTGGCTACCAATCTGCGCGGTGTTTGTCGTGAGATTCGTACCACGTTCTTTGTCAACTTGTTTCAGGCGTTCTTCTTGCACAGAGGAAAGTTCGTCAAAGAAACCGACGGCGCGGCGGTCCACATAGCCCACCCTGTTACCGTACTGGACTTTGCGATACAGGCCCTTCATATCGAGGCTTACCAGACGATCGCCAAACACAAGGCGCTGCATCACCTGAGAGTTCTCGTTCGGGGCGGCGTAGAATTCCGTTTCATCTGCAACCACAATCAGTTCGCGAACAACCGGACGCAGGTGGAATGTCTGGGAACCTGAAATAATCTTCTTGCTGCCCTTGTCGAGATTCTTCACAAAGGCATCGAAGTTCGGCTTTTCGTCAACAGCCTTCATCCAATCGCGCACAAAGATTCCCTTGGGCTGTGCGGACCAGAATACAAAGCCATCCCTATTGATTCCCTTTTCGGCAATCTGCAACACAAGCACGCCATCCTGCACCAAGATAACCGGCTGGACAGCGCCCTTCAGCTGAACCTTAAGACCATTTGCGCCCCAAGTCACGGACTTCACCAGAGATCCGGCGCCAATCCTGAAAATAGGAGACTTTTGCGGACCGGCAAGGCCAATGGTCAAGGTGTAATTCTTGTCAATCGTAGAAACGTTCTGAATTTCAATGGGTTCTTCAGCCACAAGGCGGAACTGTTCCATACCGGAACCGATGAGAACCGTCATTTCCTTCAGCTTCGGAAGCAGTGCAGAAATAGCACCACCCTCGAGAATGGCCTTGTCAATCTGCTTTTGCTGTTCGGCCATGAGTTTTTCAGCTTCACGGGCAGCTTTTTCGGCTGCCTTCTTTTCTTCGGCCAAGCGCTTCTTTTCTTCGAGAGCGGCCTTTTCGGCAGCCTTCTTCTCTTCAAGAGCGCGGCGTTCCGCTTCCTTCTTTTCGGCAGCTAAACGCTTCTTTTCTTCGGCAGCAGCTTTTTCGGCAGCCTTTTTCTCTTCAGCGGCGGCCTTGGCGGCAGCCTTCTTGTCGAGGGCAGCCTGCTTTTCAGCAGCTTTCTTTTCTTCAAGAGCACGCTTGTCGGCAGCCTTCTTTTCTTCGGCCAAACGTTTCTTTTCTTCGAGGGCGGCCTTGGCGGCAGCCTTCTTGTCAAGAGCAGCCTGCTTTTCGGCAGCCTTCTTGCGTTCAGCAAAAAGCTTAGAAAGGGTCCAAGACTTTCCGCCCTTATTCTTGAGTTTAATCAAGAAGTTGGACTTGTCCAGGGCGATTTCGTTTTTATCCGAAGCAATCGATGCGCCAACAGCCATTTCAATCTTCAAGAACGCCGTACCCTTGTACGCATCCTTGAACACCTTCATGGACTTGACAAACTTGGAATTGGCATCAATGTCGTAATCACCTTCGCCAAGAGCAAAAGTCGTTTCAGAGAAACCCACCGTCAACTTCTTGGAAGCGGCATCGTACTTCTGGAAGAACGTGGGCAAGTTCTTGTCAGATGCAAAGGCAAACACCACCTGGCAACCCTTTGCACTACAATCAAAGCGCACATCCTTGATCTGGGCGGCACTAGCAAAAGCCGTAAAGGCAAGCAACAAAAGAAGAATTTTCATTTTCATCATTTGCCAACCTTCTTAGATGTGTACGTAGTCAGGTTGAATGTCACCGACATGGTAATCGGAGTCCAGCCATGAGTTTCAGACTTTTCCACTTCGGCCTTGATACCCGAATAACGGTTCAAGCGAAGGTTCGTAATGGCAGTCGGGTAATTGAAGTTCGCAATTTCTGCAAACAGGTAACCCAGCATGTGGTAGCCCGAATTGACGGCAATCGAATAACGGTTTTCGATATAGTGTTCCTTTTCAGCGCGGCCTTCAGGATTGAACTTCTGAATCTGTACCATGGAGCTACGAATCACCGCGTAAAGGTCCTGCAAGCGCAGCGGCACCTTTTCTTCTTCGGGGAACATTTCCTTCAACTTTTCGAAATCCTTTTCGGCCTGGGCCAATTGCATTTCGAGTTCAGCCACGCGATGCTTCTTGGCGTTGATCTTGTCCAGTTCTGCCTGAGCCGACTGAAGATCACGTTCCAGAGATTCACGCTGATACGTAAACGGATCCCATACATAGTTATACACTAGATGGGCTGCAACCATAATCAGGAGGCACACGACTATGGCATAGACGTTTCGTTTGTCTTTTAGATCTATCTTACCCATTATCACCCTCCCCAAGATCTCGCTTGAGAACTATCTTGATGGTGAAATTATAGGCTTCTTTTCCATCCACCTTTGCAGTAGAGATGGTCACCAGCGAAACCGATTGGATACTCACCTGCTTTTCGAGCTTCACCATGTATTCGGCTACTTCCGAGAAGTCGTAGGTGACTCCGCGCATTTCAAGATCGAATTCACCCATCTGGTTAATGCTTGTAATCCACATGTTAGGCGGAAGCACCGACGAGATATTTTCGAACAAAATAACCCAGCGTTTCTTGCTCACCTGGATGGACTTGAGAGCATTGATCTTTGTATTGACAACACCCTGCTTCTGTTCCAGGTCGCTAATCTTGGAAAGCAGCGGACGTTCACGTTCCACTTCTTCCTGAACACGGTTCAGTTCTTGGCTCAGACCGCTAATAGTTTCAGAGACATAACCTTGCAACATGACCACGGCAACAATTGCAACAAGCAGAGCAACTGTGGGCCAAATGATGCGACGGTCCGTTACCCAAGAAAAGTCTTTTTGCTTCTTGCGGAATTCCGGCGGAAGCAAGTTAATGGAAATGGCCAAGGCATTTCTTGTGGTTTCTTTTTTCGTAGACGCCATTAGAACTTCCTCATTGCCAAGCCCAACGCAGGGGCGTAAATATTGGAGAGAGCGATCGAGAGACCACCCTCGCCAAACACCTTGGAATCACAGGGCACGAGCCTGAACGGATTCACCGTGTCAGTCTCGATACCGGAGTGTTCTGCGATAAATTCCCTCAGACCAGGGGCGGCGGCTCCACCTCCACCCAACAAAATTTTGTCTAGGGGTTTGGAATCTTCCGAAGACGAGAAGTAGCGGATACCGATATCGATCTGCGCCATCAGGTCCTCGTATGCCAGTCGGAGCGCTGCTTCGACTTCAGCTTCGGAGAATCCGTCTACCACAGACAGATCTCCCTTGCTCAAAATTTCGTGGCACTTTTCGGAATCAATGCCAAGGTTCATGCAGGTTTTGCTGACCACCATATCCAAGGAACCACCGGCCATGGCACGCATGGAATGGAACTGGCCGTCCTGCACGAAGGCCACGCTCATCTTCTTTTCGCCAATATTGAAGATTGCAACAGTCTTTTCTTTTTCAGCATCTTCGACCGTTGCCACATAAGCATTCAGCATGCCGAAAATATCGACATCCAGCGCCGATAGTTTGAGCCCGCGTCGATTGAAGAACTGAGCCCAGGAGTCCAACAGAGCGCTTTTTGCAGCCACCACGTTCACCTTGACGTCTTCGTTTTCACGGGAATAGATCTCGTAGTCAATCACGTTGTCCTGGTCATCGAAGGGCGGACGGGACTGGGCAGTCTGAAGAATAATGGCCGCTTCATTTCCGTTTTTCGGCACCTTGACAGACACACGGTCCACCAGAACACCACCGGCGCCAGCACCGCAGTTTACCGATGCAACAATATCGCAGGAATCGTCGATGGGGTGACGAATCAGCAGCTTCGCCATAGCCTCGGCGAGCAGTTCAGCCCCATCCTTTTCGCGTTTGCCGTCCTTATCGGTGGGAGCATCCCCTTCACGCACCTGAATTTCGCCATTGACGATACATCCATCAGGCACCCGTTCCAAGTCGGCGTCTAAAACAATCTTGTTTCCGCTCGCGCCATGCAAGACCTTGACATACTTGATGCTGTAATGACCAACATCAATGCCAACTGTCTCGCGCAAGCCACGGATTTTAGAAATCAATCCTAAAGCCAAAGTTAACTCCGATTGTAAAACATTTCCTTACTAATTCTACCTTTATAAAAGCAGAATGTCAAGCGAAAAATCAATCTAAGTCATTGAAAATGAACTACTTAGGCCTGTTTAGTCCACTTTTTTGCCTGTTTTTTTGACTTACTCAGTTCAAACAGGTACTGAAGCACTCTTTCCTGGGTCCAACCGAAGGTTCCTCGGAAAGAAGCTGTAAGGCAATAGTAGTTGGGGAAATCCTTGTTTTTTTGCCCTAAATTGCGCAAAATCTCAATTTCCACGTCTTCGTCGCCAAAGCTGGGAAGCTCAAACTGGATACGCAAATGCTGCCCCGGATAGCATTCCTGGGGCAATCCAATCATGATACCGCCTGCAGAAAGGTCCAGAAGGGTTCCTCCAACGGTGTTTCCGTTTTCAAAAACGGCCGTCACGGGGAACGCCACCTGTTCACGAACCCAACGACGCAACTGGCGCTTATCCAAAGAAGAGGAATGTATCAGGACTAGATTATTGGTTTCATCCACACGTCGAACAGGAATGGTCGTAGAATAGATAGCGTCATCGGGTCGGGTCCATCGGATTCGAATGGAGCGCCCCACCAGCGAAGTGGCCGGTCCATCACTCCCATCGTAAGAAATAGCCCATTCCTTTTCGGTTCGCCACACGATATCGGAGCGCTTGATCAACGTTCCGTTTTCAGGAATCAAGTCAATGCGGTCTCCCACATTAAACTGTCTGGTAGAATAAACTTCAGACAAAGGATTCGATGCCGTAAAATTCATCTTGTGGCGGAGAGCTTCCACTGCAGCAAGAGTTTCATCACGGACATCGAATACATCGCGAACATAGTAGAACGCTGCTACCGCTTGTTCAAAGAGCCCTGACGAATTCAAAATGGCATCTTTGTTTTCAAAGGATGACGTTCTAATTATTTTGTCCAAAGTCCTTTTTTCTTTAGGAGAAAAACCGAGTTCTGCGACCCTATCATCAAAAGCTTGGGTACCAAACATTTCCTCGTTTTCACGGCGATCATTGATGCGATGGACTTCCAACAGCACCAACAGCGCTATGCACAAGCATATGACAAAGGCAAACCAAACTATTTGAAGCGGGTCAATCATGATTACTCAGTCCAGACTCCGTTGATGTAAGTTCCCAGGACGCTGGAAGGAAGTTCCTTGCCCAAGAACGGAGAATTACAGACATGCCCCGCAAAGACCTTCTCGGTCACCTTGCTCGGCTTGTCCGGATCGATTACGACGAAATTCTCGAAGTTTTCGGGCAGACGGGCACCAACCAAGCGGGCAGGAGCAAAGGCCAGCAATTCCAAAGCACGAGCGACACCGACACGGGCACACAGCTTCTTCCAAATCGCAGGCAGGGCGATTTCAAGGGAAAGAGCTCCCGGAACAGAATCTTCAAAATTCACTTCGGTATCTTGACGAAGCACCGGCGTATGGTTCATGCTAATCGCAGTCACCGTACCATCTTCCAGACCCTTCCACAAAGCTTCACTATCATCAGCAGAACGGAGAGGCGGAATCAAATGGAAGGAGGAATCCAAAGTTTCAAGGCTTGAATCATCCAGCAACAGATGATAAAGTCCCACATCGCAAGTGACGTCAATGCCCTGCTTCCGTGCGTTACGGATAAGATCTAACGTTTCGCCACAGGTAACCTGCTTAAAGTGCACCGGCACCTGCAGGAAGCGGGCCGTTTCAAGCACCGTGTAGGCGGCGATGGTTTCTGCGATACGAGGAATTCCCTTCATGCCGAGCATGTCGGAATAGGCACCTTCGTGAACGCAACCGCTATGGCGCAGCGTCTTGTCCATGGGCTGGAAGAAGAAACGCTTACCCGTCATTTTGCCATATTCCATGGCAAGACGAAGGAACCTACTATGAGGTATAGAGGCACCACCGTCACCGAAGCCCACGGCTCCAGCATCGGCCAGGTCTAACATTTCGGCGAGGCTATCAGAGCCAAAGCCCTTGCTGTAGGCACCCAAGAACTTGATATCCATACCGTCGTTCTTGCCGCAATTGCCAAAGCGTAACTTCATGGCCACCATCTTGTCGGCATCGTCAATGGGGTTTGCGGCACTTTCGTAAAGACCGCCATAGAAGCCGCCACGCCGCATGGCGTCAAGACCGTTCTTGAAGGTATAGACGTCATCACGGAGCGGTTCCATAAAATCGAGGCCAAGACCAAACAAGGCCGGAAGAACCAAGGCCCCGTTACAGTCAATTTCCTGATCAGGCTTGAAATCTTTTTCTTCCTTAGAAACAAGCTTCCCTTCGGCATCGATGCGAATATCGGTGTCAACAAAATCTTCACCCTTGTTCCAGAGCTTCAAATTCTTAAGAACGCGCGATGCACCTTTTGCGCTATTAAGCGTTTTCATTGCGACCTCCAGCCAAAAGGAAGAGTACTGCCATACGGACGGCAACCCCGTTGGTTACCTGATTCAAGATGACGGAATGTTCACCGTCTGCAATTTCACTATCCAGTTCTACGCCTCGGTTAATGGGGCCCGGATGCATGATCAGCACCTTGTCCTTGGCCGATTCCAGAACCTGTTCGGTAATACCGAAGAAGTTGCGGTATTCGCGCATGCTGGGAAGAAGGGCATCATCCATGCGTTCCTTTTGCAAGCGAAGGGCGATTACCGCATCAGCATCCTGCACCGCTTTGTTCACATCGGTTTCCCAAGAGACGCTGCCAGCGAGTTCCTTGTACTGCAACAGCTCCGTATTGCGGGGCACCAGGGTGCTGGGTCCGCAAAGGGTTACATGGGCACCCATGGTGGTCATGCCCCAAATGTTACTGCGAGCCACACGGCTGTGTCGGATATCGCCTACGATTGCCACCTTTTTGCCTTCAAGGGTTCCAAGCTTTTCTTCGACCGTAAGCATATCCAGGAGAGCCTGGGTAGGATGTTCGTGGGCACCATCACCAGCATTCACGATAATCGCGTTACTGTGTTCAGCCAGGAACTTGGGAACGCCAGTCCCCTTGTGGCGGACCACCACGATATCGATCTTCATGGATTCGATGTTGCGGAGCGTATCCACCAGGGTTTCACCCTTCTTGACGCTGGAATTGGAACTCGCAAAGTTAACCGTATCGGCGGAAAGGCGCTTTTCGGCGAGTTCAAAACTAGTGCGGGTACGGGTACTGTTTTCGAAGAACAGGTTCACCACCGTAAGGCCGCGAAGGGACGGAACCTTCTTGATGGGGCGTTCCAAAATTTCACGGAATTGTTTGGCATTATCCAAAATAGTGCGAATGTCCTGCTTAGACACACCCTGAAGTCCGAACAAATGCTTGATCTGTAATGCACCCATCTTAGGCCTCCACCTCTACGAGATAAACGGAATTTTCCTTGTCAATCGGTTCAATTTGCACGCGGACTTCCTGGTCCTGTGCGGTTTCCACCGTAAGTCCTACGCAGTCGGGTGCAATGGGAAGTTCGCGATGACCGCGGTCCACCAGAACGCAAAGGCGGATTGCCGCCGGGCGTCCGAGATCGAGAATTGCCTGCATAGCCGCACGAACCGAGCGGCCCGTATAGAGCACATCGTCCACCAGAATCACCGTTTTACCTTCCACCGAAGCGGGCATTTCAGTAATGCGCATTTCACTGGAGCCCATATGGGTGCGGTAATGGAAGTCGTCACGGTAGAAAGTGGCGTCGAGGCTTCCCATGGGGACTGTCTTGTTAAACTTCTGACTTAAACGCTCGCAGATTTTTTTTGCGAGAGGGATTCCGCGGCTTGCCATACCGAGCACCACCACATCGTCTGCGGTGGGATGCATCTTGGCGAGCTTTGCAGCCATTTCGTCGAGAGCGAATTCCATTGCCTGGGCAGACAGGAGCTCTCTGATTTTTTTACTGTTGTCTTTCATATAGGTATCAGGTTCAGATACAGGTTTTCAGCCTAGCCTTAGTTTTCACTCCTGAATGTAGCATTTTTTATGATTTTTCACCTTAAAATACGGAAATTGACCCCAATTTTTTGTATATATAATAAAAGAAACATCAAACCCCGGCAAAGCCCTGCCGGGACATTAATAGGAGATTTTATGTTCAATCAGTTGGGTAAACCGGAAGCAGGTGAAACCATCGCCATCATGAAGACAAACCACGGTACCATGAAGTTGCGCATTTTCGAAGATATCGTTGGCGAATGCGCCACGAACTTCGTTGAACTCGCCAAGCAGGGCAAGTATGACGGAGCTCCGTTCCACCGCATTATCAAGGACTTCATGATTCAAGGCGGTGACTTTACCCGCAGAAACGGTACGGGTGGTCACTCTGCCAAGGGCCCCGGCACCACGATTGGCGACAAGTACGATCCGCGCCTCACCCACATGCGTGGAGCTCTGAGCTGGGCAAAGACGGCCATGCCGAACTCCATCGGTAGCCAGTTCTTCATTGTCCACGGCGACAACGTACATTTCTTGGATCACGACCAGGTTGGCCCCGGCCCCGCTGACGGCTACTCCGTATTCGGCCAGCTCTACGAAGGTTTCGAAGTCCTGGACGAAATCGCAGGTGTCAAGACCGACCGCCGCGACGCCCCGTACGAAGACGTGATCATCGAATCCGTGACGATCGAAAAAGCCTAACAAGCAATTATTGTCATTAGCATTTAGCCCCTGCCCCAGGGGCTTTTTTGTTGCCAAAGTCCAACCAGTAAAAAAAATGCTTTTTTTTCACCAACCACCCTTGACAATTCAAAATACTTCTTCTATATTTGGGCCAGCCCTCGGGGTTATAGCTCAGTTGGTAGAGCGCCTGCATGGCATGCAGGAGGTCAGGAGTTCGACTCTCCTTAGCTCCACTAGGTAAGAACCGTTTGCTTTTGCAAACGGTTCTTTTTTTATATCACATAAAACCTGCAAAACCGCAGACCACTTTCGCTAGTTTGTAATAATTTTGTATTTTTGTGGTATGGATACTACAATCTTGAACAAACTCGCTAAAATCACCCGCAAGGGAATGTTCTTGGGTACAATGGCCAGTTTCGCCATGATGCCCACCGCATTTGCCACCGAATGCAACGAAAAGACCATGGACGCTTTCGCCTACGAAGACTGCGTCAATGCACAAGCAGGTGCAAAAGTATCTAACGACAATTTCGGCGCAAGCGGTATCGACAATGCCGATGGCATGCAGCAAAAGAAGGTTCTCAAGCCTGAAGCGCCAACGTACCGCCCCTTTGAACGCGATGCCTACCTGACATCCAGTTTTGGCGAGAACCGAGGAACCCGTTACCACGCCGGTTTCGACTACTCCACCCAAATGGAAGAAGGCTGGCCCATTTACGCTCCCGAAGACGGCAAGGTTGTAGAACTTAGGGTATCTCCGTTCCACTACGGAAAACTGATGCTCTTCAAGGGCAACAGCGGAAAGACCTGGGCTTTCGCGCACCAGAGCAGCTTCGGCAAGCTTGACGAACAGGTAATCAAGAAACAGTATTCCTCCAAAAAGAACGATGTCTCCATCAAGACTAACGCTAGCTACAAGAAGGGCGACACGTTGACCTTCTCGGGTAGCACCGGTATCGGAAATCCGCACTTGCATTTGGAAGTCCGTCTCGACAACGACCGCATCATTAACCCCGTCCAGGCCGGCGTCGTTATTACCGACACCATTGCTCCGCAGTTTTTTGGCGTTGCCGTTTGGCAGGGCAACCACATGGCCATTACAAATCCCGAAGCCCTGAACAAGGGGTGCGTCGAGACGCCTGTGAAAAACGAATTCAACTTGAGCATGGCCGTAAAGATTGCAGACTACAGCCGTGAGCCCAAGGATAATCCCATGTCGGTACGCCGACTCACCGTTTGGCGCTACGACGAAAAGATTTTTGAAGAAATTCTCGACACCCTGCGCTACAGCAAGATGTCCCTCATTCGCGACCAGCTGCTATGGGCCGAAGAAGCCGACACTGCCGGTGACTGGCACTTTATTAACGCTAAGCTCGCCCCCCTTTCGACCTACACCATCGAAGCGGAAGACTTTAGCGGCAACAAGGTCAGCAAGAAGTTCACCTTCCACCCCCGTTGCAAGAGCGACAGGCCCATGCAATTGTTCAAGAACCAGACTACCCCGCTGTTTACGTTCTTGAAGCGACCGATGCTCGATTTGTTCCGTTGCAAGAACGGAATGAAGTTCACCGCCATGACCGGTGACAAGGTGATTGAAGAAGATATGTGCAAGGCCTTCAAGCCGGCTCCGATTACGATCGGCCGCCTCCTTGAAATTTATCCCGAAATGACAAGCATTCACTACTCCGCCGACGCAAGCATTACAGGCGACGGCAGAGCCGCAGACGAGACCATCGAAATATACGCATTCAACCAATACCAAAGAAGTGTCAACTGGTCTACCAAGATTGGTAACGTGGGTATCACGCAGAAAATCACAGGCATCCCCACCGGTCGCGACACCACCAAGCAAATTCTCGCCGTCACCCGCACGCATACCGACAGCCTGGATTTCTTTGAATTCCACCCCAAGGGTATGCAACTCGGCAACTGGACCGTTTGCATTGACAATCCCGAAAACAATCAACCGCTTTACTGGCTGGGTGAAACCACCCGCAACTGGTTTATCTTCAGCAAGCAGACCAAGGGCAAGAACCGCTGCGCCACCACGAACGAAATTCGCGATATCGCCAATATCGAAAATACTGAAGCTCCGACTCTCGGATTCCCCTACTGGTCTGACATGATGATTAGCGGCGTGCATCAGCCCGCCCTCAAGATTCCGGTACTGTTCAAGTACGACGGCATTCCTGACGGGAACGCCATCACAGTGATGGTCGGCAAAAAGTGGGTTGCAGCCGAATACGATTCCGAGCCTCGTGAAATCGTCATCGAAGGCGCACAGATTCCTGAAGAAGGATCCATCACCATCAAGATTATTGACGAAGCCGGCCACAAAGCAAGCTATAACATAGACATCCCCGAAATGTAACATGGCTCGTCTAACCGAAGCTGAAGCTTTAGACCTATTTTTAAACGCCCCCCTCGACGAACTCTGTGCCCGCGCGAATGCCGAAAAGGAATGCAGGCACGGCAAGTCCGTGTATTGGGTGAACAACCGCCAAATCAACTACACCAACGTGTGCGTGTTGCACTGCAAGTTCTGCGCGTTTTCGAAAATCAAGAAGGATAGCCCCACCGCTTACGACTGGGACTACGACACCATTCGAAACAAGGCTGCTGAAGCCATTGCAGGCGGTGCCCGCGAATTGCACATTGTTGGCGGTCTTCATCCAGACCATCCGTTCGATTACTACATCGAAATGTTGCGCAAGCTGCGCGTGGAATTTCCGAAGGTGAACCTGAAGGCGTTCACCGCCGTGGAAATTTGCCACTTCGCCAAAATCTCGGGACAAACTCCGCTGCAAATCATGAGTACGCTGAAAGATGCGGGCCTTGACGCTCTGCCCGGTGGCGGTGCCGAAATCCTGGTGCAGGATGTTCGCGACCAGATTTGCCCGGGCAAGGAAACCGGCGAAGAATGGCTTGACGTTCACCGCGCGGCTCACAAGATCGGAATTCCGACGAATGCAACGATGCTGTTTGGCCACATCGAAAAGATTGAAGACCGCATCGCCCACATGAAGATGTTGCGCGACTTGCAGGACGAAGCTCCGGGCTTTTTCGCTTTCATTCCGCTGGTGTACCATCCGGAACATAATGCGTTGCATAAAATCGTCCCGAATATCACCAGCGAAGAAGATATTCTGCGTACGGTCGCTGTCGCAAGGCTTTTCCTCGACAACTTCCCGCACATTAAGGCGTACTGGATTCAAATGGGTATCGAGACCGCGATGAAGGCGCTCCACGCCGGCGCGTCGGATTTGGACGGAACGATTATCGAAGAGAAGATTACGCACGCCGCCGGCGCCACGGTTCCCGTGGGCATGAGCCCCGAGCGCATGAAGTCCTTGATTACAAACGAAGGGCTCACGCCAGTGGAGCGCGATGCGTTGTATGAACGATTCTCTTAGCGAGAATCGTTCTATGACAAGGAGAGGCTTTGCCCCTCCTAAAACCTTCCTTTTCCCAATGCGGACATCGATTCTCTTAGAAAAAAGCAGGATAGAATCCTGCTTTTTTCATCATCAATTAAATCGACATGCGCCGCAATGCGAAATGTGAATGACTAATTCCTCATTCCACACCACACATTACACATTGTACTACTGTCTCGTGAGAGTCTTGTACTTGATGGGCTTCGGATTATCCGCATCTTCGCCGAGGCGCTTGCGGCGATCGGCTTCGTATTCGCTCCAGTTGCCTTCGAACCACACCACCTTGGAATCGCCTTCGTAAGCGAGGATGTGGGTTGCGATGCGGTCCAGGAACCAGCGGTCATGCGAGATAATCACGGCGCAGCCTGCAAACTTGAGGATAGCCTGTTCCAGAGCCTGCAACGTTTCGATGTCGAGGTCATTGGTCGGTTCGTCAAGGAACAACAAGTTGCCCGGTTTCTGCAAGTTCTTGGCCATGAGCACACGGTTGCGTTCACCGCCAGAAAGCGTGGTGAGTTTCTTCTGCTGGGCAGCACCGGTGAAATTGAATAGTCCGCAGTAGGCGCGGCCGTTCATCTTGCGGTCGCCCACCATGATTTCGTCGTTACCGCCGGTAATTTCTTCCCACACGGTCTTGGAATCATCAAGGCTGTCGCGGCCCTGTTCCATACTGATAATTTCAACGGTTTCGCCAATCTTGAGCGTACCGCCATCGGGCTTTTCCTGACCCGTAATCATCTTGAATAAAGTCGTCTTACCGGCACCGTTCGGACCGATAATACCCACGATGCCCGAGCGCGGCAGGCTGAAGTTCAAATCATCGAAGAGCACCTTGTCGCCAAAGGCCTTCTGCAAGTGTTCCGCCTGAATCACGATATCGCCAAGGCGCTTACCGTTTGCAATGTGAATCTGGGCAACCTTAATCTGTTCGCGAGAATCTTCGGCGAGCAAGTCTTCGTAAGCCTTGAGACGAGCCTTGCTCTTGGCCTGGCGTGCCTTCGGAGAAGCCTTCACCCATTCCTGTTCGCGAGCGAGGCGCTTCTGACGGTCAGATTCACCCTTTTCTTCGTTCTTCATGCGTTCAAGTTTCTGGTCAAGCCACTGAGCGTAATTGCCTTCCCAAGGAATGCCGCGACCGCGGTCGATTTCGAGAATCCAGTTCGTCACATTGTCGAGGAAGTAACGGTCATGGGTCACGAGAATCACAGAGCCCTTGTATTCGCGGAGGTGGCGTTCGAGCCATGCAACCGTTTCGGCATCCAAGTGGTTCGTCGGTTCGTCGAGGAGCAACAAATCTGGTTCTTCAAGGAGCAAGCGGCAAAGAGCCACGCGGCGCTTTTCACCGCCGGAGAGGTTCGTCACCGGCCAATCGCCCGGCGGGCAGCGGAGAGCATCCATTGCAATTTCAATGTTACGGTCGAGGCTCCACAAATCCTGTGCGTCGATGATGTCCTGAAGCTTTGCCTGTTCGTCGAGGAGCTTGTTCATCTCGTCGTCTTCCATGGGTTCTGCAAACTTCATGGAGATTTCGTTGAAGCGGTCAAGAATTGCCTGCTTCTTAGCGACAGCCTGCATCACGTTTTCCTTGACGGTCAGGTTCGGGTCCAGCTGCGGTTCCTGGGGCAGGTAACCTGCGGTGCGGCCCGGTTCAATCCAAGCTTCACCCTGAAATTCCTTGTCGATACCCGCCATAATGCGGAGGAGCGTAGACTTACCGGCACCGTTCTGGCCGATAATACCAATCTTTGCGCCATAGTAGAAGCTCAAAGAAATGTCCTTCAGCACCTCTTTGTTAGGCGGATAGGACTTGGTCATCTTGTACATGTAGAAAACGAATTTTTCTGCTTTATTCTGTTCGGCCATAAGGGCTCCAGGGGGTTACAAATGTTTGGATCCTTCGACTTCGTGCTTCGCACTGCGCTCAGGATGACACTACATCATTAATCCTTTTAAATATAATAAAAAAGTTTTCTATACTTATACTATATGAAGTTGTTCAACACCATTATCGTGTGCCTTGCACTTACCGTTTTTGCACGCGCCGTAGATAGCACGGCCGTTTCTAACGATTCGGCGGTTAACGACAACTTCCAGCGATTCTCTATTCTCCCCTTCGGCGCCTACACCGAAGAAACCAAGATTCAGTACGGTGCGGTATTCGTCTTGTTCTTCAGGCCGTTCCAAGGCGGAGAAAACATTTCTTCGATGGACTTTATCGCACGCGGCACCACGCGCGGGCAATTCCAATTCCAGTACGCCCCGAACCTGTGGCTATTCGGCGACCACTTACACATTCCCGCAAAACTCAACTTGAACAAGTGGCAATACTCGCTGTTTGAACGCGGTGCCCGCGGAGATTTTGAACCCGTTGACGAATACAAGAGCACCTTTGTATACAGCCGCATCCCCTTCGAAATGAACTTCGGCATTCCGAACAACATTCCGTTCCGTTACGGTATTGTATTGGAAGGTGAAGCCCGCGACAACGAACTCGGCGACGACATTCCCAAGAATTACCAAGACGGCTTTTATTTGGGCGGCGGCTACCTGTTTGTTCTCGACAAAAAAGACAACGACAACTGGCCCACCAACGGCTACTACGCAAGCTTTGAAGAAGTCTTTTTCGGCGGGGACTTTAGCTACCATACCGAAACACTCGACGCCAGATTCTACACCCCCCTATTCTGGGAAACCTCCCTCGCGCTGGGGCTTTACGCAAAGCAGAGCCGTGGCGACAACGTTCCGCTGGGATGCCTCGCCGGCCCCGACGGCACCAAGCGATTCCGCGGTGTAGAATCGGGAATCTGGAGCGACACACAGGCCTTAATTTGGCAAATGGAACTCCGCCGTCCGCTCTTCTGGCGATTCGCCGGTGTGATCTTTGGCGAAACATTGCAATCGGCACCCTACTTCAGCGAACTCTTCAAGCGGCAAATGCATTACGCTGTCGGCTTTGGCGGACGCCTCGCCCTCAACAAAAGCGAAAAGCTACACGCCCGCGGAGACATTTCGCTTGTAGACGGCAAGCATATCGGCATTACGATTGATTTGAGAGAATCGTTCTAGCAATAAGTTTTAACAACGAAAAAGGCCGCGATTAAATCGCGGTCTTTTTTGATGGATTGCTTCGCTAACGCTCGCAATGACGTTCACTACTTCACGCTGGCGGTCAGCAGCTTGGTAATCGCACTGACGTATTCAGCGGGGTTCGGGAGCGGAGAGCCTTCGGCAAGCAGAGCCTGACCGTAGAGGGCCTTCGGCCAATCGCCCAGGTCTTCCTTGGCTTCGGCTTTCTTCTTGAGCATTTCGCAAATCGGGTGCGTCGGGTTGATTTCCAGAATGCGCTTGCTCTTCGGCAAGTTCTTCTGGCCCATGGCCTTCATCATACGTTCCATCTGGGCGCTCATGGCGTCTTCGCTGGTTACCAGGCAGCAGGGGCTATCTTTGAGGCGGCTGGACACGCGGACTTCCTTGATGTCTTCGTCAAGCACCTTCTGCAGATTCTCACAAAGGCCCTTGAAGATACCCTTGTTGGCTTCTTCGGCCTTCTTTTCGTCTTCGGTTTTTTCGAAGTCCACGTCGCCGCGAGCGATGTCGTGGAACTTCTTGTCGCCGAATTCCTGGAGGCTAGACATCATGAATTCGTCGATGCCGTCGCTCATGAGCAAGACTTCGTAGCCCTTCGCCTTGAAGGCTTCGAGCATCGGGTTAGACTTCACGGCGTTCTTGTCGCCGATGAGGTAGTAGATTTCCTTCTGGCCTTCCGGCATGCGCTTCACGTATTCGTCAAGGCCCACGAGAGCGTCGCCTTCGGTCTTGGTACTTTCGAAACGGAGCAACTTCTTGAGTTCGTCAAGATGTTCCCAGTTCATGTAGAAGCCTTCCTTCAACACCATGCCGAGTTCGCGCCACCAAGCGTTGTACTTGGCGGCATCCTTGTCGGCCATGTTCTGCAAGGTATCGAGCACCTTCTTAATGACGTGCTTACGGATGTTGGTGATGATCTTGTTGTTCTGCAAGATTTCACGGGACACGTTCAGCGGCAAGTCTTCGCTATCCACCACACCGCGCACAAAGCGGAGCCAAGGCGGCAGCAGATCCTTGCAGTCGTCCATGATAAAGACTTTCTTCACATAGAGCTTCAGGCCATGCAAAGCGTCGTTGTGCCAAATGTTGAACGGGGCCTTCGACGGAATGTAGACGAGACTCCAGAATTCCTGAGAACCTTCGGCGTGGCTGTGATTCCAAGCGGCCGGTTCATCAGCTTCATGGCAAATCACATTGTAGAAGTCCTTGTACTGTTCTTCGGAGACTTCCTTTTCGCTCTGGCGCCACAAGGCCTGCTTTTCGTTCAAGCGTTCTTCGGGCTTTTCTTCGATTTCTCCCTTGTCGTTCTTGGTCGGTTCCGGGTGGAAGTAAATGCCGTAGCTCACGAAGCCGCTGTACTTTTGCACGATGTCACGAATCTTCCATTCGCTGGCAAAGTCTTCGGCGTCTTCGTCATCCTTCAGGTACAGCGTAATCTTGGTACCCACCTTGTCGCGCGGGGCTTCAGAAATCTCGAAGTCGCCCGTGCCTTCGGAAGACCACATATAGCCCTGAGTTTCGCCGGCCTTCAAGGTCAACACTTCGACCTTCTTTGCGACCATGAACACGGAGTAGAAACCCACACCGAACTGGCCGATCAAATCGACGCTGCCCTTGTCGCCTTCCTTCAAATTCTTGATGAAATTCTTGGTACCGCTACGAGCGATGGTGCCGAGGCAGTTGATCAGGTCTTCCTTGTTCATGCCGATACCGTTGTCTTCGACAACGATGCGCTTGCCTTCTTTATTTACCGAGAGGTCAATGCGCAGCTGGGTGCCTTGCGGCAAAAGGTCTGCATTGGAGAGGGAAAGGAAACGACGCTTGTCGAGTGCGTCCGCCGCGTTCGAAACGAGTTCGCGGAGGAAGATTTCCTTGTTGCTATAAAGGGAGTTGATCATCAAGTTCAGCATGTCGCGAACTTCGGTCTGGAATTCCATCTTCTCTGTTGCCATTATTTATCTCCATTTATCGTTAAAATTTGAAGCGAACCAGCAAAATTACGTTTCATTTTGAAACAAAACCTACTTTCCGCTTTGTTTTCGCGATAAATAATGCAATATGCGTGCCAATTTGGACGAGGGGCACGAACGTCTATTATTGAAAAAATAAATAATCACAATTGTGATTATCATAAAAATAATTATTATATTTATAATAATTACAATCATGATAATCGGAGCTGAAAATGAACCAGACAAATCCTTTTGTTATCGGATCAGACATTCCCGTTGAATACTTCTGCGACCGCGAAGTAGAAGTCGAGCTTTTGCAAAAGCATCTAGCAAACGGCAGGAACGTTGTTTTGTCTAGCCCCCGAAGACTCGGCAAATCCGGGTTAATCCATCATCTTTTCAAGCAACCAAAAATAAAGAAAAATTACGCAACATTCTTTGTTGATATTTACGCCACAAAATCAATAGAAGAATTTATCTACGAGTTTAGCAAGGCTGTTCAAAAAGAACTAGCCCAACAAAAGAAATGGTATGAGCGTTTTTTTGAAATCGTTTCGACATTACGATTCGCTTTTAAGCTAGACTCCAATACGGGCGAACCATCGTTTGAGCTCAAGCTCGGAGAAATCAAAACTCCACAAAAGACTCTTGATGAAATTTTTGATTATTTGGAAAATGAAAAAAGACCATGCATTGTCGCTATTGACGAGTTTCAGCAAATTACGGAATATGAGGAAACAAGTGTTGAGGCTCTTCTGCGCACGAAAATTCAACAATGTAACAACACCCACTTTATTTTTGCAGGTTCCCGACAGCACCTCTTAAACGAGATGTTCTATTCTCGCAATAAGCCATTTTACCAAAGCGCAATTTCAATGAATCTTGAGGCAATTCCCGTTGATGTATATTGCAAATTTGCTCAAAAAATGTTTGCGCAAAAAAACAAGAACATAGAAACTGAAGTCATTCGTGAGGTCTATTCGCTTTTTTACGGAACGACTTGGTTTGTTCAAATGCTGATGAACGAACTTTTTGCTTTGACTCCAGAAAATGGCACTTGTCCACAGGATTTTTTAAACATTGCTTTGCAAAATATCATTCTTACGCAGGAACCGCAATATAAGGACATGTTCGCAATGTTCTCTCCAAAGCAGAAAATACTTTTGCTAGCCATCGCCCAGGAAGGCGTAGCTCGCGAAGTGACCTCAGGAGCTTTCGTAGCCAAATATGGGCTAGCATCACCAAGCAGCGTACAGGCATCCTTGAGGGGTTTAAAAAACAAACTTGTGCTTACAGAAGAAAACGGGACATATCGTCTTTCCGATTATTTTTTCGCGTATTGGTTGAAGCAGAGATAAAGTCCCTATAAGACAAAAAAGCCCGTTCACATCCTAATGTGAACGGGCCTCTTATACACTCAATATCTATTAGATAAAAATCAGTCCGAGGATACCCACGGCCCAGACGTACCAGGCGAAGTGCTGGAACTTGCCCTTCTGCAAGAAGGTCATGAGCCACTTGAGGGCGATGATGCCGAAGATAAACGACACAACCATGCCCACCAAAAGTTCGGGGGTAAAGCCACCGGCTTCGGCACACTTCATGGCCTTTTCCGGGTCGAGGAGAGCCTTTTCGGGAGTCATACTCTGGCACTTGAACCACTTGATGCAATCGAGGAGAGCGGCACCGCCCACGGCAGGAATACTCATGAGGAAGCTGAATTCGCCAGCGTACTTGCGGTTCACGCCCATGAACATCATGGCGCTGATGGTAGAACCGCTGCGGCTGATGCCCGGAATGCAGGCAATGCCCTGTACCGTACCGGTCACGAGAGCGCGCCACCAGTTCATCTTGACGCCTTCATTATCCGGATGCTTGGCACCCGTTGCACCCCACTGCGAGGTAAACAGGAGCAAGCCCGTAAAGAGTTCGGCGACGCACACGGCACGCGGATTTTCGAACAGGCCTTCGAGAGCATCCTTGAAGCCGAGGCCAATCAAAGCCGTCGGAATGCTAGCCAAGATAATGTAGCCCGCTTCGCGGAGCTGGTCGGGATTTCTGCGGAGGCAACCCACGATGATGTCGGTAATCTTCTTGTGGAACACCACGAAGATAGACAGCAAGGTGCCGGCATGGAGCATGATATCGAAGAACATGCCCGCTTCGTTCATGCCTAAAAGTTCGTGCCCAAGCACAAGGTGGCCGGAGCTAGAAATGGGGAGGAATTCAGCGAGGCCCTGCAACAGGCCGAGAATGATAGATTCAAACATAGTAGGGTAAATGTAGCTTTTAGACGAGAGACGAGAGACGAGAGACGAGAGATTTTTAGTTTTTTCATTGCGCGAAGCGCCATTATTTCACTTTCGTCTCTAGTCTGTAGGACCGAAGGTCCGTTCTTTCGTCTAATATTACTATCTTCAAAGTCATGGCTCGCAAATTCCTCCTCTGCTTTCACGATTTCAGCGTCTGGAACTACCAGAAAGTCGCCCCGATTCTTGAAGAACTCAAGGACCTGGCAGGTAGACCTTTCAGCGTGCTTGTTATCCCGGATACCGAAAAGGCCCCGTCCGACATGGTCAAGGGCTTTCGCGAAACACTCCAGAAATTAAAAGCAGACGGATTCGAACTCGCCCTCCACGGCTACAAGCACCAAGCCGAATTCAGCCAGGGCCGCAGCTACGCCGGCCTTATCGGAATGAACCTGACCGGTGGCGAAGCTGAATTTGCAGGCCTCAGCGAATTTGAATCGAGCAGACTTTTGCACCTGGGCCTAGACGCCTGGAAAGATTTGACTGGCGACTCCGAAAAGCCCGCCGCATTTGTCCCGCCGACTTGGTACAGTAACAAGTTCCTGCCGAGCCAGGTGCACGCCGAAAAAATGCTCTACGAAGAGCGATTCGCCCTGGTGACCGCCAAAGGCAAGCGTTACGCCTCCCCTGTCGCCAGTTTCGCAGGTATCCCCGACTTTTTGATCAAGGCCGCCTTCAAGTTCGGTGCCATCGCCCTGAAGGTTCCTGTCGGACTCCCCCGCATCGCACTCCACCCGGTGGATTTCCCTGCCCGGACCGAAAAAATTCACGATTTAATCCGCATTGCCTTGAACAGCGGACGCAAGCTTTCGCAGTATAAAGATCTTTAAAGCTAAGCCACCTACGGCAGAAACTTATAATCTTGCCTTAACTGTTTAATTTTCCTAAATTTGAGGCCACTATGAGCTTAAAATTCGAAACCCCCATTACCGAAGTTCCGCTGTTTCACCAGGGTAAAGTACGCGACATGTACGACCTGGGCGACAGCTTCCTGATGGTCGCCAGCGACCGTCTTTCCGCTTTTGACGTGGTGCTCCCCACCCCGATTCCTGGTAAGGGCAAAATCCTCAACCAGCTTTCGCTGTTCTGGTTCCAGCACCTCGGCATGAAGAACCACCTCATCACCGCCGACGTGAACGAATACCCGGAAGTGCTCAAGAAGCACGCCGATTACCTCCGCGGCCGTTCCATGATCGTGAAGAAGGCACACCGCCATTCCGTGGAATGCATCGTGCGCGGCTACATCGTGGGTTCCGGCTGGAAGGACTACCAGAAAACCGGCAAGATCTGCGGTCACGTTCTCCCGGAAGGCCTGCAGCTTTGCCAGAAGCTCGAAAAACCGCTCTACACGCCGAGCACCAAGCCCGACGTTGGCCACGACGAAAACATCAGTTTCGAACAGACTTTCGATATCGTAGGCGAAAAGGTCGCAACGACTCTCCGTGACATGTCTTTGGACATCTACACGAAAGCCCGCGACTACGCTGCTAGCAAGGGCATCATCCTCGCCGACACCAAGTTCGAATTCGGTGAAATCGACGGCGAAACCATCCTCATCGACGAAGTGCTCACGCCGGATTCCAGCCGCTACTGGCCAGCCGACAAGTACCAGGTGGGCAAGAACCAGGAAAGCTTCGACAAGCAGTACGTCCGCGACTGGCTCGAAACGCTCGACTGGGGCAAGACCTATCCGGGTCCGGAAATCCCTGCCGACGTCGTGAAGAACACGCTCGCGAAGTACGAAGAAATCTTCGTGCGCCTCACCGGCAAGCAGCCGGAACTGTAATAGCTCGGGCGCGATGCGCCCTTTGAGCTATGAGCGATGAGCTGTGAGCTCGGAGGCTTCGCCTCCTTTGAGCAAAAAGAACCTAGTACCAACTAGGTTCTTTTTCATTTTTCTATAAACTCAGAGCGGAGCGACCTCACTGCTCACTGCTCACAGCACTCCGCTACTTTTTCGTCAAGCGGAGAATTCCTTGCTTGTTGTATTCGGGGCTGTCTTTCGGGAAGGGGTTTTTCGCTTCGGCGCGGAGCACGTAGGCTTCGCCTTCGCCAATGTCCACCTCGGAGCCGGACTTGGCGGGAATGCCGTCGCCATAGAGGGCATCCGCAGCCAGGAGCAATGCACTTTCCGCATTCTCGACCGACTTCGCGAGACAAAGGTCGGGCAAAGAGAACGCCGCCATGCCCAGCGTATAGACAACGTTGTCCCCTTCCACGAAGTTGATCCACGTGTCCATGGGGAATTCCGCATCGCCGAGCACTTCGCGGAAGCGGGCTGCCGTCCAGGCGGTTCCGGACTGCTGCATGTACACGCCAAGAGCGCCTGCTGCAAGGATTTTCAAAATGGCAGAATCCACCTGGCTCACGTCGTCGATGGACTTGACTTCGCCCAAGAGGAACAGGAGCGACTTGTGCGCATCGATGGCCGCAGACTCTTCGGGAGAGACGGAATCGTTCTCGGCAAACAGGCCCGAGAGCCCCGCAGCGGCGGCCTGGCGCACCACGTTAAATTGCACGCCGCAACCCGGGATGATGACGTTTGCGGTATCCTTGTCGATAGAGACGAAGTCCGTAACCTTGAACGGTTCGTCACAGGCGACGTTCAGCGGGAAGGCAAGCACAAACTGCGGCATGTCAAATTCTCCTTAAAATTTGGGTGACGGCATCCGACAAAAGCGTATTTTTGGATTGTCGGGGCAATTCAACAACATCGGTGCGTTGCAAGGCGCCCTTCAGCGAATCCACAGTCAAGGCATCCTCTTCCATAGATACCGCATAACCGGCGGCGGAAAGGTCTGCAGCCAAGACGACCTGTTCATACTGTCCGGGAGTCGGCACAAAGATGCTTCGCGCACCAAGCAAGGCCATGTCCATCACGGTGCTGTAACCGCCACGCGAAATAACCCAGCCGGCCCTAGAAATCACCTCCGCGAATTCTCGCGTCGGCAGATGGTTGTAAAAAGTCACATTCCCTTCGGTCCAAGTTTTCTGCGAAGATGCGGGCTTGCCCAGAATGACCACATGCTTGCCGGGAATCTGCGAGAGCACGGAACGGAGCCTCGACTCAAAGCGCGAACGCGCAGGTTCCACACCGGACACCACGGCAACAACATCCAAGTCCTTCGCAGCAGACTGCGGCGATGCAGGGACCAAATCCGATAACATCGAGAATCGCGAAAGCGGGCCCACGAACTTGAGCGGACGCGGGCAAGAATCCACATGCGAAAGTTTTCCCGCATAGCCGGGGAACTCGGGAACGTCGGGCACCCAGACTTCGTCAAAGCGCGACATGACCGAAGCGTGCCAGGCGGCACCGAACGCCTCGAACATTCGGAGCATCTTCGGGAAAGCAATCCGGCACTGATGCGTCATGTAGACGCTCTTCGCCTTGCGGGAACGAAACGCGAAGCGGTTGTCCGACACCAAAATGTCGTAGCCGTGGCGCTCGACCATTTCTTCGGCGTAATGATGTTCCGCGCGCATGACGGCGTTCAAGTGGGCGCTGTTCTTCAGCAGCCAGAACGCCATGTTGTAGCCATGTTTGGGATAGACAATGTTGTAAGACGGCGCCAAGCGCTGCCGTACATCGGGAAACATCTCGCGCAATATGGCCGCATTCCCCTTGGTGACGGCAATTTCTACATCGCAGCCCTTTTCCAGGAATTCACGGACAACTGGCGCACATCGCGTCGCATGTCCAAGACCCCAGTCCAGCGGCGCGACGAGAACTTTCACTTATTTGGCCTCCAGCCAGGCATTAGCCCAGTCGCCATGGTCACAGTTCTTTTCGCCACCCATGTCGATGCGCAGTTCAAGCCTAGTCGCCCCGCCAATATCCACGTCGATAAACTTCTTCTGCGTGGAGTAAAGTCTTTCGGAGCGGAAGACCTCGCGACCATCGGCCACAACGATAAAGTGTACGCCATCACCGCAGGCGCTTTCGTCATCCAAGCCAATAACAGCGTGGAACACGGAATACGGGCGATTCAGCGAATACGTAATCTTGGAATTCGCATGGCTTCCGATGCCGTAACGGAACACTTCCTTGTCGATTGTCAGGCGGTGGTGTTCGACGGACTCGTTCTTCTCGGGATTACCCCAGTCCTGCGAATAGCCGTTCCACGTCAAGTTCGAAAGCAGTTCCACGTTCTCGCCCGGCACGAAGAAATCCTTGACCAGGTGAAGCGTATCGTTGTCCGGCAAGACGCAATCAAACATGGCCCTGTTCAATCCCTTGCTCATTTTTGCGGAATCGAGAGAGACCACATCCTCGGACTGGGAAATGACCAGTTCCTCGACCAGCTGCCCGTTCAGGGAATACCTGCAAGGAATCGTTTCCGGGAATTTCTTGGTAATGACAAAATTGCCGCTGTCCGGGTCGGAGACAATGAATTTCATTGCATAGTCCGAAACGCCCTTCTTTGCATTCATCTTGTAGACTGCAAGCGGGTAGCCGAACAATCTTGGTTCAAGCAGCACGCGCTCGTTCTTGTAGTCATCCAGTATTTCATCAATCTGGTCGGTCGTCTTGAAGCCGACCACGCGACTCTTGCGGTTAAGTTCGCCATATCCGTCCTGGCCGCGGACCAGGTAGATATTGCCGTCGGAGACCTGCATCCAGTTGGCAAACGTTTCCGTGTCCCAGCCCATGAAAGAACGTTCGCTAAAGGCGCTGTGTCCCTGAGCGAGCATCTGCCACGGTCTCGAATAGATGTAAATCGAGTTCGGGGGCAGCGTCGCGATGTACTTGTTCAGGTAATCTTCCTCGGCCAGGAGCTTGTTCTTGTAGTACAGCATGTTGGAGCGGTAGCTGTTGCCATGGAAGAACATCAGGCCAAAAGTCATAATGGCTGCGATGGCGACTGTGATGCCTGCGGCCCCGTTATCGTTCATCTTGGTGCAGAACTTGAGCGCATCGTAAAGGCCGAGCGCCATGATCAGGGCAAACAGCGGGAGCGCCACCAGCACGTAACGCTGGTTGATATCGATGGTAAACGTTCCCGACACGTTGAACATGATAACGAAAATCTGGAGGCAGAAGAATATGCCGAGCAAAGCCCCACGCCAGTAACGGCGGTGTGCAATCAGGCGAAACAGGAGCCAGGCCGTTGCAGCAAGCAGCAGAATGGTAAACGACGTGTAGAACGGGTTCTCCATAACCCCGGCCAGGTTCGGGTCATCCTTGAAGTTCAGCATGACTTCGAGGTTGGTCTTGAGGTTGAACCAGAAGTTGCTGAAGGAATGCGCCGCATGTTCACCGCCCTGGAAATCGTAGCCACGGTAGGCAGCCATCGTGTTCACGGACGGCCAGCTCACGAAAATCACGGAAAGCACGAACGCAGGGAGACGGTAAGGTCTCTCGAGGAAATAACGGTAGTAGAAAAGGGCGAACGGGATAAACGCAAACACGGTCTCCTGACGGGTCTGCGCAAAGAAGCCCAGCAGGGGCACCGTCAACAGGAAGTGCTTCCACGTGACCTTATTCGTCGGGACAAATGCATACCAGGCCATGAGCACGGCAAGCAGGCAGATGTAGAGCACCTCGGTCGAAGCCGAACGCGCCTGCAACAGGTAAATGGGCATACCACCCAGGAACGCGACGGCAGCAAGGGCCACCTTCTCGTTCTTGAACCACTTCGACAGCGCAAGGAAGAACGCGATGAGGCTCAGGATGAAGAACGGATAGTTCACCAGCAAGGCCGTGTCACGGTTGGGAGGCATGAAGTTGAACACGACCGAATAGACAAAGGCGAGAGCCTTGCCCTTGAAGTTGTTCACCTCGACCTTGCAGTCGAGAACGCCATCCTTCCAGATACCTTCGTTGCAGACGCCACCGGAATGCTGGAAGTACATCTGCAGGCCCATGGATTCCCAGCTTGTCTCGTCACTCAGCACACGGTGCGTATTGCTGATGTTGCTGAACATGAAGATGGAGAACACGGCGAGGATTATCGCAAGCCAGCAGAACGACTTGCCCGAAGGCAGGAACGACTTACCGTTCTTGACGATATACGGGATGTTCACTACGGCACCGACGACAAGGAGGATGAATGTCGAAAGGATGCTGATATAGCCCCACTCGATATCCCAGTGACGCGCATACGGGACCGTAAGATTGTTAAAAATCAGGAATGCAAGAATAAGGATGCCCAAAGTCGTGCCGGCAGCAATAGCCGCCCCACGGCCCAGGCCAAGGGACTTAATGAAATTTTTCATAGTAGTGCAAATCTAGTTTTTTACAAACTACGTATTGGTGATTCCGAGGCGTTCCATGGCGATTTTCTTGCCGGTCTGGACGTCGGACTTGCCGCTACCGAGCTTGGGAAGTTCATCGACCTTCACCACGGCACCCGGAAGCATCAACGGCGGGAGTCCCACCTGCTTGAGCATATCCTTCACCTCGTCCTCGGACTTGTCGCCCGCATACACGAGCACAATCTTCTCGCCCTTGGAACCGTCGGGAACGGCCACAGCGAAGTGGTCAATCTCGTCGAACAGGGCACATTCCGAAATCTTGAAGTCCACAGAACCGAGGCTCACCATCTCGCCGCCAAGTTTCGCAAAACGGCTGTAGCGGTCCACGATGGTCAAGTAGCCATCCTCGTCCACATGGCCCTTGTCGCCCGTCTTGTACCAGCGCTTGCCATTGATGACGGCAATTGCCTGCGACGTGCGTTCCGGATCCTTCAGGTAGCCCTTCATGATCTGCGCACCACCGATAAGGATAAGGCCATCCTCGCCCACGGGAAGTTCTTCCATAGTGTCGGGGTCCACGATGCGGATCTGCGTACCCGGCAAGGGGGCGCCGACAGTGCCCGGCTTGTTGCCCTCGAGCACGGTCTTGTAGTCGTCCATGAGCACGTCTCTCGTGTTCACGGCCGCCACCGGAGTCGTTTCCGTACAACCGAAGCCCTCGAAAATTTCGAGCTTGAACTTGCTGCGATAAAGCTGGCGCACATCCTCGCGAATCTTCTCGGCACCTGCATAAATGGCGCGGACATGCGAGAACATCAGCGGATGCACAGCGCGGTTCAGGCCCCACATACGCAGGAACGTACCCGTCGCCACCATGAAGGAAACCTTGAACTGGGCACACATGCGCGAAACGAGACGCGCGTCGGTCGGGTCGGGGCAAGTCGCCACAGGGACGCCTTCCACCAAGCAAAGCATCGTCGTAATCGAGAAACCGAACGCATGGAACAGCGGGAGCGAACCGAGGAACACGTCGTCGGCAGTGGGCAAAAGAACGCTTTCGCACTGCTTGATATTGCCCATCAAATTCAAATGCGTCAGCTCGACACCCTTCGGGCGACCTTCCGAACCAGAGCTGAAGATAATCGTCGCCACGTCATCGAGGCTGACCTTCTTGAAGAAGCGCAGTTCCAGGTACCAGGCCGGCAGAATGAGCACGCGCAGGAAGTTCTTCACGAGCGTCGACTTGTGGAGTTTTGCCTTGAGGTCTTCCATGTAGTAGACCTTGTACTTGTCGAGGAGCTGGTCCATCGGCACGCCCTTCTGCTTGAGCTTGTCGACAAAGGCATGGGCCGTGATAATCGTCTTCACGTCGGCCACTTTACAGCAGTAGTCCATCGTATCGGGCGTGTTGGTGTAGTTCAGGTTGTACACCGTCTTGCCCTTGATGAGGCAGGCCATGTTCACGATGATGCCCGGGCCCGAAGGCGGAATAAGCACGCCCACCTGTTGCTCGCCCTTGGTCAGCTTTTCAAATATCGAGGCAAAAGACAGGGCCGCCGTCGCAAGCGCATTCGCCGAAAGGTGGTTGCCGTCGGGGCTATACACCGAGGGGCCACTACCAACATGCTTCACCGTGCGGATCCATGCAGACGCCACCGGACGGAGTCTCCGGATATAGCTCGTCCAAGCGGTAATGGAAAGCTCCTGCACAGCGCGCTTCACCATCATGGGCGTCGAGTCGAGCGGCAGTTCCTTGCCGAAGGCGACCGAGACAATACGTCCGCCAGTATGCACCATGTCCTTGAAGCCGGCATCGGCCATGGAATAGCTACTTCCCCACAGGCCCTGCACGTAGAACGGCAAAATCTTGAGACGCGGGACATCCTTCACGACAGAGGAATAGTCCAGGCGGAAACGGTTCATGTTGCCAGTCGTGGTCATCACGTTCTCGGGGAACATCACCACGGCCTCGCCGCGCAGGAGAGCCTTGCGGGCCTCTTCCATCGCCGGGCCGGGATTGGAAATGTCGAGATCAATTGTCTCCATCTGCGAAAGCAGCAGACGCATGTACCATTTCTCGAAGGGCCTACGCGTAATGACAAAGCGCAGCGGCCTCGGGCTCGCCATCTGGATCATCGCCCAGTCGATATAGGAGATGTGGTTGCCCACCAGGAGCACGGGGCCTTCCCAAGGAATGTTCTGCACGCCCGTGACCAGGAACTTGTAATGCATCGAAAGCGCCGAACGCAAAAGCTGGCGCAAAAGCGTCTGCGGCATCGCCCAGAGCGCCCAGATTGTTCCCGCAAGGCAGACAATGCCGAACGCAAAGAACAAGGCCATCCTGTCAATTGCGAAATAGCGGATGGCGGCGACGGCCATGACCTCGAACACGAGGATGCACAGGTTCTGCACCATGTTGCTGAGCGAAAGCACGTGCCCCGCCGAACGAGGCTTCGTGTTGTAGAGAAGCATCGCGAACATGGGGAGCATGTAGATGCCGCCGCAGAAACCAAGCAGGGCAAAGGCAATGGCGTTATAAGGACGGGCGATCAGCGGAATCAAAAAAACAAGAATCGCGGCACCGGCTGTACCCATGGGGATAAGCCCCGTCTCGATAAAGTCGCGAGACATCTTCATCGCGAACACGAACCCGACAATAAGACCCAACGCCGTGCCGAAAATAGCGTAGTTCGCGAGCACGTCCTGGTTGAACAGCGAACCCGAACTGAACTGGTCCTGAATAACAAACACCATGAGGAAAATCATCGTCCAGAACATCGAAAGACCGATGATGGACTGGCGAAGCGCATGGTTCCTCCAGACCTTCGTCATCTTGCGGCGAACAAACAGCAGATTCCAGTAGCGATTCCACGGGAACTTGAGATCGGCGTCGTAAGCACCAATGGACGGCAGCCGCAGCGCAGCAAGCAACCCAATTAATTGCAATCCACCGAGCGTATAGAGCACAGGCATGACCACGCCTTCCCTAATAGCAAAGGCGAGCGCTACACCCGAAAGCATCAAGGCGGAGAAAGTAACGACCATCAGGATGCCGCTTCCCTTCATCAAGGAGCGTACCCCCACCAGTTCCTTCATGTAACCATTCTTTGCGGGGCTCTGGAAAGCCTGAAGTATAAAGAACGCGCCGACAGACGAGAGCATCATGCCCAAGTTCGATAGGTTGACGCCGGCACAGAACAGTCCCACAACCGGAAGAGACAGGAACGTCGTCCAGAAGAGGACCTTTTCCTTGGGATACTTGTCAGAAAGGAAGCCTGCCGGAGTGAGCAACAAGACGCAAGGCAGCAGAAAAAGCAGATGGAATACATAGAATTCCCAAGAACCGGTCGCCGTGAACCCCAGGCGATTGAGCATGAATTCCATGTAAGCGAGAATCACCGTCGAGACGGCAACCTGCGTAAACGCAAGGACGTAAAAGGAAGAAAAGCTCCTGATCTTTTTCATCTATATTCTTTCCCCAATATGATACAGACAATCTCGCCGTACAAGATAGAATTTTTGCAGGTTTTACAGCCAAAACGTAAGCAGTTCGTAAGATTCACATCTCGTAAAACGGCCAAAAAAACGCCAATACGTTTTGTTTTTAGATTTTTTTACAATCCCGCTCCGGTAAGCGGACCCAACACAAAAAAATTCCCGCGCATTCACATGCACGGGAATCTTTCAATAGTTTATACTAAACTACTTGACTTCGAAGTAGTAAGTCTGGAGAGCCTTGCCATCCTGAGTGAACTGGATGATCTGCTTGCCCTTCGGGAGGTTGCCCGTGATTTCGTAGAGACCTTCGGCCCTGTACGTCACAGTGAGAGCCGTGCCCTTGGACTTGTCAGCAAAGAGGCCCTTGGTTTCGCCTTCGCCAAAGCCAGTGCAATCCTTGTGGGAAGCGATCGGAGCTTCGACAGCCGGATAGGTCGTGGCGATGATCGGGGTAGAAACGGAGTTGGCGTTGCGGTAGAACACGTCGAGCTTGCCGTCCATGACGCGCGGAGCCGGGAGCGGGAGCATCTTGATGTCCGGCTTCACGACCTTAGCAGCCTTCTTGGCCTTCTTGCCTTTCTTGCCCTTCTTGGCATTCTTTTCGGCTTCGGCAGGCGGGAGCTTGGCGGCTTCGGTAACCTGCGGCATTTCCAGACGGTAACCGGCACCGGAAGTTTCACCGCAGTTCACGGACCAGATAACCCATTCGTTGGAAATCTTGACCGGGCCCTGTTCGCTGCCCTTGTACAGACCCGGATCAACCTGGTCGCTGTAGCTGTAGAGCGTAACGACTGCATCCGGATTTTCTTCGGTAGTCGTAACCGTGCCACGGCCGAGGATATACTTCGAACGGCGGGTCAGGATACGGTAGGTGCCCACCGGCACGTTTTCGAACTTGAACTTACCTTCCTTGAGCAAGTCCTTGTACTTGTACTTCGTGGACTGCGTACCATAGATGGTAGAATCCATCCAAACAGTGGGTATTTCGACGCTCTTGCCGGTGAACGGGTCAAGAACAACACCTTCGACAGTACCCTTCTTATCGCAACCCGTCATTGCAAAGGCAACGAGAGCAGCGGCAACCAATGTAAGCTGTTTTTTCATTGTTATCCTCATGGTAGAAACGTTCGTGAAAAAAGCCCTCCCTGGCGGGAGGGCAATCCGCTAAAATTATTCGGCGTCTTCGGCCTTCGGAGCGGCCTTACGGGTCTTGCGCTTTGCGCCCGTGATGTTGCCAGCGAAACGCTTGTTGAAGCGGTCGATACGGCCAGCCGTATCCACGCGATGCTGCTTGCCCGTCCAGAACGGATGGGTATCAGCCGTGATTTCCA
>JAEEGH010005801.1_pt1 | contig 30698 bp, 32 predicted proteins | sample 9134181 | NCBI WGS metagenome assembly JAEEGH01 (sample SAMN16246544, study PRJNA631951) | gut metagenome | biome: gut microbiome; feature: rumen; material: DP-attached | host: Bos | place: Iran: Karaj | collected 2018-10
ATTGAAGAAAAGGCCAGACCAGATGAGTTTATAGAGATTCATCGTGAAATGCTGGAGTTCTTTTCAAAGTATTGCGACAGGAAAAGACTATTGGCTGCCCTGTTTATCACATGGGTCCATAAGATGGACGAGTACGTTTTTGCAAAAAACGATGACCAGAAACTTGCAAAATGGAGTTTGGGAGTCATTGAGAAGATATTCTACGCCGGGGACGGCGGCATTCTCGAAAAGGATGAAGAATCGGCCGTGCCGGAAATCCTTCGATGAAAGGTGCGAAAGTCCACTACCGAAGAACGATGCAAGAGGATTTGATGAAGCGTCTGATCATATTCGACATGGACGGCACCCTGTATGACTTGGGTGATGTCATGGATGCCGTATATGAAACGCAAGTGTCCTTTTTGCAAGAGCGTATGGGTTGGGGGCGTCCCAAGGCGATACAGTTCCTAAAGGATCATGACGTCGAGCCGCAAGTAACCAGAGAATCGAAATCCGCAACGGAACTTTTTCTTAAGCTTGGATTTGGGCGGAAGGAGTGGACGCAGTACAGGCAGGAGCGCTTTCCAATTGGAAAAATAGACCCAAGCAAGGCGGTCAAGGCCAGTTTGTTGGATAGGTTTGAAAGACTAGGCGATACTGTGCTTTTGACAAGCAATACCTATCTTGTGTGCGGAAGAATTCTAGCAAGAATCGGCCTGACGAATATTGCGTTTCGTAAAATCGTTTGCAGCGACACGATTGATGTGGCAATGCCTTTCAACAAGTTCCACGAGATGGGAAGGCTGATTGAGGACGGCATGTATGATTCTGTCATATCAATCGGCGACCGCTACCAGACGGACATAATTCCCGCGCTCAAGCTCGGTGGCTGCGGTTGCCTTGTTAGTTGTTGCGCTTCTGTGGAAAAGATATGCGAGGATCTGGAAAGCGGACATTTGCGCAGTTGCCTTGAATACGAGTATTTCATTATGGAGAAATAAAGGTTTGGCCGACTCCCTGAAAAATAAGGTCGCAAAGGGGGCGGTCTGGGCGACGTTGGAGAAGTTCTTCATGCAGGCCATGCATTTTGTAGTCGGCATGGTGCTTGCGCGACTGCTTACGCCAAAAGACTATGGGACGGTTGCGCTCCTCTCCATCTTCTTTGCCGTTGCCGGGTCGCTTGCGAACTGCGGATTCGGCAACGCCCTCGTTCAACGTAAGAATGCAGGCGATCTCGAGTTTAACTCTGTGTTTTACATGAGCACCGCTGCATCACTTGTCATTTATGTCGCTATTTTTTTTGCAGCCCCGTGGATTGCCGCATTCTACAAGGTACCAGTTCTGTGTCCTTTGGCGCGAGTGGCGGGAATCAGCATCATCCTCCATGCAATCAACTCCGTGCAAGGTGCCGAGCTGTCGCGAAAGATGCTTTTCGATAGGCGTTTCCGCATAACTCTCATTGTTAGCACGATATCGGCAATCTCTGGAATAACGCTTGCTTACTTTGGCTTCGGAGTTTGGGCCTTGGTCTTAACTACGCTTCTGTCGAATGTGGTGAGTGTCATTGCATATTGGACAATTATCGCATGGCGTCCTAAGTTGATGTTCAGTTTTCGGGCAGTAAAGGGACTTTTCTCCTATGGTTGGAAATTGTCCCTATCAGGGATGATAAATACTTTTTATAACGAAATCTATGGAGTTCTCATCGGTCGCATTTATTCGCCTGCTGATCTTGCTTTCGTGAACAAAAGTCGTGCAATGCCGAATCTGCTAATGACAACGGTAAACGGGACGATTAACAGTGTCAGTTTCCCCGCACTTGTACAGTTACAGGATGATACGGGAAAATTCAGGGACGCAATGCGCCGCATGATACAATGCTCGACATTCCTGGTGTTCCCGCTGTTGACCGTTCTATCAATGACTGCGCGGCCACTCACCCTGCTGCTATATGGCAGCCAATGGGAGCCCGCAATCGTCTATGTCCCTATCGCGTGCTTTGCGATGGCGGCGGTTCCCTTAACAAGCATAAACTGCATGGCGATTTCGGCCCGGGGAAGAAGCGGGATTTTCCTAATTCTTGAAATTGTGAAGAAGGGAACTGGGCTCGCGCTCATGCTTCTATCCGTCCGGCATGGAATTATGGCATTTGTACTGACAATGGCTTTTGTTCAAGCACCTTTTGCTGTATTTATCAACGCCTTCGTGAATGGAAGGCTCCTGAACTATTCATTCTCGATGCAGATGCGGGACGTCGCGCCAGCGGTTGGGTTGTGCGGCGTTTCGGCCGCTGCTTTGTGGGGTCTCGGTCTAGCGTTGGCGCCGGTCTACGCTATGCTTCCGAGCCAAAATCTTGCATACGCCGTGATGCTTGTCGTTGAGGGAGGTGTCGGTTTCGGTTTGTATTTTGCGCTTGCGTATGCTTTTAGATTGCGCCCGCTTGCGGAATACATCATAATTTTGCTCCCAGTTATGCGGAAGAAATTCCCAATGTTTGCGGAACATGTCGCATCCGTGAGCAGGGCGTGGACAAGTGGACGGTAGTGAATTTGTAGCCGGATTGTTCCTTTGCAAGAGAAGCGATGAATTCAAAACAATACGCGAAAGTATCAAACGGAGCAGTTTTAGCCGCTATGATGGTGGTTGCCATTCATATTGCTGGAAGAATGGGAATGCCGATCCTCTCTATAAACGGAGACTCTATCCTTTGGTGGTTTTTGGCGTTGGGACAATGGGGAATGTTCAGCATTGCCGTGCCATTCTTTTTCGTCTGCTCCGGCTTTTTTCTGGCAAAACATATCGGAGAGAATGGCTGGTGGCGGCGCGAGTGTGCAAAAAGGGTCAAATCTCTTCTTGTACCATACGTTGCATGGAGTTCCATTTTTGCTCTTTTGCCTTTTTTTGCGTTCCTCTTCGCGAATCTATTGCATGGACGTGTCGCCGTTCTTGAGCTGGAATTGAATCGCCGATTTCTGGTCCAAACATTTGGTCTCTCGCCTTTCCGTTATCCAGAACTTGTTCCACTCTGGTATTTGCGTACGCTTTTTCTATTTGTTTTTGTTAGTCCTGTATTGAATCATTTCACTAGCAAGGGGGGAGCGTTGTTTATAGCACTTGTTTATATTGGTGCCATCATCGTAAGTGTCGGGATGCTTTCTCCTGGAAGAGTGTCAAAGTTTTTGTTCTATTGTTTCAAATTAGAAGGATTAGTATATTTTTGTCTGGGAATGCTGTTTAGAAAGAAGGAAAAGGAAGGCAAACTGGTGTTCACATGCGATTCGCGAAAGCATCTCCTTCCATGGTGGGCGCTTGGAACAGGTCTGTTGCTTGTACTAATGATAACGGTTGTAATCCATGAGAAGGGGCTAAACATCATTGCTTTGGCTAGAGCGAGAGCTGTTTTTATTCCGCCGCTTCTTTTGGCCTTTTGGTCTTTTATCCCCGTGCGTCCTTTCCCAAAATGGCTCACAGACAACACCTTCGCCTTATTTCTGGTGCATGGCGTAGTTTTGGAGGCAATGTGGATTGTCCATCCCGCGCAGGTGGAGACGATTCCACAGTGGTTTGTGAAATGGGCATTTGTCTTTTCTGCTTCCATCCTTTCCGCGATGCTGTTGCGCAGATTCGCACCGGGCGTTTCACGAATTTTGTTCGGCGGGAGGTAATTCAAGAATGAGGCGCCTCATAAAGAGATTTATTCGTAAGGTGTTAGTCGTTGTGCATCTTGGCTTTGTATACAATATTGCAAGCCGTATCAAAGCAAATGTCCTTTTGCGAATTGACCGTTGGAGGATGAGGCGCAACTACGCAAACATTGTCAAGAGGATTCGGCGATATCCTAGGGACAGGAAGATTCGCGTCTTGTTTTGGGTACATGAGTCTGCTAAGTGGAAGGCGCAGTCGCTTTATAACGCAATGATGGCGTCAAGCGATTTTGAACCCGTGATAGTCTTGTCAGTTACCAAAGATGATCTTGCCTTCTTTGGCAGGGGAATCCGAGAAAAGCTTCAGGCAGATGAAAGATACTATAACTCGCACGGCTGCCGTTGCGTTACCAATTTCGATTTTACTATAAAAAGGCCGATGTCGCTTAAACAGTACAAACCGGACGTGATATTCTATCAGGAGCCTCGTCCAATGTTCTCTGAAGATTCTGTAAGGACAACAGCAAAATTTGCCTTGTGTTGCGATGTGCCGTACGCAATTAGGACACTTGGAGGCACCAATCTTCAGCAAATGCCAGAATATCATCAATTGATGTTTCTTCAGTTCCCTCCCACTGATGCGCAAAGTCGCTTTTACCGCAGTTCTCTGCCAGAATGGAAATGGGCGGGAACTTCCTATGCGATAGGACATCCAATCCTTGACCAGTATTTAAAGTTGCTGCCAGAAGCAGAGTTTGCCGGATATGTGATATATGCTCCCCATTTCTCATTCCCGCTTGCGGGATTAAAAAGGCAAGTGGTGCTTTCTTCGTTCTTGGAAAACGGCCGGCAGATTCTGGAATATGCTAAAAAACATACAGAATTCAAGTGGCTATTCAAACCACACCCTCTTCTTTACAAGGAGCTGATTCGCCGCGGTGTATGGTCGAAAGAAGATGTGGATGCCTACTATGCGGCATGGGGAGAAATAGGAAGCGTTTGTACCGATGGCGATTATATTCGTCTCTTCCAAAATGCCAGGGCCTTGATTACAGATTGCGGATCGTTCTTGGTGGAGTTCCCAATGACGGGTAGGCCATTGATTCGGCTTGTTCCACGAGAGCTAAAGTATCCGCTCTTCCCAATATTTGAAAAACTATATGCGTCATTTTATGTGGTTCGAGATCTTGATGAAATGTACAAGACCTTCGCGCAAGTACTTGAACGCGGCGAAGATCCCCAAAAGGAAGAGAGACTTAAAGCTGTTCGAGATCTCGGGCTTATGGGGGACAGGACATCGGCCGAGCGGATAATGGATGTTCTGCGCAAGGTTTGCGGGAGGGAGTAGCAAGACTTTGTTAAAGAGTCTTCAAGAGTAAAATGTCTGCCATATCCATAATAATCCCTGTTTATAATGTCGCGCCATATCTGCGCGAATGTCTTGATTCGGTATCGGCACAGACGTTCTCCGACTGGGAGGCGATTTGCGTTGACGATGGCTCAACCGACGGCTCCAGCGCTATTCTTGATGAGTATGCGGCTAAAGATTCGCGCTTCCGTGTTGTGCATCAAGCTAATGGCGGTGTCAGCTCGGCACGAAATACAGCACTGGACATTGCACAAGGCAAATGGGTGAGCTTTCTTGATGCGGATGACAAGGTTCTGTGCCACTGGCTTGAGGACATTGCGCAAGCGGCCAAGAATCACCCAGATGCTGATTGGATTAGGACACGCTACCGCGATTTACATATGAATGGAGATACTGTATGCTGGCCAGAGGGGCACAAACTTTATGAAAAAGCGGAGACTGTTGGGAAAAATGACATTGTTTTGGTTGCATGGAGAAAATTTTCGAGAGTTGGGGTGCCTGGACTGAATACATTTAAAAGGAGTCTGATTTGCAACCAACGTTATGCTCTAGGCATGATCTGGTCCGAGGATATACTGTTTAGTATCATGGCGGCAATCCGAGCAAATTCCTGTGTCGTAATTGGCAACGAAGATTACCTTTACAGAATACGCGAAGGCTCAGCCGCCCATAGTGCGCAAAACGCTTCAGTTCTAATCCCTTTTTTGGAACAAGTTTTACCAATCTGGAGTGCGAAACCAGGAAACTCTGAAGACATGACTTTTCTTGTCACCAAGAACTTTCGTCGCCTTTTTGGGTATGGTGGTAAATGCTCCATACGCGATGGTTTTCGTCTAAGGAACCTCTTACTTCGACTGCGGGAGGCTAGAGGCTTTTCACTTGCTGCAATTCCCGACAGGAAAATGCGGTTTCGCTGGCGGCTGTTCCTTGCAACTGGGGTGGCGGGTTTTATCCACTGGCCATTAAACCCTACTGTTATTATGCGTTGTTTTTTTCGAAGAGAGGGGGCATGAAAACCTATTGCATCATTTTGTCTTCCGGCAAGGGGGTCCGTTTTGGAGGAGACTTGCCAAAGCAGTTTGTGCGTGTGAACGGACGCATGATTATTGAATATACGCTGGATGCTTGCCTCAGGGCAAGGGTAGTTGACGAAATACTGCTTGTCGTGTCGGAGCCTTGGCGTGATGAAATGGAATTACTAGTAGCCCCGCTTCGCGTCATCAAACCTATTCGCGTTGTCGTTGGCGGCGCAACACGCCAGGAAAGTTGCGAGCGCGGGGTGACGGCAATATCAGACTCTGAAGCTAAGGTAATAATCCACAATGGCGTTCAGCCTTTCATAACGCCTAAGACTCTAGACGATTGCGCTGAGGCGCTTGACCATTACGATGCAGCGAGTGTCGGTTCTCCGTGTGTTTATACCGTCCTTGAATTAAATGACAACAGGGAGCTGAAACGAATCATCCGGCGCAGCCATTCAGTCAACGACCTTGGGCCTGAATGCTTCAAGCTGTCTTTCTTGCGCAAGGTTTTCGATGTCGCCGGGGATGACAAGGATTTCACCAACATCACGGGCATGGTGATGAAATATGGGCTTGGCCAGGTATATGTAGTAGATGGCGATCCCTCCAACACGAAGATAACCTACAAGGACGACCTTCTGTTTGCCGAAAAGAAGTTCGCTGAATACAAGTTTTTGGAATTTGGAAAGGACAATCAATAATGAAGCTGAAAGCATTGGTCACCGCTGAGGGCATCCGGGAAAAGCTCCAGGAGCGTTTCGCCGGACAAATTGAGTTCACGTATGATGGCTATTACCTCGACCACGAGGTGATGCCGCATACGGAGCTGGTCGGGAAGATCAAGGACTATGACATCCTCATCTGCGAATACGACACCATTTCAAAGGATGTCATCGACGCCGCGGAAAAGCTACGGCTGATAATCTGCTGCCGTGGCGGCGTGAAGTCGGTGGTCGACCTTGATGCGGCGCGGGCGAAGGGCATTGTCGTGTGCAACAATGCGGGGCGCAACGCCGGTGCCGTGACGGATTTGACGATGGCGTTCATCCTCGACCTCACCCGCAACGTCACCAAGACGAGCAACCTGATCCATTCGGGTCAGCTTGTAGGCGAGGTCAGCACCAAGCCTGGGGAATACAAGGACACGGTCTGGGGCCTTGACAACAACAGCCCCTTCATCAAGTATCGCGGCAGGTCGATAAACCACATGACGCTTGGCATAGTGGGATTCGGAAACACTGGCAGGACGCTTGCGGCGAAGGCGGCCGCGTTCGGAATGCGCATCGTAGCATACAGTCCGCACCTCGACTTCACAAATGCGCCAAGCAGCGTTACGCCGATGTCGCTGGCCGAGCTTCTGGCGCGGGCCGATGTTGTGAGCGTCAACTGCGCCCTCAACGCGAACACCCGCGACCTGTTCACGAAGAAGGAGTTCCTCGCCATGAAGAAGGGCGCCTACTTCATAAACGCGGCGCGTGGGGAGATTATTGTGGAGGAAGACCTTGTGGATGTGCTGAAGTCGGGGCATCTCGCGGGGGCGGCGCTTGACGTCACTCGCAAGGAGCCGATACCGGCCGATTCACCGCTTGTAGGCTGCCCGAACCTGATTATCACGCCCCACATAGGCGGTTCCTCATACGATGTGCAGGTCTGCGGTACGGAGATGGTTTCGGCGAGTCTGACCGCATACCTTGACGGGCTGACGCCCCCGCACCGTGTCGCGTAATTGCCTATTGCGAGGGAGATGACAGATGGCAGTTTCCAGAGAGGATTTTCTGCGGGAAGAAGTAAGGGATGGTGTCGTTGTCCCAGCGGAAAGGAAGGCCGTCTGGGCCGTGTTGCTTGATATGCTCGAAATTCTTATGGGCATATGCGAGAAGCATGGCCTGAGATTCTTTATGGCGGGAGGATCGATGCTGGGTGCGGCTAGGCATAGCGGATTTATCCCTTGGGATGACGACATTGATATCGGGATGCCGCGCAAAGACTACAATAAGTTGAGGAGGATTCTTGCCGACGAATTGCCGGAGCATTTGATTGTCCAGTGGATGGGATATGGCAACGACGATTCGTACTGGCCATTCATAAAAATCCGGAACTGCGACACGGCGGGAATCTGCACGTATCATACGGATCGCCACATGCGACACAACATGGGGATATTCATGGATATATTCCCCATAGATGGCTTCCCCCAGAATTGGCTCGCCAGAAGAATTTATAATCGTCTATACATTGAATTCAGTTATTTGCGGCGGTGGCCAACAATTGACATTGGCAACAGACCTGCCGCTAGGGTTAGAAAATTTATATATAGACTTTGGGGACGCACCTTTCTATTTTCCATGTACGAGCATTATCTAACATTGTGCAGTAGAGTATGTACGAAAAAAGCCGCGGAGGCTGTTGCATTTGTCGGTGTACGGGATGCGTTTATTTGGGATGTCGCGTGGTTTGAGGATGTCATTTGGCATGATTTCGAGTATCTCAAGGTCCCTTTGCCGAGGGAATTTGAAAAATGCCTTTCAAGGCATTTCGGGGCGAATTGGAGAATACCAGTTAGAGGGACTGCCATGCATACTCAATTGGATATGTCAACAACCGAAGGATGGAAGCAGGTTCTGGTCGAGAAGTATGGATACACCTACGCAGAACTTGAAAACTTAAAGTGATGAGGGCCGTATGGGTAAGAATATCGGCGTAGTTTTGGCAGGCGGCATAGGGCAGCGCTTTGGCGGCGGGAAACCCAAGCAGTATTTCCCCATTCTGGGGAAGGAGATGATCGCCTACTCCATTGAAATGTTCCGCGCTGCTAAGACTATTGATGACTTTGTGGTGGTCCTGAACCGCGACGAATTTGACAGCGGCCGCATTGCGCGGCAGTATAGCGTGAAGACGATTCCGGGCGGCGCAACGCGCAACCACTCCTTCAAGGCCGCGCTCGACTGGATTGAGGAGAACCACCCCGACTGTGGAAAGGTAATCGAGAACAACGCAGCCTGCCCGCTTACGCAGCCGGAATGGGTTAACGAGATGATGGGGCTGCTGGACGACTACGACTGGGTGCAGACGACGCTTCACCTGACGGACGCGCTCGGATCCGTCTCAAGCCGAATGGTGAACCGCGACGATTACTTTCTCATACAGGCGCCGGATGCCTATCGCTTCCGGGAACTGCTTGAGTGCTTCGACCCGAACAACCCATGCGGTCATCCTGCGGTGCAGTTGCCGACGGCCGCCAAGGGCCGCAACGTGTTCCGCGATGGCGAGGTCTTCAAGGTTACGCATCCTTCGGATGTCGAAATCGCGGAGTTGATGCTTCGGAGGAGAATTCGTTAAATCGGTGCGTCGCAAACGGATGTCTACAGGGAAAAGGATATGGAGATCAAGGCAAAACTACCGCCGGAGTTCTTTAGGGAGGAAGCGAAGGCGATTGTTGTCTCGGCGGAGACGAAGCGCCTTTGGGCGGTCTTGCTCGACCTTTTGCTCGAGTTTGACCGGGTTTGCAGAAAGAACGGCATAAAATACATGGTTGACGGCGGGACATTGCTTGGCGCCGTCCGGCATGGGGGATTCATACCATGGGATGACGACATAGACGTCATCATGCTGCGGGAGGAATACGAAAAACTGAACAAGATAGCCTCTAGGGAGTTCTCCGCGCCCTACTTTTGGCAGACATACGCAACGGATCCGGATCACGGCAGGGGGTTCGCGAGGTTGAGGAACTCCTCCACGACATACATGCTCCACTCTGAAATGAATGGGAAAAAGTCGCTGTTCCGTCACAATCAAGGGGTTTTGCTGGATGTCTTCATTTGCGACAACATCCCCGACCGGGTGGAGGAGCGCTCTCCGTTTTTGAAGCGTCTCTCGAAGTTGCAGACGCATTCTTGGTGCTTACGCTCACAGGGGCATGCCCCATGGTCGCTTGGGTTGTTGACCCGAATCCCTGACGTTGTGCGGAAAATCGACTATCTGCTGCTTTCGGCATTTTCCGGGAAAGACATTTCCCAGAGTTTGCTGAAGAAGTTGGACATTGAGGCACAACGTTACGATAATGAACCAACAGAATATGTGTCGCACCTCACTTTTTGCGCCACGGAGGGGAATCGGTTTTGCTACATTTTCCAGCGCAAATTCTTTGAAGATCTGACGGAGGTAGAGTTCGAAGGCCACAAACTCCCCGCGACGTCGCATTGGGATGAATACCTAACTGGGTTTTACGGAAACTGGCGCAGGCATGTGGTCGGGGCGGGCGGCAGCGGAAAGGTATTCATTGACTTGGACAAACCATACACGGAGTATTTGAAATGACGCCTTACGATGGGCCGATCTGGAGCGGCAAAGTGACAAAAGAGCAAGAGTATCTGAAAGAGCATTTCCTCGAACCGGAAAACCGTGACGGCACCCAAGTGAGCGCCGAACTCAAGGCGGCGTGGAAGGTCATGCTGGACATCCTTGAGGAGTTCATTAGGATTGCAAAGAAATACGACCTCAAATGGTCGATGGAGGGAGGATCGCTTTTGGGTGCCGTCCGCCATAAGGGTTTTATCCCCTGGGATGACGACATCGATGTCGTCATGCCCAGGAAAGACTATGACAAGCTCATCGATGTCCTGCCTAACGAACTTCCGTCATACCTTTCCGCGCAAACGACCCGTTCCGTTCCGGATTTCCACATTCCACACCTGATGATTAGCGATTCCAGGACTACTGGAATTGACATCGACCATGTCAAGTGGAAGAAGCATTTCAATATGGGGATTCGCATCGATGTCCTGCCGCTGGACGGTATGCCATGTACTCCAATACGAAAGTTTATTAGGAGATATATTCTCCTATTGAGGGAATGCGTCCCGCCCCATCCCGACGATTGGCCCAGAAAATCTTTTCGCGCGAAAGTGAAGCATCGAATAGGAAGGTTGCTCTTTCGCCTCTTGGGAAACAAGGGCATCTACAATCTTCGCGAGTTCCCGCTACGGATGCTGCCAATGGATCGGTATGAATGGTGCGGTTCGTTGTGCGCAAGGAATTTCTGGCATCCGCACAGCATACGCAAGACCGAGTGGTTTCGTGACTACTTGAGCGTCCCATTCGAGTATATCGAGGTAAACATACCTATTGATGCTGAAAAGATACTGACACAGCAGTTCGGGGATTGGAAAACACCTGTCAGGGGGAAATCATGGCATGGCAGCCTGATACTTGATCCGCATACCCCATACAAGACCACCCTGCGTGAAAAATTCGGTTATGAGGTCTAATGGATGATAATTTCGTGTGCTTCGTGTATTTAGTGGTTAATAAACGGGTTGTGGGTGGATTCGAGGATAGGGTTTGAACCACGGAATGCACGGAATATACGGAAGGAAATGATTTAAGGGAGAAAGCATGATTAATTTTACAGTAGGTCCAGTTCAATCTTGCGAGGCGGTCCATGAGATAGGCTCGCGGGATGTGCCGTATTTCAGGACAGCGGAATTCTCCGAGGTGATGTTGGAGAACGAGCGGCTGATGCTGAAGTTTGCCGGTGCGCCGGAGGGTTCGCGGGTTGTGTTCATAACCGGCTCTGGTACGGCCTCGATGGAAGCTGTTGTGATGAACCTGCTGACGCCGGAGGATAAGGCGCTGGTCGTAAATGGCGGTAGTTTCGGCGCAAGGTTCTGCAAGATTTGCGAGATACATGGCATACCGCACGACGAAATCAGGCTGGCAACGGGCAAGGCTTTGACGAAGGAGAGTTTAACCACGGAAGACACAGAAAACACGGAAATGGGAGGCCCAAATCCCGTGAGATTTTCCGTTAGTTCCGTGTCTTCCGTGGTTGAAAACAAATACACGGCGTTTCTGGTCAACAAGCATGAGACCAGCACGGGCGTCCATTATGACATGCGGCTGATTAGCGAGTATTGCAGGGAGCATGGACTGCTGCTGATTGTTGACAACATCAGTTCTTTCCTGTGCGATGAGTTCGACATGGCTGCGCTTGGGGCGGATGTGATGATCACGGGGTCGCAGAAGGCGCTGGCCTGTCCACCGGGGGTGAGTATCGTTGTTTTATCTCCACGGGCGTTGGAGCGCGTCGCGAAGAATGACCCGAGATGCTTTTATTTTGATTTGAAGGGTGCGCTTAAGGACCAGGAGCGCGGCCAGACGCCGTTCACACCGGCTGTCGGAACGCTACTGCAGATCAACGCGCGACTGAATGCAATAGAGTCAGCCGGCGGGGTGGCAGCCGAAGTCGCCAAGGCGAAGGGCATGGCGGAATACTTCAGGGGTAGAATAAAAGGGTTGCCGCTGGAAATCGTGAGCGAAAGCCTGAGCAACGCCGTTACGCCGCTTCATCCGACAAACGGGATGTCGGCATACGACATTTTCCTGAAGTTGAAGGACGAGCATGGCATCTGGGTGTGTCCGAATGGCGGGGAGCTGAAGGACAAGGTGTTCCGGGTTGGACACATGGGGAATTTGACCACGAAAGACTATGATGTGTTGATCGCCGCATTGAGTGATGTGTTGTAAATCAACCACGGAATGAACGGAACGAACGGAAAATGGTCACCTTGTTTTATCAAGAAGAAACATATGCCATACGAGGTGCCATATATGAGGTTTATAAAACACTTGGACCGGGATTCCTAGAAGCGGTATATCAAGAAGCGCTTGAAAAGGAGTTGTCCGTTCGTAGCATACCTTTCATGCCGCAATGTGAAGTGGACATATTCTATAAGGGTGAGAAACTAAAACAAACATACAGGGCGGATATTATTTGTTATAATAGAATCATCCTTGAGTTAAAAGCCGTTAAGTCACTCCTTCCAGAGCATGAGGCTCAATTGCACAATTATCTACGGGCAACCAATATGAAGTTAGGTCTTCTTGTCAATTTTAGCCATTCCCTTGATGTTGAAATACGGCGTGTCGTTAACTAGTTCATTTATTCCGTATCTTCCGTTTTTCCGTGGTTGGTAATAAGGAGGTCTTATGATTGGTGGGAAAACTGTTGTCTATACGAGCGGCACATTTGACATGCTGCATATCAACCACCTGCGGCTTATCGAGTATGCCCGCGGGCTTGGGGACATTTTGATTGTCGGGGTCAACACCGACGAGTTGGTTGCGTCATACAAGTCCACGCCGATGATTCCGTTTGAGGACCGCATCGCGCTCATGCGGGCGATCAAGGGGCCGGACTTGGTAATCCCGCAACACTCGCTCGACCACCGCGACAAGGTTAAGAAACTCAAGTTCGACGTGTTCGTTGTGGGCGACGACTGGGTCGGCAAATACGACTACCTCGAAGAGCAGGGCGTGACAGTCGTATATACCCCATACGGGCGCGGCACGTCATCGACCTCGCTCAAGAAGAAGATCCACGACCGCTTCGAGGAGATGAAAAAGACGACTGACAACCATCTCCCCGACGATGCTGTGGAGAGGGCAAGGAGAAAATAGTCATGGCACTTCCCATAAAACTGGCATTGCCAGAACATTTCCTTGACGAGGAGGTGCGGTGCGAATACACCGTGACTTCCAAGTTGAAAAAAATATGGGCGGTTGAACTGGATTTGTTGAATGAACTCTTGCGTGTCTGCAGGAAGCATGGCATAAAAGTCGCCGTTTTCGGCGGGACTTTGCTGGGTGCCGTCCGGCATAAGGGTTTCATCCCTTGGGATGACGATTTGGATGTCGCACTTGACAGGGAGAATTTCAACAAGTTGTGCGCAGTCGCGCCATCGGAGTTCAAACACCCGTATTTTCTCCAAACTGCAAGGTCAGACCGTCGCTTCTATTTCGCGTATGCCAGATTGCGCAATAGCGAGACCACGGCCGTTATAACAGGACACGAGACTCCAGACTACAACAATGGGATATACATTGACGTCTATGTTTTGGAGGGATACACGGATTCAAAGTTAAAGTGGAAGATTCAAACCTTCTTTCAGATCTTAACTGTGAAATTCCTAACGCTTTACTATCAGGGCAAGCGCCGGAACAACTCCTTGAAGGAACGGATACTTCGTCTTCCACGTCCGTTTGTGCGGATGTTCAAATATGAAGCATTGATGCGGCTATACGAGGGCGTTCTTGGCATGTACACGAAGTCTTCATCCCGCATAGGCATAAGGGATGAAATGACAGAAGCGGCGAAGCATTACTGGTTCTTCAAGCACGAGTTTGACGATATTGTCGAATTGCCGTTCGAAAACCTTATGGTTCCCGCTCCTGCGGAGTATGTAAAGATTCTTTCGAGGATTTTCGGTGACTTTATGAAATTCCCTCCGCCGGAAAAACGAGGTGCGTGGCATGAGGGGCAAATCACTTTCGACCCAGATATCGGCTATGAACGGTTTCTAAAATGCAGAGACGGAAAGCCGAATCGCGAATAGGGTAGGCATTTACTTATTGGTTTTTTGTTTTCCAGGATCTTTAGGCTATGAGTTCGGCGGGAAAATTGCTTCTCTTGATTGGGCTGGGTGCTTCTTACCGCATTAGGTTAATAGGTGCCATTGGCGTCTCGGAAATACTTGTGTTTCTATGGGCGCCGCTTATCTTTGCGGAAGAATTTCCTGTTCTTCGGCGCAATGGCTTCGGCACATATTTTACATTATTGTCTTTCACGATGATAGGATGTGTTGTGGCAAGCGTAATGAATCATACTCATATCGCGCTGTTTTTGCGCGGATTTGCCAATCTATATTCTCTGTTTGCCGGAGTTGTCGTCATTCACCATCTTTTACGGAAAGAGCCGCAATCCATAAAGTGGCTTGCGCTGGGATTGGCCATTTCGTCACCACTATCGTTTGTGTTGCATGGAGGAGACCTAAATCTAGATTTTGAAATTGCGACAGGTGGAAATGCCGCATTCGCACGAATGAGATCACTTGCCAATCTGGCTTGGCTTCCAGTTTCTGTCTGGTATTTCGACATCCCCCTCTGGATTTCTTCGGGATTGCCATTCTTCTATGGTGTGCTTTGTTTGACCAAATCCTCATCTGGCCGTTCTTTGGCTCTGACACTTATGATGACAGGGGTTTTGGCGTTTGTCGGAAGAAAAGATACTGCAAAGATAGTCGGAATTTCTAAATATTTCCTGAAATTTTCTCTTGCTATTTTGCTTTTTTTGCTTCTCTTCAAGACAGCATATACATACCTCGCTCCAAGGGGATATCTGGGTAATGTCGCAAAAGCGAAGTACATAGGACAGACGAAAGGCAAAAAAGGCACCTTGAATCTTTTGGTTGGTGGAAGAATCGAGGTGTTCCAAGGGATTTACGCAGGATTTAAAAGGCCAATATTTGGTTTTGGACCTTGGGCTGCGGATACTGAAGGTCTCCATGGAGAATTCCTAGAGAAATATGGATTGGAAGAGGAATATGAGGAGTATTTAAAATCTGAAGCCATTAGGGCAAGTGTCGGCAGGCGAAGACTAGTGGCAGGACATTCGCATTTAATCAGCTTCTGGAATTGGTTCGGAATATTTGGACTGTTCTTTTGGCTTTATGTTTTGCAACAACTGTATACGTTGTTCAGATGGAACATAGGAAGCATCCCTTTGTTTTTTGGTTTTATATGTGCATACGCACCCAAGGCTGTATGGGATATCTTTTTTAGCCCATTTTCCGCAAGATTGCCAACGGCTGCATTGATAACCATTACAATTCTCATGAACAAAGAAGGGCGCAAGAGACGCTTGGCTATGTGACAAAAGCCATGAGTCTTGTGACATTTAAACCTTTTGTGAAAGAAGTTTTATGCAACCAATACTCTCTATTGTTATAGCCAATTACAACTATGGTCGTTTCCTTGATGATGCCATCCAAAGTGTCATCTCCCAAAACATGGGCGATACGGTGGAGTTGATAATTTGCGATGGCGGCTCGACTGACAACTCTGTCGAAATCATCAAAAAATACGCCAATGGTCTTCCGCAAAATACATCCCTTGACGAATGGCTACATAAACCCTCAAACCCTCAAACCCTCAAACCCTCAAACCCTCAAACCCTCAAACCCTCAAACTCTCAAACACCCATCTCCTGGTGGTGCAGCGAAAAGGACAAGGGGCAGAGTAATGCCTTTAACAAGGGTTTTTCCCATGCCCAAGGGCGTTTCTTGACATGGCTTAATGCAGATGACGTGATGCTTCCAGGAACGTTAACGAAGTTGGAAAAAGCCATTGAAAATCATCCACAATGCGAGTGGTTTGTGGGAGGGGTAATATGGCTAGACCCTGAAATGCGTGTTGTGAATTGCGGCAGAGGCCGTCCTTTTTCGGAGATTCGTTATCGAGAAGGGAATGTTAGCGTTTGGGGGCCTTCCAGTTTTTTCACGAAGCGGTTGCTTGATAGCGTGGGTGGCGTTGACGAACGATTCCATTTTACCATGGATTCCGATTTATGGCTGCGGTTCGCATGCCAGTCAAATGCTAGATATATACCGTTCTGCAAATATGCGTGGGGGCTTAGGCTCCACCCAGATGCAAAAATGAGTGGGCATGATTTCTTGGCAGATGGGAAATTAGATGTAAAACGTACCGAGAAGGAGCGAATATCACACAGCAGATATTCGGGAGCAATTGAGCAGGAGAGGAAATATAGAGAGGAGTATTATAAAAGTAAGCCCAAATCTATGATAAGTCGCTTACTTTCGGTATCATGGCGTCGTGTGCTCATGGCACGCTATGATCTTTGGAGATGGAGAGGACGAAAACTAGAGGAAATAAACCTTAAGAATAATGCCGGAAGAACTATTAAAATTGCTTTTATATCAAGCCATCCTGCGCCGTATAGAGATGTCTTTTTGTGCGCATTGGCAAATTCACAGGCACTTGATGCAACGATCTATACGGAATTCATGAAAGACAAATGGCATTCTTTCTGGAACTTGGATGCGCAACCTTACCCGATAAAGTTGATTGATTCTGGGAAAGAGTCTCAAATAAAGAAGTTGTTATTTGTTGCGAAGTCATTTGTGTTCGGAAAATATGATTGTGTTTGCTGGAATGGCTTTCCCCCAAGACTACACATGCTGTTGCCGCTTTTTATTACTGCAATAATCCATAACTGCTATGGAATTTATGCAGATACGATATCAGAACGCAGAAGAGGAGGATTGTCCTTTTATATAAAAAGTTTCCTGGTGAGACGGGCGGCTTTTTTGTTCGTCCCTGGTCGTGCTTCTATGGACTATTTTTGTTCTTCATTCGGCTTCCCTAAAGAGAGAATATGCCTAGGTGCTTATGCGCTTGACGGAAAAACTTTAGAGGCAGCCATCTTTGATTTGCGAAGAAAAAGAAATGAAATCCGAAGTCAACTTGGCATAGAACAAAATGATAGCGTTTTCCTTATGGTTGCGAATATGCTTCCTAAGCGCGAGTATCCTGTCACTACGGCTGCATTCTTAAAAGTTGCCGAAAAGCATCATGGCATTCGGTATGTGATAGTCGGTATCGGTGACGATTTGCATGCAATGCAGAAATTGGCAATTGAACACAAGGAACTACTTGTAATCCAAGGATGTTCTTTTGAAAAGATGAAAGAGTTATATGCCATGGCAGATGTTTACGTTCATGGCGGATATGAACCAGCATCTACGGCTCTTGTTTTGGGTGGAATTGCGCATCTGCCATTAATTTCAAGTTTTGCGGTTGGATGTTCAAGAGATGTTCTAGAAGATGGAGTTAGCGGTGTGCTTGTAGATCGTCATAACTCTGAAAACGATTGGATCGCCGCTTTTGAGAAAATGTTGCATTTTCGTGAGTTTTGGCAGAGAATGGGAGATGAGGCGCGTCGGTTAAGTATGGAGTTGGATGTTGATGTTACCGTATCTAGATTTGAAACGTTAGTTAAAAGGTGTTGCAGTTAATAGTTCAATTTCTTTTGGAGTTCTCGAAATGAAAATTATAGATACGGAATTTGAAGGATTGAAGATAATCGAACTTGATGTCTTTGGTGATGGACGGGGGCGCTTTTTCGAGACTTGGAGCGCAAAGCGCTATGTTGAAGCGGGAATCGATTGTGCGTTCGTGCAGGACAATGTGAGCGTTTCGCAATGTGGGGTGTTGCGTGGCATGCATTGGCAGTCGGGTGAAAAAGCTCAGGCGAAACTTGTGTGCGTTTTGTCTGGAGCCGTGCTGGATGTTGTTGTCGATATACGCGAAGAATCCAAGACATTTGGGAAATGGATGGCAGTCGAATTATCATCAATGAATGGCCGCCAGTTTTTCATTCCACGCGGATTTGCACATGGGTTCCTTGCACTCCAGAACAATACCGTATTTTCTTATAAATGCGATAATGGCTACGATAAAGCCTCAGAACGAGGTTTCCGTTATGACGATCCGGATATTGGAATTCTTTGGCCGGATATCGGCAAGGGGTTCATTCTTTCGGACAAGGACAAATTACATCCTTCGTTTCGCGAGGCATGTCATAGCACACGACAAGGCACGGAAGAGAGGGAAAGTGTCTCAACGAATGATTGACCAAGTATATCCCATCTGTGGTAGCATTATGGTAAACAACTAGGGGCTATTCTTGTGCCGATTCCATCAGCCATGCCTAAATTCTTTCAAAAAACCTGGGCTGTTGCCCGAATCATGGGCTTGACACAGTTTTTATCCGACGAGGCATTCTGCCGCCTTCAATACCGCGCTATGACGGGGAAGCGATTGCGGCTTGATCCACCGATTGATTTCAACGAGAAGCTTCAGTGGCTTAAATTGCATTACCGCAACCTATTAATGGTTACTTGCGCGGACAAATGGGCTGTGCGGGAATTTGTAAAGGACAGGGTTGGCGAGAAGTATTTGGCCGAGTGCATAGGAGTTTACGATGATGTCGAAAAGATACCGTTTGAGTTATTACCCCAGCAATTCGTCTTGAAGGCTACGCATGGCTCCGGTTGGAACATCATCTGCCCCGACAAGTCCGCGCTAGACTGGCCGCTTGCGAAGAAAAAGCTTCGGAAATGGTTGAATTCGGACTTCTCGAAGAACGGACGCGAATGGCAATACCGCGAAATAAAGCCACAGATTATTTGTGAGAAGTTTCTGGTTGATCCGGAATCGCCAGTATTGCGTGACTACAAACTCTTCACCTTTAGGGGCGAAACGAGGTATATCTGGGTTGACTTTGTTGAACCAGTAGGGAATGCAAAACTGGAAGATGCGTCGCAAGGTGTCGGATACTCAAATCCTAAGATAGAAGAGGGCTTGGCAAGATACCGCAATATATATGATCCACATTGGAACTTCATGCCTAGTCGCGGAAGTCTGTATCCGTGCAAAGAGACTACAGCGGTAAAGATGCCAGAGTGTCTGGATGAAATGCTGGATGTCGCGAAGAAGCTTGCATTGGATTTCCCGCAATGCCGCGTTGATCTATATGTAATTGGCGGCAAACGAATTGTCTTCGGCGAATTGACGTTCACCAGCGGAAATGGATGCAATGCCTTTTATCCGCAATCCTTCAACGATGAATTGGGATCGTATATCGACTTATCCACAATTGAGCAGAAGTATCTGGTATGGATTTAACGCAGAGAGGCAGAAGCGCAGAGTAGCAGAGATGGATGAGAATGAGATAAGTAAGATTATCCTTAATGCATCCTTGACGGTTGGGAGAGAGTTGCCAACCACATGCCACAATAATCTTTGCTTCTCTGCGTTAAAATCCCTCTAGTGCTTTAGGATAATATAGCGATGAAAGTTCTCCATGTAATATCTTCGCTACGGCGCTCTGGAGGCGGTCCGGCCAGAAGTGCGCAGGGACTCGTCGCGGGGCTGAATGCCGCAGGTGTCGAGGCGTGGCTTTTGTCGCTTAAGCATGGCGATGAACCGTGGGTGGAAGGTGTCCAGCGATTTGTCAATGGTGGGCCTTTTGAGAATGTCGCAGAGCGAATCAAACCAGACATCGTCCACCTGCATGGTTTGTGGAATTGGAATCTCCATCGTTGCGCCGTTATTTGCCGCCGCTGGCGAACCCCATACGTCATTGCGCCAAGAGGAATGCTGGAGCCGTGGTGTCTCAGGCAGAAGTGGCTGAAAAAGCGGATTGCACGGTGGCTATATCAGGATAGGGATTTGAAGTGCGCTACAGCGCTACATGCGACGGCGGAAAGCGAGGCTGAACAGTTTAGGCGGTTGGGATTCAGGAATCCGGTGATTGTGAGTCCGAATGGGGTGAATGTACCGAAAATAGCAGTTAGTCGTAAGTCGTTAGTAGTTAGTGGTCAGAGAGAGGAAAATGGCAGGCAGTCGGTAGTTTCCAGCACTGAAAGAAAACGACGGGTGTTGTTTGTGAGCAGGATGCATCCGAAAAAGGGGGTGCTGGAGCTGGTTGAAGCTTGGGGAAAGTTAGTCGTTAGTGGTCAGTCGTTAGTGGTTAGTGGATGGGTGTGTGAATTGGTATATACTGTAAATGGAGAGATTGAACAAGAGTATGAGGCGAAGGTTAAGACGAGGGTGAAAGATTTAGGCTTGCAAGAACAGTTTATTTTCACGGGTGCGTTGAATGATGATGAAAAGTGGAAGGCGTATGCGCGGGCCGATTTGTTTGTTCTTCCCACGTATAGTGAGAACTTCGGCATCGTTGTCGCCGAGGCGCTATGGGCGGGGGTGCCTGTAATCACGACCAAAGGAACGCCGTGGCAAGAGTTAAATGAGCGGAAATGTGGCTGGTGGATTGACATTGGCGTTGATGCGCTGGTGAAGGCACTTGCCGAAGCCATTGCTTTGACGGATGAAGAGCGACATGAAATGGGGATGCGAGGCCGCAAACTTGTTGAAAAGAAGTACACGTGGAATGCGGTTGTAAAGGAGATGATCGAAGGGTATAATCGTTCATACTTATCTTCCGTTCTTTCTATGTCTTCCGTGGTTAAACAATAAAATAATGAAACAGATTAGTATCACACCAGGGACTTCCCATGCTTTTGCCTCCATGAGTTTTTTCTCTGCCTGCATGATTGTTGGTTTGCACTCAATGTCGTGCGATGGCGGGGGATTTGTGGCAAAGATGATTTTCCGTGTTTTGGGTGCATTGTTCGCTACAGCCATCCCCTGGTTTTTCTTTGCGGCAGGGTTCTTTCTTTGCGGGCATTATGGAGAAGAAGGGTGGTGGCTTAAGGAAATCAAAAAGCGGATTAGGACTTTGCTTGTCCCATTCTGGATATGGAGTGCCATTATTTTCGTTTTTCATGTCGCCATCGCGCTTGTTATCCATAAAGTTGGCTACAGATATGGTGGGGAAGATGCAATGGAGTGGCTTTCCGTTTCAGGCATTGTCAGGTTGGTCGGTTTGGATTTGCGCGAAACAATGCCAACCATGTGGTTCTTGAGGAGTCTTTTTGTGCTGGTCGCATTATCTCCAATCATAATCAGATACTGGTATGTAGTTCTGATTCTTTCATTGTCGGCAATGCAGAATTCATTTATGAAGAAAATTGGACTAGGGGATTGGGTGTGGCTTTTTTCGTCAACCGGATTGCTTTCGGCACGTGGTTTCGCTTATTTTTCCTTGGGAATAGCAGTAAGACGAGGGCTTACAAATTGGTTTGGCAATCTGATAGGCGGAAGGCTTCAAAAACTCGCGCCAGCTCTTGCCATGATGTTGATTATTGTAGATTTGCTATTTGGTAGTGGCTTGGAGTGGATTGTCCCTCCGTTGATGTATATCATCTATAAAATCTGTAGCAGGATTTCTTTTCCGCAAAGTTTATTGGGGTTGTCCTTCCCTGTTTACGTTATCCATATGATGATAGTTTTTTTGATTTCCGCTTCTTACGGAATCCTTGGCATAGGAGGTGTAGGACACATATCCTTTATGGAGGGATTGGTGCGCTGGGGACTTGTACTGGTTTTGTCGTTGTCTTTTTCGCGCCTTATATGCAGATTCCTGCCTCGCTTCGCGGCAGTGGCGTATGGAGGAACAGGCAGAATTAGCAAAAAGTGATTTAAGGTTTGTCGGAGGGTATTTATGGGACGCATCAGGGAAAGCACTAAACGAATTCTAAAGCAATCGGCCATCGGTCGCTTGGTGTATCCAATATTGCATTGGGCATGGAGGTTGTATTCTGTCCCCCATAGAAGAAGGATGCTTCGGCGCAATGGCAAGATAGTTATAAATAAGTTGGCGGATATATTTGCGCGGCACGACATTCCGGCATTTGCGGCATACGGGACTTTGCTTGGATTCGTGCGGGAGGGCGGATTCCTTAAACACGACGATGACGTTGACATCGGAGTATTGCCAAGTGCTTGGACACCTAAACGAATTCTACGGCTGTTGCTTAATGAAGAAGGGTTTTCTTTTTTGATGGCATTTGCTTACGATGGTAAAACCACGGAATATAAAGTCCAGTATGCAGGTGTTCCTATTGATTTCTTCTTTTACGAAGACGATGGCGAAAGGTTTTATGCAGGAAGTTACCACTGGTCGCCAGATGTCGAGTATCCTGCTCCAAATGCAAATTCTGCGCAAAGAGTATGTGAACAACGAATAGAACGATTGACAAAAATCAAAGTCTATGGAATTGAGTTCCCGATTCCGGAAAATGTTGAGCATGTGCTAGAAGGATTGTATGGCAATTGGCGAACCCCCGATACCCACTGGGATGACAACAAACATCCTGGCATAGAAGATTTGCCTGATTATGCTTATGCAATAACGAAAGAAGAAGTATTAAATGCTGAATCGTAGAACAAAAATGGTTTTATTAATTGATGCGGAATAACTTGCAAGGAGCAAATATTGACACATTATTCTACAGAGTGGTGGGAGCGCCAAGATTACCATACCGCGATTCCTGCAAAAACGAGGCGAAGGCGCCTTGTATGGATTGGCGCGTGGAATTTGTTGGCAAAGTGGACACCCTATTTTTTGTTTCGTGGCTGGCGGATTTGGCTTCTCACGAAATTTGGGTTACAAAATTGCGGGGAGATTGCCGTATATCCGACCGTAAGCATTTGGGCTCCTTGGAATATACAAATGGGCAAGCATGTCGCGGTTGATGATCAGGCAAATTTGTATTCTGTGGATAAAATAACAATTGGCACTAAGGTCGCAATCAGCCGTGAGGTATTCATATGTACGGCAAGTCATGATATAACAAAACCCAATAGACCGCTTATCACAGCACCTGTCACGATTTGCGATGGGGTATGGATTGGAGCTAGAGCGACTATTTTGCCGGGAGTGACAATAGGCGAGGGTGCAATAGTTGGCGCTGGCGCGGTTGTCACGAAAGATGTCGAGGCGTGGACTGTCGTTGGTGGCAATCCTGCGAAGTTCATCAAGAAGAGGGTGTTGATAGAGACTGATTGCGTCGAATAAGGAGTGGTGTATGGAAATCAACGTGACAGATATGTATGCTATGGGGGCTGTTAACTGTAAACCACACGTTGTTATCTTGGGAGCAGGTGCTAGTTGCGCAGCAATTCCCAATGGGGATAAGTATGAGCGCAAGATTCCTGTTATGAAAGGATTTCTGAACGCTTTAAAATTGGAATATCTGCTTGATGGGGTGAACCTGCGCACAGATAGTGATAATATTGAAGATATATATTCGGAGTTATCTGAACGTCCAGAGTGTGCAAGTATTGTACAAGAGATTGAGGCTGCAATTGTGCGTGAAATGTCTGGCTTCCACATACCAGATGAACCAACTGTATATGATTATTTATTGTTAAGCTTAAGAGAGAAAGATTTGATAGCAACATTCAATTGGGATCCTTTGTTGTTGCAGGCATACGAGAGAGTAAGTAGAATAACCACCAAGCTTCCGGAAATGTGCTTTTTGCATGGGAATGTTGCGGTGTGGCATAGTGTCTGTGATCATAAATGTGTTGGGCGTACAGGTTTTGTTTGCTCTAAATGTGGTGTACCATTTGAACCAGTGCCGCTTCTATATCCTGTAAAGCACAAAAACTACGTTTCTGACTGGTGGATTAAGGGTCATTGGGATTTGCTTAATGCTTATATGCAACAGGCTGGGGCACTAACAATTTTTGGATACGGTGCCCCCAAAAGTGATGTTGAAGCTGTTTCGCTTCTAAAGAAAGCATGGGGCTTGCCAGAAGAGAAGAATATTCAGCAAATAGAAATTATTGACCTGAAGGATGAAAATGAATTATATTGCACATGGGATGACTTTATCTTCAATGGGCATTTTGAGGCGAAAAGCTCTTTTTTTGAGTCCAAAATGGCATTGTATCCAAGGCGGACTGTAGAAGCCGATATTGAGAGTTTTGTCTGCAATAATTTCATTTCACACAAGAATTCGGCTTTTAGAGAAGGAATGTCATTTGAGGAAATTCATAATCATCTTGAACCATTGTTGCAGACTGAATGATTCATAATTTATTGAATTAGCTCCTATGAAGACAACAATGATTGATGTGGCAGTTATAATTCTGGTTGGACAGGAGAAACTTCACATTCGACGCTGTCTTGAACGACTAAAACCGTTTAAGCCGCATCAGTTATTTGTAGTAGAGTCCAAGCCCAGCGACGGCACACATGAAATCGCTCTCGAGATGGGGGCGATTACTGCATTTAATAAGTGGCCGGGGCTTTATGCAAAGCAATTTAACTGGGCGCTGGACAACCTGCCGATAACGACAAAATGGGTTCTGCGGCTTGATGCCGATGAGTATCTTACGCCAGAGACTATAGAACACTTAAAAGCGAGGTTGCCGAATTTGCCTGAAGAGGTTACTGGGCTGACCCTTGAATTGAAACGGCGGTTCATGGGCGGGGAAATCCGCCATGGAACAAGTGGAATCCGTCTGATGCGTGTGTTCCGTTATGGCATTGGAAGATGCGAGGAGCGGGCAATGGACGAGCATATAATCTTGAGCAAAGGACACTGCATCGACTTTGACGGCGCTTTTTATGATGACAACCTGAACTCAATGGATTGGTGGCGCGGTAAGCATCGAGGCTACGCCAAACGCGAGGCTATGGATGCCATTGCTGGAGAGAAATTCAAGAGTTCCAAGACTTGGTATTACCGTTGCCCGCGTTATTTTCGCGCTTTTGCCTATTTCTGCTACCGCTACTTCTTCCGCCTTGGATTCCTTGACGGCTATGCCGGTTGGATGTGGCACTTCTGGCAAGGGCTTTGGTATCGCTTTCTAGTGGATAGGGAGATTGGGAGGATGAAGAGAGTTAGTAGCTAGTAGTTAGTTGTTAGTAACTAGTGGTTAGTGAATTTAGTAGTTAGTTGTTAGTAGCTAGTGGTTAGTTGTTAGTAACTAGTGGTGGTTAGTGGTTAGTGGTTAGTAGCTAGTGGTTAGTGGTTAGTGGTAATTTCAAGTTTCAGCTTAGAGATTAGTACGGCGGTTTTTTGGGTATAATTTCCGAAAAAAGGATAGAATTCTTATGATCAGCAAGCTCACCATAAGAGGTTTCAAATCCATTCGCGAATTAGTGGATTTTGATTTGCACAACCTGAATGTCATTGTCGGTGCCAATGGTGCAGGGAAGAGTAATTTCATCCAGATATTTCGCATGGTCCATGCAATGTCGCTGAAAGGGTTTCAGGACTTTGTCGTTACGGCCGGAGGCGCAGATGCGTTCCCTTTTAATGGCGTTAAGGTTACACCAAAGATCGAGGTCGGTTTTTCGTTCGGTAGAAACTCATATGCCTTTACTTTGACTTCGACCGCAGACGAGAAGTTCTCGATTTCCGAGGAACGGCGATTTACGAACCATGGTTGGACGCGCTATGGTAGCGGGATGCTTGAGAGTCGTTTGCAAGACGAAAAAGACGAGCGGTCGGCCGTATATCCCAATTCACCTGGCGTTGGATATTATGTTTACGATGCAATATCTAGATGGACAGTTTATCATTTTCACGACACGAGCGCAACCGCGCCTATGCGTCGCTCGGAGATTATAGAAGATTGCGAGAGGCTACATAACGATGGTGGAAATATCGCGCCTTTCTTGTTAAACCTGCGAGACGGTGAGACAGCTTCTCGCGAGAGCTACAAGCGAATCGTGGAAGCCGTTCGCCTCGTCACTCCTTTTTTCGATGATTTCAAGTTGGATGTTGTCAAGGTTGGGTCGGCGGATAAAGTGAAGCTGTCTTGGCGCCAAAAGGGAAGTGAATATCCTTTTCAGCCATACCATCTTTCTGATGGTTCAATTCGGTTTATATGTCTCGCCTCCGCGCTTTTGCAGCCAAAGCCACCTTCGACGATCATTATTGATGAGCCAGAACTTGGGCTTCACCCAATGGCCGTCTCGCTGTTGGCCGAGATGATTAAGACAGCCGCACGACACACTCAGGTAATCGTGGCGACGCAGAGTCCACAACTCATAGATCAATTTGGGGTCGAGGACTTGATTGTTGTCCATCGTTCGGATGGCGCATCCATATTTGAACGTCTTGATGAAGCAGCGCTTAGTTCGTGGCTTGAAGATTATTCGCTCGGCGAACTTTGGCAGAAGAGCATTATAGCGGGAGGTCCCGTTCATGAGTAAGGTGGCAAATGTCATGGTTGTCGCTGAAGGGGCAAGCGAACAGTGCTTCGTTGATTCGGTTTTAGCACCCTATCTGGCTGGCAAGAATATTTTTGTTCGGGCTACGCAAATATCTAAGAAAGGTCAGAAGGGGGGAGATGTTAAGTTTGTGAGGGCAAAGCGAGACGTGGTTAATTTTCTCAAGCAGCGGGAAGATCTCTATGTCGCTACATTCATTGATTATTATGGCGTCAAGGAGTGGCCTGGGCTAGACGAGGTTGTGGCTTCGTCTTCGCCGTTGCCAATAGAAATTGCTAGAATCATGAACACGGCTGCTGTTGAGGAAATCAAGAACGACTTGCCAGATGGCCAAGTGGAGCATAGGTATATCCCGTTCACGGCAGTACATGAATTTGAAGCGTTGCTTTTCAGCGATGTCGAGATTTTGGCAAAAGAATTGTGCATTGACAGTTCATTGATTGAAAGGGTGCTCAAGGTCTGTGGTGAGCCAGAACGAATCAACAATCACCCTGAGACGTCGCCGTCAAATCGTCTGCTTGATTGGACGAACGGTCATTATAGTAAAACAGCGCGAGGCATTGTCGTGGCAGAGAAGATTGGTGTTGACAAGATGCGTAATAGATGTCCGAATTTTGATTTCTGGCTCAAACGACTTGAGTCATTAGTAGTGATTTGAAGAATTGGTGGACTGTCGTTGACAGCAATCCAGCGAAGTTCATTAAGAAGAGAGTGATTAGTGATTATTCGCTTGTTGTTATTCGCAAGTGGTTGGTTTTACTGTGTAGAGGGAGAGTGGTTTGACGGGCAGAATTCTTCCATCAGGATAGGGGATGGGGGATGTGGTAGCGGTGGTTGGTTGAAGAGAAATTGGAAGGATGAGGAGAGTTAGTAGCTAGTAGTTAGTGGTTAGTCGTTAGTTGTTAGTGGGGAGTAGGTGTAGAAGAGAGGTGTAGGTGTAGGGAGTGGGAGTCAGTTGCAGGTGTAGGGGAAAGTTGTAGGTGTAGGGAATAGGTGTAGGCGTAGGGGGAAGGTGTAGAGAGTAGGTGTAGGGGGAATGTGTAGGTGTAGGGGATAGGCGTAGAGAATAGGTGTAGGGGATAGGTGTAGGAGTTAGGTGTAGACATAGGGAGTAGGATGGGATGGAGCCATTTAAGAAATTGATAGTATGGCAAAAAGCCATGGAGTTTGTTCGCATGGTGTATCTGCTGTCGAAAGGTTTCCCTGCCGACGAGCGCTATGCATTAACGGATCAATTGCGTAGAGCAGCAGTCTCAATTCCATCTAATATTGCCGAAGGTAGTGGGCGCGCGTCAAGCAAGGATTATGCGCATTTCCTTGCAATCGCCCGTGGCAGTCTTTATGAAACACTCACGCAAATTCAAATCGCACAAGATTTGGGGTATGTCGACAAAAATGATGCCTTGTATGAACTTGCGGCAGATGTTGGGAGAATGCTTACATCTTTGATGAAAAAACATGGAGCCATCCAATCTACTTCTTGTGACTAGATTATAGGTGTAGGGAGTAGTTGTAGGTGTAGATAATAGGTGTAGAGGAGATGTGTAGGCGTAGAAGAGAGGTGTAGGTGTAGGCGTAGGCGTAGAGAATAGGTGTAGGGAGTAGGTGTGGTCCAAGCATTGGATTTTAGCCACTCTACAACTACAACTTGTCACTACGACTAACTTTGAGTTTTAATGTCCTTTTACATTAATAAAATCGTTGCGGGGTTTTCGAGCCCTATTGGCGTTTGTCTGCTCCTATTGGCTATGGCGGGAGTTGCAGCGCTTTTGAAGCGTCGTCGCATGGCCTGGGCGGTCGGCATTCTGGCTTTTGCGTGGCTCTGGTTCTGGTCAACAAGTTTAGCTGTCCGTCTTGTTGCGCAGCCACTTGACGATTGCGAAACAGTTGCGATTGACGATCTCCCGAAGGCCGATGCCGTTGTCATTCTCGGCGGCAGCATGACGGTCAACGGATTTACTGGCAGGCCGGAAATGTATGGCGCTGCCGACCGCGTCTGGCAGGGCGCCCGCATTTTCAATGCGGGAAAAGCCAACAAGGTTGTCCTTACCGGAGGCGGTGTCATGGGTAGTACCGTTCCTCTTCTCGTTGATTTTGGCGTGCCCCAATCCGCGATTGTCATGTTCGACGATCCGCGCAATACTGAAGAGGAGGCGAAGCGCATCAAGGACGAATTCGGCGCGGATGCAAAAGTCGTCCTTGTCACAAGCGCCTGGCACATGCGCCGGGCGCTTCTTCTTTTCCGGCGCGCTGGCATTGATGTCATCCCCTGCGCCGCCGACTATGAAATGTCCATTAGGCGTGGGTCTTCGCTTGATTTCAAGGAACTATTGCCCTCCGCTGACGCCCTTATGCGCAACTCCTACGCTGTCAAGGAGTGGGTCGCGCATTTTTGCTATAGGTGGTTTCGTCGGTAGCCCACAACGTCGGCTATAGGTTGTTCAGGAGATGAGCGGCCTCTCCGCCACTTGTAAATGAAACAGCCGTTGTTCAGTTGCGTTATTCCCGTAAAGGGGGAAAGACCCTTTCTTGACGAAACTTTTAGGAGTCTCGAGGGACAGGAGCTGGCAGACGATCTTGAAGTCATCGTTCAGGATGGCGACATTGAGCGCGATGGCGGACAGAGTGACGCTTTGAACAGAGGATTTGCCAAAGCGCAAGGCGAATGGCTTTTTTGGCTGAATTCTGACGATCTGCTTTTGCCTGGCGCACTTTGCAAGGTCAAGAAGGCCATTGAAAGGCAAAGCGGCAAGTCTGGCAGGCAGGAAATTGAATGGATCGCCGGCAACCAGCTGCTGATTGACAAAAAAGGGAAGATTCTGAAGTGTTCTGTTGGCAACGGCTGGCATGATTGGCTCTACCGACACGCCGTGCCTCACGTGTATGGGCCGAGTTCATTTTTCCGAAGGGAACTTTTTGAAAGGGTTGGCGGTTTCGATGTGTCGCTCGGCATCTGCATGGATTGGGACCTGTGGATTCGTTTCATGAAAGCTGGCGCCCGTTTTGTGCGCATCAACGATTATCTTTGGGCCCAACGCCAGTGGCAGGGAAGCAAGACGCAGCGCAGAATCTCCGGAGCCGAGCGTGTCGCACATCGTTCCGAAATCAATTCAATGTTCAGTAAAAACGCATTTCAGGTGACCGCCTCCGGCCTTTTTCTGAACCGTGTTTGGCGTTTGCTGAACGGAAATTACGCACGCGAATGTCTTGACACTTTCAGGATGAGAGGGAAATGCGCCGTCTGAAAGGTGTAATAAAGGGGTGGCTCCTCCGGCTTTCCTTGGCTCTTCCGCCAAGGGCGGGAATGTATCTCATCAACCGCTCTCCTTTTTGGGGCCGCCCTGTTCTGGACTATCTTGAGTTCCATCTAGCCGATCACTGCAATTTGAATTGCGCCGGCTGCCTACACTATGCCCCTTTTGCGGAACCGCGTCTCGCAGATGCCGCTTCTTTCCGGCGCGACCTTTTGCGTCTTGCGTTCTTATTTTCCAATGTCCGCCATATCCGGCTCATGGGGGGAGAACCGCTTCTGCACCCTGATGCGGCAGACTTCGTCAAGATTGCCCGCGAAGCATTCCCCGCCAGTTCCATCCGCGTCGTAACTAACGGCGTAAAACTTGCGCCGCCCATCGACGAACCTGTCGCCAGGTTGCTTTCCGCCATGGCGGAATCACATGTCGGCATAGACTGGACGAAATACCCGCCTCTGGCTGGCCGCGACGGCGACATCCGCCGCGTTTGCGACGATGCCGGTGTAGATTTGCGCGTAACGGAGAACTCGTTATTCATGGCGCGATTGCGTCCTGAGGGCGGTTCCGGGATAAGGCGTGCTTTCAAGTGGTGCCGCCACAGGCTTTATTGCCCAATCCTCAAGGACGGGCGAATCTATCTTTGCGCCCCTGCTTGTTACGCTGCATTCTACAATAAGCGTGCCGGAACGCGCATTCCAGAGGAGCTGGGCATCGATATCCATTCCGCTTCGGCCAAGGACACCATGCTTTACCTGATGTCGCCATCTTTTTCGTGTTCGCATTGTGCCGAGGGGATGCGCCAGTTCGCTTGGAAGGGTAACGCTAAGCCAGAGGACTGGGTCATATGAAGATCCTTTTCGTCTGGAGTGGCCTCACTGGCTACATGGGCAGTTGCTGGCGAGAACTCGCCTCGCGTCCGGG
>JAEEGH010005802.1_pt1 | contig 30696 bp, 9 predicted proteins | sample 9134181 | NCBI WGS metagenome assembly JAEEGH01 (sample SAMN16246544, study PRJNA631951) | gut metagenome | biome: gut microbiome; feature: rumen; material: DP-attached | host: Bos | place: Iran: Karaj | collected 2018-10
AATATATAGCACCCTCAAACCATCCATTATTAGTTTTCCGACACATTCACCGGCACATCCAACCAGTGCCGGTAGTCCGGACCCAGCTGGCGCACCGCCGTCTCCCACACCGTCGCCGGATTTTCGCAAAACAGCAGCTCCCGGCGGTACTCCGCCACCACCCACATCCCACGTTCCAGCTCATCGTCCAACTGCCCCTCGCCCCAACCTGAGTAACCGAGGTAAAAACGGTACTTCATCGTGGGAATAGCATTGTACTCGATCATCGAAATCAACATGTCGTCAATGCCGGAATAGACCCCTTCTGCCACAGGATTGTACTTCCCGCTGCCACCAAACGTGTGCAGGGCGATGATGCCCTCCACTTTGACGGGACCGCCGAAGAAAAACTTGCCGTCGATGCGCCAGTCGCTCTTGGCCTCCTGGATCGGCACATTGGTGCGGCGGTTCACAATCAGCCCCGCTGCCCCCGACGAATCGTAGTCGGTGAGCAGCACCACCGAACGGTTGAAGAACGTGTCGTTGAAAAACGGCACCGCCACCAGCATCACCCCGTCCTGCAACGGAATGCCCGTCGGCTTCACCTTCAGAAAATCCTGCTCAAAATCCATGGCAAACTTGCTTTTTTACAAGTTCTTGAAATAGTCGATCGTCTTCAACAACCCTTCCCGTAGCTGTATGGTGGGTTCCCAATGGAGTATCTCCTTCGCCTTGTCGATGACGGGCTGCCGCTGCTGCGGGTCATCGGCAGGGGAATCCTGATAAATGATCCGGGACTTCGAACCGGTCAGTTCAATGACCAACTCCGCCAACTGCTTGATGGTAAATTCGTTGGGATTTCCAAGATTGATCGGTCCAATTACGGAATCGTCCGTTGCCATCATCCGTATCAACCCCTCGATGAGGTCGTCGCAATAGCAGAAACTGCGGGTCTGGTTGCCGTCGCCATAGATGGTGATGTCTTTTCCCTGCAAAGCCTGAATGATGAAGTTGGAAACCACTCGTCCATCGTTCGGGTGCATTCTCGGACCATAGGTGTTGAAAATACGTATTACTTTGATTCTCACATTATTCTGACGGTGATAGTCAAAGAAAAGGGTTTCGGCGCACCGTTTCCCTTCGTCGTAACAGGAACGGATGCCGATGGGATTGACATTGCCCCAGTACTCCTCCGGCTGCGGATGCACAAACGGGTCGCCATAGACCTCGCTGGTGGAGGTCTGAAGGATTTTGGCATGGATGCGCTTCGCCAACCCCAGCATATTGATGGCGCCCATCACCGAGGTTTTCACTGTCTTGATGGGATTGTACTGGTAATGAATCGGGGAGGCGGGACAGGCAAGGTTGTAGATTTCGTCCACCTCGATGTAGAACGGGGAGGTGATGTCGTGGCGGATGACCTCGAAATAGGGATTGTCCATCAGATGGACGATGTTGCGCTTGTTGCCGGTAAAGTAGTTGTCGAGGCAGATTACCTCGTTTCCTTCCTTGAGGAGGCGTTCGCAAAGATGGGAGCCGAGGAATCCGGCTCCGCCGGTTACTAATATCTTTTTCATTTTTCGGTTGTTTTTGACAATGAAGAGGGATTGGTTTTATGTGTTCGGATAAGGATGTGCTTGTTCCCGAGCGTAGTGGCGAAGAGAGTGGTTCCGCCGCCCGCACCGAGCCTGAGTCGTTTACGGAGCTCCGCCTCCCCTATCGGGAAATTGCGCACGGTGATGTCGGCGTTGGTCAGCCCTTGCAGCCCCGCCTTCAGGTCGGCCTTGCCCATCCCGAAGGCGGCCTCCACCTCGAAGCTCCGACCGAAAAAGTCGGGAACAAGGGCAGACGCGGTGTACAGATGGCTGTGCGGGTGCAGCTTTCCGAGGCCGCATCGGGCGGCTTCGGCATTCATCAGCTCCGCCTTTAGCAGCGGGGCTGCCGGCTCGTACAGGTACCTTCCCACCTCCGCCACACAGCCGATACTGCGGTTGCGCTGGTCGTACGGAAAGGTGGCTTTGCGCACGGCGCCGTCGCGGGCGAGGTCGGCGCAAGTAACGGTCAGCGGGGCTGTGGTTTCACGGTTTGCCAGCAGCAGCAGTTCTTTCACCTCGCCCGCAACGGCCACCACATGGATTTCGGCAATGCCGGCCAACGCCCGCACCGCCGAGGTGATGTCGTACATCGGGGAGAGTTTCACGAGGACGGTGGCATAGCGTGCCGTGAGTTGCGGCCACCAGTCAATCAGATCGGGGGAGCAGTCTTCTATGAGGAAGACGCGCCGTCCCGCCTCCCGCCGCGACGGGTCCAGGAACACGCAGTCGCCGTCGGGCAGATTATCGATGCTCCCGTCAGGGTTGAGCCGCGCCTCCACGTTGGAAAGTTCCAGCGCCGCGAAGTTACGGCGGGCCAGCTCCACAAGGTTCGACTGCATCTCCAGGTAAACCACCTGTTGGAAATGGCGGGCGAAAAAACTGCTGTCCACCCCCATCCCGCCGGTGGCATCCACCAAAGTGCCGCCCTCCACAAGTGCGGCCTTATACGATGCCGTCAGCTCCGAGGAGGCCTGCTCCACCGACACCGGCGGCGGAAAAAGCAAGTCGAAGTTGCCGTACCACGACGGCAGCTTCGACTTGGCTTTCTGTCGTGACTGTATCTGCTGCAACAGCCACTTCTTGTCGGAATCGCCGTACCACCCGTCCTTGGCCGACAGCGCATAAACGTCGTCGTTCAGATGTTGGCGGATGATATCGGTCTCTTCCACAATGATTCAATTATTCCTGGTTATCGGAACCCATCGCCTTGAACTTGTATTCCAGTTCTTTCACCTGTTCTTTGGCGGCTTCGATCTTCTTGGCGAACTCGGCCTTGAGAAGGTCGGCGTTCTTGGAGTTCTCGAAGAAACCGAGGTTGTTTTCCCAAATAGCAATCTCGTCCTTCAGCTGGGCGATCTTGTTGGCGAGGAAACGGCGTTCCTTGTCGAGGATGCGGTCGGAACCCGGGTCGCCGAGCACGCGGCTGGAGTTGCGGTTGCCGCTCTGGCGCACCTCAAACGAGCTGACCTTCAGTTCGGCGAAACGTTTGTTGAGTGCCTCGCGGTAAGCAGCGTGAATGCGGTCCTTCTCTTTTCTGGGAACGTAGCCAATTTCGGTCCATTCGCGCTGGAAAGCGCTCATTGCATCAAGGTTGGCGTTCTTGTCCTCGCTAAATTCATAATCCAGAATACGTTGGATAAGATCCTCTTTCTTGCGGAGGTTCTCCGTTTCGTTCTCTTCCACATTGCCGAAATACTTGGCCTTGGCTTCGAAGAACTTGTCGCAGGCGGCGCGGAAACGTTTCCAGAGAGCTTCGGAATGTTTGCGCGAGGTGGTGCCTACCTTTTTCCACTCCTGTTGCAGAGCGATGATGGCATCGGTGGCGGCGCGCCAGTCGGTGCGCTCGGCAATACCCTCAGCCTGGATGATGAGGTTCAGCTTCTGGTTGTAGTTGTTCTGCTGCTCCTCTTTCACCTTCGAGAAGAACTCCTTCTTTTTCTCGAAGAACTTGTCAAGATTGCCTTTGAAGCGGGTCCAGATTTCCTCGTTCACTTTGGGCGGTGCGGCGCCGAGGGTCTTCCATACCTTCAGCAATTCCGTAAGCTGGTCGCTGATCTTATTGTATTCATTGACATTTTCAGCCGGCTGAGCCGTGAATTCCTCAGCCTTTTCGCATAAAACGAGCTTGGCGTTGTAGTTGTTCTGCTGCTCGGCAAAAAGTTCGTCGTAATGTTCGCGGCGACGCTGGTTGATCTGGTCGGAAGCGGCTTTGAAACGTTCCCAAAGCTCCTCCTTCTTGTCGTCCGGCACAGGTCCGATCTCCTTCCACTGGTCGTGGAGGTCCTGAAGGGCGGAAAATGCTTGGTTGATGGATTCCATCAACATCAGTGCTTCGGCCTGTTCGCACAGTTTTATCTTTTGCTCAAGATTTTTCTTGAGATCCAAATATTTGAGTTCTTTGTTGATACGAAGAATATCAAAGAATTTCTCCACAAAGAAATGATAGTTCTGCCAGAGATTGTTGGACTCGTTCTGAGGAACGGGACCCACGGATTTCCACTTTTCCTGAAGATCTTTGAACTTGTCGTTCAACACCTTGAGATTGGTTTCATTTTCCACCAACACACGCAGTTCCTCAATGATGCTGCGCTTGGTTTCCAAGTTTTGCTGTTTCTCCTTTTCAAGATTTTCCAAGAACTTCTCCTTGTTGTCCTTGAAAGTGTGCAGCGCTTCGTTGAATTTCAACTCAATGTCTGTAACTTCGGGCTTGAAATCCTCCTCTTTGTTGTTTTCGTCGGCGAGGAAGGCCTCTTTCTGAGCCTGGCGGTTTTCTTTAAGGATAGCCAAAATATTGGCCTTCAATACACCGACCCGTGTTTTGATTTTGTTGTAGTCGGGTTCGACCACCACACGGCAGATTTCCTCCACGGCCTTGTCCAACGAAAGGTCCTTGTACTCTGCCTCGATTTGTTCGAGGGTTTCCACGGGCTCTTCCGGAGCGGGCTCCGCTTCAACAGGTTCCGATTCCTTGTTTTCAATCTCACTCATCATTTCAGCAGCGGTTTCGGCGGCGGGTTCTTCGGTAGCGGCGGGCTCTTCGGCCTTGGGTTCCTCTACTGGAATTTCCGTCACTTCGGGGGCGGGTTCCTCGGCTTTGGGTTCTTCGGCGGGAACATCGGCCACGACGGGTGCTTCAGAGGCGGGTGCTTCAACGGACTGCGGCTGTGCCTTTTCGACGGCTGCAGGTTCTGCGGGGGTCTGCGGAATTTCTTCCGTTACTGTTTCCTGGGCTGCTTCAGGAGCGCAGGGAGTCGCATCAAGATTCTGATTTTCATCATTTTCCGTGCGGAGAAGGTCTTTTTCTTCCATAAAATAAAAAGAATTTTAAATGAATAAATAGGTTGATAAATTAGGTATTACTCTTCGTTTTTCTCTTTTTTATCGTACTGGTAAATCTCGCGACAGATGGCGTCGTACTTTTTGTAGAGCACACTGCGACGGAGTTTTAACGTTTGTGACAGCTCGCCTGTCTGGGTGGTCCAACTATCGGCCACCAGACGGAACTGACGGATCTGTTCGTGTTCGGGCAACGTTTCATTCAGTTTAGAAACCTCCCTCTGAACCCGTTTTATTACATCTGGGTTGTGAACCAGTTCCTCATTGTCAACATAGTGAACTTTGTGCTTGGCGCACCAGAAATGAAGTGTGTCGAAATCGGGCACGATGAGGGCAGCGGCTATCTTCTCGTTTTCGCCGATCACCATCGCCTGCTCGATGAAGGAGGACTCTTTCAGCCGGTTCTCCAACACCTGCGGCGCAATGTACTTGCCCGTGGAAAGTTTGAAAATCTCCTTTTTCCGATCGGTGATTTTCAGGTAGCCGTCCACCAACATGCCGATGTCACCGGTGTGGAACCAACCCTCCTCGTCCACCACTGCCTTGGTGGCGGCATCGTCCTTGTAGTAGCCCACCATCAGGCAGTCGCCCTTGGTGAGGATTTCACCGTCGTCGGCCAACTTGAACTCAACGCCGGGAAGGATGGGCCCGACCGTACCCGGATGAAGCTCACGCTTGCGCGGATTGTTCACCGAAATCACCGGAGATGTTTCCGTAAGCCCGTATCCTTCATATATTTGCAGCTTTGCCGCAGTGAAGGTACGAATAATTTTTTCTTGGATGGAGCTGCCGCCCGACACGATGATCATCGGCATACCGCCGAGGTTTTCGCGCCATTTGGAATAGACCAGTTTGTCGGCAAGATCGTATTTCTTTTTGTAAAACCAGCTTTGGTTCTCGTTATCATACACTTGCGCAATGCGGAACGCCCATTTGTAGATGCGTTTCTTGATGCCTTTGAGGTCTTTTCCTGCGGCCTGCAACTTGTTGAACATCGTTTCCAAGACGCGCGGCACGGCGCAGAATCCGGTGGAATGGATGTCTTTCAAGTCCTTGGCGATGGAGGCCAGACTGGTGGCATAATAGATGCTGGAGCCTAAAATCTGGTACATGTAGTTGCACACCCTTTCGTAAACGTGGCTGAGTGGCAAGAAACTCAAAATCACGTCTTTGGAAGTATGGGTATGGAGGGAGGCCACTGTCGCGGCATTGATGACCATGCTCTTGTGGCGGAGCAGCACCCCTTTCGGGTTGCCGGTGGTGCCGGAAGTATAGATGAGGGTGGAAATGTCCTCGGGCGAAGTTTCCTCCTTGATTTTCTGGATGGTGGGAGCCCATTTTTCCAAATTGGCGCGGCCGGTTTCCAGAAATTCAGCAAAGCTGCGGCGCCCTTCAATAGGGTCAATGGTGAAAATCTGCGGATTGAGAACCAAGTCGGGGATGGCAGGTTCCACGCGGCGGTAGATCTGTTCCACCCCGATGAAGATGAACTTGGCGTCGGAATGGTTCAGGATGTACTTGTATTCTGTGGGACTCAGGGTCGGATAGACGGGCACATGTATGCCGCCGGCCATCGTGATGCCCATGTCAAGGAAGTTCCATTCGGGACGGTTCTGCATGATGGTGGCCACCTTGTCGCCTTTCTGCACGCCCATTTCCAACAAGGCAGAGGCGATGGCATTAGCGTGTTCGCAATACTCTTCAACGGTGTATTCTCGCCATTTTCCAGTGGCATCGCGGCGTCCTAAGACGACTTTGTTTCCGTAGTTTTCTTTGAGATTGTCGAGAATGTCAAAATTGCGCAGTAACTTCATCTTGCTTTTTTTGGGGTGGCAAAAATAGGATTTTTTTGCACACGGAGCAACGTCAATAATCAATCCGGTAGGTGCAGTTTTTCCATTGTTGCAGCACGCCCACCGCCTCCGTTCTCATCTTTTGGAGAGCAGAAACCTTTCGTTCCGACCAGTTCAGGTCTATCTCATTATAAATGAAGGAGTCATCAAATCCAGCAGCGGATGCATCCGAGCGGTCGGCGGCGAAATAGACAGTTTCGAGGCGGGCCCAATAGATGGCGCCGAGGCACATCGGACATGGCTCACAGCTGGTATAAATATCGCAACCGGTAAGTTGGAACGTGTGGAGGTTCCGGCAGGCTTCACGAATGGCGGTCACCTCGGCATGGGCGGTGCAGTCATTGTCGAGCGTCACACGGTTGCTGCCGCGTCCCACCACCTTTCCATCCTTCACAATCACCGCCCCGAAAGGTCCTCCCGTTCCCGAAACAAGGCATTTTTTCGATAGCTCAATGGCCTCACGCATATACTTTTCTTCGTACATAGCATCTTTTTTTTAGCCTGCAAAAGTACGACTATTAATCGGATAATTTCCCAAAAAAACGATAACCGATACGATGAATAAAAAAATTTCAAACCTTTTTAAACTTTCGGAAACAATGTATGTCGTACCCTCGTTTTTTTGTTCCTACAATGGAAAACCTCATTGACAAAGTTAAAAAAAGCGATTCCTTTCAGGTCCCTGACGGCTATTTTTCCGAATTGCCCGACAAGGTGATGGAAAAGATTGCTGCGGAGGAAAAAGTGGCCCAACTGCTGGAAAAACACCGCGAAGGGCACTCCTTTCCCGTACCCGATGGCTACTTTGAAAATCTTCCAAACCAAGTAATGGAACGCATCGGAGAAACCGAGAAACACCGGACTTTGTTTCTCCGCCGGGTTATCACTTCCATTTCCGTGGCTGCATCATTGATTCTGGTTGTCGGCATCGGTCTGTTATGGAACACTTTCCAAAACAAGGAGAGCGCAAACACAATGACCGCCACCGTCGTGGAAAAGCCCTCTCCTACCCCCGCCACCGCCGAACTCACACTCCCGGAAAACACGCTGGCCAACGTCGTGGTTCCCGACCAAACAGCCTCTGTACCCTCCTCAAGTAAAAGAACCTCGACACAAAGCCAGAACGAGCTCCTTGAAAAGAAAGCCGACGACTTCGTCGAGAAATATGCATACGAGAACATGGATGATATCGACTACGACATCCTGGACTACTTTTCAGAGGAAGACTACATCACCGTTCTGTTGGAAAGTTAGGGGAATAAAAAATAGCCCCAATCATCAAATATTTTTCGTACTTTTGCACCCGCGTTTATGGGAATATCCATAGGATGCATTTGCCCCCGTAGTTCAGCTGAATAGAATGTCAGATTCCGGTTCTGAAGATCGTGGGTTTGAATCCCGCCGGGGGTACAGAAATCCGCCTCAAAAGAGGCGGATTTTTTGTATTTTTCACGGTTCTCAAAGTCTTTATCGTTTAGTTGAAATAAAAGAAAAAAAGGTCAGCTGGAAAGATTCCAACTGACCTTTGTATGTTTTGTGTATGCGTTTATCTATTCACCTTGATGCTGATGATAGCCGCACGGTGTTCCTCCAATGCCGGATCCGTGATATTGTTGTTGTTTTCAGGATCGGAACTGGTGTAGGTGTGGAGTTCAAGCTGTGACGGATCAACACCCTTCTCTTCCACGAAGAGTCTCTTGATGCTCTCGGCTCTTCTCTGGGCAAGGTCACGGTTGTGTTCTTCAGGACCGAGCTTGCAGGTATAACCTTCAATAACGAGGATATACTTCTTGTTGGATTTCAACTTCTTGGCGGCTTTGTCAATGTAATCACCGCTTTCATTGATCTTCGGCACATCCTTGTCAAGGTCGAAGAGAATCTTGATCTTTTCGAGATCATCTGCCAAGTCTGACAACTCTTTCTTTTCCTTCGGTGTGAGCTTTTCACCGCTTTCCGTCGTCTCGGGACAAACAGGAACGATGTAGATGTATTCCGTGTTCTTCTTACAAGCGTTGCAAGTGTCATCCAAGTACTTCTGGGCAGCTTCCGTCATCTTCTTGTAGAACTTCTTACGAGCGGATTCCTCCACTTGACCGCAAGGCTTGATATGGATACCAACCTTTACACCAACTTGGAGATAATGCCACTTGAAGTTTCCAATAACATCGGCACGGCTAATGTCAAGATCATTGTCCATGCGATATGAGATGGTTTCTCTATCCATTGTTTCATAGATATTGGAACCCATCATGCCGTTGTAATGAATCTTGCCGTTGTTGTCGTACTCAATCAGGTCATGCTTGTTTTCTCCCTTCGGAAGAATGTTCAGGAACCCGTATGAGGCGAAAAGGCCGACGTAGGCATCCACCTTGTTGTTGATAGTGAAAATCCCGCCAAAATCAGCCTGCAAATCAATGGAGCATCTGAGTTTTGTGGAATGGCTTGCACCATCAACCTCTGCCGTGTAAAAACCATGATTTTCCATATCATGGTAAAGGATGTTGTAATATTCATCCCAACCCGTGTAGGTAATGGTTCCGTCGGTAAGACGAGTACGGTTCATGATCGGAAAATAACCTTTCACACCCAACTGGGCATAGATACCGTTACGGCCGTCGAACTTCTTCTCAAACTGTGCGGTGAGGGGAACTTCAATCGCCCAAACGACCTCCCGTTCCATAAGATTGTTCGTCTTAAAGAGCAAGTCCACATTGGTGTTGTGAAGAGATGCCTGGTTGTAATCTTCCGGATCCTGTGAGTCCGCCACAACGCCGCGAATGTTCATATTGGCACAAGCGGAGAACTTGTTCACGCCAACACCGATACCAAGACCCCAGTTCTGGTTGAAGAAATAGGTGTAACCCAGTTCCAAAAGATGGGCGTTCGGGTGAATGTACATACCATTCCACACTCCATTTTTGATACCGGGAATCCTATGGTATATATCATTGGTGAAAGCACCGCCAAAACGGATATTCACACGATGATGACATACGGAATCAACAACCATAGAGTCCTGCTCTGTCACCAAATTATCCTCTATTTCCTGACAATAACCGGTGGTGAAGAAAGCCAGAATAAGACCGATTAAAATTAATTGTTTTTTCATAATATCTATAATTTTTAATTTCGTATTTAGATTTTTGAATAATCCAAATCCATAGCGGCCGGAGCCGCTATGGATAGGATTGCGTGTTATTTCACAATGATGAATTTAACCGTCTTAACATCGTTCGTACCGGTTACAATACGTCCGAAGTATGTACCCTGCGCTTCGAAGCCGCTAACCTTCGTGATAACCTGGAGGTTGGTGACATGTTGTACGAGGGCACCCTTGGCGTCATAGATGTCGAGGTAAGCACCATTCAGTTCTTCGTCGCTCAACGGGAGCTCAACAGTGATTTCGACACCAACGTTGGCAGGAACAGGATAGACACGGATCTGCGGGTTCGTGGCAATCATCATTTCACAGGTCATGTACTCATTACCCAGATCATCGATGACATACAGGCTGTAGAAGCCGTTGAGACCACCAACCTCCTGATAGTACTGGTCGTTAGCACCCGGGATGGCTTCACCGTTTCTGTACCACTGGTAGTACACGAAGGTGTGACCACCGTTGGTTGCAGGATTGTTGTTGCAGACAACAACGTCATCCCACTTCTGATCCATAATCTGAGTGATACCGTAGTTACCCCAGAGAATCTGAACCGTAACATCATATTCGCAACCGTCAATGATGATACCGAAGTGGTATGTACCAGGCTCGCTCGTCGGCATGTAAACCGTGGCCGTGTTGTTGGTCAGGTCGAGGATGTCGAAGGAGTAGTCGAAGCCAAGATTGTCATAGTCGTCGATCTCGAACCAGACAGTGTCACGATCATCGTTGACCGTCAAGTTGTTGAACAAGAACGTTGCAGTCGGATGGTCTCCTTCCGGACAGATGGAAACACTGTCAACCACAATCTCGAAGTGAGAAATGACAACCGTAACCGTGTTAGTGTTGACCACCTCACCATCGCAGTATCTGTCAGACAACTGGAAGACCTGGTAGGTCGTGGACACATTCGGTGTAACCTCGATAGAGTACTGATGCGAGTAAGTGGTGTGCTCGGTAATGACACCAGTGGTCATATCCTGCAGTGAGAAGTGGAACGGAGCAGTACCCGTGAAGGTGAAGTTAATCGTAGCATTGTCATCACCGTTGTTCCAGCAGAGAATGTCGGAACCGTTACCGAGAGTCATAGTAACTGTCGGATGTTCGTGTACAGTGATGATGTTACCGGAGAGGTTCGGCGTGTTGCTCGGAGCGCAGTTGGTGTTGGACGGAGCCACGTAAGTCGGGTAGTAAACGTATGTACCCGGAGTGCTTGCGTAGTCGCAAGAAACACCACCCAATCCGCAGGAGACAAGGTTCACGTCATTCAGGTCGGTAACAGGAGCATAGACCCACTGGATGTACGAACCAGTCTGGTGGTTGGCATCTTCGACACCGCCTTCGATGTAGGCGATGAGAGTGACGCGCTCACCTTCGCAGATGTCAGAGTTGCCGCTGGCAGTAGTGACAACAGCCTCTGTCCATCTCGGCTGGTAGAGGACGTGTACCGTAACATTGTCAGAGGTGGCACGACAGCCCGTAGCAGCGGCGTAGGTGACACCCACAGAGTAGTTGTAGGTACCGACGAGATCATTCGTATCCGTGTAGATAGTGGTCATATTGTCGTAAGCGGAGATACGAGCGCTGTTGCGTCTCCAGACGATGGTCGGTTCACCAACACCGCCTTCGATGACAGCGTTGAGTTCAACATAACCACCTTCGCAAACCTGGAGGATACCAGCGTAGTTGATACCAACGTACGGCTGATCAACCACTTCAATATTCACAGTCTGGACATCCGACTGGCAACCAGTGTTGTAGCTGTTGTTCACCGTAGCAAACACGCTGCAGGTTACCGTACCCGTATGGTCAGGTGTGATCGTAATCGTGTTGGAAGCACCCGTGCTGTAGTTGCGACCATCAACAACCCAAGTGTAGAGGACATTGCTGTTGTCAGCATTCAGGTTGTCCGTCATTGAAGCCGTCAGCGTAACGGTACCACCGATACACATCTGGTTCTCAGGCAGAGAGGTCACAATGCTGTCGATAGTCGGGTCAGCCACAACGGTATAGGTGAAGGTAGCCGTAGCTCTGCAATCAATATCGTAGGTGGCGTTCCAAACCTCAACACTGTAAGTATAGGTACCGGCAGCAAGTGTAGCATCCGTGGTGATAGCGGCGGTATTGAAGCCAAGAGCCATACCGTCTCTGTACCAAGCGTAGTTGTAACTGTTACCAGTCAGCATCGGATAGACATTGGCTGTGAGCTCAACACTACCGCCTTCGCAGACCGCTTCATAACCAGAGATGGTAACTGTCGGGACAGCGATGACATTGGCATTGACTGGTTCAGAAATCGCGTTGCAACCTGTCAGGTCAGCAGGCGTGATTTCAACTCTATAGATATAGTTACCAGCCACCAGTGAAGCATCCGTAGTGTAGGTGTCACTGTTGGAGCCAACAACTTCGTTGTCTCTGTACCAAGTGTAGTTGTAGGTGACACCGGCAACCGTTTCGGTTACCACAGCGTTCATCGTAACCACACCGCCTTCGCAAACGTCAGCATTGTTGACGATGGCAACCACAGGATCAGCAACCACATTGGCAGTGACCACACCCGAGGTGACGGTGCAACCAGAGATCGGGTTGTTGACCGTTACAGAGTAGCTGTAGGAACCAAGTGCCAGGAGCGTATCCGTGGTGTAGGTGGACTCGGTAGCGCCAGCGATAATCTGAGCGTGACCGCCTTCAACTCTATTCCACTGATAAGTTACGTTAGCACCATAGGTTTCGTCAACTTCAGCATTCAAGGTGATCTGGCCACCGACACAGACGTTGGCAGCACCGCTGATTTCAACCGTAGGAGCAGTGACCACGGAAACGATGACCGTGTTGGATTCACCATCGCAAGCCACACCGTTAGCGCGAACTGTTACATAGTAGCTGTAGTCAGCTGCCGGCAGCGTGGCATCCGTAGTCAGAGTCGGGTTGGTCTCACCGGCGAGGATGATACCGTTGCGATACCACTGATACTGGTATTCAATACCGTCGATACCATTATCAATGTGGTGGACATACAACTGGGTTGAACCACCTTCGCAAACCGTGGTGTCGTAGTCAACATTGACAGCGATGAACGGAGCAGGATCGTCAACAACCGTGAAGGTGTAAACGCCTGTGTTACCCTGGACAGCCGTGTTGACATCGCAACCGTAGGCATTGTCTTCGAAGGACATAACCACAGTGTAGTTATAGGTTCCGGCAGCAAGCGTATCCGGGATGACGTAGGTGTTACCTGTGCCAACCTGTTCGCCGTTGTTGAACCAAGTGTAGGTGGGAGTACCCATACCGTTGATCTGGTCAACACCGCCTGTGTAAGAGGCGTTCAAGGTAGCAGTACCGCCGACACAAACCGTGCTTGCGCCATTGTTGTCGATGTCAACCAAAGTGACAATCGGGTCAGCAACAACGTTGATAGCAACAGCCTGAGCCATCGTGGAGGTGATGCAGCCAGGAGCGCTTTCCACAACAACGTGGACCATGTACGGAGTCTCTCTTGCAGCCAGGCCTTCGGCAACATACACATTCGTGTCGTAACCAACCTGTTCGTTGTCCAAGTACCACTGATACGTGTACGTTTCGTTGGCAGGATCAACATTGGCCGTCAGTGTGACATTGCCACCGTCGCAAACCGTGAGAGAACCATCGGTTACAACACTGACCGTAGCGTGCGGGTTCACCGTCACAACCGGAGCAGCAACCTCTTCGGAGGTACAACCGCTGGCGGTCAGGGTCACGATAGCACTATAGATAATCTCAGTGACATCGTTGTCAACAACTGTCGGGTAGTCAGTGAAGGTGTTGGAAGTGTAACCATCCATTCTTTCACCATTCTTGTACCAAGTGTAGGTAGCCTCGCCGAGGACATCTTCAAGGTTTGCATTGGCTGTCACCACAACAGCACCACCGTCGCAAACAACCGTGTTGTTCACAGTAATGTCGGTGATGGCCGGATCGTTGTGGACATTGATGACAACGTCAGCAGAACCGATGCAGTCGGAAGTGGTCTGGTAAACGAGCACCGTGTAGGTGTAAGTACCAGCTCTCAGGTCATTCGGAGTGACATAGGTCTCTTCGTTGGCACCGTGGATGGTGTCACCTTCGAGCAACCACTGGTAGGTCAAGTTCTCAGCATTTCTGTCAATGATGTGGGACACCAAGGTGGTGGTGCCGCCGACACAGTAGTCAGCTTCAACAGCCTCAGCATTCACAACAGGAGCAGCCTTCACAAGGACATTGAAATCGTCGCCAGTGGTGCAACCGTTTTCGTTGTGGACAACCACCTGGAATTCGTACGGATTAACGTTCGGCTCAAGAACAGTGTCAAGTACGTTCGTCGTGAAGCCGAGAGTGTTGTTGAACAATCTCCATTCATAGGTGAAGCCGTCAACGAGATCGCTGTGGTCATTGACATTGGCCGTCAAGTGGACAGAAGTAGCATTGTCACCCGAACCGCAGATGACCGGGTCTCCAGCGATGACAACCGTCGGGTTCGGACGGACCGTCACCGTGATGGTGGAGGAGTCAGTCACAACAGACTGGCAACCAGAAGCGGTCAGGGTAGCAATCACCGTGTAGGTGTAGGTAGTGATGTCGTTGTCAACCGTGACAGGCGACTCAGTCAGAGTGGCATCGTGAGCGTCAACAAGCTCTTCGCCGTTTCTGGTCCAGGTGTAAGTAGCTTCACCGAGGACTTCATCGTAATTGGCTGTAGCCGTCAGAGTGAACTCACCACCATCGCAAATCACGGTGTCTTCATCGCTGATAGCCAAGGAGACGGTCGGGTCTTCGTGGACAGTGACCGTAACGGTGGCTCTGGACAGGCAAGAGGTTGTGGGTTGAGCAACCAAAACTTCAAACGTATAGTCTGCAACAGTATCAAGTGTAGTAGTGTAGGCAGCGCTGGTGGCACCTGCAATACTGTCGGAACCGAGCATCCACTGATAGGTCAGACCTTCAATATTGTAGTTGTCAAGATGTGCGCTCACCGTCACCTGACCACCTGCGCAGATGTCAGTTTCGGAAGTGAGAGCGGTGACAACAACCGGTTCGTGGACGGTTACGTCAAACACTTCGCTGGTCGTCGTGCAACCATTTTCATTGCGTACAATTACAGTGAAGAGATACGGCTCGTCATTGGGTTCGAGAACGATGTTGAGTTCTGAACCGTCAGCACCGCTGATAACTCTTGCATCCGTGCTGTCAATTGTTCTGGTGAACAGTCTCCATTCGTAGGTGTAACCGTCAGCATCCGTAATAGTGTCATTGACATTGGCAATGAGCTTGCAAGTGTCAAGGCCTTCGCCGGCACCGCAGATGTTGTGGTCGCCTTCGATTTCAACCACAGGATTACCATAGACATGGACATCGATTGTGGAGGAGTCGCTGATGACAGACTGGCAGCCAGACTGTGCAAGGGTAACAATGACCTGGTAACGGTAGTCAGTGACATCACCGTCAACCGTAACCGGGGAGTCGGTCAGGACACTGTCAGTAGCATTTTCAACTCTGACACCATTTCTGAACCATGTGAACACCGGTTCGCCAAGTTCAGGATCGTAGCTGGCCGTAGCCGTCAAAGTGATCTGGCCACCGTCGCAGATGTTCGTGTCAGGTGTCTCGTCGCTGATGGCGAGGGTGACAGTAGGATCGTTGTGGACAGTGACAGAATCACTACCGTAGGCCACGCAACCGGAGGTCGGCTGGTAAATCTTCACGAAGAAGGTGTATGTATCAGCCGTATCCAGCGTGGTGGTGTAAGTGGACTGAGTGGCACCGCCAATCATATCGGCATCGGTGGTGTCTTCAGCAAACCACTGGTAGGTCAAGTTCGGCATGTTGTAGTCACCGATGTTGGCCGTGAAGGTGACAGTACCGCCTTCACAGATGTCAGTTTCATCAACCGTCACAACGATGCTGGCCGTATCGTTCACATAAACATAGAAGTCGGCACTTTCATTGGTGCAACCGTTCGGGTTGTGGACGATGACCTTGAAGATGTACGGGTTGTCGCTCACGGTCAAACCGTAGTCGAGAACCATCGTGTCAGCCACACCATTGATCAAGCTATCATCCGTAGCATCAATTGTGCGGTTGAACAATCTCCATTCGTAGGTGTAACCGTCAACATCGGCCACCGTGTCGTTCAGGTGAGCAGTCAAGTGAGCAACCGTGCGGTTCAAACCAGCACCACAGATAATCGGGTCACCTTCAATCTGAACAGTGCTGTTCGGATAGACGTGGACGTTCATTGTGGAGTTGCTGTCGATGACAGACTGGCAACCGGAAGCAGTCAGCGTCACAAGAACCTGATAGGTGTAGTTCGTGAGGTCGCCGTCAACCGTAACCGGGGATTCCGTAATCACACTGTCAGTAGCATTGAGGATTTCAACACCGTTTCTGAACCATGTGTAGGTCGGAGTACCGAGGTTCTCATCGTAAGAAGCATGGGCAACCAAGGTGAACTGACCACCTTCGCAGATGTTCGTGTCGCCGTCGCTGATGGTGATCGAATCAATGATCGGGTCAGCGTGGACATTGACTTGGACAGAAGCAACGGTGTAGCAAGAGGAGTTCGGTTGTGACACAACTACGAAGAAGGTCGTGGTGTCCTCAAGCGTCGTGGTATAGGTGGACTCGGTAGCACCGTCAATAATGTTGGCGACGAAGCTGGAATCCGTATCACCGACCAGCGTAGTATTCGTTGTCGTGTCGGTGGCCTGGTACCACTGGTAGGTCAGTCCTTCAATATTATAGTTGTCGAGGTGAGCGCTGACGGTAACTTCACCACCCTTACAGATGTCGGTTTCCGTCGTGAGAGCCGTCACAGCAACCGCCTTGTTGACGATAGCATAGAACGGTTCGCTGATAGTCGTACAACCATTCGTATTATGAACCGTCACCGTGAAGATGTAAGGTTCGTCATTGGGTTCGAGAACCATATTCAGGATAGCTGTTTCAGCACCCCAAATCATGTCAGCGCTGTCTTCGAGGGTTCTGTTGAACAGTCTCCATTCGTAGGTGTAACCGTCAGCAACAACCGTGTCATTGACATTAGCTGTAAGTACGAGAGTATCCATACCGATGCCATCACCGCAGATGAAGTGGTCACCTTCGATTTCAACAGTCGGGTTCGGGAACACGTTCACAACCATAGTGGAGGAATCAGTGATGACAGACTGGCAACCGGAAGCCGTCAGCGTGGCAATCACCTGATAGACGTAGCGCGTGCTGTCACCGTCAACGGTCAGCGGGCTCTCCACGAGGACACTGTCATGAGCGTTCTCAATTTCAAAGCCGTTTCTGAACCAAGTGAAGGTGGGAACACCAAGAGCCATCGTGTCGTACTCAACATGAGCAGTCAACATGACCTGACCACCGTCGCAGATGATAGTATCCTGATCGTAGATAGTCAACTTCACAGTAGGATCATCATAGACATTGATGGTGATAGCAGCCTGGCTCAAGCAAGAGCTGGTGGTCTGGACAAGGTCAACATAGAAGGTCGTGGTGGAATCCAGAACCGTGGTGTACGTTGATGAGGTAGCACCCGGGATGGTGTCTTTCACCGTGTCGTTGATGCTCTGTTCGTACCACTGGTAAGTGAGGCTCGGCACATTGTAGTCGCCCAGGTTGGCGAACAAGGTGACTTCACCACCTCTACAAATGTCGGTTTCGCTAGCCGTAATCACAAGGCTTGTCGTATCGTTAACAAACACCGGGAATTCTTCGCTGGAGGTAGAGCAGCCGTTCTCATTCCATACATGTACGGTGAAGAGGTACGGGTTCTCGCTCGGGGCAGCAAGTACTTCGAGTACATTGCTGTCAGCACCAGCAACCACCATAGGATCATCTGCAGTAAGCGTGCGGTTGACCAGTCTCCATTCGTAGGTGAAGCCATCAACGCGAGCAGATGTATCATTCACATTGGCAATCAGGCGGATGGTGTCAAGTTCGTTACCAGCACCGCAGATAACCGGGTCACCTTCAATCTGAACAGTAGCGTTCGGGAGGATGGTGATAACTCTTGTGGAGTTGGAATCAATTACAGACTGACAACCGGAAGCTGACATCGTCACAAACACAGTGTAGGTGTGGTTGATACTGTCGTTGTCCACCGTCATCGGATGTTCGGTGAGGACAGAATCGCGAGCACCGACGATTTCAACACCGTCTCTGAACCAAGTGTAGGTAGCGATACCGAGGACACTGTCAACCGTCGTGTGGGCTGTGAGAGTGAACTCACCACCGGCGCAAATGACAGTATCGTTGTCGCTAACAGTGATGGAATCGATGACCGGGTCTGCATGGACATTGATTTCAATATTATCAATGTCGAAGCATTCTGAACGAGTTCTGTAAACTCTCACAGAGAACTTGTTGACACCAGTGTCAGTCAAAGCATTCGTCGTGTAGGTGTACTGCGTAGCACCATAGATTTCATGAGCGAGGTCAACCGTATCGGTGGTGTACCACTGGAAGGTGAGATCGTCCATGTGATAGTTCTCAAGATTGGCCGTGAGAGTCACACTACCGCCGACACAAATGTCAGTTTCAGTGGAAGTAATCTCAACAATCGGCTTCTCTTCAACATAGACCTCGAATTGTTCACTCATCGTTCTGCAACCATTGCCTCTGGTAACCTCGACGGAAATCAGGTACGGGTTCGGACGAGCGGTGAAGTATTCGCTGTAGAACTTACTGTCACCATAACCATAGGCCATGTTGTCTCTCAACTGACCGGATTCATACCAAGTGTAGTGGAGGCCTCCAACATTGATGGAAGAGGTGTCAACATTGGCAATGCAGAAGATAGGATCAGTTTCGCAAATGTACGGGTCACCAGTGACTTCAACACGCGGGTTCATGTAAACATTGAGTCTTTCGGATGAAGTCGGCAGTGACGTACAGCCGGAAGCAGTCTGGTGAACCACAGCAGTATAGACATAGTAGGTGTCGTCATCGTCCACAGCGAATTCACGCGTGTTATCGGTGAAGGTATTACCTGTCACACCCTCAATGAGTTCACCATTTCTGTACCAAGTGTAGAAGTACGGATATTCAACCGTGTCAACACCACCATGAGCGTAGGCCGTAATGGTCGGCTGACCACCGTAGCACATGTCATAGTAGCTGAGGATGACCGTATCAACAACCGGAATCTTGTTCACGTTGATCTGGATGGAATCATAGGAGTAGCATTCAGAGCCAACCTGATAGACATCCACATAGTACATCGTGGTGTCGGTCGGATCAACCGTGATGACACGCTGCATACCACCGTCAACGCTGTCGATGACACCCGTCTCAAGGTTCTTGTAGTGCCAACGATACATCAGGTTGTTCAGATTGTAGTTGTCAATGTTGGCCGTGATGACCGTGCTGCCGCCTTCGCAGAACGTCTCTTCGTAGGCAGTCACTTCAACCACCGGACGCGGGTTGACAACCACGGAGAACACTTCGCTTTCGGAAGTACAGCCGTGCTCGTTGGCAACCACCACCGTGTAGTTGTAAGCGTGGTCTCTCGGAGCCTTCACTTCAAAGATCGTGTCATGGCCAACTAGCGGCTCACGAATCGTATCGTTGTCAAGCAACCATGTGTAAGTCAGGTTAGCTGTAGCATAGTCATAGGTCACATTTGCCGTCAGGTAGATCGTGCTATCCTGGCAGATGAGCGGATCGCCGCTGATGACAACATACGGGTTCGGGTTGACCGTCAGAGTGTCAGCATAAGCGCGGACAGACTCACAACCGGCAGCATCCTGACGAACCGTAGCGGAGAAGACATACTCAGTGATGTCACCGTCAACCGTGAGGTCGCTCACAGTGAAGGTAGAATCAGTATAGCCTTCCATCAGCTCATTGTTACGATACCATGTGAAGATGTACGGGAATTCAGTAGAATCAACACCGCCGTGAGCGTGAGCTGTAACCGTCACTTGACCGCCGTCACAAATGTCATAGATAGAGAGGACAATCGTGTCGATGACAGGATCCGGACGGACAAACACTGTATCAAAGCCATAGGTTTCGCAAGCAGACGGAGTCTGGAACACGCGCACCCAGAATACGGTGGTCTCGTGAACCTCAGTAGTCAGAGTGGACTGCGTGGCACCCCAGATCTGGTTGGCAGCGGTTGTGTCACCCTTGTACCATCTGTAGGTCAGGTCGCTGTCATTGTAGTCACCGAGGTTGGCAGTCAACGTAACAACGCCGTCTGTGCAAATCGTATCCTCAGTAGAGGTGACTTCAACAACAATCGTGTCATTTACATATACATAATACGGAGCGCTTTCAACGCGGCAACCATGCGGGTTGTCAACAACCACTGTGTAGACATAGGCGTAATCCTGAGGACCGCGGACATCAACAATGGTATCCTGTGTAGTGGAAGCATCGCGGATTGTATCGTTGTAGAGCAACCATGTATAGGTAAGTTCAGCATTCATGTAGTCATTCGTAACATTGGCTGAAAGCATGATTACACTGTCTTCGCAGATAATCGGGTCACCAGCAATAACCACGGTCGGGTTCGGGTAAACCGTCAGCGTGTCAGAAGCGAATGTTCTGGCAGACAGACAGCCAGAGGAGGCCTGCGTCACGGTAGCGCTATAGACATACTTCGTGATATTACCATCAATCGTCAACGGGCTTTCCGTGAAGACAGAATCGGTAATACCTTCCATCAGTTCATTGTTACGGTACCATGTGAAGACATACTCATCGCTCGGTACACCGCCAGTAGCGTGGGCCACGATCGTAACCTGGCCACCATCGCAAACACTGGTGTCGCTGATAACAACAGAGTCAATCACAGGATCATTCACCACTTCAACGCGGAAGGTGTCAAGAGCCGTGCAAAGGTCTGTCAGAGCAGCATACGGTGATGAGCTATTCGTCAGACTTGAGTAAACTTCAACATAATACGTAGTAGAAGCATCAGGCATAACAGTGTAAACCGGCTCGTGAGCACCAAGTATTCTGTTGGCCTCAGTCAGCTCGTCTTTATACCACTGATAACGCAAGTATTCAAGGTTGTAGTTTTCAAGTGTGGCTGTCAAAGTAACCTCGCCACCATTACAGATAGTGTCTTCTGTGGCAACAATATGCGTAATGGGAGCTTCAACCATCACAACGTGGAACGGATCACTGAAGCCTGAGCAACCATTAGCGTCAATAACTTCAACAATGTACTCGTGTGCCCAGTTGGTGGTAGGTCCAGCGACGCCATATTCAACATAGTCATAACGGTAGGAGTCTGCAGACTGGTTCAACTGACCATCTAAGTACCACTTATAGGTAGTAGAAGCAGGTGTATTCACAGCACCGTTGACCCAAGCAGTCAGGGTGACCGGACTATACTGGCAGACATACGGGCTACCAGAGATAATAACCATAGGATTACGTGTCACCGTAATGGTATCGGAAATACCTCTGTTAGAGTAACGGCAGCCAGGAATATCCAGAACGATAGTCGAACTATAGACATAGCGGGTCGTGTCGTCGTCTACGGTCAGCGGGCTCTCGCGGAACCACGGGCCACTCAAGAACGGATGCTCGAAGCCATTTCTGAACCACTCGTAGGTGAACAGCGTAGAATCAACACTGTTGCCATAGAGGTCGCGGACTGCAACAGTCACATCAACCTAACCACCATCGAAAATCTGGTGAGAGTTGGTAGCAACATTCAAATTAGTGACATTGTACACATCAAACGGAGTTCTCGGCCATACATAGACAGAGTCAAAGCCCCATGCTTCGCAACCAGAGTTGGTCTGGGTGATCTTGAGGGCGAATCTGTTCCACAATGTGTCTGTCAACACATAGGTCAACCACGGTTCTCTACCGTAATCGATAGCAATCAAGGTGTCAACGCCAGCAGCAGTCGTGTCAATCTTGTACCACTGGAAGGTGAGATGACGGCTGTTGTAGTCAGCGATGTGAGCTGTGAACGTCACTTCACCACCGACGCACACGCTATCATAATCAGAGGTAACAACAACATTGATAGAAGTAGAGTCATTAACATAGACCGGGAATTCATCGCTCAAGGTTGTGCAACCACGATTGTTCGACACCTGGACCGTGAAGAGGTACGGGTTGTCGGAAGCTTCCTTACGGATTCTCAGCGTATCAGTGGTGGCACTTGCAATACCTTCAATGTCGCGGTTGAAAAGTCTCCACTGGAAGTTGAACGGATAGTTAGCTGTATCATTCACATTGGCAACGAGGACAATGCTGTCATTTACCATGTTACAGATAATCGGGTCGCCAGAAATCTGGACGGTCGGGTTACCGTAAACAATGATTGCAGTATCAGCAGCATCCACACGGCAACCAGCATATTCCGGGAAGTAGGTCAGACCATAGACGTAACGGGTTGAATCACCATCAACGGCCAACGGGCTGTCAAGGATTGTAGCACCATTAGCACCTTCGATGACAACGCCATTCTTGGTCCAAACGAAGCTTCCGCTTGTGATGGCTTCAAGAGCAGCACCAGCTTTCTTCTTGGCAGTCAGCTGGATTTCACCACCGCTACAAATTGTGTCATGGCCAACCAATTCGATAACAACGGTATCCGGAGTGGTCACTACAATCGTATCGTAACCGATAGCGAAACATTCAGAGGTCGTCTGAGAGACCTTTACCTGATAGTAAGTGGTCTTTTCCGGAGCAATGTTCAGGATCCGGCTGGTGCCGCCCCAAACTTCAATAGAATCATTTGAGCCTTCTTCTTTATAGTACCATCTGTACACTAAGTTGTCGGCATTGTAGTTACCCAAATTAGCAGTCAATGTCACATCAGCACCGGCGCAAATGGTATCGACGCTGGAAGTGACCTCCACAAGAATTGTGTCGTTCACATAGACTGCATAAGGTTCGCTCATTGTGGTACAACCTCTGTCGTTGTAAATCTTCACAGTATAGAGGTACGGTTCATCTCTGAAGCCTTCCGTAAGTCTCAATGTATCACTGGTTTCATTTTCGAGCATACGGTTGGATTCGTACCACTGATAGTGCAAATCGGTGAAGACAGCAGCCGTGTCCATATAGGCATGGAGGTAGATGTTGCCGGCCACAGAATCGCATACAATAGCGTCACCAGAAATCTGGATAGTCGGGTTCGGATAGACGTAGATTGTAGTATCAATCAACGTGGAGTTACAACCTTCTTCAACAGGAATGTACATGGCAGCATAAGTGTATGCCGTGGAGTCGCCGTCAACAACGACCGGGGAGTCGATGAGGGTATCCAGGTTGGCACCCGGGATCTGCTGACCATTTCTGTACCAAATGTAGTAACCGTTAGCATGGTGTGTCACGCTCATTGAAATTTCTCCACCGAAGCAGATGTTAGTGTCGCTAACATGTTCAAACTTGATGGTGGGAGCTGTCATGATCTTCACAGAATCAAAACCTTCTGCCACACAACCCGAGTTGGTCTGGAGTATCTTGACCTGATATTTCACCCAACCATTGGCATCGGCTTCATCACTTGTCGGATGAACCGTCACAATACGTTCGGTTGCACCGTTAATGGGTTCGTACTGACCCAGGGACGTATTGTACTTGGACCAACGATAGGTGAGGAATTCGTCATTGTAATCAGCAAGATGAGCTGTGAGAATTTCTTCTCCACCCGAGCAGATGGAATCTACGGTATGAGTGACTTCCACAATGATGGAGTCATTTACATAAACATTGTACGGCTCGCTAATGACAGAGCAACCTCTTTCATTATTGGTTACGACAACCGTGAAGATGTAGGGCTGATCTGTAGGCTCAGCATTGTAAATCAATGTATCATGTGCTTCAGCAGTTGTACGGATCGTCTGGTTGAAGAGTCTCCATTCATAGCTGTAGGTCACACCGGCAATGGTATCGTTGAGATTTGCCTGCAACATAATCACACTGTCTTCACAGATGATCTGGTCGCCGGAAATTTGAACCGTCGGGTTCGGGAATACATAGACAGTGCCTGTCTTCATTTCGGAAACACAACCGCTGTTCTCCTGTGAAATCACAACACCATAGACATAGACTGCGGTGTCACCCACTGTAGCAACAGCGATTTCACGGAGAATTGAGTCGGTAGCACCCACAATTTCAACACCGTTCTTGTACCAAGTGTAAGTATAACCAACACCTGAAACACCCAGTGTATCGTTCGGAACAGCTGCAATCTCAATCTGATAGCCATCGCAAACAGTGTCTTGGCTGATCACAATCGTGTCAACAGAAGGAACATTGTTCACCTTGACGTAGGCGTCTTTCACTGACTCACAACGAGAGTCAAGATCGATCACAGTAACCGTGAGGGTATCCATACCCACGTTCAAGTCAGAGGTGACGAGTGTGGAGCTGAATGCACCGTCAACTGTCACACCATTAACTTTCCATGTGTAGGAAACATTGGCATTCGGATTCAAGACATTGGCTGTAGCAACTGCTGTACCGCCCAAGCAGATGGTATCTTCTGCAACTGTAACGACCACCGTCTGTGTATCAGCAATATTAATCGGCAGTACGTTACTGCGGACAGAGCAACCATTTCCGTAAGCAACTTCTAATTGATAGTTGTAAGCACTGCCACGGACATAATTCCAATTATCTGTGTACTCACCTTCCCAAGCATAACCAGGTACGGTATTGACAATAGGTGTAGTGAGTGAAGCTGCGGAAACACCGTTGTCAACAAGGAGTGTCAATGTGCTGGAAGTATTATAGTTTCCAGTAATCTTGACAGCGATGTTAAAGTCGGTGTTCACACAATACGTGTCATATTCAGAGCTAATCTCCACGACCGGGTTAGCTGTAACCGTAACCATTGCTACATTAGAGATTGCAGACTGGCAAGCAGGAGCTTCTGCTGTAGCCATGACCGTGTAGTTATGGACGGTATTGTCATTATCAACAGCATCAGGTGAAACGGTATAGACACTGTCGGTCACACCATTGATCAACTGACCATTGTCAAACCATGTGTAGGTAACTTCGCCAAGTTCGGCCGGGACGGCAGCAGCGGGAGTTGCCGTAAGCGTAACCTGACCACCTTCGCAAATGTTATTAGCGGAAGCAACCAGATTGATAGTCGGCATAGTGTACACGTTGACATCAATGCTACCAGTAGCCGTGCAGCCTGAGTTGGTCTGGCTGATTTCAACAGTATAAGTAGTGGTAGCGGCAACTGTCGTTGTATAGGTAGCAGCAGTAGCACCCGGAATCTCCGTACCGTTAGCCTTCCAAATGTAGGTCAGGCTATTGGCGTTGTTGTCAACGATATTGGCAGTCAATGTGACTTCACCATTGGCGCAGACAGCAGTATCAGTAGCCGTGACAACCACCTGGATAGAAGCAGTGTCATTCACATAGACATAGTACGGATCGCTGACAGTAGCACATCCAGTGATGTCATTGGTGACCTTCACCGTGAAGATGTACGGATTGTCGCTGCTCTCGTATTCTTTGTCCAAAGTCATATTCGTTTCAGAAGCAATGTCGGCATTGGCCAGCATCCACTGATAAGAATATGTAGCAGTACCGATTGTGTCATTGACATTGGCTGTCAACTGGACATTGTTACCATTGCAGATGATAGGATCACCCGTGATGACCACTGTGTGGTTCGGGTAAACCGTAACAATCGTGTCAATGGAGGGCTGCACGCAGCCAGGAATGTTCGGAACATACACCAAGGAGTAGTTGTACTCAGTAACATCGCCATCAATAGCAAGCGGAGAATCTGTCAAGGTGTTCATTGTAGCTCCCGGGACTTCCTGACCATTTCTGTACCAAGTATAGGTACCGCGGCCCGTGATGTCGGCAGTAAGGGTGATTTGACCACCTTCGCAAATCACATCACTCGGTGTGAGGGCAAGTTTGATTGTGTCAAGCGTAATGACCGTGACGGTATCATAACCTACTGCTTCACATTCAGAAGTCGTCTGATACACGCGGACCATGTAGTTGGTCGTGGTATTCGGGCTCACTGTGAGAGTGCGGCTGGTGGCACCAAAAATCTGGGTTTCAGTTGCACCATCAGTGGTGTACCATCTGTAGGTCAAGTTCTGAGAGTTGTAGTCACCAAGATTGGCTGTAAGAGTGACATCGCCGCCAGCGCAGACAGTGTCATCAGAAGCAGTGACTTCAACAAGGATACTATCATTCACATAGACTGCGAACGGCTCGCTGATGCTTCTGCAACCGTTGGCGTTAGTCACTTCAACGGTGTAGATGTACGGCTCGTCAGCAGCAGCATGGTAAATCGTGATTGTAGAATTCGTAGAATCAACAATATCCGTATTGAACAATCTCCATTGATATTCAATGACACCCGTAGCCAAAGCGGTGTCGTTGAGGTTTGCGGTCAGAGTGGTGATGCTGTCATTGCAAAGCAGAGCGTCGCCGCTGATCATCACAGTGGGATTGTCATAGACATACAAGGTATCTGCAACAGCAACAGAGGTGCAAGCAGCGCTGGCCTGAGAAACCACAGCGGTGTAAACGAAGCTGTTGGCATCGTAATCGGCCAAGGACGGATTGTCAACGAACATGCTGTCGCTTACATTGTCAATCATAACACCGTTTCTGTACCATGTGAAGATGTAGGGTTCATCTTCCACACCACCATTAGCGGAGGCACTGACTGTGACCTGCGCGCCCTGGCAAATGTTCTCTTCGCTGATTTCAACAGAAGTAATAACCGGAAGTTCTCTCGGAGTGATGGTCACTTCAACAGTATCTGCGCAAAGAGTGGTCGTCTGTTTGACAACGAGATAGTAAGTAGTAGCGTTTTCAATCGGATCGGTGGTAAGGGTCAATTCATTGCCGCCATTGACTGCGGTATTCAAATCGTTGACGAACCACTGATAAGTGAGGTCTTCAATATTGTAATTGTCAATATGTCCAGTGAGGTTGGCAACACCACCCTTACAAATGGTCGTGTCATCCACCGTGATAGAGGCCACTGGAGCAGGCTTGATGTAAACCTCATAAGGTTCGCTCATAACCGTACAACCTGCGCCAAGGTCAACCTTAACAGTAAAGATGTAAGGTTCATCGCGGGCAGGACGAGGTCCGAGGTTGGCTTCACTATAGTAGAAAGTAGGAGCTAGCGGTTGTAATGCCATACCTGTCGGCACATTGTTCATGTACCAGGTCTGCTGGATGCTGTCGAGATCAAAGGTGTGATCCCAGCTTACATTACCGAGGAGTTCAGTGATAACATCACCCTCACAAAGCATCTGGTCGCCAGAGATGACAACAACAGGCAGAGGACGGACGGTAACAACATCAGCAGATTTACGCTCTGACACACAGTTGGCGCTCGGCTGGCTGACCACTGCAGAGTAGGTAATCTGTTCGGCTTCTGTGCCAGAGATGATAGTAGCATCGTGGAAGATAGAATCGGTCACACCTTCGATAACAACACCGTTCTTATACCAAGTGAAGATGTACGGTTCGTTTGCAATACCACCCTGAGCAGTAGCCTTGATGGTCAAATCATATCCAGAGCACACGTCAGTGGTATCTGTCTTGATTTGCGAGATAGTGGCAGGATCAACTGCATTCACATGAATATCGCCAGTAGCAACGCAGTTGGAAGTCGTTTGCAGAACTTTCACTGAATAAGTTTCAGTTGCAGGAACAGTAACCGTAATTACGCGCTCCGTAGCAGCCGTAATCTCTTCAGTACCTTTATACCATTGATAGACGAGGTTACTATTGTTGTAATCGCCGAGCACAGCGGTCAATGTCACTTCGCCGTTCTTACAAATGGTGGTATCGTCAGCAATTACGGCAACCTGAATGCTGTCGTTCACATACACCGGATATTCGTTGCTCAGGATGCGGCAGCCGTTGCTGTCGGAAACCTGGACTGTGAATATGTAGGCGTCGGTGCTGTCGGGCATGTTGCTGATCTTCAGCGTGTCGTTGTCCGCACCCGTCACGGTCACACTCTTGCCGTTCAGCGTGAATGTCCCGTCCTCAAGGTCGCGGTTGGCCAGCATCCACTGGTAGGTCACCGTCGCCGCCGTCGTGTCGTAGCCGTTGATGTTGGCGTGCAGTTCGATTGTTGAACCGTCACACACCAGCGGGTCGCCCTCGATGGCAATCGTCGGGTTCGGGTAGGCATACACCGTCGTGTCCTTCGTGGCCACGCAGCCCTCGATGTCGGAGGCAAACACCACTCCGTACACATAGGCCGTGGAGTCACCGTCAACCGCCATCGGGCTGTCATGAAGCTGCGCCGTGTTGGCTCCTGCTATCTGGACATCGTTGCGGTACCACTGGTAGCTGCCGCCCTGGACGGGATCCACCGTGGCGTTCAGCACAATCTCACCGCCGGAGCAGATCATCGATCTGTTCAGCGTCAGCTGGATCTCCGGAGCGGATATCACATACACAGTGTCAATGCCCGTCATCGCGCATTCGGAGGTCGTCTGCATCACATCCACCTTGTAGATGCTCACCGTGTCGGTCGGGTTCACCGTCAACGTGCGGGCTGTGCCGCCGGGAACCGGTGTCCAGTCGTCATCGCCCGTACCGGTCTTGCGGGACCACTTGTAGATTATGTTGCTCGCGTTGTAGTCGCCAAGGTTCGCCGTGAAGGTCACCTCGCCGCCCAGACACATAGTGTCAACCGTGGAGGTCACTTCCACAAACACCGTGTCGTTCACATATACATAGTAAGGATCGCTCGTCACGCGGCAGCCCGTCTGCGGCATCTCCGCCGTGACTGTATAGACGTAGGCCTCGTCGGCAGACTCTCCGGCTACCATCACCAACGTGTCATTGGCCTGGAGAACTCCCGTCGAGCTCGTAGTCAGATCGCTGTTGTTCAGTCTCCATGTGTACTGCAGACCGCTCGTGTTGTAGTCAATGTCGTTGAGGTGCGCATACAGTGTCACCGTGTCGTGGCCCTGTGCGTCGCAGAGGATCGCGTCGCCGCTGATCGTCAGCGTCGGCTGCGGGATCACCCACACCGTGTCGGACTTCGCTTCGGACTCGCATGCGGAGCTCGGCTGGCTCACCTTCACACTGTAGATGAACACCATCGAGTCGGTGGTGCCGCCAACGTACGTCGGGTTGTCGAACAGAACGCTGTCGTTCGCACCAGCAACCTCAACTCCGTTGATGTACCATGTGTAGGTGTACGGCTCGCCCTCGACTCCCTTGCCGGTGGTCGGAGTGGCTGCCACTCTCACCTGGTAGCCGCTGCATACCGTGTCGTTGTCGGCCAGAACCGTCACTTCGGGTTTCTCCTTCACGGAGAACTTCAACGTGTCGGATGCCATACAGCCTGATGTTGTCTGCTCGACCTCTGCAACCACAAAGTGGGCACCGTCCGCAGTGAACTGGCGTGTCATCGTGGCCGTCGTGGCGCTTGCAATGGCATCGCCGTCAACGTTCCAACGATACACAAGGTCGGTAGCGTTGTTGTTAGCCAGGGTCAGCGTGAACATCATCTCGCCGCCTGCGCAGATCGTCGTGTCGTCCGCAACCAGCTCGACCGCGATGCTATCCTTCACATATACATAGTAGGGTTCGCTCACCACGCGGCATCCGTTAGTATCGGACACGGCGAAGGTGAACACATAGGCGTCCGTGCTGTCCGCCATATTGGATATCTTAAGATTCGTGGTCGTGGCACCCGTGGTGTCTGTGCCGTTCGCAAGGTTGCGGTTGGCCAGCATCCACTGGTAGCTCAGCTGGTGCATCGTTGTGTCGTAACCGTTGATGTTCGCGCGCAGGTTCAATTCCGTGCCAGAGCAAATCACCGGGTCACCCTCGATCACTACCGTCGGGTTCGGGTATGCGTACACCGTCGTATCCTTCGTGGCCACGCAGCCCTCGATGTCGGAGGCAAACACCACTCCGTACACATAGGCTGTGGAGTCGCCGTCAACCGCCACTGGGCTATCATGCAATCTACCCGTGTTGGCGCCCTCGATGCGGACGTCGTTGCGGTACCACTGGTAGCTACCGCTCTGGGCGGGATCCACCGTGGCGCTCAGCGTGATTTCGCCGCCCGAGCAGACCATCGTCTTATTCACATTCAGGACAATCTTAGGTGCCTTGATCACATGTACTGTGTCGTAGCCATTCATCCAGCAACCGGACGTCGTCTGCATCACCTGCACACGGTAGATCGTGTCGCCTTCCATCGGGTTCACCGTCAAGGTGCGGCTGGTAGCGCCCTGGATGGACTCCCAGTCATTCTCACCCGTGCCGGTCTTGCGCGACCATCTGTACACCAGATTGTCCGCATTGTAGTCGCCAAGGTTCGCCGTGAAGGTCACCTCGCCGCCAGCGCACAGCGTGTCAACCGTCGAGGTCACTTCCACCAGAATCGTGTCGTTCACATATACATAATAGGGTTCGCTTGTCACGCGGCAGCCCGTCTGCGGCATCTCCGCCGTGACCGTGTAAACGTATGCCTCGTCGGCCGAGCCGCCGGCTACCATCACCAAAGTGTCGTTAGCCTTGAGTACGCCGGCCATCGTGGTCGTCAGGTCGTTGTTGTTCAGTCTCCATGTGTACTGCAGACCGCTCGTGTTGTAGTCGATGTCGTTGAGGTGTGCATACAGTGTCACCGTGTCGTGGCCCTGTGCGTCGCAGAGGATCGCGTCGCCGCTGATCGTCAGCGTCGGCTGCGGAATCACCCACACCGTGTCGGACTTCGCTTCGGACTCGCATGCGGAGCTCGGCTGGCTCACCTTCACACTGTAGATGAACACCATCGAGTCGGTGGTGCCGCCAACGTACGTCG
>JAEEGH010005803.1_pt1 | contig 30695 bp, 31 predicted proteins | sample 9134181 | NCBI WGS metagenome assembly JAEEGH01 (sample SAMN16246544, study PRJNA631951) | gut metagenome | biome: gut microbiome; feature: rumen; material: DP-attached | host: Bos | place: Iran: Karaj | collected 2018-10
CGTTGCTATGCTTGGCTACCGCATGCGCCACTTCATGACCTAAAACCACTGCCAACTCATCGTCGCTCGACATCAGCTTCATAATACCCTCGTAAACCACAATCTTTCCGCCAGGCATACAGAACGCGTTCAATTGGTTATCCTTCACCAAATTGAACTCCCAACTGAAGTTCTTTACTTCATCTGCCAGTCCGTTGGCTTTTAGGTATGCCTCCGTAGCATCGGCAATCTTACGTCCTACGCGGGTCACCATGGCCGATTGGGTGACATTGGTTGACTTGGTGGCGCTCTTCATATAGCTGGCATATTGAGTCAGACTGCTTGAAAGTACCTCAGAGTCAGAAACTAGTTGTAACTGTCTTCTGCCTGTGATAGGTACTGAACCGCAACTAGTTAGAAGCAAGGCTGCGATTAATAAAGATAAAATGTGTTTTTTCATAAGTATGCTATTTATTTTGTTCTACATGCAAAAATACAAATAAAATGGAAATAGTAATACTATTGATAAAAAAATAGCACTTAATTAAATGCTAATGAAGAGAAAAATTCGTATTTTTGTTGCTTAAAAAATAAGAATAAAAACCAATTAATATTACAGAATATGACAACAGGTAACGTACGACCGGCTGATATGGAGCGCATTACGACTCCTGCCTTAGCCCAGAAATTCATTGAAGAACAGATTAAAGAGCTGCGTGCTCAGATTGGTGAAAAGAAAGTTTTGCTGGCTCTCTCAGGCGGTGTTGATTCCTCCGTGGTAGCAGCTTTACTTATTAAGGCTGTTGGCAAACAGTTAGTGTCAGTCCATGTAAATCATGGTCTCCTGCGTAAGGGTGAACCTGAGCAGGTGGTACGCGTATTCCGCGATGAGCTGAATGCCAATTTGGTGTATGTCGATGCTACAGATCGTTTCCTTGATAAGTTGGCTGGTGTGGCCGATCCTGAGCAAAAGCGAAAAATCATAGGTGCAGAGTTTATTCGTGTATTCGAGGAGGAAGCCCGTAAGTTGGAAGGTATTAGTTTCTTGGCACAAGGAACAATCTACCCCGATATCGTGGAGTCTGGTCCTGTAAAGTCTCACCACAACGTAGGTGGTTTGCCAGAAGACTTACAATTTGAACTCGTTGAGCCTATTAAGTTGCTCTTCAAGGATGAAGTACGTGTCGTAGGTAAAGAATTAGGATTGCCGGATAATATGGTGTTCCGCCAGCCGTTCCCAGGTCCTGGTCTGGGTGTGCGCTGCACAGGTGCCATTACGCGCGATCGTCTGGAGGCTCTGCGTGAGAGCGATGCTATCCTGCGAGAGGAGTTTGCCAAGAACGGCCTGGAAGGCAAGGTTTGGCAGTACTTCACCATCGTGCCAGACTATAAGTCAACAGGTGTAAAGGACAACAAACGCAGTTGGGATTGGCCTGTCATCATTCGTGCCGTCAATACTCGTGACGCTATGACTGCAACCATTGAGGAGATTCCTTACTCTCTGTTGCATCATATCACCCAGCGCATTATCACAGAGGTTCCTGGCGTGAATCGTGTGCTGTATGACCTTACTCCAAAACCAACAGGCACTATCGAGTGGGAGTAATCTATAATTAGTTACTTTAATTTGTAAGTAAGCGCATCAGAAATGATACCTACTACTGAACGTGTGTTCCAGATATTCAAGGAACTGAATCAGATTCCCCGCCCGTCTCACCACGAAGAGCGTGTGGCTGACTATCTGTGTAAGTTTGCAGAGCGTTTGCATCTAGATTACAAGCGCGATGCAGAGAATTGTGTGGTTATCAGCAAGCCTGCTTCCCCTGGTCATGAGAAGGCAGAACCCATCGTACTGCTGAACCACATGGACATGGTTTGTGTGGGTATGAGTGATCCTCTCAATACACCTATTGATGCCTACGTAGAGAATGGATGGATGAAAGCTCGTGGAACTTCCTTGGGTGCTGACAATGGCATTGGTCTCTCGATGGCTCTTGCCGTATTGGAAAGCAATGATATTGTGCATGGTCCATTGGAGGTGATTACCACCACCAACGAGGAGGATGGCATGTCGGGAGCTTCTGGGTTGAGCAAGGATTTTCTGAGAGGTCGAAAGGTCATCAACCTTGACTCTGAGGACTATGACACTATCACTACTGGAGCGGCTGGAGCCTGCTTGCAGTTTCATCGTATCCCCTTGAAACACAAGCCTGCCCCCGATGGTTGCTGGTATCGCATCCTATTTGAGGGAGGATTAGGTGGACACTCCGGAGTAGATATCAACAAAGGACGCTGTAGTGCCGTCAAGGCTACATGGACTGCCTTAGCTGCTATCCGTCGTGAAAGCAGCTTCGCTGTGGCTTCAATCAATACGGGTGAAGCTAATGCCTCAATTGCCTCTTCTGCCGAAATCATCATATGCACCTCAAAGGATCTTTCGGAATACATGAAACAGCAGGAAGAAAAGATTAACAAATGGCTGTATGAGAAGTATTCAGATAGTGACCCTGGTATGCATTGCACCATTGCTAGGTGTGATTCACAGAAGATGGTTATTAATTCAGAGGCTATTGATGCCTTGATGACATGTTTGGAACAGATTCCACAAGGGGTGGTAAAGATGAGTGACACGATGAAGGATACAGTGGAGACTTCTAACAACGTTGGGCGCGTCCTGACTGAAGAGGAGTGTATCTTCGTATCTACTCACACTCGAAGTTTCATTGATAGGGATATGGAGGCATTAAGTCGTAACATTGCCAACGTCTTTGAAAGTTGTGGCGCTAAGAGTGAGACAGTAATGTCTGCTCCCGCTTGGCAAGAGAATCAGCAGTCAGCATTTCTGCAACTGACTTCCGACACCTTCCTTGATGTGCTAGGATGGCGTCCTCGCATGGTGGCTATGCACTTCGTGCTAGAGGCAGGCTTCTTCGTGGAGCACTATCCTGGCATTCAGATAGCCAGCATCGGTCCGCGTATCGTGGAACCGCACTCTACTAGTGAGCGTGTGGAGCTTTCTACCATTGAGGATATCTGGCATGTGCTTATTGAATTACTGAAACGTCTGTCATAAATTAAAGAGTCTTATATAGGATAATAAAAAAAGGGGATATGCAGCGGCATATCCCCTTTTTGTCTCTTATTGTACACGATTACTTCTTATACTTTCCGTAGCGGCTCATGAACTTATCTACACGACCAGCGGTGTCAACCAACTTAGACTTACCTGTGTAGAATGGGTGAGAGGTACTAGAAATTTCCAGCTTGAATACTGGATAGGTTTCGCCCTCGAACTCAACTGTCTCTGAAGTCTTGCAAGTAGAACGTGACAGGAACATGTCACCATTGGACATATCCTTGAATACTACTGGGCGATAATTGCTTGGATGAATGTCTTTCTTCATATCAATAGTATGTTTTTTTATTTATTAATCAGTTATATATTTGGTAAAAATGTGTAATGGTCTTTATTTTCAGAGCGCAAAGATAATGCTTTTATCTGAAACAGAAAAAACTTTTGCCCTTTTTCTTAATATTTTCTTCTTCAAGTATGTGATAATTCAGCAATTATGATTAAATTTGCTACGGAATATTGTTGAATATACACTAAATAATTAAACAAAATGGTAAATTTCAAAGATTTAGGCTTGGTAAACACTCGTGATATGTTTGCCAGAGCTATCAATGGCGGTTATGCAATCCCTGCATTCAACTTCAACAACATGGAGCAGTTGCAGGCTATTATCAAGGCTTCTTCAGAGCTGCGTTCACCGGTTATCCTGCAGGTATCTAAGGGCGCTCGTAACTATGCAAACCAGACTTTGCTGCGTTACATGGCTCAGGGTGCTGTAGAGTATGCTAAGGAACTCGGTTGCGAGCATCCTGAAATCGTTCTGCACCTGGATCATGGTGATAGCTTCGAGCTGTGCAAGAGCTGCGTAGACTTTGGTTTCTCTTCTGTTATGATCGACGGTTCTTCACTTCCATACGAGAAGAATATTGAGCTGACTGCTAAGGTTGTAGAGTATGCTCACAAGTATGACGTGACTGTTGAGGGTGAACTTGGTGTTCTCGCTGGTGTTGAGGATGAGGTTCAGGCTGAGGAGTCTCACTATACAAAGCCTGAGGAGGTGATCGACTTCACTTCTAAGACTGGTGTAGATAGCTTGGCTATCTCAATCGGTACTTCTCATGGTGCTTACAAGTTCAAGCCAGAGCAGTGCACACGCGATCCTAAGACTGGTCGTCTGGTTCCTCCTCCATTGGCATTCGATGTGCTCGACGCTATCATGGAGCAGCTCCCAGGTTTCCCAATCGTGCTGCATGGTTCTTCTTCAGTTCCTCAGGAGTATGTGGACATCATCAACGCCAACGGTGGCAAGTTGCCTGATGCAGTAGGTATTCCAGAGGAGCAGTTGCGTAAGGCTGCTGCCAGCGCTGTTTGCAAGATCAACATCGACTCTGACTCTCGTTTGGCATTTACTGCTGCTGTTCGCAAGGTATTTGCTGAGAAGCCAGGTGAGTTCGACCCACGTAAGTACTGCGGTCCTGCTCGCGACTTGATGGTTGAGCTGTACAAGCATAAGATTACTGACGTGCTGGGTTCTGACAATAAGTTGGCTCAGTAATATCAGACGTTTGCAGAATAAAAGAAGCCCCGGCTCGTTTTAGAGTCGGGGCTTCTTCTGTATTTTTTGTCTTATAGCTCGATGACCAGCGACTCTCGTGCGGCCATTGACAGCGTTTCACCAAACTGGATGGTGCGACCTGAGAGGATATCCTTGCCACTGCGAACATTTTTCAGCAACTCCTGATAGTAGGAGAGTGGGAGGTCAACAGCTTTGTTGGTACCATTGAGCATCACGAGGACGGTCTTGCCTTGGTATTGGCGGGCATAGACATAGACACCATGCTGCACTTGGAAGTGAATCATGCTGCCCTTACTGATCACCTCATTACCCTTTCTCCAGTGGAGCAACGTCTTGTAGAAATTGTAGCTCTCGTTCTGAATGGCTGTGCGACCAGCAGCAGTGAAGGCGTTCTGTGTATCGCCTTGCCATCCTCCAGGGAAATCCTTGCGTACATAGCCGTCAGTAATAGCTTTCACGCCATTGAGCATCACCTCAGTACCATAATAAAGCTGAGGGATGCGACGGGTGGTGAGCAGCAGTGTGACGGCTTGCTTCAGGGCAGCAATGTCCTGCCCCTCTTCTAGGAAGCGATCGGTATCGTGGTTTTCGATAAACGTGAGCACAGAGGCTGGGTTAGGGTAGAGGAAGTCGTACACGAAGTTATTGTAGATACGATGCAGTCCACCATTGCCTTCTGTGTCTTTCTTCGCCTGGTTGATCTTATCCCAGAAACTGAAATCCATCACAGTCTTGAGGTAGCTATTGCGTGGAGCAGAGAGTTTGCTATCCATCTGCCACCAAGCGGTGTAGGCAGGTTCAATGTTCCAAGATTCACCCACTACGTTGAAGTTAGGATATTCCGTGTTGATGGCTTTCATCCAACCACTCATGGCGTCATAGTCGGCATAGGGGTAGGTGTCCATGCGGATGCCATCGATATCGGCAAATTCAACCCACCACATGCTGCTCTGCTGCAGGTAACGGATCACGTGAGGATTCTGCTGATTAAGGTCGGGCATAGTAGGTACAAACCAGCCATTGGCCATGTAGTCAAAGTCGCGCTGTGAGGTGTAAGGATCTACGTGTGAAGTCAGCTCATAACTGGTCTGCACATAGTTGGTCTGATAGTCGGAGTGGTTGAACCAATCCTTGCTTGGCATGTCCTTGAGCCAAGGATGCTCAGAACCACAGTGGTTGAAGATCATATCCATCACCACCTTGATGCCACGACGATGGGCTTCATTGATAAGCTCACGATATTCCTCGTTGGTGCCAAAGCGTGGGTCTACTTTGTAGTAGTCGGTAGTGGCATAGCCATGATAGGAACCACCTTCCATGCTGTTCTCCAAAACAGGCGTGAACCAGAGTGCTGTGACACCTAAGTCAGTAAAGTAGTCCAGATGATCCTGAATACCCTTCAGGTCGCCTCCATGCCGACTGCTTGGCTCTGAACGGTCCACCTTGTAGGGAGAAAGTCCTGGCAGTTGGTCGTTCTGCGGATTGCCATTGGCAAAGCGATCGGGCATGAGCAGATAGAGCACGTCACTGGCATCGAATCCATAGTGCTCAGAACCTTTCTTGGCGCGAGCTTTCAACTCATAGTCCTGCGTTACCTTCTTCTTACCCTGAGTGAAGGTGATAGGCATTTTACCTGGTTGGGTATCTGCACTCAGGGTGAGATATACCAGTAGATAATTGTTGCTTTCCAGACGAACAGTGCTGCTAAGCGCCACTCCTGGATAATTCACGGATACTTCCGCATTGGCAATATCCTCCCCGTAGACCATCAGTTGTAGCTCATGGTCCTGCATGCCGACATACCAGAAGGGGGGATCAATCTTGTCCACATTGACAGCTGCACGGCTGCCTAAAGAGAGCATTAAAGCTCCGAATAAAGAGAGTGCCTTTTTCATTGTTTAATAGTTTATAATTTTATGGCACTAAATTATAAAAAAAAGTGGAGAAAGAAATCTTTCCCCACCTTTTTTATATACAACGATATGCAAACGTTCTTTTAGATCAAGAATCCGAGGAGCACACCGGCTGCCACAGCAGAACCAATCACACCTGCTACGTTAGGACCCATAGCGTGCATCAACAAGTAGTTGGTTGGGTCGTATTCCAAACCAACGTTTTGAGAGATACGTGCTGCATCGGGCACTGCAGATACACCAGCATTACCAATCAATGGGTTGATCTGGTTGTTCTTTGGCAGGATGAGGTTGAACAACTTCACGAAAATAACACCAGAAGCAGTGGCAATCACGAAGGAGATAGCACCCAGTGCGAAGATCAGCAGAGAGTTCACTGTGATGAACTCAGAAGCCTGCGTAGAAGCACCTACGGTGAAGCCCAACAGGATCGTGATCACATCAATCAACTGGTTACGTGCAGTCTCAGCCAGACGACGGGTTACACCACTTTCTTTCAGTAAGTTACCAAAGAATAACGTACCCAACAGTGGAAGACCTGAAGGAACCAAGAAAGCTGTCAGCAACAGACCTACGATAGGGAAGATAACCTTCTCTGTCTTTGACACGGCACGTGGAGGACGCATGCGGATGACGCGTTCCTTCTTGGTGGTGAGCAGACGCATGATAGGCGGCTGAATCACAGGCACCAATGCCATGTATGAATAGGCAGCCACAGCGATAGCACCCATCAGGTTTGGTGCCAACTTAGACGAGAGGAAGATAGCTGTAGGGCCGTCGGCACCACCAATGATACCAATTGCACCTGCCTGCTGTGGGGTAAATCCCAACAGCAATGCCAGCATATAGGCACCAAAGATACCAAACTGAGCAGCTGCTCCGATTACCACCAACTTTGGATTGGATATTAGGGCGGAGAAGTCCGTCATGGCACCAATGCCCAGGAAGATAAGTGGTGGATACCAGCCGTTGGTCACACCGCTATACAGAATGTTAAACACTGAATTGTCTTCATAGATACCCACCTTCAAGCCTGCATCGAGGTTGAAAGGGATATTACCTACCAAGATACCAAAACCGATTGGAACGAGCAGCATGGGCTCAAATTCCTTGGTAATGGCCAGGTAGATGAAGATCAAACCTACCACGATCATGGCGAAGTGACCGGCTGTAGCGTTGGCATATCCGGTATAGTTCCAGAAATCGAGGAGGTTATTACCTAAGAAATTTAAAAATTCACCCATAATCTTTACTCAATTACAATAAGGTCAGTACCCTCAAGGACAGAGTCGCCCTTGCTTACATTAATAGCTACAACCTTTCCATCGCGATCTGATGGAATGTTGTTCTCCATCTTCATGGCTTCCAGAATCATCAGTACCTGTCCGCGCTTCACCTCATCGCCTACGTTCACCTTGATCTGCAGGATCACACCTGGCAGAGGTGACTTAATAGCGTTCTTGCCTGCCTTGGTTGCTGGCTTCTCTACCTTGGTGGTTGGTGCAGGAGCAGACTTAGCTGCAGGTGCTGCCACTACTGGGCGAATCACCTTCTTAGGAGCTGGAGCATTTTCCATCTCCACATCGTAAGGAGTGCCGTTCACTTCAACGTGAACCTTGTTGCCTTCAATATCGCCAACGGTTACGTTATATTTGTTTCCGTTGATAGTATATTTATATTCTTTCATTGTCTAAAATATTATGAATTATCTTTTTCTAATAGGTGTATGACGCATCAGCAGGGTCTTGGAACTCCAAGGTGAAGACAATTGATGATCCTCCATGTTGAGAGTAATCACAGTCTCCTCCGTGTCGTGCACGTCTTCCATTTCTTCATGCAGTGCCATAGCAATGGCGGCGAATACTTCTCCAGGTGTCTGGTTCTCCTTTGCCATAGCAGTCTTCATATCAGCTATGTCAGGATTACCGCCCTTGGCAGCGATGGCATTGCGCTGAGCCATGCGTACTGATGTCTTGCCTACGAACTTGAAAGCAACGAACAACAGCAGCAAGCAAGAGAATACCACGGTCATAGCGGTCAGAGCCATACCAATACCTGAAGGATCCTGCCTTGCAAAGTTCTCCTGCTTGGCATTCAGATCTATCACACGATTGGCGGAACCTGGAGTCACATAGGTGTTAGGATTACCGTCAGAGCTATCCTTTACTTCCCAGTTCTCTGCACCCAGTTCTGTGTAAGTAGCATCTTTACGACCATAAGCCTGATCAGCCTTCAGTGAACCACCCATAATTTCCACTTCGTCAATCTTGTCGAGGTTGGAGTTGTAAAGGCGGATGGTAGTGAACTTTTCAGGATTCAGCGTAAAGTTAGTATGCAATGTACCACGATTTGGTTGGCCATCGGCCCAGAACACAATGTGTTGGCGAGGCTGAACCTTCGTGATCACGTCACCCTTAGGGATGTGGTAACTTACGGCTGGTTCGCCCTTAGGCTCTACCTCGATTACGTAGCCTGCCACATCGATAGGTCCATAATATTTAACGAATAATTCAATCCATGCAGGGTGGTCACCATACTCATCAGTGGCGCTGGTCTCATTGTCCATCATCACTTCGTTGATGAGTACCTTGCTGCTGGTTGAAAGCTGGCGGCAAGACGACAGGCTGAATACCAGTGCGAGCGAAAGAATTATTCCAAAATTAATTTTCTTCATAAACTTGTTGGTCTTAAGTAAAAATTACAATGGAATATTACCATGCTTCTTAGCAGGATTCTCCTGTCTCTTAGTTCTCAGTTGCTGCAAAGCGCGGATTACGCGGAAACGAGTGTTGCGAGGTTCGATAACGTCATCGATGTAGCCGTACTTGGCTGCATTGTATGGGTTAGCGAACAACTTCTGATACTCGGCTTCCTTCTCAGCCATAAATGCCTTAGGATCTTCTTTCTCCTTAGCTTCCTTGGCGAAGAGTACTGCCACAGCACCTGATGCACCCATCACGGCGATCTCAGCGGTTGGCCATGCATAGTTGATGTCACCACGCAGCTGCTTGCAGCTCATCACGATGTGAGAACCACCATATGACTTACGCAATGTAACGGTTACCTTTGGCACTGTAGCCTCACCATAAGCGTAGAGCAACTTAGCACCATGCAGAATCACACCGTTGTACTCCTGACCAGTACCTGGGAGGAATCCAGGAACGTCAACCAATGTTACCAATGGAATGTTGAAGGCGTCGCAGAAGCGAACGAAGCGGGCACCCTTGCGGCTAGCGTTGCAATCGAGCACACCTGCCATAGCCTTAGGCTGGTTGGCTACCACACCTACGCTGATACCGTTCATGCGTGCGAAACCTACGATGATGTTCTTTGCATAGTCCTTGTGAACTTCCAGGAACTGACCGTTGTCTACGATGGCGCTGATCACCTCGTACATGTCGTATGCCTGGTTAGGATTATCAGGGATAATCTCATTCAGAGAGTCCTCCAGACGATCGATTGGGTCATCGGTTGGCTTGTAAGGAGGCTCTTCCATGTTGTTCTGTGGAATATAGCTGATGAGGTTACGGATGAGAGCCAGAGCCTCTTCCTCAGTCTGTGCAGTAAAGTGTGTCACGCCACTCTTTGTAGAGTGTACGCTGGCACCACCCAGATTCTCCTCGTTCACATCCTCGCCAGTCACGGTCTTTACAACCTTAGGACCAGTCAGGAACATGTATGAAGTGCCTTCCATCATGATGGTGAAGTCGGTCAATGCAGGAGAATACACAGCACCACCTGCGCAAGGACCAAAGATACCAGAAATCTGAGGAACCACACCTGAAGCCAGGATATTGCGCTGGAAAATCTCAGAATAGCCAGCCAAAGCGTTCACAGCCTCCTGAATACGGGCACCGCCAGAGTCATTGATGCCAATGCAAGGAGCACCCATGCGCATAGCGAGGTCCATCACCTTGCAGATCTTCTGTGCCATAGTCTCAGAGAGAGAACCGCCGAATACGGTGAAGTCTTGTGCGAAAACATACACCAGACGACCGTCGATAGTACCGCAACCGGTTACCACACCGTCACCCAAGAAATGCTTCTTGTCCTGACCGAAGTTGGTGCAACGGTGCTCCACAAACATGTCGATTTCCTCGAAACTGCCTTCGTCGAGCAGCATAGTGATGCGCTCACGAGCAGTGTACTTACCTTTAGCATGCTGCTTCTCGATAGCCTTATCGCCACCGCCTAAACGAGCCTTAGCACGAAGCTCAATAAGCTCTTTAATCTTTTCAACTTGTTTACTCATTGTGTGTCTATATGATTTTATGATTATTTGTTAGGATTCTCGCAAAGCTCTGTCAGTACAGCTGCTGTTGATTTTGGATGCAGGAATGCGATGTTCAGACCTTCGGCACCCTTGCGTGGAGCCTTGTCAATCAGGGCAATGCCCAAACCTTCTGCCTCTGCCAATGCATTGGCCACACCGTCTTCAATGCAGAATGCCAAGTGATGCATACCGCCACGGCCACCGTTCTTCTCAATGAACTTGGCGATGGTGCTCTCTGGGCTTGTTGGCTCCAGCAGCTCTAACTTCACTTCACCGACTTTCAGGAAAGCAGTCTTAACCTTCTGGTCTTCAACTACCTCGATGTTATAACACTTCAGACCTAATACGTTCTCGAAATAAGGCAGGGCCTTCTCGATGCTGGGAACAGCGATACCCAGATGCTCAATGTGTGAAATTTTCATTGTTTTAGTATATTAATTAAACGTTTATTGAAATAGCTATACATTTATGATGCAAAGTTACTAAATTCTGCCGAATATCTGCAAAAAATACTTAACAAAATCTGTCGTTATTTCCTACTTTTTTTACTCTTTGTGTGATGCTTTTTTTTAAGCTACGCACAGAAAATATTTTTTCCTAACTAAGAAAAAAATTTTTCCTAGTTAAGAAAAAAAAGTTGGTGCAATACATCGATTGGACAATCTGGTAAATTAGTAGAAAAAGATTTGATGGTATATTTATCTTTTTGTAATTTTGCCATTAAAATTTAAGGATAGGATATGTCAGAATTAGCTCCGTTGATAGCCGACTTGGCTGTGATATTGGTATATGCAGGTCTCATGACCTTACTTTTTAAGAGGCTGAAACAACCTCTGGTATTGGGGTATATTGTGGCTGGCTTCATGGCTAGTCCACATCTGGGATTCTTGCCTTCTGTAGTCGATACCCAGAGCGTGCATACCTGGGCAGACATTGGTGTGATTTTCTTGCTTTTTGCTCTTGGCTTGGAGTTTAGTTTCAAGAAAATCATGAAAGTAGGAGGTTCGGCAGTCATCGCTGCTCTTACCATCATCTTCTGCATGATTATTGCGGGTGTTACAGTGGGAACAGCCTTCGGATGGAGTCGTATGGATAGTATCTTCCTTGGTGGTATGATAGCGATGTCATCAACTACCATCATTTACAAGGCTTTTGATGATCTTGGAATTCGCAAGAAGCAGTTCACGGGTCTGGTACTCAGCATCTTAATACTTGAAGATATTTTGGCAATTGTGCTGATGGTAATGCTTTCTACGATGGCAGTAAGCAGCAACTTTGAGGGGATGGAAATGCTTTGGAGCATTGCCAAATTGGTGTTCTTCTTGATTCTGTGGTTTGTGGTGGGTATTTATATTGTTCCTTTATTGCTTCGCAAAACCCGCAAACTGATGGGCGATGAAACCATGCTGATCGTTTCTTTGGGCCTCTGCTTCCTCATGGTGGTAATGGCAGCTTTGGCGGGTTTCTCTCCAGCATTTGGTGCTTTTATGATGGGTTCTATTTTAGCAGAAACGGTGGAGGCAGAGCATATCGATCACTTAGTAAAACCTGTCAAAGACTTGTTCGGCGCTATTTTCTTCGTTTCTGTGGGTATGATGGTAGATCCTGCGATGATCGTTACATACATTGTTCCTATCATTGTCATTACCCTTACGGTGATTTTGGGACAGGCCACTTTTGGAACTTTGGGCGTGGTACTGTCAGGACAGTCGCTCAAGACAGCCATGCAATGTGGCTTCAGTCTGACACAGATTGGTGAATTTGCATTCATCATAGCTTCACTTGGTGTGTCTCTGGGAGTTACCAGTGATTTCCTCTATCCTATAGTGGTGGCAGTCTCTGTGATAACTACCTTCCTGACACCTTATATGATACGATTGGCAGAACCGGCTTCTGAGTATGCTGAGGCTCATTTGCCTAAGAAGATGCGCAGGACATTGGCAAACTATACCTCCAGTACGCGTACGGTTAATAGTGAAAGTGTTTGGCGTAAACTGATTTTGGCGATGGTCAGAAATACTGTCATCTATTCCATTATATGTATAGCTATCGTCATTATCTCCTTGAGGTTTGTCACACCAATATGCCAGAATTGGATACCAGGTTTTTGGGGAAATCTGCTTATGGCAGTGCTCACGGTCGCAGTGCTCTCTCCGTTCTTGAGGGCCATCATGATTAAGAAAAACCATTCAGAGGAATTCAAGTCCCTCTGGCATTCACGTGCCAATCGTTTACCATTGGTTGCTACTGTATTTATCCGTGTCTTGATAGCTGTGGCCTTTATCATGTTCGTGTTTACAGAGCTAGTCGAACTCTCTGCTGGTCTGCTGTTTGGCATTGCCCTGTTGCTGATTGTAGGCATGATACTCTCTAGAGGATTAAAGAAACAGAGTATCATGATTGAGCGTACTTTCTTCAAGAATCTGCGCTCTAGAGAGATAAAGGCAGAGTATATGGGCGAGAAGAAACCTGAGTATGCGGGAAGATTGCTATCTAGGGATTTGCACCTTGCAGATTATGAATTGCCAGGTGAAACCACATGGGCAGGACAGACTTTAGCAGAATTAAACTTTGGGAAGAAATATGGGGTGCAGGTGGTGTCTATCTTGCGAGGAAAACGTAGAATTAATATTCCTAGAGCACAAACCAGGCTCTATCCATTCGATAGAATTACGGCATTAGGAACTGACAAAGAACTTGAACTGTTTGGAGAAGAATTGATTAATGCTTCAGCGGTGATAGATGAGGATTTGATAGAGCGCAGTGAGATGATCTTAAAGCAGTTTGAGGTAGATGCAGATTCTCCATTCTTGGGTCTTACTCCTCCTGAAACTGGCATTCGCGACAAGTACCATTGTCTTATTGCGGGTGTGGAACGTGGTGATGAGGCACTCCATGCTCCAAATATCCGCGAACCCTTCTCTGAAGGTGACGTAATCTGGATCGTGGGTGAAAAACGTGATGTGTATAATGTCGTTGAAAGAGGAGATATCACCTATGCAGGTGAATCCCACTAAGCCTAGATCTTTCCAAGGATTTTATCCATCACCCAGTTGGTCAGTGTGGCGGATTCTCCTTTACAACAACATTCTGCTTTTCCAAGCAAGTGATCCACTACACGCTGAATCATAGGCTGTTGGACATAGGTGGGGTTCTCTACGGGAATCTCTATGCGTCCATTTTCTGTATAGACTTCAATAGGGTCGTAGGTGTAGACTGAGAAGCAAATCATGCCTTTGTCTCCCACCACCTCTATGCGATCGTTTCGTGCAGAATCATGAGCCACAAAACTCCAAGATGCACTACCAACCAATCCACTTTCGAATCGGAAACAAGCACTCAGATTGTCCTCCACTTCATAGAGGTGCCCTCTGTTGCTCTTATACCCTTGTACATCGATGATAATGCCGAAAATGTACTGGATCATGTCTATCTGATGTGGAGCCAAATCATAGAAATAGCCACCACCCGAAATGTCAGGTTGCAGACGCCAAGGTAATTGCTCCTTATTATAATCAAGATCGCGTGGAGGAACAGCAAAACGTAGTTGTATATTTAAAATATTGCCAATCGTCCCATCATCTATCATCTGCTTTACTCTCTGAAAGTAGGGCAGATAACGACGATAGTAAGCCACGAAACAAGGGACTCCTGTCACTTCAGAAATACGATTAATGCGACTGCATTCTTCATAGCTGCCAGCCATAGGTTTCTCTATGTAGCAAGGCTTTCCAGATTTCATGGACATGATAGCGAAAGTGGCATGAGAGGATGGGGGAGTAGCTATATACACTGCATTTACATCTGGGTCGTTCACTAAAGACTGGGCATCGTCAAACCATTTAGGTATGCCGCGGTCTTTAGCATAGGCCTCCGCCTTGGACAGATCCCTGCTCATGACGGCTACCACTTCTGAATTGGCTATTTTACTGAATGCAGGACCACTCTTGTATTTGGTTACCTCACCGCAACCAATAATACCCCATTTTATGATATTCTCTGCCATAATCTATAATTCTTCATCATTATCATCAAAATCAAAATCAAAGTCGTCCATAAACTCAGGTGCTGTAAATTCATCAAGTTGACGACGGTCTTTCTTCGTTGGACGCCCTGTACCTTTAGCTCTGTTCATAAACCCACTGATCTTGCTCATTTCTAACAATTCCAACTGGTCTGGTGTAGTGACATTTTCCAACATTTGAGGAACGAGCTTGGCTCCTACGCGTTTCTCTATGGCTTGCAGCACTTTGAAAGAGTAGGTAATAGGAGGCTTGCGTACTTGTACCACATCATTGACCTTCACGTTATGTGACGCCTTTACTTGTGTGCCATTGATACCCACACGTCCCATTTTACAAGCATCTGCAGCAATGCTTCTAGTCTTAAAGATACGTACAGCCCATAGCCATTTATCGATTCTAGCCTCCATCTTTACTTTTTATTATATTGGTTCATCGTAATGGTAATGCCAGCCAAACAGAAACTTTTCACCATCTCCCCAGCTAGGTCCAAACGTTTTGGGAGAATCTCCCACTCTTCATCCGTGAATCCACTGAGTACATAATCTACTTGAGCACCTCTTGGGAATTCATTGCCTATGCCGAATCTCAAGCGTGCGAATTCCTGTGTTCCTAGTACGTCTGCTATGTTTCTTAGCCCATTGTGTCCACCATCGCTCCCTTTAGGTTTTAGACGTAAGGCGCCTGTAGGAAGGGCAAAATCATCCACGATCACCAAAAGACGTTCTAATGGAATGTTTTCTTTCTGCATCCAGTATCTCACAGCGTTACCGCTGAGGTTCATGAAGGTAGATGGCTTGAGTAATACCAGTTGCTGTCCCTTAATGCTGAGGGTAGTGACGAATCCATAACGCCTGTCCTCCCATGTCAGACCAGCCGCTGAAGCAAGTCGATCCACCACCATAAAGCCGGAGTTATGTCTCGTTTCATGATAGTCGGGTCCTATATTCCCTAATCCTACAATCAAGTATTTCATAATACCATTATACTAAATAAATTACGGATGGTAACACTCTGCTGATTTGCATCAGCGTAGCGAACCATCCGTATATAAGACGAAAAGACTTACTCTTTAAGACTGCGCAGCTTGCATAGCGGCACGTGTAGCCTTCACCATGCAGACAACGGCAGACTTAGGATTGATGAGCTCCAGACCATCATAGCTGAGGTCAACAACTTTGATAGACTTGCCTAAGCCCAAAGTGGTAACGTCAACGGTCAGAATCTCTGGAATGTCTTTGTATAATGCCTTTACTTTCAGTTTGCGCATCTGCTGCTGTAACTTACCACCAGCCTTTACGCCTTCTGCCAAACCTTGAAGTTTCACAGGTACTTCCATAACTATAGGCTTCTGCTCACTGATCTCCAAGAAATCAATATGAAGGATATTGTCCTTTACAGGATGGAACTGGAGTTCCTTCATGATAGCTGTGTGAAGCTCACCATCGATAGTCAGATTCACTACATAAATGTGAGGAGTGTAAACCAACTTACGTAAATCATCAGCCTTTACTGTAAAGTTGATGTTCTTCCCACCGCCATAGAGTACGCATGGTACACCATTGTCCTTACGAATAGCCTTCAAAGCTCTTGCTTGCTCAGAAGAGCGCTCTGCAATAGTTCTTGCAGTTCCGTTCAATTCAAATGTTTTCATTCTTTAAAATTTTTGTGTTACTCTAAAATTAAGTTCTTGCTTAATTCACCATCGCACATTTGCAACTTCGTATTATATTAGTTGCAAGGGTGTTTTGAAAAAGCGGTGCAAAAGTACTGCTTTTTTTTTATTTTGCAATGAATATTTACTAAAAATCGATATCTATCTTTATCTCATCTGAAATGATAGGCTCATTCCCTTCTACATCTTTTACTACTTTTGTTGATGTAGGACTTTCAGGAGCTTGACGTTGATAAATATAATTCAAGACATCTTTAAGACCTTCTGAAAACTTCTCGAAGTCTTCTTTATAAATGAAAATCTTGTGTTTCTCATAAGAGAATTGAGCATTATCTCCTTCTCCTTGAACAATTTTTTTACTTTCGGTGATGGCAAGGAACAATTCACCCTTCTTGCTTTTTTTGACATCAAGATAATAGATTCGTTTACCTGCCTTGACAGCTTGTGAATAAACGATGTCCTTATCACTTGTTTCATCTACACTTTTTTTCTTCTGTCCTTCCATAATCTTTCGTTTTTATGATTCAAATGTCAAATATCATGATTTTTTTTGAATATGTCAATAAAAACGTAAGATAAATCTTTACGAGAGCAAAAAAAATGCGTTGCATTATGATTTTGTCATCAGAAATAGCTAATTTTGCAAACAAAATTATAAACACCTTTGATATGATTAACCGCGTTCTCATCCGTATTAAGATTATACAGATTGTGTATGCTTATTACCAGAATGGTAGCAAGAACTTGGATGCCGCTGAAAAAGAATTACTTTTTAGCCTTTCTAAAGCCTATGACCTTTATAATTATCTATTGATGCTGATGGTGGCAGTGGCCAATTATGCACAACGTAAATTGGATTCCCGTCTTAACCTAGATGATGTCACAAAGACAAAACTAACAGCATTAGTAGAAAATAAATTCATACGTCAGTTGGAAGTTAATAGGCAACTGGTGGACTATGTGTCTAATCAGAAACGTACGTGGGATAATGACAGTACGTTAGTGAGGAATCTATTTGATACTATTTTTACAAGTGATATTTTCAATGAGTATTTGACAGAAGGGGTGACTACCTATGAGGCTGATCGTGAGCTGTGGCGTAAAATATATAAGAATTTTATTATGGTTAATGAGGACATTGAATCCCTCCTCGAAGAGCAGAGCCTATACTGGAATGATGATAAAGCTACTGTAGATACATTTATCCTGAAAACGATCAAGAAGTTTGAAGAAGCAAATGGCGCAGATCAACCATTGCAGCCTGAATTTAAGGATGATGAAGACCGTGAGTTCGCCATTCGTTTATTCCGTAGAAGCATTCTCAATGGAGAAGAATACCGTAAAATGATTGAGGAAAATACACGCAATTGGGAGTTCGACCGCTTAGCTCTGATGGATATTATTATTATGCAGGTGGCTGTCGCAGAGATGCTTAGTTTTCCTAATATTCCACTGAGTGTTACCTTGAATGAGTATGTGGAGTTAGCAAAGAACTATAGTACGCATAAGAGCGGTTCATTCGTTAATGGGACGCTCGATGGAGTGGTATTGATGCTGCAAGACCAAGGGAAACTTCTTAAGAAATTCTGATGATAATTATAAATCTTTAATTTATTTTGAATATGACACTTCTGAATTTATTGATGCTTCAAGCAATGGGTGCTGATAATGGCATGATGATGTGGATAATGCTTATCGCCATGTTTGCCATCATGTATTTCTTTATGATTCGTCCACAAAATAAGAAACAGAAAGAAATAAACAATTTTCGTAAGCAACTGCAAATAAACCAGTCGGTAGTAACTGCAGGTGGTATTCATGGTATTATCAAAGAAATCAATGACAACGACATTATTCTTGAAATTGACCGTAATGTGAGAATCCGCATTGATAAGAACTCTATCTTTGCAGATGCTTCAGATGCTAATGCTACGCAGGCTGTTAAATAAACAGGAAGGCTGATGTCAGAACGTAGGGACATAAAGCATGCTTATCTGAAGTTTTCCCGTGGTTTATGGAACTTCCTGCTAAGCAAACAGAGCAGGGAGTTTTTTCTATTTTTGTTCTTTATATTTGTGGCTGCTGGTTTTTGGCTTATCCAAACTTTGGATAATGAATATGAGACTGATATTACCATTCCTGTCCGTCTAAGGGATGTCCCAGACGATGTGGTCATCACTTCAGATCCTGTTTCTACAGTCAAGGTACATGTGCGTGATAAGGGAACCTTGCTTTTTAATTATATCATGGGCAAAGTGTTTTCTCCACTTAATATAGATTTTGTAGCAGGAGAAGGTAACCATGTTCAAATTCCCTCTTCTTCTTTTTCTAAAATGATAACTAGCCAACTGAGTTCATCTACTCAGGTGGTTTCAGTCACTCCAGATACCTTAGATTATTTTTATTCTACTGGACAGGCAAAGTTGGTACCTGTTCGTTTTCAAGGTATGGCTACAGCAGGACCTCGCCACTATCTTTCTGATACCATTTTTACTCCAGATTCTGTGCATGTCTATGCCCCATTGGCCTTGCTTGATACTATTAAAGCTGCTTATATGGAGCCACAAGAGTTTCGTGGGATTGATGATACACTACGTAAGGAAGTGCACCTGAAATCTGCTCGTGGCGCAAAGATCGTCCCTGATGTATCCACATTGACATTGGCGGTAGATATGTATACAGAGAAAACGGTGGAAGTGGAGCTGCATGGCATCAACTTTCCTCCCGATAAACAGTTGCGTTCTTTCCCCTCTAAAGTCGCCATTACCTTCCAGTGTGGACTTCGCCAATATAATGACTTAACTTCCGATGATTTCCATATCTTTGTCTCATATGAGGATTTGATGAAGCTGGGTAATCAAAAGTACTCTGTTCGCTTGCGTAATATTCCTAAAGGAGCAACTAATATTCGCTTTAATCCTGCTCAAGTGGATTTCCTGATAGAACATATTGATAGCTCTGAGAATAATGATTAGGTTGGGAATTACAGGTGGAATTGGAAGCGGGAAAAGTATGGTTTCCCAACTGTTTCGGGTTATGGGCATCCCTGTTTATGATTCCGATAAGGAATCAAAACGATTGACCATAACAAATGAAGGTATTCGCACTCATCTTACTGAATTGGTTGGAAAGAATGTCTATACTGATGATGGAAGTCTCAATAAATCCGTTCTTGCTTCATGGCTTTTCAGTTGTGAGGAACATACTTTGAAAGTAAATAACATCATACATCCAGTTGTCAAGGAGGATTTTTTAATATGGGTAAAAAAACAAGAGAAATCTGGTTATATGGCTTGTGGTATTGAATCTGCCATCCTTATTGAAGCTGGTTTCCAGGATGTTGTGGAAAGGGTTGTTGCGGTCACAGCTTCTTTAGAGACCCGTATTGAGCGTGCTATGCAAAGAGATGGAGCTTCTCGTAAATCTGTTCAAAACAGGATAGCTAGACAAATGAATGAGGATGAAAAAAAAGAGAAGGCAGATTTTGTGATAAACAATGATGAGAATACGCCACTTATTCCGCAGGTTTGTCATGTTATAACTTCGCTGTTTAAAAAATAATATATATCTTTGAAATCTATTTATAAATTGAGAATATAATAAATAATAATGTAAAACTATGTTGAATTCGATTTTAGCAATCTCTGGCAAACCTGGTTTGTTCAAAATGGTTTCACAGGGAAAAAATATGATTATTGTGGAGTCCCTTCTTGACAAACGCCGTATGCCTGCATATGGAAGTGAGAGAATAATCTCATTGGGTGATATCGCTATGTATACAGACGAAGAAGATATTCCATTGAGACAGGTGTTCAAATCTATCCAGACAAAGGAGAACGGGGCGAAGATAGCTATGGATGTAAAGAAAGCTGGCAACGAGGAGTTGAGAGCTTATTTACAGGAGGTTCTTCCTAATTTCGACCGTGATCGCGTACATACTTCAGACATTCGCAAACTGGTTCAGTGGTATAATCTGTTGGTCGATAATGGCTTGACTGATTTTGAAGAGCCTGCTGAAAATACTGAGGATGTAGCAAAGGAGAAATAATTTCTAATGAAATTCTCTTAAGGTTTCTCCATTTCTGTCTAAGATAGAGATGGAGATTTGTTTCTTAGGACAAATCATAGCAGCAGCATTCTTAATTCTGATGATTTTGCTTTGATCCACGTCCTGAGCCAGTATAGTTATTGGTGTGGCGCCATAGGGTATCCCTTGTGTTATATGAATAGAGATTATACTTCCTTGTTTCTGAATGTTCCAAAGTCTAATCGGTTCATCTATCGTGAATTGATTGAATAAATCAATAAAAGAAAGTAATTCTTCTTGTGTGAAGTCTCCTGCATAATGCAGGTTGGCACCATTGCTGAAATGAATATAGTGCCCCCCATTAGTTCCTGTATAAAACTGATAGGGATTGACGTATTTTGCAGCATCAGCATCCACGATGTGGTAGGGTTTATAGTTGTTTCGTGGCTTAATGTCTATTTTCAGGTTCGTATAACCAAAAGTTTTGAGTAAATTGCTCACTACCTTGAAACCTTGAGTCTCTGCCTGTTTATAGCAATCCTCCAACTCGCAGGTGCGTCTTATTAGTGCGTTGGCCCTTTGGGCCATCGTGTTATAATCAGCAGTAGTCCATGTTCCGTCCTCTATCGGAGTCTGTTTTTTGGCTTCGTCTATGTACCACGCATCTTTATTTAGTATCTCAACAGGTGGTAAAGATACAATGACAGTATCTCCATCAGAGACAATCCAGTTGTCTTCGCATTTGGTTAAGTCGAAGCCTATATCTAAACGTCCAGGATAGATCGAATGAATTTGGTATTCATTTTGGCTAAACAAGAAGCCTCGTTCTTGGCGATATTGACTGATGATAACTTCTTTATATATAGACAATACCTTGAGTTTAGCCGTCTTCGACAAATCTGTGATTTGAATATGCCCAAATTCTGTGCGAGGCATGAATAAATAGTTGTAAAGACGGAAGAGGTTGTTCCGTTGTGCTCTAAAGAACAGGCAGATCATCAGTACGATGGAAATGGTAATCACCCATCTGAAGATTTTCTTCCGTTGCTGCTCCCTATGTTCCAGTTTCTCTTCCATGATTATTGATTTGTTTTTACAAACCGTATCAGCTCTTGATTCTCATAAACAGAGCGACGTTCAAAGACTGGCTCCAACCCCATTTTTCTAACGATATTGGTAATTATCGCCTCCGCTTGATCTTGGGCAGGACCTATCAAGTCGTATTCATTGAGTTTCTCCTCAATGGCATTTCTGCCTTTGCTGGCAATTTCCGTTAGTTCGTCAGCAGAGAAGTTGGCACGGAGAGGCCCCACCGAGGTGACTATTTGGTCATTAAGCACTTTGGTACTTTCTATCTCAATAGTGGGAGAGGGGAGAGTAATGTATGCTTTTCCTTCCGCAATTCTGACATTATTCACTTTGGATAGATCGATACCCGCCTTGATATTTGCTTCTACAGGAATAATAGCTGTGCGCTGCCCAAGCAAACTGCTGAAGAGGTCAGATCTTTCCACTACACAGGTTTGTGCCATGCATTCCACAGTATATACCATCGGCGTACTATTGATATTATGCAACAAGTCTTCCTCGGAGATGCCAGAACCCATGCAAGCAGTCAGTACTAAACAGATAAATATGTATATTACTCTTTTCATGATTACTTGTTGTCCTCAAAATCTTTTATGAAACCCTCAAGTAACCAGTTGGCAAGTGCTTGACGGTTAGAACTCAACACAAAGCGTTTTTGGTCATGAGTGTTCTGGATGTTTCCAAGCTCAACAAATACAGAAATTGGATTGGTATTTCTGAGTACATATAGACTTCGCGGACCTACTGAGCCACCAAATCCGCGTCCAGGCTGATGTTGTTGATATTTGGCCTTGAATTGTTGTTGCATGGTTTTAGCCAATGAACGTCCTTTTTGGCTACCGTCGGCATGATAAAAGAATACGTCTGTTTCCTCGCGTTTGCTGCGACTATCCACGTGGATGAAAATGGCACGGCAATATTTGTACTTCTTTTTGTCCTGCTCATAGAGGGAATTGATTTTGTCAGAGCGTTGCTTTAATCGCTCTGTCTGGTTTAGTGGGATAGAGGTACCCATGCAGGTTTCGCGCTTACTATTGCTCAAGTATTGATCATCACGTATACCATCTCTTGCATCTTGAATGATAATGCGCACTTCAGCACCTTCTTGCATTAAGTCACGTGCCAACCTTAGAACTACATCATATGCATATTCATCTTCATGTAACTCATGGTTACTTACTCTTCCGATGGCTCCAGGATCAGGACCACCATGTCCGCTTACTACATAGAAACATGCACCTTTCAGTTTATGACTTTCTATCTTGCCTTTTGCCAGTTTTGTGCCAAATAGCGGTTCGTTAAATGTACCTAGGTCTTCCGTCGTGGCAGGTTTTTGTTCTTTGGTGGCAGTCTGATTGCTGGCGGTGGTGTTTGTCTGCCCTCTCTTGTCGGGAATCAGATAACTTACTCCAAGCAGAAGCTCTTCCTTTCCGCGGAGTTTATCCTTGTTAAGTTCCAAAAATTGCTGGTAATAAGAAGGCCCAGGTCTTCCCATACGTATGAGGAATGTGGTAATACCTTCACCGCGTCGTGGAGTGGCTTTCTGGCTCTGCCCGAAAAGAGGTAACTGTAGGAACAGCAACAGGATGATGGTGAGGTATTTGAACATAAATTAGCTTCCAATAGTGATTTTTCAGCTACAAATTTAAATAAATTCATCGATTTAATGTACATTTGAAGACTGATTGTTAAGCTTTTTATGCATTTAATTAAGATTTATATAATATAATAAGGTGTTAGAACAATGAAAAGACCTCTTTCTAAAGTTCAGATTTCTTTCATCGTCCTCATGTGGATGGCTCTCTGCTTCTTGGTAATAGTTAATGCCGAAGTTATCAATGGCCCTGTCATTGTCACTTTATTGCTTTCTGGAGCATTCGTCTTCATTCCTGTCTATCAGTCACTGAAAAAGAAATAAAAGTGACATTTTTATGCAATTTTTGTGCAATTTATAAGAAAATGTCGCATTTTTGATATTTTCCTTTTAAAATTGTTTGCGGTTTACATTTTTATCTTTATTTTTGCAACCGAAATAAAAATAAAGAAAACAATATCCGTTGGATTAAAACAACCATTTAATAAATACTAATATGATTGCATCTAAGGTAATTGAAGATTTAAAGTGCCGTTTTCCTAACGAGCCAGAGTACATTCAAGCAGTTTCTGAGGTATTAGGTAGTATCGAAGAAGAGTACAACAAACATCCAGAGTTTGAGAAAGCCAATCTCATCGAAAGACTTTGCATCCCTGACAGAATCGTTTCATTCCGTGTGACTTGGACAGATGATCAGGGTAAGGTGCGTACCAATATGGGTTATCGCATCCAGCATAATAACGCCATTGGCCCTTACAAAGGTGGTGTGCGTTTCCATGCTTCTGTAAACCAGTCTATCTTGAAATTCCTAGCTTTCGAGCAGACATTTAAGAATTCTTTGACCACATTGCCTATGGGTGGTGCTAAGGGTGGTTCTGACTTCTCTCCACGTGGCAAGAGCAATGCAGAGGTAATGCGTTTCTGCCAGGCTTTCATGCTTGAGTTGACTCGTCACATTGGTCCTGAACTTGACGTTCCTGCAGGTGACATCGGCGTTGGTGGTCGTGAAGTAGGTTTCATGTTCGGTATGTATAAGAAGCTCACACGTGACTTCTCTGGTACTTTCACTGGTAAAGGCCGTGAGTTTGGTGGCTCTCTGATTCGTCCAGAAGCAACGGGTTATGGTAATATCTATTTCTTGAAAGAAATGCTGAAGACCCGTGGTCTTGAATTGAAAGGCAAGAAAGTGCTGATTTCTGGTTCTGGTAATGTGGCTCAATATACTGCAGAGAAGGTGCTGCAAGAGGGTGGTATCGTGATGACCATGTCTGATTCCGATGGTTATGTATATGATCCTGCTGGTATCGATCGTGAGAAACTCGACTTCATCATGGAACTGAAGAACCTTTACCGCGGACGAATTCGTGAGTATGCAGAGAAGTATCCTGGTGTGAAGTATGTGGCAGGTGCACGTCCTTGGGGCGAGAAGGCTGATATCGCTACACCATGTGCTACACAGAATGAGTTGAATGGTGACGATGCTAAGACTTTGTTGGCCAACGGTATTATAGCTGTTTCTGAAGGTGCTAACATGCCTTCAACTCCAGAGGCTATCGAGGCATTCCAGGCAGCTAAGATTCTCTACTGCCCAGGTAAGGCTTCTAACGCCGGTGGTGTGTCAGTATCAGGTCTGGAAATGAGCCAGAATGCTCAGCACCTCAGCTGGACAGCTGCAGAGGTAGATGCCAAGTTGCTCCAGATCATGCAGAGCATCCATAGCGATTGCGTGAAGTATGGTACAGAACCAGATGGATATATCAACTACGTGAAGGGTGCTAACATTGCAGGTTTCATGAAGGTAGCCAAGGCTATGATGGCACAAGGTCTAGTATAATAGATATTATTGTTTTTATGGTAAAGAAAAGCGGGCATTCTTATGGATGGCCGCTTTCTTTTTATGTTTCATGCAAATATTTTCTTTTTTCCCTTGCAGGATAAAATATTTTGCCTAACTTTGCACCCGCAAACAAGAAATGATGGTGTCATAGCTCAGTTGGTAGAGCAAAGGACTGAAAATCCTTGTGTCCCCGGTTCGATTCCTGGTGACACCACAAAGAAAGCCGAGTACGTTTTAGTACTCGGCTTTCCTTTTGTCTTCTCTATTCTACTTCGTTCCTCCGCCTAGGGCGATGTAAAGCGCTATCACGGCTTGAGCACCCTTATACATGTTCATGGCTTCACTGAGCTGTGAATTTAGTAGACTCTCCTGTGCCGTGAGAACTACCAGGTAGCTGGCCTTGCCGTTGTCCATCAGTTCATGCGTTCCCTCATAAGCATCTTCTTATTTCAGCGGATTCCAGCCTTGGGCTTTCAATTCAAACTCTTGACCATCGCGCGTAATGAGGGCACAGCCAAGTTCTGCTTTAGTAATGTGTCCGATGAGGCGGATGCCTTCAATGTCTTGAATGCGTTCGTGGTAGGATAAAGGTACGGTGAATAGCAATTCGTAGTCTTCGCCACCATTTAAAGCACAAGTGGTAAGGTTCATATTGAACTCTTCTGCCATCACGGCTGTCAGGTAGTCAATAGGGATGTGCTCCTCATAAATACGACAGCCGACTTTGCTTTGCTTACAAATGTGCTTGAGTTCTGAGGAAAGACCGTCGGAGATGTCCATCATAGCTGTGGGTTGTATGTCTGCCTCCTTCAGCTTTTCGATGATGTCACGACGGGCTTCAGGCTTCAATTGGCGTTCCAATAGGTATTCTTTGCCACTGAAATCGGGTTGTATGTCTGGGGTGCCTTTCAGAACGGCCTTCTCGCGCTCAAGCAGTTGCAACCCCATATAGGCAGCTCCTAAGTCACCGCTGACGCAGATGAGATCGGTTTCCTTGGCTCCGTTTCGATAAACCACCTTATCAGAATCGGCTTCACCAATACATGTGATGCTGATGGTAAGACCAGTCAGTGAAGAGGTCGTATCGCCTCCTACTATGTCTACACCATAGGCTTGACATGCTAGACGGATGCCAGCATAAAGTTGCTCCATATCTTCCACACTGAAGCGCTTGGAAATACCCAACGTGACAGTGATTTGGCGAGGAACTCCGTTCATAGCATAGATGTCAGAGAAGTTGACTACCGCTGCCTTATAGCCCAAATGCTTTAATGGAACATAGGTAAGGTCGAAGTGTACGCCTTCCAATAAGACATCAGTAGTGACCAGTACGCGCTTGTCGCTGGAGTAGGAGAGTACAGCAGCATCATCACCCACTCCATAAATGGTGGAGGCGTTCTGGTGTTCAATGCCTTCAGTAAGATGCTCGATGAGTCCAAATTCTCCGAGCGTAGCTATTTCTGTTCTCATGCCTGATTGATCATTTCGCGCATGATAGCCATCATGCGAGGTTGAGCCGCGTCGGCGGCTTTCTGCACATCTTCGTGGGTCACTTCTGCAAATTGTCCTTCGACACCCATATCGGTAATGACGGAGATTCCAAAGACGCGCATATCGCAGTGACGAGCGACAATGACCTCGGGGACAGTGCTCATGCCCACGGCATCAGCTCCCCAGATGCGGTACATACGATACTCGGCTGGAGTCTCGTAGGTAGGGCCTTGATCGGCAAGATATACTCCATGCTGCACCTTGATGCCCTTAGCAGCGGCGATGGCATCAGCTCTACGGATAAGTTCCTTATCATAGGCCTCATGCATGTCGGTAAAACGTGGCCCATAAGGAATATTTCGTCCGCGCAGTGGATTGTCACACAGGAAGTTGATATGGTCTGTGATAATCATTAGGTCACCCACACGGAAATCGGGATTGATGCCTCCACTGGCGTTACTCACAAAGAGGGTTTTGATGCCCAATTCGCGCATCACGCGGATGGGGAAGGTGGTCTCTGTGAGGGAGTATCCCTCATAGAAGTGGAAGCGTCCGTTCATGGCAAGGATGTCCTTCTGTCCTAATTTCCCAAGGATAAGGCTCCCTTTGTGCCCTTCAACTGTAGAAACAGGGAAGTGAGGGATGTCGCCATACTTGATTTCTATCTTATCGGTGATTTCATCTACTAGTCCGCCTAGTCCTGAACCTAAAATAATGGCCGTTTCTGGCTTCGTAGTCATGATCTGCTTTAGAAATTCAGCAGTTTCGTTTATTCGCTCTAACATAACTGATTATTTGTTGGTTAAAAGTTTCTTCTCGGTCTTGTAGGAAGTGCATCTTGATAGGAAGCACATAAATATAGGGCTTCATCTCTTCACTGATGGCGGTATTGCCAATGAGACGATAAGCATCTTTCTCTGTAGTGAGAATAATCTTTTTGGAGCCTTGCATCCGGTTGAATGCCTGTTCAATAGTCTGCATGTCCTTCCGCTTATAGCTGTAATGGTCTGGGAACGGAAGGTGTTGTACATGGTCACTGAGTGACTTAACTTTTTCGACCATAGGAAGTGGAGATGCTATGCCTGTTACTAACAGCACGTTGGTATCCTTCTCTATGATTTGAATGTCTTGTTCTACTACACTTTCTGGATAGAGTGGAAAGAGTATATCATACTCTATTGTAGAGAAGAATAATCCCTGATAAGGGAACAGATTGAGTTTCTTGCTCAAAATGTTGAACTCTATAGGTTTCATCTCAGAGTTGCTCTTGGTAACGATGACCATTTGGGCACGCTCTTTCTCTTTTACTGGTTCCCTAAGATTACCCGCAGGAAGCAGATGATCATCGGTAAAGAGATTATTGAAGTCGGTCAATAGGATATTCAATCCTGCTTTTACACGACGGTGTTGATAGGCATCGTCCAATAAGATGATGTCTATGCGTGGGGAGTCCAATTTAAGAAGATTCTCTATTCCATGACATCTGTTTTCATCAACTGCCACAGTAATGTCGGGGAACTTGCGTTTCATCTGGCAGGGCTCATCTCCAATTTCTCTGCTGGTGCTATTCGTCGTGGCAAGTATGTAGCCATTAGTAGCACGCTTATATCCACGACTTAGTATGGCAATATTCAATCCTTGGCGTTGAAGCAGACGAATGAGGTACTCGATGTGTGGAGTCTTTCCCGTTCCGCCAACTGTGAGATTACCCACACAGATAATGGGAATGGAATAACTCTTCGACTTGAGGATATTCCAGTTGTAAAGGGTATTCCTAATGCGTACTCCGATACCATAGAGGTAGGAGAGTGGCAATAGCCATTTCCTGTATGTCTGCTTCTCTTCCGCCATTTGTGAGATTTAGTGAATGTCTAGTTCGTATGGCATACGCATCTGCAACATATCATTGATACTGAAGTTGTTGATAAACTCATACTGGTAATACAAATCTCCAAACTTGCTCTTCAAAAGATTAGATCTTACGTATTTGGTAGGATTATTGTTCATCAATTTACTCAGCATGCTCTCTTCTTCTGGATAAGAAAGAAGACTGTACTTCTCTACACCTGCTCTTTCAACTGCGATGCTGATGGCTTTGTCAATACCTCCCAGTTCATCAACAAGGCCTAGCTCTTTAGCACGTTCGCCAGTCCAAACTCTGCCTTGTCCGATTTCGTCAACGCGTGTTTTAGAAAGATTTCGTCCATCAGCTACACGTGTAGTAAAGAGGTCGTAACCATTGTTTACATACATCTGCATCAGTCCTTTCTCTGATTCTGTCATCGGACGGGTAAGCATCTCGGTGCTTTGTATGTCGGCATGTTCATTAGTCTTTACTGCTTGAATGTTTATACCAAACTTTTCTTTAAGCTTTTGGGCATTTGGAATCAATCCGAAGATACCGATAGAACCGGTTAAGGTTGTTGGCTCTGCTACGATAAGATCAGAGCCACAGGAGATATAGTAACCGCCAGAAGCAGCATAGTCGCCCATAGATACGATGACTGGCTTTTCTTCCTTTAATTGCTTGATGGCATACCAGATTTGCTCAGAACCATAAGCACTTCCGCCAGGAGAGTTGACGCGCAGCACTACGGCTTTCACATCTTTGTCTTCTTTCAGTTTTCGAAGGTCGCTGATGACTTTCTCAGAGTTAATGCCAGAGGAAGATCCTGTGTTTACAACGCTGGTACCATCGATTTCTCCTGCTGCATAATATACAGCAATGATGTTACCGCTCTTGTCTTTAGGAACATTGCGATTCACGTTCACCATTTCGCTGATACCCAATAACGGAAGGTTGGCGTCTTTGTCAATACCCACCATCTTCTTCAGATAATCACGTACATCGTTTTTGTAGATTAACGTGTCGAGCATACCATTGGCCACCGCTTCAGTAGCAGGATGGAACATCAAGACCTTGTCGGCCAGTTCGTTCAACTTCTCCTTGCTTATATGACGTGATGCTGATACATCTTCTGTTATATTGTTCCAAATGGAGTTTACAATCTCTGTCAGTTGCTCACGATTGGCATCGCTCATCTCGTTGAGAATATATGGCTCTACAGCCGACTTGTAGGTTCCTACTTTGAAAACTTGCATTTCCACACCTACCTTGTCGAGTAGTTCTTTGTAGAACATGGTTTCTAACTCCATTCCTTGCCATTCAAGCATTCCCTGTGGATTCATCATCACTTTGTCGGCGACACTTGCTAGATAATAGGAACTTTGGGAGTAGCTGTCAGCGTATGAAACGATGAATTTGCCTGATTCCTTGAAATCTACTAGGGCATCGTGTATCTCTTGTAATGAAGAAGGAGAGGCCGCCAATGTCGAAGCGCCAAGGATGTAAATACCTTTTATCTTATCGTTTTCTTTTGCTTTCTTGATAGAGGTAAGGATGTCGTTTAGTCCGATAGAAGAGGTGCTATTTCCCATGATGTACGACCAAGGGTCGGATGTTGAACGCTCTTCAATGACACCGTTTAAGTGAAGTGCCATCACGGAATTTTTCTCTACGCGGGTTTCAGAATTTGATGGCGATAATGCCGAAAATAATATTACTAATCCTGAGAAAAAAACAATCAGGAGAATCACCACAATACCAGTAATGGTGGCCAGTGTGTACTTTAGAAAGTCTTTCATTTTAATTAATTGATATTAGTTTTAGGAAACAAAGATATATATTTACATTTATATTTCACAATTAAATGCTTTTTTTTGTTGTTTTGTGGTAATGAATGTGACATTTTGATGTCTTGAACATTTCTTACTATATATAATATAAGGTGTAGTTTTTATTTTCTAGTTAGGAAAATATTTTTTCCTAGTTAGAGAAAAAAATCTTCGTGTAGTAGCTATTTTTTTATTTAGGCTCTAAAACATTGATATAAAGCGTCGTGTATTCTTTTTGCCCGTTTCTTGCAAAAAAAACTTCAAAAAAATAGTTGAAAAAGTTTTGTGGATTGGTAAAAAGGCCCTACCTTTGCAGCCGCTTTCCAGGAGAGGTGGCGTGGATATGTTTTATTTGTTGATGTGAAATTTTCCTGAAAATTCCTTCCTAAAAATTTGGATTGAATGAGGTAAATTCCGTATCTTTGTATCCGCTTTCCGCCTTTCGGAGGGGAGATCGTCCAATAAAATGCT
>JAEEGH010005805.1_pt1 | contig 30685 bp, 14 predicted proteins | sample 9134181 | NCBI WGS metagenome assembly JAEEGH01 (sample SAMN16246544, study PRJNA631951) | gut metagenome | biome: gut microbiome; feature: rumen; material: DP-attached | host: Bos | place: Iran: Karaj | collected 2018-10
TCATGCCGATGACGACGAACACGGCAACCGCCACAAGCAGAACGGCGACGAAGCCTCCCGCCCAAAGAGCAAACCTGAACCAACCTTTGCGAGTTTTCATGTCTCAAGTATAACACGGATGGGCGGTGTCTGTCCCCTCGGGCAAAGGTGTCTGTCCCCACGGACAGGGTGTCTGACACCAGACGGGCCTAGAGAGTTGGAATGACCTAGGCCTTACCATTGGTCTAATTCCAGCCGCCCAAGCAACGAAAAAAGGCGTTATCGAGGTAAAATCTGCTAAATCGTGGAAATATACTGCCATAACTTGACTTTTCGGCAGATTTCCAAGATGCTAGTCACAGGTCGCCATGGAAACCTTTGCCTGCACTTCGTCATCAAGCTAACTTCGTGTAAAATTCACAAAGTTAGCCAAAATCAATTCTGCGAAATTAGTCTAACTTTGTGCAATTGCCACAAAGTTAGCCCAAGTCTTGAGCAGGCAAAGAATGCAGACCGCGTTCCTACATGTCGTCGCAGGAAAGGCCGAAGAGTCCCCCGTTTTTTTGACGGCAGTTGGGATTCTTGGACCAGCCCCATTTACACCCAAACCGTCAGTTGGCAACCATGCTGTTGGCAACGGAGTATTAGTATTCCACATTCGAAGGAAAAAACTGCTTATAAAAAACGCAGGTTAACATAGCCTGACACCAAAAAGAGTAGCAGGCAGACGAAGGTGTCTGACACCAAACTGCTCCCACATTTACGCTCTGCGCAGCGCGTTGAGCGCATCGACTGCGGCGTGGGCATCGCTCTCGGAAAGATCGGAGAATGCCGTTGTCAGCAGGGGATGGGGCAGGAAGAAGAACTCACCGTTTCGCACTAGAAGGAAGACGGTGAAATGGTTGCCTCTTTTCTCCGCAATGGGCGAATCGCCCAAAATAAAGGACACGCCTCCAATGTCGCGAGAGGGGTTGCCGCGGCGCATGGTCCATGCGCGTCTGTCGGTGACGAGAAACCTCGTTAACCGGATGGGCCTTCTTCCCAGCCAGGGGACTGCAAAGAAAAACAAGGGGAAGACAAACAGACCAATGGACATGCCAATTGAGATTGGAAGAAGCATCAGTCCCGCCACGCACCCCGCCAGCCATCCGAAGACGCCTCCAATGCGCACGAAAAAGACGTGGAGGATATCGACGCATTTTGAAAAGTGCCCCAAGTCGCATGGGCTGGCACCATGGATGCAGGCCACATGGATGGCCCAAAACCAGAGGCCGGTGGCAAATAGATACCAGATTCCGTCCGCGACCCAGGAAACCTGCGGTTCCGGTCGGCCGCACCACAGGAGACGTTCGCCGGGCAGAAGAAACGCCGCGACGGACTTGCGCTCCTCTTCGCCCATCCAGGGCGGAAAGGCATGAGCTGGAGTTCCGTCAACCGTCCCGCCAAGTGGCGGGAAACCAGTCGCCTCGCGAAGCGCCGCCTCGACTTGCTCCGCCTGTCTGGCGTCAAGCGGACCCGCTGCAACGCGCCAAAGGTGGCCTTTCCGCGGACATACCGCAAAGAAGCTGTGTCCTTCGGTGTCTCGCTTCCAGACAACGCAAGGCGCGTCGCCGAACGCTTCGCAACGCACCTTCTGGCCGCACCTGACGAGCATGCGGTGGTCGGTTACGGCGAAGCGCGTCCGACGGAACTGGCGTCCGGACAGGAGCGTACGCCAGCAGATCCATACGCAGACACCGGCGGCGCCAAGCAGAATGGCGGCAATGCCGACAACCATGCGGACCGGAAGGAGAAGGTCGCCCATCGTCGGGTCTGCCGGATGTATGGCGACGCCATCCACGGGCGAGGCGAGGAGCAGGGCGAGCATGTACGCCCCGGGAAAGGCAAGAATGACGGCGTAGAGAACGCAGTGGCGGAAGGTTTGGCGCGTCACCTTCGTCGGGGACGGATCCGGCGCGCCTTCCCAGAGGAGGCGCTCACCATGTTCCAACGGCCAGGGCGTGTCATTGTGCGTGGGGCTTTTTCGAATCACATTACACCCCAGTTCTTGAGTAGGCAAAGAATGCCTACCGCAGTAATGAGCGCATAGTCAAGGCAAAGAAAAAAACATTCTTGAGAATGAATTTCCCAAATTCTCTTTTCCTCGTCCGCCATAAGGAAACCGAAGCCTTTCAGTAGCCGTCCACAGTTACAGGGCGAAAGGAAAGTAGCGTGAGGTCGGGGCAAAGCTCCAGAACATGGCGCTTGCCACCCCCAGTCTCATAGACAAGTCCGACTTTGCCACTGTGCGGCAACCATTCCCATGAAGTGGCGACTTTGGGAACGGAACGGTCGGGTTCGGCCAGAAGCGGCGAGAGGTCGTCGCATATCTCCACAATGCCTTTGCGGCAACGGTAGATGCGGACAACGCGGCAGGCGCGGCCATTGCGTTCGGATTCATGGACATGCGTGTCGTCATGTTGGCAGACGAGTTCGCGCATGCCGTCATCATCAAGATCGACGGCGAAATCCTCCCACCCCGACAAAGGGTCGAGATGGGCGTCCTCACGCCCCCAGCTCGTCGCCAACGTCCGCAAAGAACCGCTTGATTCCGCATAGTAGCGGGTCTTGCGGCGCCCGTCTGCGGAAACCGTGACCGCAAAGCCGTCGCCACCCAGAATATTCGTGAAAGCCACGGCGTCCACCCAGGCATCCGCATTCCATCCCCCGAAGAATGACAACAGCGCCCCAGGACCAAGGGAATTCTCGACGCCGTTCCGTCGAATGCGGAGGTCTGGCACACCCCCATCTGGGGCTTGGCGCAGCAGAATCTCGGTGCCGGACAGGGCTCTAATCGGTTTGTCGAATCGGGGGAGCACGTCAACTTGCGCTTCGCCGTTTGCGAGACGACCGTTGCGGACTTTAACATCTTCAACACAGAGGCGCACAATCCACGGCCCGCCGCGTACGGCCATAAGGTGCGTGTAGTTGGTCTTGACGAGAGCGGGGGCCACTTCGCAGGGCATCAGTCCGTGCCATTGGTTCGGCAGAAGGCGGTTGTCATCCTTGTCCGACTCGCGGACCACTTCGACGGTCCACCTGGGAATGCCATCGTACGTTTCCGCGCCGGGGCCGCAGACAAGAAGCCAATCGCGGGCGATGCGGAACGTGCCGCGTTCCCCTAGCCCCATGCGGCAGGAGACCACGGGTGCCGCACACACGGCGCTTGCGGCCAACATCAGTATGACGGACAGTTTCATCAGGGCTTGTCTCGGCAATGGTGTCAGGCACCTGTGGAGGTGCCGGAGGCGGAGTCGACGCGGATGGAGACGAAAGGCGTCGTCGTCTTTTTGAAGGCGCCACGAAACTCATCGGCGGTGACGGATCCTGAGCGAATTGCCGATTATTGTCGCCGATTATTGTAGCACAAAGGACCTCCGTTCGCACCATTCAAAGTTTGACAACAACCGCCAGTTTCCGCTAAAATCCAATTCCAGAGAGGATTCCTTTATGAAAACAGTTTGCCGATTCATCGCGATATCCTTGTTTTTCGCCGTCATTGCGGCGGCGCCCAACGCCATGGCCACCAACTACACCTGGTGCGGCGCGGGCGGCGACAACCAGTGGACAAACTCCGCGAACTGGCTCCTAAACGGCACGACGGTCGTCACAGCCGGGTATCCGGGCGTTTCAGCCGCCGGGACTCCTTCGACAGCCGACAGCGCCTTTTTCTCCGCCGGAACTTCCGCGGAGATCGCCCTCTCGTCCGCCCTTACCATCTCCACGCTCAACCTCTCAGCCGCCAACCTCGACGTCACATTCGTCGGCGGCCCGTCCGGCACGAACGCCCCGCTCACCGTTTCGTCGACGCTCAATCTGTCAGGCGCCAACGGCACGCTGTCTTTCTACAATTTCGGTCTGCTTACGCCGGCGGCGACTACGCTGGGCGCTTCACGCACACTGGACCTCCTCAACGCCTCCTTCCTCAAATCAGGCACGTTCAACATGGGGTCCGGGGCCTCGGTTTCGATCGAGGACGGCTCCGGAATGCACGTTCAGGGCGGAATCGCCCCTCCATCTTCAGGGGGCTGCGCCTTCTCACTGTTCAACGGCTCGCGCCTCCGCGTTACCGGCAACACGACCTGGACACAGGACAGCGAACTGTCCCTCTCCGGCGCCTCGTCAATGATCTTCGATGCCAACATCACCGCCTATCGCGCGTCGTCCATATATCTTGCAGGAGAATCATCGCTTGTCGCGAACCAAATCTACTTCGGCTACCCCGGGCAGTCAATCACCATAGACAATTCGCGGATCGAGTCGCGCACCAACTGCTATCTTGGCGACGCCGCCCCCGGCGGCGGGACGTTCACGTTCAGCGGCGCGCATCCGCTCCTAATCGTCCGTAACGGCGTCTTCCGCTACGCGAGAAACAACGCCGACATGACGCAGCCCGTCGTCTTCGACTTCATCGTCCCCGAAGGCGGCTTCCCCGAGGCACCAATCCAGCATCTCCTCGATAGCGGGACGCAAAGCTTCCGCGGCGCAGACAACCCCAAGGCCGTCGCCAAGTTCACCGTCAACGCCTCCTCGCCCGCCCTTTCCGCCGGGACAAAGACTGAAACACCGCTCTTCCTTTCCCAGCCCGGCATCGCGCACATCTCCAAACCCTACTCCGACACATCCGACCCCAATGCGGCATTCTCGTTCGTCACCGTCGCGGGAGGCGCACCCGCCGCCAACGACGCCGATTCGAAAATCCTGATGGCCTCAATCGGTTCCGGTACGGTAGCCACGCCAGCGGCAGTCGGCACCTCCGGCATCTCACCTGTCCTGCCAGTAGCCATCGCTCACAAGACCATTACGGCAAGCGTTGCGGTCGCTGCGCTCTCAACCACGGCGGACTCCACCGTCGTGCGTCTTTACGCAGGATTGTCCGCGAACGGCTCGGACGCCGAAGTCGTCGCCGAGACGCCCGTCTCCGCCGTCGGCGTATATGCGGTTTCCTGGACGGCGCCAGAAGGGGCCTTCGAGCGGACCTACTATCTCCAGGCCGAAATCGCCGACCTGGACGCAAACGGTCAAGACATCTTCGCGATGCGCGGCGACATCAAGACGGCAAAGACCGTCGACAGCGCGACATACACCTGGATCGGCGGCGCATCGGGCAACTGGGGCGACGCCGCAAACTGGTCGGACAACAAGGGCGGCAACTGCATCGGCATTCCCAACTCGACCGACGCCACGGCCGATTTCCCCGTCTTGACCAGGGCGACGATCATCATCGACGGCATCTACACGGTGAAGAACCTCTACCTCAACAAGCAGGACTACGACCTCACATTCGCCAGCGGCGGCGCATCGACAAACGAATCCCGCCTGACCGCGGCCACTTTCAACCCCAACGCCTTCGGCGGCAAAATCACGTTCGACGGCGTGGCAATAGTCGGAGGCGGATTCACCGTCGGCCCCGGCCGCACCATGACGCTTCGCAACGGTGCCAATTTCCATTGCACAGGCGACGCCTATCTTCGTGAAAACTGCCGCTGCGTCATCTCCGACGGTTCCTGGCTCTCCGTCGTCAATCTTGAAGTCCAGGACAGCAACGACGCCGACGGGCTCTACATAATCGACGACGCGACCGTCGCCGTCCGAAGCAACTGCTTCGCGCCATACAACAACAAGGGCGGAGGAATAAGGTTTCAGGGCGTACGGCCGCTTCTCCGCTTCATGCAGAACAGCAACCACTTCCGCTCGAACAACGCCAACGGCGGCGCATTCGTCGAGTTCCTCGTTCCCGCAGGGGGGTACGAGACCTGCCCGATCCAGGGGACGGGCGCGATGTCGGTAAAGCTCGGCAACAACGGCACCAACGCCGGAACGACGACGATGGCCTTCCGCGTCCTCCCGGATTCGCCCGCCTTCTTCGCGGACGCCACCTTCACGCAGCCGCTGGTCTCGTGGGAGACGGCCGGCATCAACAAGTCCATGCTGACCCTGGAATGCGAAAACACGGACGGCGCATTCGTCTGGGGCGAGGGAACATACCCGACGACGCTGTCCGTGACGATTGCCGGCTCCTCGCACGGAGACCGCCTGGTCGTGACCGGCGCCCCGAGTGAAATCCCGGCGAACGGCATCGTCTACGGCGTTGTAGACGGTCTGTCCGCGAACGACACGCGGACCTTCACCGCGCCGTCTGGCACGATCTCGATCTCCGTCTCCCACCGCGCCACCTGCGTTGGCTGGCGCCTATACGCAGTCGACCCCGCAACCGGCGCGCGGACGCTTGAACGGGCTTCGTCGTCGCTCTCGTGCGACTACGTGCACGACGGCTCCCTCCATGAGCTGGAGTGGCGCTGGAGCGAGGAGTTCCTCGTTTCACCTTCCGCCGGGACGGGCGGTGCCGTCTCCGCCCCCGCCTGGATTGAAAACGGTTCGTCCGCGACGATTACCGCCACGCCCGACGCGGGCTATGTATTCCGCGACTGGACGGGAGTGTCCGCCGACGGACTTGAATTCGCGGCTTCCCGCCCCTTCACAGCTACGAACGCGGCCACGCCCGCCGCGCGTTTCGACGTCGCAATCTACGCCTCGCCAGAAGGGAGCGCCTCGCCCGACGGCTCACGCGCGAATCCGTACACCCTTTCGGCTGCAATAGCGGCATGCTCCGCCCGCTCCGACGCGGCTGTCGTACTCCTTTCGGGCGACTACAGGCTCTCGGCCTCCCTCACCATCTCCTCGGCTGTGAGGATTACCTCCGAGAGCGGCGACCCAGCCGACGTGGCATTCCTGCCCACGCTCGACAACAAGGGCAATCCCACCGCCGTGGCGACCCTCGTCAAACTAACCTCCTCAGGGGCGCGGCTCTCGAATGTGACCGTTTCCGGCGGCACACCATCTGGCGCCAACCCTGGTGACATCCGCGTTGAAAACGCCACGCTGTACAACTGCGTCATCACCGGCATAAAGAGCGGCACCAGCTCCGCCGGTGGGGCGGCATACCTGAAGAACGGACGCATCACACGCTCGCTGGTAGGCGTAAACACCTTCAACGGGGCCTGTGTCGGCGGCGGCGTCTTCATGGAGGGCGACAACTCCCTGCTTGAATACAGCTGCATCACCAACAACCGCGCAAACGGCTACGGAGACGGCGGCGGCGGCGTCCACGCCAAAGCGGGAACAATCAGCCACTGCGTCATCGTCGACAACCGCACCCGCTCCCCGCTTGGACACGGCAGCGGAGGAGGCGGCATACGCGTCAACGGCAAGGCACGCGTCGAATGGTGCCTCATCGCCGGCAACTACTGCGGCGGCAGCGGCGGCGGCGGCATCATGCTGTCGAGCACCGCCGGCACCGTCGTCGACCACTGCACCATCGCGGACAACAACTCCTCGGAATACTATCTCGGCGGCGTAAACATGGGCGCCGCGGCCGTCATCCGCAACAGCATAGTCTGGGGCAACACCGTCAGCATCCCGACCGATCGCGCGGCGGGCGAACTCAACTCGACATCCGACGGCTTCGCCAACTCTTACGACAACTGCCTGCCGCGCGACTTCGGCCGTAACGCGCTCGTCGCCAACCCGCTCTTCGCCGATTCCGTCTCCGGCGACTACAGGCTCCTTCCCGGTTCGCCATGCGCCGAACTCGGATACGGCTGCATCCCATACGACTTCGAGACCCTCCAAGTCGGCTTCCCCGCCTTCGCGGACGAGACATTCCCGTCGGGCGAGGCCCTTTCGTTCGAGGCTGCGGCAAGCGGCGGCGCCGGCGGCTATGCGTTCCGCTGGCGCGTCGACGACCTGCTAGCGGGCACAGATGGCGCTTGGAGCGCGCAATCCGCCGAGTCGCTTTTCGAGCCGACGCTTTCGCCGGGCCATTACCGTCTGACGGTGGAGGTCGCGGACAGCCAGGGGGCCACCGCGACCTTCTCGCGCGAACTCTACGCGGGCGTCGCGCACACCGTCTACGTCGTGCCCGCCGGCACCGCCGGCAACGACCCGCAGCCCCCGTACGACACGCAGGCCACCGCGGCCAACGACCCGTGCGACGCCATCCCGTATTGCGCGGCAGGCGCCACTCTTCTCGTGGCCGGGGGTGACTACGGACTTCTCAGGGAACTGTATGTGCCGCGCGCCGTCCAAGTGGTGGCGGCCGAAGGCCCGGACGCGACATCGCTCTACCGCAAAGGCCCGTCCGGCTCTGGCGAATCCCGCCGCGTCGTACATCTGCACGCCCCTGGTGCGTCACTTGCCGGCTTCACCGTCACCAACGGCTACTACGCGGACGTGGAAATCCGCCTCGGCTCCGGCGTCTTCAACGAGGGCGGGCTCGTCACCAACTGCGTCGTCGCATACAACCGGTCCGTCATCGGGCAGTACGCGCCTTCCGCGCTCGCCAGCATCAACGGCGTCGTCGCCGACTGCAAAATCCACCACAACTACGGCGCGGGCGCATACGGGGGAGGCTTCTTCCAGTATGGCGCAGGCTCCTACTCGCACGATATTGAAATCTACGAACAGCGGTACACCGGCGGCTACTCATACGGTAGCGCAATGGGCGGCAGAATCGACGGCGGCCTTGCGGAGCGGTTCTACGTCCACGACAATCTCAACGCCTACGGCTACGGCGGCGGCAACGGAGCGGGCCTCGACGTCTGGAACGCCGAACTGCGCAACGCCCTTATCGTCCGAAACCAGGCCGGCGGCAACGGCGGCGGCGGTGTCCGCATCGGCGCCTCCGGGGCGCGCATCGTCAACTGCACCATAGCCGACAACGACGCCGGACAGAACCTGACCAACGGCAAGGGCGGGGGCCTGCTCTGCCTGAACAACACATACGCCGTGACAATCGTCAACACCGTCTTCAGCGGCAACACCGTCACGATCTCCGACCTTACCGGCGGCGACCCTGACTGGAACGGCCTCAATCCATCCATCTGCACCATCCGCAACTGCGTCTTCTCCTCGGCCGCGAGCGCAATCGGCGAGAACGCTATCGTCGCGGACAACCCCCGCTACGCCGACCCCGAAAACGGCGATTACACCCCGGGCGTCGGATCCGCGCTTCGCGATGCCGGCGCGGCATGGAACTGGACGGCCAACGACATCGACCTTGCCGGCAACCCGCGCGTCGCGGGTTCCGCCGTGGATGTCGGCTGCCTGGAGGCCGAAGTCGATGAAAGCATTTCGTGCACGGCCATCGTATCCGGCTTCGACAACGTCGGCGAGGATGTCGTCGTCGAAATCGGCCCCGTAGGCGCAGACCTAACTGGCTTCGAGGCGCGCGTAGTCGTGACCGACTCAACGGGCGCAACTGCGGCAGCTTCCAGCTGGGGCGGCTCCCTCCTCCGCTTATTCCACCTCGCGCCAGGCGAATACTCCGTCACTGTCGAGGTCAGGAACGGCACCGGCACAACGGGCGGGAACGTTGAGGGCGCAATCGGCTTCGTGGTTTCGCCCCCCACCGTCTACGTCGTTCCGGAGACGGCGCGGCTTGGCGCCCCGGTCTTCCCGTACACGACATGGGAGACCGCCGCGACGAACCTCGTGGACGCCACAAGGGCCGCTGGAAACGGAACGCGCGTCATCGTCACCAACGGCACGCATGTGATCGATGCCCCCGCCGTCTTCGGCAAGGCGTCCGAAATCGTCTCCGTCGAAGGGCCGGAAAAGACCGAGATTGTCCGCGCCGGCGAATTCGGCAAGGGGACGCGCATGCAGATGGTCACGCTCGGCACCGCCGATACCAGTCTTTCGGGCTTCACGGTGCGCAACGGCTACGGCGAGGAGACCGCATTCGGCGCACTGGTATGCAATGTCGGCGGCACTGTCTCGAACTGCGTCTTCACCGCCGCCAAGACGGCCGCCTACTACGGCGGCGCCGTATACAACGGCAACGGGCTTGTCACGCACTGCGTCTTCACCAACATGCCGGAAGTCATCGGCACCGGCAGCCAGTACTACCAGTTCGGCGACGCGGCGCGTGGCGAATGGCTGGTAATCGGCGGGACGCACCACCAGGGGAACTTCTACACCTACGGCGCCGTCACACTGTACGGCGGCGTCCTGCGGAACTCCGTCATCACCAACAACCTCTACGTCCGCCGCGGCAACGGCGCGACAGCCGGCGGCGTCTACTTGGAGAAGGGACGCCTCGAAAACTGCCTGATCGCCCACAATCTCTGCGGCTCCGGCGGCGGCGGAATACGGGTTCTTGGAAAGAATTGCGAAATCGTCAACTGCACGGTCGTGTCGAACTCATGTGTCGGCACAGACCCGGGCCACGTCGGAGGCATCGCCATTTCAGACAACGCCTCCGCCTCCATCCTGAACACGATTGTCTGGAACAACAAGGACGACTCCGCCATGGCGACCGACTCGACCTACGACGACTTCTACGTCTTCGGGTCAGGCTCTTTCTCCGCCACGACCTCGCTTTTGGGCGGGACAGACCCCAAGTTCGTAAAGTTCGCCCCGGAAGCGGGGCTCTACAACTACCGCCTCCGCAGCGGCTCACCCGCCATAAACGCCGGCACCTTGTACGAAGGGTGCCGTGAAGCTGTCGACCTCGACGGCAATCCGCGCCTTTACGGTTCGCGCATCGACCTTGGGTGCTACGAGAACCAAGTGGGCAAAGGACTCATAATAATCCTTGAGTAACTCGTTGCACGAAGCATCGTTGTGGGGCTGGTGACGCTGGCGTCACATCTTCTCCCACACGGCGTAGAGCTTGACGGTCTTGCCTTTGTTCGTCAGGTTCTTGACCTTCTGCCTGTCCTTGTACTTGACTTCGCCATTCGGTTTTATCGCCCAGCCCTTGAACCGGTAGCCGCTCGCTTTGAACTTGTTTTTGAAAAGCTTCTTGCTCTTGCCGTACTTGAAGGACTCCCTTTTCATCTTTCCGCTAGCGCCGTTCGCGCAGAACTTGACCTTGTACGGCTTTTTCCCCCAGACGGCGTACAGGACCACCTTGCCGCCCACTTCGGACAGATTCTTGACTTTCTGATTGTTATAGTAGGCGACCACGCCCTGTTTGGCGTCCTTCTTGGTCGTCGCCCAGCCTCCGAACTTCCAGCCATTTCTCCTGAACTTGTTCTTGCGCAGTTTGTTCGCATAATCGTACTTGAAGCCTTGGGCATTCATCTTGCCCTTCACGCCGCTTCGGGTTTTTTTGAATATGACCGTGTAGGTCGTCGCCTTCCACTTCGCCACGTATGTCACGTCGCCATCGGGCATCGTCGCGGGGACTTCCGGCGACCAGCCGGCCAGCTTATAGCCTGTCCGGGTGACTTTTGGGGCAACGAGCGGCTCACCCGCGGGCACCTGAATGCTCCCGCCACCCTCGCCGCCGTTGGCGTCGAAGGTCGCGGTGAACGGAATGGGGCCGATGCCGAAGGCGGTTGCCGCCATCAAGAGGGCCGCGCCCGCGCAAAGGAGGCGCCTGATTGTCGTGAAACGTGAGTTCTGGGTCTTCATTGTCTTTCCTTTCGCCTTGTGCCGCATGGCTTCCGCAAGGGGCGGAACCGCCAACTTACTACGTCACGATGATAGTCTATCAAAGCGGCGTGACAGTGGCAAATCATTTTTGAGGCTTGAGTCGGAATAATAAATTTTGATTTGAGTTTGTGCCATTGATGCTTACTTGAAGTTTATGTCATTTTCTTACGCTTTCTTGTCTGGCGCTGTCAGCGCCAGACAAGAAAGCAGCGCGGCCATGTCGGCCGGCATAGGCGCGGAGAAGGACATGCGCCGTCCGTCGCGCGGGTGGTCGAAGGAGAATTCGGCGGCGTGCAGCATCTGGCGTGACGGACAATTGGGAATTGCGCGGTCGAGGGCGCGGTTGCCGTAGACTGGGTCGCCGACTATCGGGAGGCCAATGTGAGACATGTGTACGCGGATCTGGTGCGTGCGTCCCGTCTCGATCCGAACGCGCAGTAGGGTGACTTTGCCGAGGCGCTCTTCGACCTGGTAGTGCGTCACGGCGGGTTTGCCGCGCGGTGGATCGGCCGCCATCCGCTTCCTGTCCGTCGGGTGGCGTCCTATGGTGGTGCGAATTGTTCCGCTTTCGCGCTGCGGACAGCCATGGACGAGCGCGAGGTAGACCTTGCATGTGCGGCCCGTCTGGAACTGTTCGGCGAGGCTGCGCAAGGCCTGCTCGTGTTTGGCGACGACCAGAAGGCCCGTGGTGTCCTTGTCCAGCCGGTGGACGATGCCGGGGCGCGATGTCCCTCCAATCGAGCCGAGGTCTGCGCAGTGGAAGAGGAGGGCGTTTACGAGCGTTCCCGTCGGGTGGCCGGGGGCGGGATGGACCACGAGTCCGGCCGGCTTGTTGACAACGATGATGTCGCCATCCTCGTAGACGACATCGAGCGGAATGTCCTCGGGCTCGGGCTCCGCTGGCAGGGGAGGGGGGAGGACTATGAGGATGCGTTTCCCGGCTTCAAGCCGCGCTTTTGCGGAGGCCGGTTCGCCGTCAACCATCACATGTCCGTCGCGGATGAGGCCCTGGATGCGCGAACGGGACAGTTCGGGCGCGCATCTCGCCGCGAGCCATGCGTCGAGGCGCGTTCCGTCGCCGTCGGAGACGAAGTCAAGGACGTCGCCCGCCTCTTCAGGCTCGTCGAAGATCGTTGCGTCGTCGAAAAGTTTGACGGTTTGACAGTTTGACGGTTTGACGGTTGAACAGCTGCAGCGTTGCGTTGTTGGGTCGTTCAAAAATATCTCCTATCTCCTATCTCCTATCTGCCTTTGGGGCATGGCGGCTTCGCAGAAGCAGCCATGCCCCAAAGGCCAAGGCGCCGAGGCTCAGGAACTGCGAGATCGTAAGCGGGCCGACCATCATGCGCGGGTCGCTGCGCAATGTTTCCGTGAAGAAGCGGATAACGGCGTAGGCGATGAGGTAGGCGCCGGCGACGCGGCCTTCCGCCGGCTTCTTGCGCGCCCACGCGAAGAGCGCGGCGAAGAGGATTATGTTCGCTGCGGCCTCGACGAGCTGTGACGGAAGTATCGGGAGAGTTTCGGCGGCACCGCGCCCGATGAGGCCCGCGCCGACCTGCTCCCACCAGGGCGGTGAGTTGGCTGGGTATTTGACGGAGATGATGCTTTCGCAGACGCGGCCGAAGCAGCAGCCGTTCAGGAAGCAACCGACGCGTCCGAATGCGTGGCCGAGAGGCAGGCCGACTGCGCAGAGGTCGAGGATGCGGACAAACCGGTTTTTTTTCGCATGCGCGAAAAAGGCGATGACGGCGATTGCGCCGATGAGACCGCCGTAGAACATGAGGCCGCCCTTGTCAAAGCGGAAAACCTCGAAGAACGGCTGCCCGGCGTATTCGGAACTCCAGTGCTCGCAGACGTATGCCGCGCGCGCGCCAAAAGCGCCGCCGAGCATCGCGCAGAGCACAAGCTGGGAGACACCCTCCTCGGGGAGGTTCTCGACAAAACCGATGCGCGCGACGCGCGTCATTGCGTAAAGCGCCGCCAGAAAGCCGAGGGCCACCATGAGCCCGAACGAGTGGACCGTCAGCGGCCCGATTGTGAAGAGCGTTGGATACATGCTTCAATTATCGCATGAATGGACCACCCGTGGCAAGCACGGCGCAACATGGTTTGACACTTGGAATGACATTTGCTATGGTTGAAGTATCAACCTGGAGGAAAACCGACATGGAAGTCTTTGAAGAATTTGTGCCCATGCGCGATGGCATACGGCTCTACACCTACGGGATCCGCCCGCAGGATGGTGTGAAGTGTCCAATCGTCATCCAGCGCTCTCCTTATGTCGCCGAAGAGCGCCCCGACCTGGAAGCCTACTTGAAGTCCATGGCTGAGGCCGCTTCGCGCGGCTACGCCTACATACTCCAGCAATGCCGGGGCTGCGGCCTGAGCGAAGGCGACTGGATTCCGTATGAGAACGAGCGGGACGACGGCCTGGCGCTTCTCGACTGGGTCCGTACGCTTCCGTGGTACAACGGGGAGATCTTCCTTGACGGCGGCAGCTACCTTGCCAGCGTCCACTGGGCGTATCTCGACACGAACCCTCCCGACGTCAAGGGCGCGGTGTTGTCAGTCCAGGAAGTTGACCGCTACAACGTCATCTACCGCAATGGCTTCTTTAAGATCGGACTGCACGGAGGGTGGTTCGTCAGCGGCTACAAAAAGAAAAACCACGGACTGCAGAGGGACGAGTCCGTACACCTCAGCGACATACCGCTGCGCGACTTTTCGAAACGTTACTGGGGAGAGGCGGCGCCGGCCTTCGACAACGGCATCGCACACCCTCGCCGCAACGACCCGTTCTGGACGTCACACGAACCTGGCAGCGGCGTGGACTATCGTCGCGCCCTTCTTGATTCGACCATTCCGGTTCTTCTTAAAACCGCCTTTTACGACATCTATACTGAGGGAATCTGCGACATGTGGCGCGAGACGCCCCGCGACCGACTCGCGAATTGCGCCTTGCTAATCGACGCCTACGACCACGGCGGAAACATTGCGGAAGATATGAAGGGGACACGCGGCGAATTTCCAAACGGGAGAAGGGCGGACGAGGGTGTGTCGTCTTTGGACTGGTTCGACTACTGCCGCACGGGAAAACCACCTGCGCTGGCCACCCCTGGCAAAGTGCGCTACTATGCGCTCTGGGAGAACGCGTGGAACGAGGCCGATGAACTAACCGACGGTTCGCGCGAGATGACCCTGCCCATCGGCGATGGCGAGAGATCGTGGACCTACGATCCGAAGCGTCCGCTGCCCGAGTTTCCAGGTTCAGGCGGCATCTGCTTCGGCGGAATGCGGCCGCAACCCCCGCCCAACTTCCGCGACGACGTTGTCTCCTTCCTGCTTCCGCCAGTGGAGAACCCGATTGACGTCCGTGGGCGCATGACGGCGCTTCTTACAGTTTCGAGCGACTGCGAGGACACCTGTTTCTATGCGCGCATCAGCGTCGACAAGGGCGACGGACGCTGGTACCTTTTGCGCGACGACATACGCTCGCTATGCGGCGATGGCACCGCATACGTCCCTGGGACGCGCAAGGAAATCGCATTCGTGTTCGCGGACCACGCCTTCCGCCTTGAGAAGGGCGACGTCCTTCGCGTCGATGTGGCAAGCGCCTCCTCGCAGTTCGCCCCCCACCCCAACGTCGCGGGGGACGCCTTCGCTGTAACAACCCCGCGCATCGCGCATAACACCTTGTTCGCCAACGCCTCCACAATCACGCTGCACGTGAAGGATTGACGACGCCAAGTGCCATGTCACGGACGGTTTCGGCGGGCGCGGCGGAAGGCTTCGCAGTCGAGGCAGTCGTCGATGGCGCGGCGGACTTCGTCGAGCGAACGCACGGAGGACAGACGCCCTCGCATACGCGACACGCCTTTCAACCCCGAGAGGTAGCGGAAAAGGTGCAGACGGAAGCGGATGACGGTGAGCATTTCCGGCGTGTCGTCCGCGAGAAGGGCCGGATACTTGGCCGCGAGGTCGTTGATGAAGGCGAAGTCGAGGTCGAGATGCTCGAGAAGCACGGCGCGGATTTCGTCCAGGGGGATGACCGTCGCCCGGCTCAGCCCCTGTTGGAATGAGACCCCTTCGCGAATCTCGCGGAAGACCCACGGGTGCCCGATTGCGCCTTGTCCGACAAGGAGCCCGTCGACGCCGGTGCGCGCCACGAAGTCGGCGGCTGTAGCGGCGTCACGGACACCGCCGTTTCCGTATATCGGGATTGACGCGCGGCGCTTGACTTCGGCTACGACGTCGAAGGCGACGGGACCCGTGTGGCCTTGCGCGCGGTAGCGTCCATGGACGGAGAACGCCGATGCGCCGGCAGCCTCCGCCTCCTCAAGCAGGGCGAAGACCGTGATGTCGGAAGGGTTGTAGCCGATGCGCGTCTTGACGCTCACCGGAAGCCCCGAGGCTGCCTTCGCGGCGGCGACGATCCGGCCGACGAGGCGCGGGTTGCGCATGAGCGCGGAGCCGGCGCCTTCGCGGACGACCTTCGGCGCCGGGCATCCGGCATTGATGTCGACTCCCGAAAAGCGTCCGGTCGCCGCAACCTTCTCCGCCGCGGCGGCGAACTCGTCGGGATTGGAGCCGTAGAGATGGGCGAACGGCTTCGGCTCTCCGGGAAGCGTTTCGAGAAGCGCCCATGACGCCTCGCCGTCGCGGGCCAGGCCGGCGGCGTTCACCATTTCTGTGAACGTGCGCGCCGCGCCGAAACGGCTGCTGATCAGTCGCATCGGCGCGTCCGTGAATCCCGCCATCGGGGAAAGCATGACATTTGCGTTCGCCATATTGCCGTAGAAAATTCTACCGCAGTTGCCATCCACGCGCAAGCGTTCACAAACTATATTGTGAAATACAATTGACAACTCCTACGCCATATGGCATAATTAGCTCCACTGCCTTGAAGGGATGGTAACTGAGTCAAAACAAGGAGCAAGCAATGAAGGCAATCAGGACGGAAGGACCTCTAATAATCCATGCAAAAACTCTAAAACTGTTTTTCCCATTCCTGTTATGGGCGATGGGAAGCATTTTATCTTCACTCACGGCCTTTGCCGACTACTCTAAAGCCCCTGCCGCATCGGACGTCTGCTTTGTCGTCAAGAACGGCGATGCAACGAGCGGAAACATGGGGAGCATTGCAGATGAAAACATAACTTTCCAAATACCCATAGACCGCTATTTCGGAAAAAAGGATCAGCTTCTTGCAAACGGGGGACTTCCTAAAACCGTTACGCTCAAAATGATTGTTTTTGACGTGGACGAGGCCGAAGGGGAAGTGGACGAGGTGACCATCAACGGCCAATGTTTTCAGGGCAGTAGGTTTCATGGCGCCGACGAAACATGGAGTTTGAACTCTTTTTCAATTCCGACATCAATCATCAATCTTCCCTCTGCTCCGGGCAACAGAGCCATGAACACGGTTTCAATTGACATCTCGATAGGTGATCCTGGTAGTTGGGTGACAGAGGTTGACTGGGCGGCTCTTGAGATTCCGGCTCCTCCGCCGGTGGTGATTTCCCACGGCGTCAAAGACAGCGCGGTAGGGAATGCGGCTTGGTATGCTTTTCTCAATAGCGAAAACGGCATGAAAGACTTGAAGGCCGAAGTTGAGGCACTTGGGCTGCCCGTCGAAACTTTTTCATATGGGGCAAACGGTTTCAATTCGATAAGTGCGGGGGCAACGCAGTTGGCAACTGCCATTTCAGGGGCGAAGTCAAAATACAAAGTTGACAAGGTGACCATTCTCTGCCATTCCATGGGAGGCCTCAAGGCAAGGCATTACACCACAGAAATTGACCCGGACGCCCAATCGGTAGACCGCGTTATCCAGATTGCAACTCCCAATGGAGGGTCAGGTGTGGCAGAATTGCGTTGGCTGTTGGGGCCTATATGGCAATCGGTTGTTGGTGTAGTTAACCCTGCAAGTTGGGAATTGAGTGAAAATCACATGGCTAACTACAACTCCCGGCATCCGCTGAACCGTGGTGTGAAATATCTTGTTCTGGCTGGAAACAATGGAAACAAATGGTATTCTTTCAACGAATCGAACTGGTTCGGGCCAGGTGATGGTTTTGTGTCTGTGAAAAGCGCTCACACCATGGTTCCGGCTCATCCCCAATCACCAGTAAAAGACAGTCGGGCCACCCATGGGGGTTTAGTGACGGCAAATAGTGGCATGGTCCATGAAGTGATTTCTAAGTATCTCCGAGAGGATTTACTTGAGCCCAAGCACCCCGACGGCACCAGATACGCATACGGCAATACGGTTTCTCTCGATGACGCCATTTCTGCACTCGACGAGTCTCTTGCCACCTACGCGGTTGCAACGGCAACTGTCGGCAGTGGTAAAACGTCTTTTGATATTCCCTTCCAGATCGCAGCTGAAACCCAGGGGGAGGCCTCGGTGTCATTTGTCTCCGCCGAGAAAGTCGAAATCGCGTCCATCCGTAGCCCGTCCGGGATTGTGTATTCGCCAAATGATGACAGAATATCGGTCTCGTCAAATGAGGAAGTCACCATGATTGATATTGCATCGGCGGAGGCGGGGACATGGACGGTGACGGCGACGCGGGCATCCGGTGAGTCGGCATTGCCTTATGCAGTAGTGGTGAAGGAGAAGGAGTCAAAAATCTCCCTTGGTGGTGATTTCGTGATGGGAACCGTCCGCGTTGGCTCTTCTTTTGTCCTTGAACTGCGCCCCACGGACAACGGTGCCGCTTTGACCGCGCTGTCCGGCTCTCTGTCCGTGATTTCCCCTGACGGTACGGAGCAGAACGTTTCCTTGTCTGATGTTGGCAACGGCCTCTATCGCGCCACATTCCAGGCTACGCAGACCGGCACCTACCTCGCCACGGCGAAAATGACAATTTCCGGAACCCAATACGTCCGAACCTTCTCCGGTACGGCCCACGCCTCCAATGCGGCATTCGGTTCGCTAACTGACGTTGGCCCGGTGGATGACGACGGCGATGGTCTCTATGACCGACTTTCCGTTTCCGGGACAATATCCGGTGTTGATTCATCTGCGTCTTATCGCGTCTTCGCGCAACTTGCCGATCAAAACGGCTCAAATGTCGTCTGGGCGGCGACTACAATCAAAAACGGCGCGAACTCCTTCCGTCTCGACTTCGACGGGGCTGACATCTACGGATACGGTCCTGCAACGAAATATACCGTGTCGACACTTCGCCTATTCGAGCAAAGTGACGACTATGAGGCTGGAATCGACTCGCGCGATGGAGCAGTAGTCTTCAATAGGGTGACATGGACTGACTTCACGCACCCGTTTGTCGCTGTTACCGGTACAGGGACGGACACAATTATCCCACCATCGGCAACTTCCTCAACTGGTGCCTTTCGTGTCGGAATGGACCTGTCATATGACGCTTCAGTGGCGGGGACATATGAGTATAGCGTCACACTCAAAACCAGAAACGGGGCGTTGCTCGGCACAGCCTACGGAACGGTCAGGCTCCCCGTTGCCACGGGAGTCGCCACGACGCGGCTTCAGCTGAGTTTTAGCGCAGCGGCCATCGCCGCATCCGGCGTTAATGGTCCCTATCTTGTCAAAGATCTTCTTCTGTGGAATTCGACCTACTATTTTGCGCCCGCCGGCGAGTATACAACCCATGCGCAGCGCGCCTCTGATTTTGTGATGGCCCAGACGGTCACCTTCAACGCCAACGGCGGAACATGTACTACGGCGAAGAAGTCTTACAACACAGGCGCAAAGTATTCGCCGCTGCCGGTAGCAACGTGCACGGGCTACACGTTTGACGGCTGGTTTACGGCTGTCACAGGCGGGACGAAGGTCACGGCCGCGACGACCGTTTCCTCCGCCTCGGCGCGCACCCTCTACGCGCACTGGATGGCAACCCGATACACGGTGAAGTTCAACGCCGGCGGTGGGAAGCTGCCAAAGGGCAAGAAGATGAAGGCGCAGACAATGACCTACGGAACGGCCGCGAAACTGCGCAAGAACGTCTTCACGCGCAAGGGCTGGGTCTTTGCTGGCTGGTCAACGAAGAAAAATGGCGCGGTCACCTACAAAAACGGCCAGAGCGTCAGCAACCTCCGCTCCGACGGCAAGACGACTACGCTCTACGCCGCCTGGGCGAAGAAAACCTACAAGGTCGCCTTCTACGCGAACGGCGGCAGGGGCAGGATGGCCGTGCAGAAAATGACCTACGGCAAGGCTAAGAATCTTTCGGCAAACAAGTTTACGAAGAAGGGGTACACGTTCCAAGGTTGGGCGAAGTCAAAGAAAGGCAAGGTTGTCTACAAGAACAAGCAGAAGGTCAAAGACCTCCTCCGCAACGGCAAGACCCTCAAGTTGTACGCAGTGTGGAAGACAATCAGTCTTGGCCAGGCTTTGCGAGCCGGAGGCCCGTCATTGCAGTTCACGACTGGCGGCAGCAAGAAGTGGTTTGTAGATACCAGGTCATTCGAAACATTTGTTTGCGCTCGAAGCGGGAAAATATCCGACTATCAGGAATCCTGGATTCAGACAACCGTTTCCGGTCCCGGGACTATCGCCTTTTGGTGCAAGGTGAGTTGTGAGTCCAGCAGAAGCTTCTTGTTTGACCATCTCGCTTTCTCAATTGATGGGCATGAGAAAAAAAAGATGGACGAGGACGACGCCTATTATTGGACTCACTGTTCCTTCAAAGTGTCGGGTCCCGGAAAACACACCATAAAATGGTCGTACAAGAAGGATATTTTGTACTCAAAAGCTTCCGACTGCGCCTGGATCGACGATGTCGTCTGGACGCCGGCCAAGTAGCCGAATTGGGTGAAATGCAAGGAAAATGAGACGATTTTTTGATTAGGCCTCCGTCAAACCACCCTCCATCACCGGTACCATGGGAAAATCCATCCTGCTCTCCGCCGCCTGCGCGATTCTCGTCGAAATGGCCACCCTTCCCTCCAATGCCGACAGCCTCTTCGAAAACGGCCGCAGCGACTGGCGCATCGTGATTCGCGAAGACGCCGACCCCGCCGAGGAGCATGCCGCGCAGGAGCTTCAGACGAACATCGTCAAGATCGCCGGGGCCGTCCTCCCCATCGTCCGCGAAAACAAGCCCGCGGCCCCGAAGGCCGTTGTCATCGCGTCTTCGCTTCCGGCAGGTCCGGACGACCTCGTCGCCATGCGGACGGCGGACGGCAACCTCTACCTCGAGGGAAATCGGCCGCGGGTGACGCTCTACGCCGTCAGCCACTTCCTCCAGGACCAGCTCGGCGCGCGCTGGTACTGGCCGGGCGACGACGGCGAGTACCTGCCGAAACTCGACCGCTACGAACTCCCGGAACTCGACTGGCGCTTCCAGCCGGGCTTCCGCTACCGCGACCTCTCCCAGTGCTCCTACCACGGCCACCTCCCGACGGAGTACTGGCTCGCGAAGATGGGGATGAACATGGGCTGCCAGAACGATCGGACGGCGCACCTCTTCGTCAGGACCACTGGCGGCCACCTTATAGGGGTCAATGCAAAAGGCCCCGACGGAAGGGACATGTTCGCGGAACACCCCGATTGGTTCTCGTTCATCGACGGGCGCCGCGTCAAGGAAGGCGTCGCAGGCTGCTGGTCGAATCCGGACTTCACGGCGGCGATGGTCGAGCGGCTGAAGGACCGCGTCCGCAAGAACAAGTCGGATGTTCTCCGCGCATTCCCCTTCGACACAACGCTCCGCTGCCAGTGTCCGGAATGCACAAAAAACCCCGACCGCTCGTCGCGCTGGTACGACTACTACGCCCATCTGGCGGAAGAGGTGAAAAAGGAATTCCCGGGCATCCGCGTGGCGGGAATCGCCTATCAGGAGTACAGCGTCCCGCCGGCACAGCCGGTCAAGGGGCTGGAATGGGTCGAGTACTGCCAGTACGACCGCTGCTACATCCACAGGCTGGACAATCCCGACTGCCCCGTCAACAAGAAGTCGATGGAAGCTCTCAACCGCTGGCGCGAGATGTCCACGATGGGCGTCTACGGCTACCACTTCGACGTCTTCAATGTCGGCCATTTCCTGCCCATCTGGAACGTACTTGCCGACGAGGCCCGCACATACGCCAAGCTGGGGCTTGTCCGTTTCAAGACGGAAATGCCGATCGGCCGTCCCAAAGGCGCCGCGCGCGAGGAGCTCAACCATATTCGCCATCGCATCGCCTACTACGTCTACGCCAAACTCGCCTGGGACCCCGACGCCGATGTCGACGCCATCCTCCGCGACTGGTGCGACCATGTCTACGGCGCCGGCTCAAAGCCGATGCACGACTACCTCGTGCGTTTCGCCAAGGCCTGGGATGAGATGACATGCCACATCTCGTACTTCGGCTCCAATGCGGCGGGAATCGCGCCCAACCTCATTACGCCGGACCTCCTCGCCTACTGCCGCGGCAAGCTCAATGACGCCGAGGCCGCCGTCAAGACGGCGGGCGACACGCCGGAAGCGACCCGCGCCCTGGGCGAAATCGAAACCGAGCGCGTCCTTCTCCGCCAGTGGGAGAAGGACTGGGAACTCTCCAGCACGAACCACGTCTCCTATGTCCCGCCGCACTTCGACGAAGGAACGCCTTTCGGGAAGGTCCCGCAGGTGAACGTCGCCGACAACGGCGACGCGGACAGACGTCTTCCGCACCAGCCGACCGAGATGCGCATCTACTGGTCTGACGAGGCGCTCCACATCCAGGTCGTCGCCCACGACAACGACATCGCCAACCTCAGGACCGGCGAGACCGGACGCGACATCCCCTTCTGGAACTCCGACAACGTCGAGATCTTCCTCGGCCTTGGCGACGGCATCTACCGCCAGCTTGGCGTCACGCCCGCCGGAGGCACATACGAGGCGCTAGGGCAGGATTCGTCATGGAACATCGACTGGACGGCGAAGACCGAAATCGGCGCGGACCGCTGGACGGCGGACATCACGCTCCCATTCTCCTCGCTCGTCGGCGAAAAGCCGAAGAATGGCGAGACCTGGCAGCTCTCTGTCATCCGCAACAACAAGGACCACCGCGCCTGCGGCTTCCCGGGGCCCGTCTACCGCGACCTCTCCCTCATGGCGAGCATCGTCTTCTCCGACAAGGCCAGGGGGCAGCGGCTTGTCTGTCGTTCGCCACGACTCCCAACAAGATCCGCGTGCAGACGACTCCCGCGGGCGTCCTCTTTCCCGACAGCCCCGACTCATGGGAGGTCCTCGCCAAACAGCGCCAGAAAAGCACGGGCGAGGAGCGCCCCTACATGATCGTCCGCCCCTACGGCAAGGGCTCCGTGCTGATTACCGCCTCGCTCTACGGCGAACTGCTGGACTGCGTGGACAACGCCTGGGCCTACAACGCCGTGCTAAAACGCGACTAGTTGGCGGTGCTCAATGGCGAGAAGGCCATCTCGTCAAAATACGGCCACTGGCAAACATGGACCGCAATAAGTGCCAATATACAATGTGTTTGGTACGACTTTTGGACCAATATATTGACTGTCTGGACCGGATTTCGTATAATTGAAGCATGAAAGACGCCATAAGAGAAGTTTTGCGGGAGTTCTACCAGGATGGACTGCCGACGGGCATCGTCCACCGCGATGTGCCGTGCTATGAGAATCTCTCGGCGGCAACTGTTCTGAAGGGCATGCGCCGGACGGGCAAGACGTTTGTGACATACGAACGCATGTCATCGTTGATCGCCTCGGGAATCGCCCCAGGGCGGATTGTCCACCTGAATTTCGAAGACGACCGGATTAAGCGCCTCCGCTTGGACGAACTGCAGCTCATCAACGAAGTCCATGCCGAGCTGTACCCAGAACATGCCCGGGAGAAGTGCTGGTTTTTTCTTGACGAGCTCCAAACAGTCGAGGGGTGGGAGGCCTATGCGAGGCGGCTTGTGGATTCCCCCAAGGTCGTTCTTTGCCTAACGGGGTCCTCGTCCAAGTTGCTCTCGGAGGAGATCGCGACCGCCATGCGCGGACGTGCCGTGCCAATCGAAGTATTCCCGCTTTCGTTCCGCGAGTTCATCAGATTCAACGGCATCCTAGAGCGCATTCCTGATCAAGGGTTTACAGCCTTGGAACGGGGCATCCTCCGCAACGCCATGACCAGGTACCTTGCCGTCGGCGGCTTCCCGGCGGTCCAGGGCATGCCCGATTCCCTGCGCATTGCGACGCTCCAGGAATATGTCCAGGCCGTTCTTTTCCGGGACGTCCTGCAACGGCACAAGGTCGTCAGCGTGCAATCCCTGCAGTACACCCTTGACTACCTTTTGCACAATTACGCGCGCCGGACATCCGCACACACCATATCGGGCGTGCTGAAAAACCTGGCCTTGCCATGCAGAAGGGAGGACATCGCGGATTATCTCTCCTTCTTTAAGGATGCCTATCTTTTCCATCCCGTGTCCGTCATGTCGGACTCGCTGGCCGTCAAGCGAGTGAATCCCGACAAGTACTACGTCATAGACACCGGACTCGTGAACGCCGTTTCGCCGAAGCGCGACGCCGAAAACGGCTGGAAACTCGAAAACCTCGTTTTCATGTCCCTGCGGCGTGGGCGCAACAAAATTTTCTACTGCCCGTTGGAACAGAACCGCGAGGTTGACTTCTGCGTACAGGACATGCTCACCGGCAAGACATCCCTGATCCAGGTGGCCTGGAGCATGGTCGAGGCCGAGACATTCAAGCGCGAACTGACCGCCTTGCGCGATGCCAGAAAGGCGACAGGCATAGACGACTGCGTAATCGTCACATGGGAGGACGAGGGGCTGCTGGATGACGGCATCCGCATTGTCCCCGCATGGAAATGGTGTCTGGAACGCGACGTGCTTGACGGCGCAATGACAAGTGACTGAAGCCGCGATGGCGAGAATAACGTGCGGATTGCCGCAATGAAAGGTACAATGATTATGACTATGCGTAAAACTTCAGCTGCCGCACTGGGTGCGGCAATCTTGGCAGGTCTTGCGACGGCGACGGCCGGCGGACCGGACGTGCGCACGGTCTACAGCGAGTGGTTCGACCACTACCAGGAGCGAACGCCGGCGTTCAACGCCGGGACAACCGTGGCCGAAACCGGCGTGAGCGACCCCAAGGGCCTCGTTTTCGCCCCCGCGAAGGGGGAGCTGGCGCGCCGCGGCTTCTTCCACATTGAGACACCGCCGCGCGCAGATGACTGGACTTTCGCCTTCCAGTACCGCGCGCGGAACAAGGAGAGCGTTGGCAGGTCATTCATTCTGCGCCTCTACTTCGGCGAGGAGGCGCGGCCCGCCACCGCCGACTTGGAGGTCCCGGTAAACGCGAGGTACATGACCAAGGCCTTCGTCACCGTCAGCGGACGGAAGGCGACGCTGCATGTCTTCGACAAGGGCGTCCAGCAGGCCGTCGCCACGCGGAAACTGCCCGCGAAGCCGCTCATCGGCTGGAACATCGCGGGAGCCGGCGACAAGCCCGCCACCGCGATGATGACCGGCGTCATGGTCGTGGACGGCGCGTCGAAGCCGTGGTTCCCTGGCGACCCCACCGAGTGGCTCGCGGCGTTGCCGCCGAAGACGCCGCCCGAGATTCCGGCGGACTTCGGGACCTTCCTCCCCAACGACAAGAAGCTTGTCCGCGAGCTCGAACTGGACCGGAACGACGCGGAGTTCAAGTTCGTGCCCTCCGACTCGGGCAACAGCGCCCTGGTCTTCAGGCTCCCTGGCGGCGCGAAGTACGAAATCGCCTTCCTGTGGCGCAACGATGCGGGCGGCCTAGGCAGCCCCATGGCCAGTCTCTACGGCCCCGCGAACAAGGGCGGCCTCGTCCTCACGAACGAGATGCTCAACGTCTCCATCGGCTCGTTCTTCTACCCGCTGCTCTACTCCCGTCCGCGCATCGCCTCCCGCTACCTCGAGGCCGAGGTGGCCGAGATCCGCGCGCAGTTCAACCGCATGCCGCGCCCTTCGGAGCGCGTCTGGGACCTCGCGCTCCGCAGGGACGCCAACGGCGCGAACGCGCTCTACATCGACGGCGTCTACGCGCTGTCCTTCACCAACGGCCCCGTCATCGGCGTCTCCGCCTCGCTCGCCAAGGGCGCGCAACTCGCCGTCCGCGAGGTGCCAGCGAAGCGCGACGCCCTGGTCGAGCGGCTCGACTTCCGCCGCTGGCCCGGCGGCTTCCCGCTGTGGCGCTGCCGCGAGAACAGGGGCAGCAGCTGGGGCGGCTCGTCGGGCTACGGCGCGCGCAGCGCCTTCGAGGCGATGCCCGACAGCTGTTTCTTCGAGGTGCCGCGGCGGGCCTACGTCAAGGCCCGCGCGCGCTGCCGCGTCTCGACGGATGTCCCCGCCGACTACGAGCCGGTGGTCGTCGCCCGTCTCTGGGCAACCCACAAGCACACGTCGGACTACGGGCGGACGCCCGTGCGCATCGAGCGGAAGGCCGTCCTGCCGCGCCCCGGCGAGGCGCCGGCGAAGCAACCGGGCGTGGCGCTGAAGGACCTCGGCGACGGCGTCTGGGAGGTCACCTTCGACCTCGACATCGGCTCCCTCTTCGACGCCGTCTACGGAGGCGACCCGCTCAACGGCGACAAGCCCTTCCGCCACCTCGACTTCGAGTTCACGGGCGTCCTCTGGCGCCAGTGCAACACCTACGTCAACCAGTCGATGATGCCCGACCGCGAGGCGCGCAGTTCCGTGGTCGTCCTCGGCGGCGAACTCATCGCCCCGTTCGCCGAATTCAGCGTGAAGTCGAAGCACCCCTTCAGCACCTACTACGAGGGCGAAACGCCGGCGAGCACGGTCCGCGCCATGAACCACACGCGCGGCGGCGCGTCCATGACCGTCCGCGTGACGGACGAAAAGGGCAGGCCCCTGCAGGACGAGAAGTTCGTCTTCGGCCCCGGCGTGACGAACAAGGTCTTCGAGTTCAAGCCGCGCGACCCCGGCTGGTACGGCGTCGAGTACCGCTGCGGCGAAATCGTCCACAAGGCGTCGTACGCCGTGGTGCCGGCAGACGACCGGACGGCAACCTACGATTCGCCGTACAACGCCTGGACCTGGTTCGGCACGCACGGGACCTGCCGCGACGTCGAGAAGAACTACGACCTCCTAAGGCGTCTCGGCATCCGCTCGACGGGGCTCCTGACCTCCTGGACGAAGCAGCGCGGGGAGAACGACCCGCTCGTCGCGAAGTACGGCCTCCGGCAGCAGCAGTTCCCCTGGAGGCCCGTGCGCCCGAAGCCGGGCCAGAGCGACGAGGAGGCCATCGAGGAGAAGGCCCGCGAATACAAGGCGCTGCACGAGCTCTACCCGCACACCAACCGCGCGCTGATCTTCCACGAGTCGGGCGGAGGCCCCTTCCCGTGGGAGATCGTCGGCGGCAAGTCGAAGCTCACTCCCCAGGACTACGTTGACGACACCAACGTCGTGCGCACGGCCGTCCTCACGGCGAAGGCGTGGCGCAAGGCCGCGCCCGACGTGAAGCTCGTCTGGGGCAACTCCGTCGACTCGCTGCCGCTTCTCGCGCGCGCCTTCCGCTCCGGCGTCCCGCGCGACCTCATCGACTTCCTCGGCGAGGAGAGCGTCGGTTGCATGGCGCCGCCGGAGTGGGACACGGCCCGCATCCCGTGGAAGCAGCGCCACCTGGCCGAGGCGATGGGCTACGGGAAGATCCCGAGCGACGCCCCCTTTGAGTGGAAGACGCGCGTCGACCGCAACTTCAAGGACCCTGCCCGGCAACTTCCCGACTACCACACGCGCGACGCGCTCATCGCCCTCGCGATGGGCTACTCGATGGTGCCGACGCCGGCGGGAATCGACGTCACCGTCAGTTACGTCGACTCCATCTGGGGCTCCGGGGCGACGCACCGCCGCTGGCCGCTCGGCTACCCGAAGCGGACCGCCTGTTCCGTGGCCACGCTCACGTCGGTCTTCGACAAGGCGAAGTTCAAGGCGCTTCTCCCAACGGATTCGCTCACGGTCTACGCGCCGATGTTCACCGTCCGTGACGGCGCCCGCTATGCGACCGCGCTCTGGTGCGCCCGCGGCGAGACGCGCGTCAAGCTCGACCTCGGCGAAAACGCCGACTACGAGCTTGTCTCCCTGACCGGCACACGCCAGAAGGGGCAGACGGCCGCGGAAATCCCCGTGACCGAGTCCCCCTGCTACGTCCTCACGGCGAAGCCGCTCGTCTCCGCGAAGGTCTGCGCCAAGCGGACCTTCCCGTACGAGGCGGTGCCGGCGGGCGCGAAGAGCGCCGTGGCGGTCCCGCTCGCCTCGGCGGACGAGGTCGAGATCGTCCCCGGCATGGACCCGCGCCTCGAAGTCGAGGACGACTCGCACGACCCGCGCCGCGCCGGCAAGTTCACCGTGGCCACCGTCAAGGACGACGAGAAGGGCGACTGCGTCGAGATCCGCGACGAGACCGGCGAGACGCCGGAGCTGATGATGAACTGCGCGTTCCTGCGCTTCCCCAACGCCAAGCCAATCGACGGCGACTTCGACACGATCGGCGTCTGGGTCAACGGCAACTCCTCGTGGGGCCGCCTTTTCTTCGAGGTGACGGACGCCGAGGGCGAGGTCTGGATGTCGACCGGTCCGGGCGGCTACGGCAGCTGCGTTTACGACTGGCCGTGCCAAGCGTCGATTTCGTTCGACGGCTGGCACCTCGTGCAGTTCCCGATGCGGGGCGGCTCGCACGTGTGGGTGCGCGCGCCGAGCATGAACCAATGGCAGTGGACGCGCGACGGCGAGCGCGGCAACGGCAGGATCGACTTCCCCGTGCGCGTCACCGGCCTCGGCTACGGCAACTACCGCTGGGCGATCGACCTCCTCGAGATGCGTCCGACGCGCAACACGCTGCGCTTCAAGGACGTCACGCTTATCGGGAAATAGCCCGACGCATTCATTGACAACCATCAGGCAACACGGAGTACACAACAGCCATGGGCAAATTCAAAATCGACCACGACCTCCACATCCATTCCCAGCTTTCATCATGCTCGTCGGACCCGGCCCAGACCACCGAAGCGATCCTTGCATACGCGCAATCGAACGGACTGCGGACAATCTGCCTCACCGACCACTTCTGGGACTCATCCGTCCCAGGCGCCAGCGAATGGTACAAGCCGCAGGACTTCGCCCACATCTCCCAGGCGCTTCCCCTGCCACAGGCGCCGGGCTGCCGCTTTCTCTTCGGATGCGAGGGCGACATGGACCGCAACTTCACGATCGGCATCGCGCCTGAGACCTTCGCAAAGTTTGACTTCGTCATCATCCCCACCACGCACCTCCACATGCGTGGCTTCACAATCTCGGAGGAGGATGCCGAACAGCCGGCAAGACGCGCGGAACTCTGCGTCGAGCGGTTCGAGTCGCTACTGGACCGTCCGCTCCCATTCGGGAAGATCGGCCTGGCGCACCCGACATGCCCTCTCCTGGCAGGAAGCGGGGGCGGACAGCACCCGCTCCAGTACCTCGACATAATCGACCTCGTCCCCGACGAGACCTGGGGGCGGCTCTTCACCCGTGCCGCCCACGCCGGAATAGGAATCGAGCTGAACATCTTGTTAAAGAGGCTCAAGGACGAAGACGAGTGCAGACGCGTGTTACGGCCATATCGGATCGCCCGTGAGTGCGGCTGCACCTTCTACCTGGGATCGGACGCCCACACCCCCGCAGGTCTGGCGGGCGCAATTGCACGCTTCGAGGCGATTGTCGACGCACTTGAACTCGAGGAGAAGGATAAATTTCCGCTCGTGGGAGAGCCGCTGTGATTGCTCCGGCTTGCGCTCCGCGCATTCCACCAGCAGTATACGAGGTAAACATGGACATGAAGCGATCATTGTTCGCACTTTCCCTATTCACCGCCGCGCTGGCGGCGAACGCGCAGTTCACCGTCCGGCCTTGGACGCAGGACAACGAGCCGCTCGCGGACCGCGTGGCGGCCGACTTCAAGGGCGTCAAGCACCCGGCGGCCTTCGTCCACTACGGCGTCCCGCCGATGAGTTCGCTCCAGCGGCTGCCGGACGTCTACCCCGAGGACGGCGCGGCCGGCGGCACGGTGCGCATCGTCGCCGCGAAGGACGAGTACGAGCCCGGCTCGTTCCTCATCTATCCCCTTCGCGACCTCGGCAGGACGCAGCTTTCGCTGACGCCCTTCAAGACGGCCGACGGCAAGGTCTTCCCCGCCGCCGACCTCGACCTCAAGGTCGTCAAGGTCTGGTACCAGAACGGCAACGCCTGGTACAGCTACTTCGGCGACACCGGCTTCAAGCTCGTGCCGGAACTCCTGCTCCACGACGAGGACCTCATCCGAGTCGACACGGAGAAGAAGGCCAACTACGCGCGGCTGACGCCCCCCGGCGGCAAGCCCTCCGAGCAGTGGATCAACCCGCCGCGCCAAATGGACCGCATCCACTGGGAAAACCGCCACCGCGGCGGCGGCGCCTTCAAGCCGATGAAGCCCGGCTTCGACGACGCGAAGACGCTCCAGCCTGTCGCGCTGAAGAAGGGCGCCTTCAAGAACTTCTTCCTGACGGCGCACGTCCGCTCCGAGACCCCGGCCGGCCTCTACAAAGGCGCCGTCAAGGTCGGCGGCCACGGCGAGATTCCCGTGGCGATCCGCGTTCTCGACTTCACGCTGCCGAAGCCCAAGGCCTACTTCGACGACGACCTCGACTTCTACGTCTGCTCCTACACCTACAACAGCCTTTCAATGATCATGGAGGTGAACGGCGGTGACCTCGAGCTCGCGAAGAGACAGTTCAAGGCGACGATGGAGGACCATGCCGCCCACAACCAGGACATGAACTGGCTCCGCTGGGGCTTCGGCGGCGAGAGCCTCACCTACTGGAAGATCATGAAGGAGGCGGGCGTCCGCACCGACGTCGGCGTCGGCGGCGTCTATGCCGCCAACACGCCAGAGGGCGTGCGTCGCAACGCCGAGGCCGCCGACCGCATCTACGGTCACCACAACTTCTACATCGCCTACGGCGACGAGCCGAGGCCGCAGGATATCGTCAAGGTGCGCCAGATTTACAAGGTCAACCATGACGCCGGCTTCAAGTTCATCCTCGCCGGCAAGGATCAGGTTTTCCGCAAGGCCGGCTACCTATACGACTGGCACAACATCGCGACCGCCCCCGAGGACGGCTCGACCCCAGCCCTCTGGAACCAGCTCGGCTCCAGCCCGCACGTGGCCTGGTACGCTGTGCAACACGTCGGCGTCGAGAACCCCGAGTTCAACCGCCGCCAGAACGGCCTCGCCCCC
>JAEEGH010005806.1_pt1 | contig 30682 bp, 24 predicted proteins | sample 9134181 | NCBI WGS metagenome assembly JAEEGH01 (sample SAMN16246544, study PRJNA631951) | gut metagenome | biome: gut microbiome; feature: rumen; material: DP-attached | host: Bos | place: Iran: Karaj | collected 2018-10
CGCGGTTGACCTGCCCCTTGCCTTTGTCGTCCACCCAGGAGACACGGAACATGATGGTCCTCTCGGGCTCGGTGATCCTCTCGAGGATACCTGCCTTCTCGAGCTCAGGCCTTGCGTTCACGACGGGCTCGAGGGACTCGAGGACTTCCTCCACTGCCTGGAGGAATTCGGGCTGGTCTTTGTAACGGGTCTTGAGGTCCGCGAGGACGCTCTTCACGTACTTGTTCTTGATTGCCATTATTACACCTTTTCTTGTGTAGGCAACGCCTTCCGGCGCGTCTGATTTTTCGAATGATATATCATAAATATAAGGCATTCGGTTTTGCACGAAATTTAACCGATTAAACGTCTAATCATAGTTTGATTTTTGATTTATTGTTAGACAAACGTCTATCGTATTTAAACGCTTAAAGATATCCGACTAAAAGAATCATGAAGGCGGCAACGGGGCGGATGCGATGACGGAGGTAGGCGGTTTCCGTGATCCCGCCCTGAACTGCAGTTCGTAACGGAATCATCGATCCCTTTGAAGGACAGTATATAATGTTTTCGCTAGTTAGATATATAAAACTTATGTTTCCTACTATTAATATCTGAAATCTGTATTTACAATGCTGGATATCTGTTTTTGATTTGAAAATACAACAATGATGGATTGTATATCCATCCATCATTGAAATAATGCATAAATACTCTTGAGTCGATTCGTAAACCAAGCGGCGAAAGCCGTTAAAGAGGATAGATAGAATGGAGATGACTTGTGCAAGACGCGCATTGGCGGCAGTGCTTGGAGGACGCGTTGATTACGTTCCCCCGGCGAACCCGCTCGCACAGACAACCAAGGACCTGATGGAATTCTGCGGAGCATCGTGGCCCAAGGCCCACTGGGATGCGAAGATGATGGCGGACCTCGCGGCCGCACCCTACGAGGTTTGCGGAATCGAGGCCGCAAGGCCCCAGTTCGACATCTCTCTCGAGGCAGAGGTGCTCGGATGTAAGCTCGATTGGGACAAGCCCGACAGACCCCCGGTCACCGGACCCGCATACACCAACCCCAAGGACATCACATGGGATGACAGCTTCTACAAGGACCCGAAGGGAAGGGCCAAGGTCGTCCTCGAGGCGATCAGCATCCTCCGCGAGAGATACGCGGGTGAGCTCCCGATCATACCCGTCATCACTGCACCGTTCACCGTCGCGGGACACATCATGGGTGTCGAGAAGCTCGTGATGATGACGGTCACCGATCCAGAGAAGGCCCATGCCGCGATCGCCGCAGCGACCGACTTCTGTATCGAGTACGGGAGGCGCATGGTCGCGGCAGGAGCACACATTCTGTTCCCCGCAGACCCGTCGGCATCCGGAGACCTGATCTCGCCCGAGACCTACAAGGAGTACGTCCTGCCCTACCACCAGAAGTTCGCAAGGGCCGTGAGCGCACCCAAGATCCTGCACATGTGCGGACACACCGAGAAGCTCCTGCCCCTCATCAGGGAGAGCGGAATGGACTGCTTCTCGTTCGACGCACCGCCGGCATGGTATGTCAGGCAGGTACTCGGTAACAAGATGAGATGCCTCGGAAGCCTGGACGTCATCGACCTGATGCCCAACGGAACCCCCGAGCAGGTATACGCGAGGACCGCCGAGTGCATCAGGCAGGGAGTCGACGTGGTGGGAACAGCATGCGACGTGTCCAACGGAACCCCGCTGGCCAACCTCAAGGCGTACGTGCAGGCATGTAAGGAGACCCCCGTCCCCGACGAGTGCGACATCGACGACTGCGTCCGCGCATACGGAAGGGCCAAGGCGAAGAACCTGAAGGAAATGTCCGACTACAAGATCGAAGGAGGTGTGTTCTGATGCCGTTCCACATGGACATAATGATGCAGAATGTCGAGAAGATGCGCACTGAGGACCCCGTCCGCTTCGCGAAACTCGTGAAGGAGGGCATGGCCATCGAGCTCGGGATCATCAGCCCCGTATCGAAGAAGACCAAGAGCGCCGAGAAGCTCATCGCCGAGTTCTTCCCCTCCGACCCCAAGTACAGGGAGGTCGCCCAGGGAGTCCTGGACGGAAAGAGGAAGGTCGTCGAGCCCGCCGTCAAGGCGCTCATCGACGCCGGGAAGGACCCCGTGGACCTGGTCACCAACGCACTCATGCCCGGTATCCAGGTACAGTGCGAGATGTACGACCTCGGTCTCAGCTTCGTGCCCGAGATCCTGATGTCCAACGACGCCATGCAGGCCGGGATCAAACTCTGCCAGGACAAGATCGGAGACGTTCCCAGCAAGGGTAACATCGCTTCGTTCGTGGCAGCTGGAGACCTTCACGACATCGGAAAGAACATCTGCGCGGCGATCCTCAAGGCCAACGGATTCAAGGTCTTCGACATCGGAAGGGACGTTCCCAAGGAGAAGGTCCTGCAGGTCGTCAAGGAGAACAACATCCAGCTGGTCTGCGGTTCGACCCTGATGTCGACCACCAAGCCCGGACTCGTCGACACCGCTCTGCTCCTCGAGCTCGAGAAGACAGGAGTGGCGGTCGCATGCGGTGGAGCAGCGGTCTCGAAGGCGTTCGTCAACACCTTCAGGAACGCCCTGTACACCAAGTCCCCGCTGGAGACCGTCCACGCGGCCACCGACATCATCAACGGCAGCAAGAAGTGGGAGGACTTCCGCAGTTAAACTCATTAGGCGGGCTCTGCCCGCCACCCTTATGGGGAATCCGCATGCCTCAGGCGGTAGCGATAGACATAGGTACCAGCGGAATACGCGCACAGCTGATCGACCTCGGCAAGGGGAGGCCGATCCGCACCTGCATCACCGACAGGAATCCCATCCCGGGAGCCAACGTGATGGACCACATGTCCTTCGCCATCGAATATGGATTGGATCTGGCTCATTCGACAATTCTCTCTGCGGTGCACGATCTGATCGACAGGCTCGCACCCGATGGACTGATCCGTATTGCGGTATGCGGCAACCCCATACAGCTCTCGCTCTTCGAGGGCATCGACATACGCGACCTCGCGTATGCCGGGAAGAACAAGCAGGAAGAGGAGGGCGTGGAGCCCATAGACCGCATCGGCCACGTCGTGGACGGTGCGAGACTGGGGTTCCCCAGCGTGGAGGTCGTGATACCTCCCGCGGTCAGGCACGAGATAGGTGCCGACGCCCTCGCCATGATGCTGAAGTCCGGATTCCTGGACGACGACATGTGCATGGTCACCGACTACGGCACCAACGCCGAGATGTCCCTGAAGGTGGGGGACCGCATATTCACCGGCTCCGCCGCCGCCGGTCCGGCGATGGAGGGCCAGCAGATCAGATGCGGTATGCTGGCAGGCCCCGGTGCGGTCAGCGACCTGGTCCGCACGCCGCTGGGGTGGAGGACGAAGGTCCTCAACGACGGCCTTGTCGAGGAGGACGGTCCGCTGATCAACATCCGCAGCGACATGGTAAGCAGCGAAGGGCTCCAGCCCAAGGGGATCACCGGGACGGGAGTGGTGGCGATGATCTACGCCGCCATGCAGGACGGCAGGATCGAGGAGGCCAAGCTCCGCAACGGTCCCATCAGGATCACCAGGAGGATCGACTTCAGCGAGCAGGACTACAAGGAAGCCGGAAAGGCCATCGGGGCGATCAGGGCGGGACATCTCACGCTCATGCTCAGGGCGGGGGTGGATCCCGAGAGGATACGCACGATGTACATGGCAGGGGCGTCAGGTACGTACGTGGATCCAGTGAAATCCAAGAGGATCGGGCTGATCATCCCCGACTGCACCACCGTGAAGCAGGTGGGGAACACATCCCTGGAGCTGGCCAAGGACCTTGCCATCGACCCTTCCATGCTGGACGGACTCAACAAGCTGCGCGACAAGCTGGTCACCGAGCATACGATGTTCGCCTCATCGGACGTGTTCAGCGAGCTGTACGTTCTGGAATACGGCTACTGGACCGAGGGCATGCCGCTCAACAGGTACCGCCGCACCCTCGAGAGGTACGGTGCGGAAGGATACCTTGACAGGGAGGCACCCATGACGATCGAGAGACCCTATTCCGGCGACATCCGCGACATCGGAGAATCGCTGGAGGTGGTGCACACCGAGACCTCGATGACCGCATCCTGGAAGTGCTCCGGATGCATGACGTGCGTGAAGGGATGTCCCGAAGGCGCCCTCTCCTTCGACGAGGGGACCTTCACCATCGACACCGGAAGATGTCTCGGTACCGCCTGCCAGAGATGCAGGGAGAACTGTCCCGAACGCGTCTACGACTATTCGGCGTTCAGGCTGTCCTGAGTGACGGCATAAGTGCCAGTCATCTGTTTTCATTATACTCTTAGGCCCGTCCTCACTGAAAACCATTAAAAGAGGGTATGCGGTTGCACATCCATGAACCCGTACCTCCAGATGTTCCGCATGGGCAACGCCGTCATGGGTGCCGTCGGTCTGCTGGTGGCCTGTTTCATGGCCGCAGGGACGGATGCCTTCGCATCCGAATATCTGGTGAACATGGCGCTCTGCGCTGCTGTCGTCGTTGTTTTCGTGGCGGGCGGGAACTCGATCAACGATTCCATCGACTACGAAATCGACAAGACGTCGCACCCCGAACGTCCCGTGCCCATGGGCAGGATCACCCCCAAGCAGGCCCACGTCACGGGGATATCGCTGCTTCTGCTCTCGGTCATAATCTCGATCTTCACCTTCGACGCCGCATGCATCGCCATCGTGGTCATCGCATCCGTCCTGATGTACCTCTACGAGGTCCTCCTGAAGCAGAGAGGTTTCATCGGAAACATCACCATCGCCGTGCTCACGGGCATGGTGTTCCTCCTGGGAAGCGCCATCGTACATGATGTGTGGGCAAACCTCGCCCCCGCCCTGATGGCGGGTCTCGTCACCGTCGGAAGGGAGATCTGCAAGGACATCGAGGACATGGAGGGGGACGAGGGAAGGTACACCCTCCCCATGATGATCGGCAAGAGGGCGGCCGCCTTGGTCGCGGTGCTGTTCTTCGTGGCAGGTCCGGTGCTCAGCATATGGCCGATGATCACCGACCAGTACGGTCCGCTGTACTACGTCGTGGTGATCGCGGACGTGCTGTTCCTCTATGCCGCGTATCTCGGTCTCAGGGACCCTCACGCGGGACAGAAGATGGCCAAGAAGGGCATGATCTTCGGTCTGCTCGCATTCATAGCCGGCGCCATCCGCTTCTGAGAAGCGTCGATGCACACATTGTTTATAATAAGAGCATTTGTCCACGGACAGAGGCACTATCATGAAGGGAAAGCTCCACTGCATGCAGACAAGGGATGTCAAAGGGATCAACGTCGATTATACGGTCACAAACGTGGGACCGTGCATCGGCGGGGAGGCCATGCTCATCGTCACGCCGAAGGTGTCGATACTGGTCGATTCCGGTTTCGGGTTCTGCGGCAACCAGCTGGTGGAGAACATAAGGAAGGTCCTCAACGGGAGGGACCTGGATTTCATATTCCTCTCGCACTCGCACTACGACCACGTGCTGGGAAGCCCCTACTGCAAGAGGGCATGGCCGAACGCCAAGGTCGTCACCACGGAGTACGCCCTCAACGTCATGAAGAAGGACTCCGCCAAGGCCACCATGAGGAAGCTCAACGCCTTCGCCGCCAAGATCTTCAAGGTCGCGGAGTACGAGGACCTCACCGACATGCTTGACGCGGACATCCTCGTCAAGGACGGGGACGTCATCGAGGCCGGGGAGTTCTCCTTCAGGGTGTATGCGTTCCCGGGACACACCAAGGACTCCATCGGATTCTACGACGAGAGGGAGAAGTTCCTGCTCTCGTGCGAGACCAACGGCGTGTACGTGGGGGACGACGAGATGGTGCCCCAGTACCTGGTCGGATATCAGGTCACCCTCGATTCCATGGACAGGGGACTCGCCCTCGACGTGCGCTACATGCTCCTCTCCCACTACGACATCATCATCGGCGACAGGTGCATGAAGCTCCTCAGGAGGGCCAGGGAGATGGCGGTCATCGGAGCCCAGGAGGTCATGGAGGGCTACAGGTCCGGCATGGACGAGCAGCAGCTCATCGCCGTCGTCAAGAAGAGGTACTACACCGAGTACGCCAGGGCCATCCAGCCCGAGGCTGCGTTCGACGAGAACGCCAAGTACATGATCCCGATGGTCATCAGGGAACTGAGCCAGAAGGAGTGAATCCCGCCTAAGTGATAGCACATTCATCCCGTTACGGGGTCTCGGGGACCAATATCGTTATCCGTTATGGATGCGATGCACCCCCGTATGCCGTCCGATCTTTATTCTGGGTTCTATTCGGGGGACGAGATCAGGGAGATCTATCCCGAACGCTACTGTCCCGGCGTATCCCAGTTCGAGATCCGCGCCAAATGGGCGCAGGAGGGCGGCGAGGCCCCGTTCGTGAAATGCGGGGCGCGCCATCCGGATTACGTCAGCATGACGCCGGAGGAGAGCGCCTACTACTTCTACTGGCGCTCGATGGTCAGGAAGGGCAAGTACCTGAGGTCCAGCGAGGGTTATCTGTTCCTGTTCACGGCCGAGATCATAAACACCGACGAGGACGCCGAGAGGAACCTGAGGATGTTGGCGAACGTGGTACGTGTCTACGGCAGCATGGACCCTTTCCTTCTGGACAGCATGGCGGACGCGTGCATAACGTATGCGAGGATCCATCGTCTCAAGGAACCCGGCGTCACGCGCTCGGGTGACTTCACAGTCGCGTCCCATCTGATAACCGGGTCGCTGTCGGAGGATCCGATAGCACCGATCCCGCAGGGCGTGGCCTCCAGGCTGCTGTTCGCTTCGGACAGGCAGTTCCTGGACACGGAGCATCCCTACGGGGAGCTGTACACCGAATGCCTCCGCAGGATAGAGGCCCACGAGCTCCAGAACGGCGGCAGGAGGATAGTAGCATCGTTCGGGAAGCTGAAGAGGTCGCAGTACGACATCTACGAAGGGTTCCCATACTTCGGGACGAGGTCTCGCGTGGGGATAGAATCGCTGGATCTCACTGTGGGAAGCAAGGCGAGGGACTTCCTAAGGGTCACCCTGAAGATGCTCATAAGGACCGTCCGCGTCAGGGAGAGGAAGACGGCTCCGCTACCGGTTATGTATCCCTCCACGTACCGCCGCATCATCTCCGATACGGTGGAGGACTGGGCGAACGGGAGATGGAAGACCGACGACCTGGAAAAGAGCGATCTCATCTTGGACATACGCAGGGTCAGCGCCGCAAGGTCCGATCTCGATGCTGTATCCGTAATGATCTCATCGGAACATGCCGAGGAGGACGAGGAGACCATAGACTACGAGGTGCCGGCAGGTAAGGACGACGATCCATGGAAGGCGTTCTTCTCCATGCTGGACGATATACAGAGGGGATATCTGAGGGCGGCCATGGAAGGCGGTGCGGACAGGTATCTGAAAGGCACAGGGATCAGGATGTCGTCCGTCGAGGAAGGCATCAACACGATAGCGATGGACACCGTCGGGGACGCCGTGGTCGAGGACGGTCTTATATACGATGAATACAAAGAAGAACTGAATAGGGTGATCTGATGGTGGATGCGAAGAACATACCGAAGAGGACGCTTATCACGATGATGAACGCGCTTTCATCGGGAGTGGTGCCCAGAAGGGGATTGGAGTACATAGCGGTCGGCAGGAGGAAGGAGACCGAGACTTTCGTCAGCGATCTCGCCGACACGGCCGAGGGCGGAGGTGCGTTCAGGTTCATCTCCGGACGCTTCGGGAACGGCAAGAGCTTCATGACCCAGATGATCAGGAACTATGCCATGGATAGAAAATTCGTGGTCATGGACGCGGACCTAGCCATCAACCGCAGGCTCACCGGCAACAAGCGCGAGGGACAGAACACGTTCATGGAGCTCGTCCGCAACATGGCGGTGCGCGCGAGACCCGACGGGGGAGCGCTGGAGCTCATACTGCAGACTTGGCTGGACTCCGTTGCGGAGGAGATCGGGAAGGATTCCGCCGCGAAGATGGAGAAGGAGCTCAGGAACAGGCTGTCCGAGCTCAGCGACATGACGTTCTACCAGGACTTCGTGAAGGTCGTCCTGGCGTACTGGTGGTCCCTGTCCACGGAGGACGAGGACAACCCCGCCCTCAGGTGGCTGAAGGGCGAGTACACCATGAAGAGCGAGGCCAGGAGGGACCTCGGGGTATCGGTGATAATCGACGACAGCAACTGGTACGACTTCATCAAGATGTGGGCAAGGTTCGTCAGGATCGCGGGATACAGCGGTCTGGTGGTTTTCATCGACGAGGGCGTGATCCTCTACAAGCTCCCCAGCAAGATATCCCGTTCCAACAACTACGAGCGCCTGCTGACCATGTTCAACGACATAATGCAGGGGAAGTCGTCCTACCTGTCGATGTACGTCTGCGGGACGCCCGACTTCATAGAGGACCAGAACCGCGGATTGTACAGCTATGAGGCGCTGAGGTCAAGGCTCGTCGCCGGACGCTACGAGAACGGTTACGACAACTACCTCGGGCCGGTTATCAACCTCCGCCCCCTCACCAACGAGGAGGTGTACGTGCTCCTGCAGACCCTCAGGGACCTGTACGAGCAGAGGAACGGCATCTCCACCGGACTCACGGACGAGATGCTGGAGACCTACCTAAGGACGGTAATGTCCAATTCCATATCCTCGGAGATGATCACGCCCAGGGAGATCACTAGGGACTTCATCAGCCTGATGGACACCCTCAGGCAGAACGACGGCCTGACCTTCGACAAGCTGGTCAGGGAGAGGAAGGTATCCGCCGACATCAACCCGGACGACATACTGTTCGACGACCTCGAGATATGACCGACCATTTCAGTTCCCTGCCCCCGTTCCTGAAGGAGTACATCCACACGAGCAGATGGACGGAGTTCAGGGACGTGCAGCTGCGCGCCTTCGAGGTCATGGACGGCACCGACAGCCATCTTCTTCTGTCATCGGGTACGAGCAGCGGGAAGACGGAGGCGGCAATGTTCCCCGTCATAGCTTCACTGCACAGGGACCCGCCGAAGGGGGTGGGCGCACTGTACATCAGCCCGCTCAAGGCGCTGATAGACGACCAGTTCGGACGTCTCAGCCTGGTGCTGAGGGACTCGTACATAGAGCTCACCAGCTGGCACGGGGAGTCGGAGGCCGGGATGAAGGAACGCCTAAGGAAGGATCCCTCGGGCATACTGCAGATAACACCGGAGTCTCTGCAGGGCCTGGTGTACGGCGATCCCGAGGACGTGAGGAGGCTGTTCGGGGACCTCAGGTTCGTCATAATCGACGAGGTGCATTCCTTCATGGACTCGGACAGGGGCATACAGCTCCTGTGCTGCCTCGAACGCATGGAAAGGGTCACGGGGACATGTGCCAGACGTATAGGATTATCGGCTACGCTCTCGGATACCTCCGCGGCCGAGGCATGGCTTTCGGCCGCCACCGGGAGGAAGACGGTATCCGTTGTATGTCCCGCCGAGCAGAAGAGGGACGTCAGGATCCTTTACAACTTCATCCCTCCCGAGAACCCCGACGACGGCAACACCGCCAGGAAGATCGCCGTCGGAAGGACCTACACCCGCATGTTCCATGAGACCGACGGGCGCAGCAGCATAATATTCGTGAACAGCAGGATAACCGCCGAACGTACCGCCAGATCCCTGTCCAAGATGGCCGAGCGCATGGGCTCCAAGTTGGAGGTGTTCGTCCACCACGGCAGCGTCTCCAAGGAATCCCGTAAGGTCGCTGAGGAACGGCTGAGGAGCGGCCGTTCCGACGTCACCACCGTTGCCACATCGACCCTCGAACTGGGTGTGGACATCGGTTCCCTGGACACCATCCTGCAGATCGGTCCCCCGCATTCATGTTCGAGTCTCCTGCAGAGGATGGGACGTTCGGGCAGACGCGGAGGGGCGCAGTCCCTGGTGATGATGTGCAACGACGACGCCCAGATGTGGTGGTCCGACGTCTACGGCGTATCGGTCAACCTCGTCCGTTCCATCGCCATGGTGGAGCTGGCGGTCAAGGAGGGATGGGTGGAGCCCCCGAGGACGGTGAAGTGTCCCTACGGTATACTCCTGCAGCAGACCATGGCCTATCTCCGCAACTCCCTCGGGGCCAAGTTCACCGAGCTATGCGACGAGGTGCTGGCATTATATCCTTTCAGGTTCATAACGAAGGATGATTACAAGGTCCTGATCAAGTATATGGTGGAGCGCGGGCTTCTTGATTATCTGAAGGATGCGACCCTGGTGCTCGGCCGCGAGGGGGAGAGGATCGCGTTCGGCAAAGGGTTCCCGATCGTGTTCGCCGGCTCCAAGGACATAGAGATAAGGTTCGAGGGGAAGCCCATCGGTACCGTGCAGAAGATCCCCGAGGTCGGAGGTAACATACTGCTCTCGGGGAGGGTGTGGGCGATCTCCAGCGTCAGTCCCGACGGGACGGTGGCAGAGGTGGTGGAATCCGACGGTTCCTCGGACACGTCGTGGAAATCTGGCGCCCCCGAATACCACAGCAGGGTGCTGAGGAAGATGAGGGAAGTGCTGTTCTCCGACGAGCAGTACGACTACGTGGACGATGCCGGGCTCAGGCGTCTCAATGAATCCAGACGCGCGGCCAAGGAGGCCGGTATGGGCAAGGTGTTCTCCCAGGTCAACAACTACAACCGTATCTGCCCGTGGATAGGGTCCAGGAAGTTCGACACCATGCACAGGATGCTGCATGCGATGCCCGACGTCAAGGTGCTGAGGTATCTTGAACCGTATACCATAGACATCGCATGCGACTATGACTACATCGACCTGATGAAGAGTCTGGAGAGCTATTCTCAGAACTTCGACCTCACCGAACTGGTGACCTACAGGGACGACCTGATCATAGGGAAGTATGATGAGTACGTTCCGGAAACGTTGCTGATGAAGGCCTTCGCGGCCGACAGGTTGGATTCGGACTACGACATCAAGATATAATATCCGCTCCGCCATTGCCGGGGCATGGAGATTCCGATCATCACAGTCGCAGCGATCGCGGTGGCGGCCGTGCTCAACCTCATCGTGTTCTTAATGTACGGCGCGGACAAGAAGAAGGCGGTGAACAAGTCCTGGAGGACGCCGGAGAAGACCCTCATCCTCGGAGGGCTCGTCGCACCGTGGGGGGCGATCCTCGGGATGCAGCACTTCAGGCACAAGACCCAGAAGATCAAATTCAAGCTCAACTACCTGTTCGCCGTGCTGCACATCGCGGTCGCGGCGGTGCTGATCTACCTGTACGCCTGATCAGAGGGACGCGATCTCATCGGCGATCCCGTCGGCAGCGGCCCCGGGGTCCCGCCACCAGTCGGCGCACCATGCGCGGGTGACGTTCCATCCCCTGGACTCCAGGTATCTCCTCCTGTGCCAATCGCGCTCCCTGGTGGACATGGTGCTGTGGTAGAGCCTTCCGTCGCATTCGATGCCCAGTACGAACCTCCCGCCCTTCCTCACGGCGATGTCCACGCCGTAACCTCCCGCGCCTACATCGCGGACCACGTCCAGTCCTTTCGATCTCAGCGATTCGAAGACCGCATCCGCGAACCTGTCGTCCTCGGAGCCCCCGTCGGACGGACGGGAGCGGTCCAGCGCCCTGAGGGTGCTCTCGACGGCCATCCTGTCGCCGGAGCTGACCGCTGCGCAGTACTGCAGGTAGAGCTTCAGCAGCTTCGGCCCCCTGTTCTTCATGTCGTCGACCTCCAGCTCGGAGGGGTCGAACGACGACACGATGTGTATCTTCCTCCTTGCGCGGGTGATGGCCACGTTGAGCCTGTTCTCCCCGCCGTACTGGTTCAGCCAGCCGAAGTTCCTGACGAGCTTCCCGTTCTCACCCTTCGCGTACCCGACGGAGAACACTATGATATCCCTCTCGTCGCCCTGGACGTTCTCGATGTTCCTGACGAACAATCCCACGTCCTCGCCGTTCTCCCTGCGCTTCACCTCGCTGCGATAGAGCTCGGCGAACTCGGGATCGGCGGAGCATCTGTCCTCCAGCAAGCTGTCGATGAGGTCCATCTGCGCGCTGTTGAACGTGATGATCCCTACGGTCTCGTCGCCTTTCGTCCTGAGTATGTCTGAAATCAGATCGACGACACGCCTGCCCTCGGGGACGTTGCATCTGTCGGCCCATCTCCCGTCCTCCACCCTGTGGACCTGTATCGGCGGTTCGGTCCCCGGAACGAGGTTGGGGGAGACGCACAGCCTTCCGCCGTAGAACGCCCGGTTGGAGAATTGGATCAGTTCCTCGTATCTCGAACGGTAGTGGTACCTCAGCATCACCGACGGGTACCTCGAACGGGCGGCATCCAGCAGACTGTCCGATTCCTGGACGGGGATCTGGTCGTCCTCCGCATCGTCCTCGTCCATGCCAATGCGACCCGATCCGAGCCTGGAGGGGCGGAGCTGCATGTGGTCGCCGGCGATGACGACCTTCTTCGCCCTCATGACCGACGGTACGCCCTTCTCCATGAACATCTGCGAGGCCTCGTCGAATATCACCAGATCGAACAGTCCCGGTTCCAGCGGGAGGATCTCCGACACCACGTCGGGGGTCAGCAGCCATATCCTTATCCCGCCGAACAGCTCGTAGTCGAACTTCCCCACGAACTTGTTGACGCTCCATCTCCTCTTCATCTCGATGGCGCGCCTCATCTCCGGGAAGCGCTTTGACGTCCTTATGGCATCGAGGTACGATGACAGTCTCCTGTCCAGCGAACCGCGGACTGCCAGCTCCTTGCGCCTTACCAGTTCGTTCACCTCCGAGATGAGGGAATCGAACATCTCGATGTCCCTGAGAACCGCCTTGTTCTCGCTCTCGAACTTCTGTAGATATTGAAGCGATGTGAACGCGTATAGGCGGTCGTTGATCAGGTTGGGGGAGCATATCTCCTCCTCTTCGCCGCGCCTCATCATCTCCACGTAAAGCTTCGAGGATTCGGGGAGGGACTCGTAGATGTTGTTCACGGTGGCGAACTCGTCGTAATGTGCCAGACCGTTGAGGTACTCGTCCAGTTCGTACTCCGTGGAGGTCGGTTCGGTGCACCTGTAGAACGTCCAGTACCTCGACATCACCTCCTCGATACGGGCCTTCATCTTAGGTTTGCCCATCATCTTGGTGAAAAAGCCCGAGTTCTTCCACTGGACAATCTCCTTCCTCAGGTCTGTCAGGTCGGTCCTGGCCTGCTCTATGTCGTAATCGGTGAGGTCGGGTCTGAGGTCCATCATCCAGGGATGCTGCGCCCTCATCTCCAGGCAGTCGCCGATGTCGGTCATGAGGGACCTCCTTCCGAAGCGGCAGTGGGCATCGGCGATCTCCGGCATCCCGTAATCAAGAATTCTTTTTGAGAATATGCCCCTGAACTCATTGTACCTGCGCAGCTCCGCTTTATCCGAGGGGTCCGGCCTTCTGCCGGAGACGTACAGGCTGTAAGGTTCGCTTCCGGGATGGTCGGTGTCGTATATCGTCCTCTCGATCCCATCCAACACATCGAATCTGGACTGTATCTCGCGGGATATGTCCTCGGGTGATTCCGTGACACTGTTCTCGGTTGGAGGCTCGATGGACGCTATGGAGTCCATCTGTGCATAGAAAGACTGCTTCCCGTTGACGTCGTCGATAAGTATGCAGTACTTCGACAGGTCGCCGAGCCTGGAACGGACAACGTCCAGCGCTGCCTTCTTCTCCGACACCATCAGCACCGTCTTCCCCGACGATACCTGGTCGGCGATTATGCTTGTGATCGTCTGGCTCTTCCCCGTTCCGGGCGGACCCTGTATCACCAGGCGGTCGTATCTGCGCACCGCATCCAACACCTGCTCCTGGGATGCGTTCAGGTCGTTGATGTAGGTGAGCTCCGCCTCGGGGATGTCGCGCGGCTCTATGTCGGGGATCCCCGCCGAAGCCGAGGACAGCAGTTCGTCCAGGATCGGATTCGCCATGTGCTTGCCGACGATGTCGATGAAGTCCTTCTGTATGGAGCTGGAGTACGTGGGGAACCTTCCGAGCACCATGTTCCTCACGATATGAAGTTCCCCGCATCCGTATTCGGGGAACGTGCCCGTCCTGTAGTTCTCGAACCTCACAGGTCCCTTGTCCCCGTCATCGGAGATATTCAGTCCAGCAGCCTCGTAGAACTCCATGACCCTTCCGACGATGTCGTCGGCACGGATCTCCCCGAGTACGTTGTCGGGGAGCGGTCTCGTGATCCCATTCATCTTGAAGTATCCGAGGATCAGGTTGTTGTTGAAGACCGCATCACGCGAATCGTCGTATCTGATGCATATCGCATCCTGCGTCCTGAACATCTCCACCGGGAACAGCGCGAGCGGCGCCCTGACGTCGAACCTCTCGCCCGGGAGGCAGCCCTCCACGAAGGGATACCCGATGTAGAGGTCGTTGTGCCCCTTCTCCCTGGCGATCCTGTTTACGTTCCTGTAGAGCTGGGAGAGCCTCCCGTGGAAATCCGCCTTCTTCCCGTCCGCGGTCCTGGAGGTTGCCGATGCTATGCGCACCTTGGCGGAACGGTCGGAGAGTACCGACAGCGGTTCGCAATCCGTCAGCTGAACGAGGTCGAAGGCCTCCTTGGAATTGGTGGCACGGGGCATGAACAGCAGCCTGTTGCCGCGGCTGATGTTGACCAGCTTCTTCTCCAACTCCTGGAGGCTGCACTCCACCCCCTCCCTCATGCGGACCTCCTCGTCCCTTGTGTCGGTCTCGGCGGAATAGGCGTCTATGACGGACAGGAACTCCTTGGCGTAGTTCCTGACGAAGATCTTCCCGAGTCCCTGTATCAGCCCGAAGTCGGAGATCCTGCGCGGCCTGATGACCGACATCTCCGATATGGCCTCGTCGGAGCATATGCGCTGGGACCTGCCGGTGGCCTTCCTGGTCTCGGCCTTCAGGCGGTCGCGAAGTTCGAACAGTCTGCAGCGCAGTACAGCGTTAGCCTCCATGTGCATCCTTCCCTACTGTTCCCTAGGCTTGGATATTATATAAACGTCAGAAGGGGAGGTTAATCGGAAATACCGAATCACCCAAGTGCCAGATGTGAAAAATCAAATCGGATGACGTCCGAACGGACGACCCTGTCGGGGAGGTCAGTCCCTGCCTATCGCGGTCCTGAGGAAGGGCGCTGAAGCGGGCATCCTTCTCCCGGAGCCGTATCCCTCGCGTCCCGCTTCCATCCCGGCGTCCGAGAACCCGTCGGCGAAATGCCTGACGATCGCGGCGCCCGTAGGGGTGCAGAACTCGCCCTCGTCGTCCCCTGCGTAGGACGGGATCCCCCGGAGGATGTTCGCCGTCGCCGGTGCGGGTACGGAAAGTATCCCGTGGGCGCAGCTTATCTCGCCGTATCCTGTGCGGATCGGTGAAGCGATGACCGTGTCCGGGGACAGCATATCCATCGCTATGCATGAGGCGGCGATGTATGCCACGGCGAACAGCGAACCGACCTCGTGGAAATGCACCTCCCCGACGGGTCTCCCGTGGGCCTTCGCCTCGGCCTCCGCAAGGATGCCGTAGATGCCGAAGATGTCCTTCTTCACCGTCTTTGACAGATTCAGTCCGCCGACCGTCTCCTCGATGTCGGAGAGTCTGCGGTGGACGTGTTCATGGGACTGCCCCTCCTCCTTCCCGTCGATGAGTATGCGGAGACGCAGCCCCGTGGTTCCGTTGACGGTCTCCTTCGAGAGTTCCGCCTGAAGTCCGGGGATGCCCGAGGACTCCAGGGTCCTGCATAATTCATCGGGGGCACCCGTGAGGTCGGCCAGCGATGCGGCAATGCAGTCCTTCGACGCTCCCGCACCGCAGTCGATGAACAGGGTGCTCATAGGGGAGCTGTCCTCCTGTCGATCATGCTCGCTATGTATCCCGCCCCGAACCCGTTGTCGATGTTGACGACGCTGACGTCGGATGCGCAGGAGTCCATCATGGAAAGCAACGCGGTCACGCCCTCGAACGATGCACCGTATCCCACCGACGTGGGCACGGCGATGACGGGGACGTTCACCAGGCCCCCGACGACGCTGGGAAGGGCCCCTTCCATGCCAGCGGCGACGACTATCGCGCGGGCCTTCGAGATGATATCGAGCTTGGAGAGCAGGCGGTGAAGGCCCGCAACGCCTACGTCGTAGATTCTCTCGACCCTGCTCCCGTGGGTCTCCGCCGTCACCGCGGCCTCCTCGGCCACGGGTATGTCGCTGGTGCCCGCGGTTATCACGCACACGAAGCTGTTGGGCGAGGGTTCCGGCGGGTTGCCGATCACGCATACGCGGGCCTGTTCGTGATGTACGCAGTCACCGAACTCCTTCTTCAGGCGATCTGCCATCTCGGCGCTGCATCTGGTGACCATGACGCAGGGGGAACCGTTCTCCTTCAGGGTCCGGGCGATGGCCGCGGCCTGTTCCGGGGTCTTGCCCGCGCCGTATATGGTCTCGGGCGCATCCTGGCGGACGATCCTCTGCGTATCGGCCTTGGCGAAGCCGAGGTCTATGAAGGGTTCCATGCGCAGCCTCTCGGCGGCCTCTTCGGGGGATACCTTCCCCTCCCTGACAAGATTAAGGAGCTCGACGGTGTTCATAATCCGGGTTCTCTCGTTGAATACCGAACGGACGGATAGTATTTTAACAGTATTTGCCGGACCCGTGCCTCGGAGGATTCGAACAGCCCCTTCTGGGCCTCGGAGAATTCGAACCTGCACCCGTCGGGAAGGGTGCGGACGCGTATGTCCGAGAATCCGATGCATCTCAGCTCATCCTCCGCGGATTCTGTCCTTCTCAGACCCTCCTCGGTGATCGGGATACCCGTCGATATCCTTGTTGCGAGGCAGGAGTTCGACGGTCTGTCCCAAGTGGGCAGTCCAGCTTTCTTAGACAGTTCCCTGACCCGTTCCTTGGTGATCCCGCATTCCCTCAAGGGGGACAGTATGCCCAACTCACGAAGCGCCCTCATGCCCGGACGGCCGTCGGGGTCGTCCGAGGCGTTCGTGCCGTCTACTATGCATGCGCAGCCATCGATGCTGGCACATCTTGATATGGATGAGAAGATCAGCCTCTTGCAGTGGTAGCATCTGTCCGCGGGATTGGACGTTATGCAGGAATCGGAGATCACGTCTGCATCGATGATCCGGGTTTCGGTCCCCAGGGATTCCGCAAGCCTCACGGCATCATCCGTCTCCTCTGCCGTCTGGAAGGCGCTCCTGACTGTGTATGCGACGAAGTCCGCTCCGCATTCCCTGAGGGCGTAGAGGAGGTACGACGAATCCGTACCGCCGGAGAATGCGATCGCGACCCTCTCCCTAGATGCCAGATACCCCCTCAGAGAAGGCGGTACGGTACAATCGTCCATGGCCTCTGATATCATTCATCGGATAAATCGATGAGCGTCCGTATCATGATACGGTGCGCCTGCGGATCTCCGCTTCCACCTCGAGGCGCAGGTCGTCATAAAGGCTGTTGAGAAGCTTGTCGACGGATACCCCGTCACGGGCGGAAACGTTCATGATGTGGTCGGCCAGTGAGGAGATCATCGTCGTATGTTCCGCCGCAGTGCCTCTCCTGAATCCTTCCTCGGTACCTCTCCTGAATCCTTCCTCGGCACCCTCTTCGAAGTACCTCTCCTTGGAATCCTCGAATATGCTCACCATCTTTCTCACCCTGTCATATAAAGATTGGTTGACATCGACATTAAACCTTTGCTTCATTTCTTCTTTCCACTGCTCGAACCCCATGCCTTTGTTGAACAGCAGGGCAGGAAAGGAGTTGGCGCCATCCATCTCACTGTCGTATTCGCCGAGATTGATTACGGTTACGTTAACCAGATTCATCTCGGGAATGGCGACTCCCGGGTCATTACCGATGTACTCGCCACCCATCCTGTAGCGTATGACGGTATTTCTGTAGGAACGCAAGGGGTCCATCATGAACCAGATGGAATAGACTCTGTTGATGTCCCCATAACTCTGTCCATCGAAATATGTTCCCTTCTGGGAGCAAATCAACTCAGATACATAGTACTGGATCCTGTTTTCCATCGGGTAATGGGTGCTGATTCTGTTCTGCCCCTCTATGTTCACGATGATCCTAACATTGTCGTCATTTCCGTTAGGCACCTTTACATCAAATACAGCATCCATGTGAAGCGGATCCATCGGTGTTCTGCGTTCGGTGTTCCTTTCTCTGACATAGGTGGCCCGTTTCCCGACATCCAGATACTTTCTTATGTCCCGAGGTGCCATGTCACGGAAATCATCAATGTATCTTCCGAGGATAGCAGCCAGGATGTTGGCATTGCGCACTATGTTCTTGAATTCGCTGTCTGTTACGTTGTCTTTCCTGTGAGACATGGAATAAAGACCGTTCTTTGCCGCACATATAAGCGGGATGCTACAGTTAATCAGTTAATGCATTCGTCAGGTTCGCTGACAATCTATATTTATTACCTAAGCATGCACACGGACATCAAACAGTCCCGGGGTTGTAACTCGGGCTCGGAGTAAGATTCGGATGAAAGCATTATTCAGCGACGGTAGAGTGGAAGAGACGGAAGACGAGTTGTCGGTCATCAGGCACACCGCGTCACACATCATGGCGCAGGCGGTGCAGAGGCTCTACCCCGGCACCAGACTGGCCATCGGACCCGCCATCAAGGACGGATTCTATTACGATTTCGACAAGGAGGGAGGGTTCTCCCCCGAGGACCTCGACAAGATCGAGGCCGAGATGAAGAAGATTGTCAAGGAGAACCTCAAGCTCGAGACGTACACCCTTCCCAGGGAGGAGGCCATCGAGTTCATGAAGGGCAAGGGCGAGATCTACAAGGTCGAGCTCATCGAGGACCTCCCCGAGGACGCCTCCATCAGCTTCTACAAGCAGGGCGAGTTCACCGACCTCTGTGCGGGACCCCACGCACTGTACACGAAGGCGGTCAAGGCCTTCAAGCTCCTCTCCCTCGCGGGCGCATACTGGCGCGGCGACGAGAAGAACAAGATGCTCTCCAGGATCTACGGTACCGCGTTCGCCGACAAGGAGAGCCTGGACGCCCACCTCGCCATGCTGGAGGAGGCCAAGAAGAGGGACCACAGGAAGATCGGCAAGGACATGGGCCTGTTCATGCTCAGGGACGAGGGACCCGGATTCCCCTTCTTCCTGCCCAAGGGGATGACCCTGATGAACACCCTCATCGAGTACTGGAGGGAGATCCACGCCAGGGAGAACTACCAGGAGATCAGGACCCCCCTCATGATGGTCAGGCACCTCTGGGAGATGTCCGGCCACTGGGACCACTACAAGGACAATATGTACACCACGAAGATCGACGACGAGGACTTCTGCATCAAGCCGATGAACTGTCCCGGCGCCGTCCTGGTCTTCGGTTCCGAATCCAGGTCCTACAGGGACCTGCCCCTCAAGCTGGCGGAGCTGGGTACCGTCCACAGGCACGAGAAGTCCGGTACCCTCCACGGTCTGATGAGGGTCAGGTGCTTCACCCAGGACGATTCGCACATCTTCGTGACGCCCGAGCAGATCACCGACGCCATCACCGACGTGGTCAGGCTGGTCAACGAGGTTTATTCCAAGTTCGGATTCAAGTACCACGCCGAGCTGTCCACCAGGCCGGAGGACAGCATGGGAAGCGACGAGGACTGGGAGGCCGCCACCGAGGGACTCAAGAAGGCCCTCGAGGCATGCAAGCTCCCCTACGTCATCAATGAGGGCGACGGCGCGTTCTACGGACCCAAGATCGACTTCCACCTGCAGGACGTCCTCGGAAGGACCTGGCAGTGCGGTACGATCCAGCTGGACTTCCAGATGCCCCAGAGGTTCGACATCTCCTACGTGGGAGCGGACAACGAGAGGCACAGGCCGATTATGATCCACAGGGTCGTCTTCGGTTCCATCGAGAGGTTCATCGGCATCCTGATCGAGCACTTCGGCGGCAAGTTCCCCGTATGGCTCGCACCCGTCCAGGTGAAGGTGCTCTCCGTCTCCGAGAAGTCCAGGCCCTACGCCAACGAGATCTACGACAGGCTCAAGGCGGCAGGCATCAGGACCGAGATCGACAACAGGGACGAGAAGATCGGCTACAAGATCCGCGAGGCCCAGCTCCAGAAGGCCCCCTACATGCTCGTCATCGGCGAGAAGGAGGTCGAGAACGGCAACATCACCGTCAGGAGCAGGGACAAGGGCGACCTCGGAGCCGCCGATGTCCAGGCCTTCATCGATCAGGTCCGCAGGGAGACCGACGAGAGGCTCTGACCCCAAACCCCAACCCATCCTTCGCCCCGTACGGGACGATTGGATGGGTGCACCAAGTTATTTAAACCATAACCGACGATATTTTACTGGGTTACGAATGCGTCAGTCGGTTCAGGGAAGAGCGCCCTTGGACCCGAATGAGGAGTTCAGCATAGGGTTGGATTACTACACGGGATCCATTGTGCGTCAGTCATACGAGGAGGCCTTCGGTTGGTTCTCGAAGGCCGCGGAGCACGGCGATCCGAACGCGGAGTTCTTTTTGGGCAGGATGTATGCCCACGGTTACGGGGTGAAGCAGTCCTATCCAGACGCAATACGCCACCTCGAGCGCGCAGCGGAGATGGGTGTTCCCAAGGCGAAGTACGACCTCGGCCTCATGCATTATGCGGGGAGAGGGACGTAGCAGTCCACCGAGCGCACCGCACAGCTCTGGCTGTCGGCGGCGGAGGACGGATACAGCAAGGCGCAGTACGGCATCGGCCTCCTGTACGGATGCGGTGCCGGAGTTCCGCGCGACAGGGAGGCGGCGTTCGGATGGATGCAGAAGGCCGCACTCCAGGGTATGTCCGCGGCCGAATACAAGATCGGTCTGCTGCACGAGGAAGGCATCGGCACCGAGCAGTCCTATCCCAATGCGGACCGCTGGCTGAAGGTGGCCGCTGAGCACGGGGAGTCGTTGGCGCTCTTCGAGCTGGGGTGGATGAGGTACTTCGGACTGGGATGCGAGGCCTCCGAGGAGGAAGCGAAGAGGCTCATCGACCGTGCGCTGGAGAAAGGGGCGCTGGACATGATGGCGCGCGAGGCGATGCACTCCGATCCGTACATGCAGCTCCGTCTCGGATGGCTGTACGACATGGGTTGGGGCGTCGAGCAGTCCTGCTTCAGGGCATTGGCTTGGTATTCCGGTGCCAGGATGATGGGTCTCGGCGCAGCCGAGGAGTTCATCAGGAAGCTGACCGCCCGTCTGGAGGGCATGCACACCGAAGGCACGAAAGGACTCGAGATTGCGGACACCCCCTCCGACTGAATCTTCTTTAACAGTATGGAACGATCGTTGCCTGTTCCATCGGCGACGATTAGTTGGATGTATATGCCAACATATATTAACCCGATTCTGCATTCTTATGCGATGACAGTCAGCGGGGAGGGGAACGGGATTCCGAAGGATGCGAAGGAGCAGTTCCGCATCGGTCTCGATTATTATACTGGCACATTCGTTCGTCAATCGTTTACCGAGGCTTTGAGATGGTTCATCCTCGCTGCGAAGCAGAACGATCCCAACGCCCTCTGCCTTCTCGGCAAGATGTACCTGTACGGGCAGGGCGTAAGCAAGTCGTACCCCCTTGCCCGGATATACCTCGAGAGGGCGGCCGGGATGGATGTCCCGCAGGCCAAGTACGAGCTCGGACTGATATATCAGGCCGGGTTGGGCGTTGAACCCTGCCCCGAAAGGACCGCATCCCTCTGGTCAGAGGCCGCGGATGAAGGGTATTCCTTTGCCGAGCTGGGCATGTCATACCTGTACGAGACCGGTTTCGGCGTGTCCCGCAGCAACAGGAAGGCGTTTGAGTGGTCCCTCAAGGCAGCCCGTAAGGGTCTCCCGGCGGCCCAGACCAAGGTAGGGATCGCTTACGAGGAGGGGATCGGCGTCGAGAAATCCTACCGTGACGCGGAGCACTGGCTGAGGACCTCGGCGGAGAACGGCGATCCCCGTGCGCTCTTCGAGCTGGGATGGATGAGGTACTTCGGACTGGGATGTGACGAATCGCAGGCGGAGGGCAAGAGACTCATCGACAGGGCCCTTGACAGGGGAGCGTACGACATCATCAACCGTGAGGCCAAGATCTCCAACCCCTATTCCCAGCTCCGCCTCGGATGGCTGTACGACATGGGATGGGGCGTGGAGCAGTCATGCTTCAGGGCACTGGCTTGGTATTCGGGTGCCAGATTCATGGGCCTGAAGGGAGCCGAGCGTTTCATCGACAGCCTGTGCGTGAGGATGGAGGCCGAGGCGAACGCCGGTAATGTCGGCGATACCTCATCGGTTATATAGGCGCCATCCGATTGACGGCCATGTCAGATGCCGTCATCGTCGGTTCGGGACCTGCCGGCCTTTCCGCCGCGCTGTATCTCTCGTCGAACGGCATCGCGGTCACTGTCATCGAGCGCCTTTCCGACTCCCGGTACCCGGTCTACCATTCCGTATGCGGCATGGGGATCAGCGACAAGGCGTTCGGGAAGCTGGAGCTCATAGATCCGACGGATGTGCGTAACGACATCGTCCGCACCGAGCTGTCGTTCCCCGGAGGGGTCACCGTGGCACTTAGGACGCGGGGATACGTGCTGGACCGCGTGGCATTCCTCGCGCACCTCAGGGAGAGGTGCATAGGGAACGGGTGCGAGTTCGTCAATTCGAGGGTCATCTCCGCAGAGAGGACAGACGGCGGATTCAGGGTGCGCACCTCCTCGGGGGACCGCGAATGCAAATATCTCCTGGGATGCGACGGCGCCCACTCCGTCGTCCGCAGGGACATATTCGGTTCGAGGCCGCTGATGGTCGCGGCCGAGGAGTTCATCGTGGACGGCGAGCCCGACGGAGTGTTCAGGGTGACGCTCGGAGAGAGGTACAAGGGACTCTATGAATGGGCGTTCCCTTCGGGCGAACGCAGGAACATAGGGTCCGGGGCAGGACTCCTGCACCCCGAAAACGTGATCTCCAAAGGAGCGAGGAACATCCCGTACGGGGGTGTGTCCAGGATATCCGACGGTAACGCGTTCATATGCGGGGACGCCGCGGGCATGGCCAATCCTGTATCCGGAGGCGGGCTGATGGCGGCGATGGTCTCCGGACAGAACGCCGCTAAGGAGATCGTCTCAGGAAGGAAGGGTTCGTACCAGGGATGGTGGGACGGCAGCATACTGTCCTCGCCCAGGTTCATGGGGTTCAAGCGCACCCTCGACGGATGGACCGACGCCGATATGATGAAGGCGTCCCGTCCGTTCCGCAACGGCAGGAACCCGTACGTATGGGGCGTAATCGCAGGTATATTACATCCGAAGTACATCCCGATGTACATAGGGTGCCTGAAGACTTTCAAGCACACATGGTGAGCAGATGAGCATCGCTGACGACATCGCAACACTCGACGAACTGGTCAAGGAAAAGCGTGCGGAGATGAACAACCACGCCAAGGCGCGCGACAAGTTCCACGACGACATGCACAAGTGCCAGATGCGCAGGAACAACTACCGCGACAACGCCCAGGCGCTGATGAGGAGGATATCGGAGCTCAAGGCCGAGAGGACCAGGTACAACGAGCTGACGCAGGAGGCGAAGGCCAACCGCGAGGCCGTCAAGGAGAGGATCGACGAGGCCCGCGCCAACGGGGTCCGCGACCTCGACGAGCTCAAGAGGGAGCGCGACAACTACCACCAGCAGGTGGTGGAGTACCACGGGAAATCTCAGGCGGCGCACGAGGAGATCGAGAAGCTCAGGGACCAGATCGACGCCTCGAAGAAGCTCGCCGACGAGGAGCACGAGCAGGCCATCAAGTTCAAGGAGGCCGCGGACATGGAGCATCAGGAGTTCGTCCGCTGCATGGAGGAGCTCAGGGAACTGCAGGACGAGCTCCCCGACACCCTCTGATTGAGAATGCAAACGTGCGCGCGTGCACGTGCTTAAATCCGATGGATACCATATGGGGCCGTCAGGCGATCCCATGGCATTCGGTTTGTTCAAAGACGGAGAGGAACTGTTCGATTCCGCATTGGAAGAGATCAAGAGGAAGGAGTACGACAAGGCTCAGAAGACCCTCAACAAGGCGCTCGACAAGAACACCAAGAACGCTGACATCGCGAGGGTGTACATAGCGTTCATCAGCGTCGGAAACGACCTCAACAGCCCCGGTGCGTACGACGGCCTCAAGAACAGGCTGGAGAGCCTGAAGCAGGACAGCTTCCAGTTCGGTCTCGCCACATTCGACACCGAGATGCTGAAGAAGGAGTGCGCATGCATGTCCGCATGCATCTCCGCCCGCAACATGAGCGACAGCTCCGCCAAGGGGAACGCGCTCATGGAGGCGGCGCGCAACCTCATGGCCGCCATAGGGAACAACAACCTCCGCATCAACGAGTACTATACCGGCAACGCCATAACCGGTACGAGGATGGCCACCGGCCTGATGGCCGAGGCCAACGAGATCCTCGCCGACGACATATTCGAGAGCGACCCCCAGAAGGCCGCCGAGTACCAGCAGCAGGCCTACAACTTCAGGCGCCAGAACGGCGAGTCCGGGGAGGCCAACCTCAGGAAGATGCAGCAGTACTCCAAGGCATGCACGTGCTGGATCTGCGGAAGACAGGTCGTGGGGGAGGGGCTCCACTTCTTCCTGATGTCCGCCAACCCCAGCCCGCAGCAGGTCGAGAAGGACAAGGGTGAGATACAGCACTCCATCAGCGAGTCCAGGGACCTGTACGTCTGCAGGGCATGCTACACCGCCATATCGAGGCGCGCCGATGCCATCGCGAACGGTTATTACGACAAGGCGCTGGACCAGATGAGGGCCGGCGATGCCGCCCTCCAGGCGCAGATCCTCGCCATGGACGCGAGGATAACCCGTCTGCAGACGCAGATAAGCTTTATGAGGAACTGAGATGGCCGACGGTACCGTATCGCTGAGATGCAAGCACTGCGGTGCCCCCTTGGACTCCGCGCAGCTGAAGTCCGATTCGCCGTACGTGACGTGCGAGTACTGCGGCACGTCGCAACAGAGGATAGACGCCGAGAAGTACATGGCCGACATGGTCAACGAGGTCAAGTCCTGGGTGCTGGCGTCCATGCCCAACGGCTACGTCATGGGCGACGGGGACTCCGTGGCCAAGCATGCGGTCTTCGTCAGGGACGTGGCGCCGAAGCTCCAGACCGAGATCTCGTCGCTGAGGTTCGGTCTGATGTCCGTGCTCGGTAACTGTCTGATGGCCCTGCCGTACGGTTACACATCGTCATTCGCCTCGCAGCACACGTCGGAGAGGGTGTACGCCTTCGCGGAGAAGGTCAAGTCCGTCTCCCAGCTGGCGGGAACCCAGGAGGACTACGACCTCATCGAGGAGGCCAACGCGGTCTCCCAGTCGTACGCGCTCATACTCAACAACATAAGGCTCATGGGGGAGACCAAGGACGGGAGGTGGCTGATCATGTCCCACAACTTCTCCATGGCCTCGGAGGTCATCGGGAAGCGCAGCGGATACGCCCTCGCATCCAAGAGGCTCTCCGGCCTCGCATCCGTGTGCGAGGGATTCGAGAAGCTCCTGAACGGGGACCCGGTCTCCGCCTTCGGGATGATCCGCATCGGCCTCGAGGCGCTGGACGCCATAAAGGAGGCGGTGCTCAAGGACAGCGGCATGGCCATCATGTACGCCCCCATGGGACAGGAGATCAGCATCGCCAACACCATGCAGTCCATACTCTCGTTCGCCAACTCTATGGGCGGGGACGCCGTCAGGATGATGCAGATGATCAAGGCCGTGGTTTCCAACCCGCCGCAGCCCGGCGCCCCGTGGTCGTCCAACATCAAGGGCATGGGAAGGTACGACGAGGTCTTCAGGGAGATATCCGAGGCCGTGGCGGCGCTTGGGTCCGGGAGCATACCCGTGGCCGCAGGTCCCGGCGACCTCCTCATACCGTTCTGGGAGGTGGACCTCCGCTACACCTTCATCACCGGAAAGCTCTGGGCGAAGAAGAGCGTCGAGGTGAAGGAGGACCTCCTCATCTGCGCCGATTTCCCCATAGACGGACCGTCCATGAACGACCCGTCGAAGGCGATCACGGACATTTTCAGTCTCAAGCCGCCCACCACCATCAGGGAGAGCTGGAGCGGCAACCAGAAGAGCATATCCTCGTCCGAGGGCATCGGGGACATACAGGACTCGGTGGCCATGGGCGGCGCCGCGGGCAGGCGCATCATGATGCCCCTCTCTACCAAGAGGGAGGCGGAGAGGCTGTGCGTGGAATACATCTCGAGGAAGGCGTCCAACGACAAGGCTTTCAAGCTGAGCGAGCCCGCCGTCAAGAGATTGATTTACGTCCCGTTCACCGTATCGGGGAACGGGGCGGTGAACGAAGGTTTCGGCAACGCCATGCCGGACAGGATGAAGAGATTCGATTCGAAGTCAGAACTGATCATCGGGTGATAAGATGGTAGACTATATGGAGAAATCCAAGCAGGACAGGGGCATATTCGAGAGGATATCGCTCTACATTCCCGGTTACTCGGGATACAGGCAGAGGAACATGCGCAGGGACATCGACCGTCTGGTCAGGTCCCACGTCGCGCTCTCGATCAAGGAGGTGAAGACGGTCATGGCCGACCTCAAGAGGCAGGTCATGGACAACGGAGACCTCCAGTCGGTGAAGGCGATGGAGCGCATAACCGTCAAGATCGACACGTACATGAAGACCATCGAGTCCGCCGAATCCGGATACTCGGGCATGTGGGAGACCATCAAGACCAACGAGTCCGACCTGGATTCCATCGTCGAGTGGGACGAGAAGCTGGTCGTCGGTTCGGAGGAGCTGAAGGCCGCCCTGAAGGAGCTCAGGGACAGGGTCGACGAGGGCTCAGCGGACGTCAAGAAGGAGCTCAGGGAGATCGAGAGGTACGTCGACGACCTGAAGGACGGACTCAACGAGAGGAAGCTGGTCATCAAGGGACTGGCCGACAGGGCGGAGCAGGAGAACAGGGAGTCCCCCGCCCCCGCCGAGGAGGCGGAGGAGCCCGAGGCCGAGGAGCCGAAGAGGAGAGGCCTGTTCAGGAGGAAGTGATACCGTGGCATCGAACGTAATCACATGGGAAGCGCAGGGAGGGGAGGACATCCTCTGGGAGTACCCCGACGAGCGCATAAGGGTGGCGACCGTGCTGGTCGTGAACGAGTGGCAGTGGGCCGTCTTCATGCGCGACGGACAGATCCTCAGGGTCTTCGAGGCCGGCAAGTACGAGCTCACCACGGCCAACTTCCCCTTCATCACCAAGCTGATCGAGAAGGCGGGAGGATACAAGGACAGCATCTTCAGGGCGAAGGTCATCTTCGTGTCCAAGAAGCAGTTCCAGGGCAAATGGGGAGTCAGGGCGATGGTCAAGGTCGCTGAGGACTACCAGGCACCGGTCCCGCTCATGGGGAACGGGGACTACACCTACCGCATCGACACGCCCGAGGTGTTCATCACCCAGCTGGTCGCCGGTACCAAGAACTTCTCCACCGCCGGTGTCAAGCAGTTCATGATGAACTTCGTCTCCGAGCCGATCATCCAGCAGCTGTCCAAGCAGTATTATCTGGACGTGTTCGGGAACCTCGACAGGGCGTCCATGGTCACCAAGGTGGACCTGGAGGACGACTTCAAGAACAGGGGCCTGGAGCTCCTGGCGTTCAAGATCGGCAGCGTCGCCACCGAGGAGAAGTACCAGGAGGACATCTACAAGTTCCAGCAGTTCAGGGCCGCCGGAGGTACCCAGTGGAAGCAGTTCGGCGTCATGGAGCACATGGCCGACGCCATCGGGGAATCCCAGGGCGGGGCCGCCATGGGCGCGGGCATGATGTTGTTCCCGCAGATGTACCAGCAGATGAGCCAGCAGGGCGGGGCGTTCCAGCAGCAGCAACAGCCCAAGGTGCTCTGTCCCTTCTGCGGACAGCCCAACGACTATCCCTACAGGTTCTGCGGCAACTGCGGCAAACCGTCGCCGCAGGTCCAGCAGCAACAGCAGCCCCAGGCGCCGCCTGCACCGGCACCCGCGGCACCCGCGGCCGGCGGTGCGCCCAAGTCCTTCAAGAGGTGCCCGTACTGCGGGGAGGACCTCTCGGGACTGCCCAAGACGCCCAAGTTCTGCCCCTACTGCGCGGAGCAGCTGATGTGAAACCGTCTCCCGGGGGGACCCGGGAGGCATTTACCCTTTTTTCGGACCTCGTGTCCGGCGGACGGTGACAGATGCAGAACGACGAAGGCGGACTGGGCAGGATCAGAGGATGGTCGAGGATCATCAGGTTCACCCTTCCCTCCATCGCCATGATGGTGTTCACGTCCACATACACCATCGTCGACGGCGCGTTCATATCCAATCTCATCAGCACCGACGCTCTGGCGGCGGTCAATCTCCTGATGCCGCTGTGGTCCATGATGACCGGGCTGGGGTTCATGCTCTCCACCGGAGGGAGCGCCTACGTGTCCAATCTCTTCGGTCAGGGGAGGTACGACGAAGGGAGGGCGTCCTTCACGCTGATAATGATCGGGGGGACGCTGCTGTGCGCCCTGCTGGCAATCATAGGCTTTCTGTTCGCCGAACCCCTAGTCAAACTGCTGGGTGCGGACGATGTCCTCCTGGACTACACAGAGGGATATCTCCTCGCCTTCCTCCCCTTCGCCGTGTTCTTCGTGATACAGTTCCTTTCCAGTCAGTTCCTGGTGGTCGCGGGCAGGCCAGGCATCGCCCTGGCGCTCGCGGTGACCGGCGGGTTTACCAACATCTCGTTGGATTACCTGCTGATCGGGGTACTGGACATGGGCGTCACCGGTGCGGCAGTGGCGAGCGGGATGGGCTCGCTCATACCGTCCGCGGTCGGGATCGCGTTCTTCTGCAGCAAGCGTTCCACGGTCCATTTCGTCAGGCCCTGCAGGAGGATGTCAGTGATCACCAAGACGTGCTCCAACGGCGTGTCGGAGATGGTGTCGGAACTGTCCAACGGCATCACCACGCTGTGCTACAACCTGGTGATGATGAGCTACATCGGCGCCGACGGCGTATCGGCGATAGCGATACTGTCCTATGTGCAGTTCCTCGCACTGTCGATAATAATCGGATACTCCAACGGTATAGCGCCGGTGATGTCCTTCGACCACGGGGCTGGCGACCGCGAGGGGAAGCGCAACGTGTTCATGACGTCGATGGTCTTCGTGTCACTGATATCGGTGGCGGTGTTCGCGCTGCTGGAGCTTTTCAGCAGGGGCATAGCGGGCATATTCGCATCGGCCTCCGATTCGGTCATGGACATCACGGCCGACGGAGCCGTGATCTTCTCGTTCGGTTTCATCTTCATGGGCGTGAACCTGTACGTCTCGTCGCTGTTCACGTCGCTGTCCAACGGTCTGATATCCGCGATAATATCGGCGCTGCGCTCGTTCGTGCTCCTGGCGCCGCTCATCGTCCTGCTGCCCATGGCGTTCGGCATCGACGCGGTGTGGTTCGCCGTGCCTATCGCGGAGCTTGCGACCTACGCCGTATCGTGGTTCCTGATACTAAGATACAATGGAAGGTACGGCTATATCGGTGCCGCGGAAAGCACGGTGTGAGATGTGCCAGACATTCATTCTATGGACAGAAGGCGCAGGTTCTCGCAGACCTCCGGGAACCTCCCGTACCTGCCGTCGAGGATCTGGTCTATCCTCAGGATCTTCAGCGCGCCCTTCCTCCCCTTGGCGAACGCGTAATCGCTGGAGTCCTTGTCTCCGTCCCACATGAATATGTTGGCGGAAACCATCGACGAGACATATTCCCCGCCGTTCCTCAGGATGAACCTGGCGAATGCCATCATGGCCTCCGGGTCCTCCTTCTCCATCTTCTTGGTGGCGGTGAACCTCTTGCCGGTGAGCGGACCCTCGATGGGGTTCCTGCCCTGACGCTTCTTGAGGTCGTCCAGCTGGTGCCTGAGCTCGATGCGGTAGTTGTCCCTGAGGACGTCCATGGAATCGAACAGGTGCTGGTCGCGGTAGTCGGTCAGCATCTCCTTCACGGTCTTCCCGTTCATGGATGCCGCCTCCTCCAGGACGTGGAAGCAGACGATGGCGTCGGAGAGCGAGACGTGTGAGTCGTGCTCGATGCCCAGGGCATCCGCCAGATAGGGGAGGTTGTACTTCCCGATGTTCGGCAGCGCGTCCTGGAGTATGCCGAGGGTGTCGTACACCCTGAAGTAGAACTGGTTGGTGAACCTGCCCCTGTTCATCTGCATCAGGAAACCGATGTCCGATTTGCAGCTGTGCGCTATGTACGCGGTGTCGGGGCGGGTGAGGATCTTCCTGATCTTCTGGTACTGCTCCTTCCAGACAGGGGCGTTGACGTACTTCTCCGGGTCTGCCTGGCACTTCTCCTTCAGGCGTCCCTTGGCGGGTCTTGCCTTGATGTAGATCTCCTCCTCGGCGAGCTTGTTGCCGTCTAGGTCGAACTCCGCGTATCCGAAGGAGCACATCTCGCAGTGGTCGGCGTAGTTGACCGAGCATTCCGTATCGAACGAGATGATCCTTGAGAATGAACAGGGATCGGCGCCTCCGGTGTTCTCGAGGATGAACATCCTCACATCCTGGGCGGAACGGGACCTCACGGCC
>JAEEGH010005809.1_pt1 | contig 30678 bp, 18 predicted proteins | sample 9134181 | NCBI WGS metagenome assembly JAEEGH01 (sample SAMN16246544, study PRJNA631951) | gut metagenome | biome: gut microbiome; feature: rumen; material: DP-attached | host: Bos | place: Iran: Karaj | collected 2018-10
CCATGTTTTCCGAGTCGTCCTTTTTTCTGAATCAGTTGTTCTTTCGTGCGGGGAGGCCGCCCTCTCCGTGGGGGCTGTGCGGGCGGGGTTCCGCCGTGCACGGGGCCTCTCTGACGGATCAGAGTAATCGACGAAGTCGCTTGCCAAAGCAAGAAGGTTTAGCTCGACGACCCGCAGGGGGAAGTCAACCGTCCCCTGATCACGCGGGGTCACACCACCTTGTGAGCAAGGTTGATCAGTTCGGCTGGAAGTAGAACACCATCGAGGAAGGTCCATGTATTGCAGGTGCCAAGTCATCGATGGCGCGGAAGGTTACGGTCGATGCGCTGCCCGTCCATGTGGCCTTTTGGCCGGAAACAGTCCATCCTGACCCCGACATATTGAAGTTATCCGCAGTTATCTCGATCTTGGTGAAGTTGCCGAGCGTGGTTGTGAATTCCCCCTCTAAACCCCAGGCCGCGATTTCACCATTAAACCAATAGAGATATTCAGCAGTTAGCGTGACGCCATCTCGACTGAAAGAGGTACCATGGCCACTTGTGGGCAAACTGTTCCATGCGATGCCGTTCACCGTCACTGCAACAGCCGTGGCCGAAATCTCGCTGTCGGTGTGCGAGTCGTCAGCCTTGACGTAGTACCACACGTAGTAGGTGCCCATCGCGTTAAGGCTTGCAGCCGTGGGCACGGTGGCGCTGAAACCGTCGGTTGAGGTTGGCTGCGTGTTCGCCGTGGTCACCTGGTACATCATCGTGCCGCCCTCGGCCGTGCCAGCCGAGACGAGAGCCGTGTTCAAGCGAGCCGCGATGTCGCCCGTCGTCGCCGTCGGAGCGGTAGCCACGGTGGCAGCGGGCTTCGCCGCAGCCTTCTTCACGGCCTTGACGCTCTTCACCTTCTTCGTGCCATTGTACTTGACGCTGACCGCCGTGCCTGCTGCCACGCCTGCGGTTGTTGCCTCGGCGGGAGCTATTTCCCATTTGTTGGCATCCTCGGTGCCTTCCTTCACAGAGACTTTGTAGGTAGTCTGTGCCATTGCGCCCGTGGCTACTGCTGCGAGCAGCACGAGCATTGAAATAAATCTTATTTTGAACATAACTTGAAAATTTAATATGTTAATAAATAAAATGATGTTATAAACTGTCGAGGGGGATGAGCTGGTACTCCTTGTCCACGTCCACGTCGTCGGTGGGCTTCACCGGCACGCCCTTGAGGGCGAGGCAGAGGCCGCCGGCCTTCTGGGCCTTCTTGTCGGTGGAGAGGATGCGCGTGGGCTGGTCGGGGTCGATGGCCAGGAGGGCCTTGCCGTCGTCGATGAGTCGCGCTCAGGTCCGGGCGGTGTCGGGAGTGTGGGGTATGTGGAGGTAGCGGGGCATGAGGGGTTATTCGATTTTGTGGGGTTAGATTGTTTGAGAGGTAAAGAGGTGGGCGGTAAAAATTACTTGTCGTTGTAATGTTCCTCGGCTTGAACTACAAGCACCGTGACGCGGTCGTCGTAGATGTCGTATATGATGCGGTCGTGGGCTGTGATGTGGCGTGAATAGGTCACGTCGTTTCCTCCGACAAGCGCTTCGGGGTGGCCCAGACCTGTGCGGGGATGCCGCATGATGTCCATCAGAATCTTTGTCGCCTTCTTGAAGAGCTGAGGGTTGGACTTCTTCCACTTGCGCAACGTCCGGTCAGCCTCCTTGGAGTACTCAATCGTGTAGGTCATAGGCTGTCGAAATATCGCTGCATCTCCTCCGGGGTGCTGCATTTGATGGTCTCACCCTTGGCATATTCGCGGCGAGCCTTGTTGATGGAGCGGCGCATGGCGGGGGTGATTGTGTGGTCATCACTGATGGTGGCGGTACGCACTGAGGCTATGCCGCGTATCATTTTCAGTGCCCGCTTGATGTCGGCCACGAGCGCATTGTCTTCCAGCGTCACTATTATTTGGGATGTCTGTGGTAATGTCATTGTTGCCATGATAAATACGTATTTATATGATATTTCTGGGGCCAAAACTGCGGTTGAGCGAGAGCAATGATGCTTCTCTGACCTGAAGGTGCAGAGTGTGGCGTTGCAATGCATCAATTGCCGAGCGGGAGCAGTTTCGCAGCCTTTCGGCTGCAAAGGTACAAATAATATTTCAAAAAACCACATTTTGGGAAGATATTAACACGATTTCTGTGCAGAGGACTATTCAATTTGTCAAGAGAAGCTTTATATTGGGGATGGGAATAGTCCCAGATAATCATTAAATTGTTAATTTACAATGAAGTATTTATCATTGATTGCGTCGGCCCTGGCAATGCTGGGGCTGACGGCGTGTGAGAAAGGACTCGTGGACGGCGTCGCGGATGTCGCTCCGACGGGTCAGGCGGCGAACTCGGTGCTGCAGGTGCAGACGCGCTCCGGCGGTTCGGCCGTCAGGTCCCGTTATGTGCGAAGGGACCTCAATACGGCCTATGAGCGAAGTGTCGATAGCTGTTACCAGATAGTCTTCACCGCCCAAAGCCACTGTCCTACCGCCCCTTCTCACCCGATAGAGGGCATTTACCTTACGTCCATTACAGAGAACATAGGAACGGATGCGGTCTCCCTCATAATAGTGACGGAAACGGTTCGCCTCCTGTGCAGACATCGATAGGACAAAACCCATCAACAGGACGATTAGTAGTACTCTTTTGTTTCCTAACATCGCGACACTATTCACCTTTAGTTGTTTATCCGAGCGTGATGTTTTCGACATCGATGGCCTCGTTGAGGAAGAACTGGGCTTGTTCGCGGAACTTGTCGGGGTTCTCGGTGGTGAGGTAGTGTACCTGGCCGTTCTTTGTGCAACGTTGTTCTATCTCGGGGTGGCGCTCGAAATACTGTTGTAGCGAGGTGGCGACGTATTCGCCCTGGGCTACGATGCGGATGCCGCGGGGGATGTATTTGTGAATCTTGGGCAGGAGCAGGGGATAGTGTGTGCAGCCGAGGATGACGGTATCAATGTCGGGGTCGAGACGCATCAGCTGGTCGACGCGCTTCTTGACGAAGTAGTCGGCACCAGGGGAGTCGGCTTCGTTGTACTCAACGAGTGGTACCCAGAAGGGACATGCCACGCCGCTGACCAGGATATCGGGGAAGAGCTTGTGGATTTCCAGATTGTACGACTCGCTCTTAATGGTACCTTCTGTGGCGAAGATGCCTACGTGTCGCGTCTTGGTCAGCGAACCTATTACTTCTGCCGTTGGACGGATAATGCCTAATACGCGTCGCTCCGGGTCCCACTTCGGCAGGTCAATCTGCTGGATGCTGCGCAGGGCCTTGGCCGATGCGGTATTGCAGCCCAATATGACGAGGTGGCAACCCATCTCGAAGAGTCGTGCGACGGCCTGTCGGGTGAACTCATAGACGACTTCGAACGATCGGGTGCCGTAGGGTGTACGGGCATTGTCGCCCAGATAGAGGTAGTCGTACTGGGGTAGTAGTTGTCTGATGCCGTGGAGGATGGTTAGTCCGCCGTAGCCGCTGTCGAAGATTCCTATCGGACCCATGTATTTAGAATTTTGAATTAAGAATGTTGAATGAGGAGTTATTGGCTTCGCCGATTAAGAATTTAGAATTAAAAGTGTGGCCAGGCAATCTTCTTTAATATTTCATTTCAAAAGTTGCAGGACGGCATTTGAGACGTCTTCGCCTAAGGCGGGGTTCAGCCAGAGGGCTGACGTCTGGTCTGTATTCAGGATGAAGGCATAGCCGCGCTGCTGGCCAAGCTTTGTCAGCGCTTCTGCCAGCCGCTGTTCCAAGGGTGCCTTGGCTTCGGCCTCGGCTTGGGCTAACAGTTGCTGGCTCTGCTGCTTGAAGGCAATGTTACGGTTCAGCATCTCCTGCAGTTCGCTCTGTCGCTTCTGGAGGATGGTCTTCGGATAAGTGGCCTGAACGTCTAAGAACTCCTCGTACTTCTTGTTGAAGTCGTCCTCAGCGCGCTTCATCTCACTCTCGTACTGCTTACGCAGCTGTTCCAGGTTGCGCTGAACGACGACATACTCCGGCAGAGACTGCATGACATTGTCGTAGCTCATGTAGCCAAAAATGGGCGTTGGGCGTTGGTCTTGGTCGTTTGGCCGTTTGGCCGTTTGGTCGTTCGGTCGTTCGGACGTTTGGTCGTTTGGGGTGATAGGGACGACGTTGTCAGACTGTGCCCAGCCAGCTGTCACCGCCAGCAACATGAATAAAAAGACTATACCTTTCTTCATACTTTACAATTGAAAATGATGGAACTTGATGATTTCAGCGGGTCTTGGGGGACTCTTCGCCAAAGAGGAATTGGGACTGGTAGCCGCCAGCATCGACGACGACCTTCTCGAAGACGATGGCTGGATCGTCGGGACTGAGAGTCAGCACATGCTCTTGCTTCGTTTCGTCGAAGGGCAGCGTGACGACGGATTCCACTACGCGACGGGCTACCGTGGGGTAGAAGATGGAATAGATGTTCTCCTTGGCCTCGTTCAGGTTGTGGTTGAAGTTGACGCGCTGGGCTTCGGAGCCGTCCAAGGATACGGTGTAGGTGAGGCCGCCCTTATTGAGGTAGTCGAGGGTGGACTTGACGATGACGTGAACCTTAACGGTGGTTGTAGTCGTTTGGTCGTTTGGTCGTTTGGTCGTTTGCGGTGTTGTTGTGAAGCGATAGGAGAGGGAAACACCAGTGACGGACTCGGTGTAGGGCATGAGGGTCATGCCGCTGAGGGTACGGCCTACGAAGGGTAAGACGGTCCATTGAGCATTAGCAGCGGACTGTGCCTCGTAGTAGTGCTCTGCCTCCATGGACACATAGTTGTTCTCCATTGTAAACACATAGCCTCCCGAACCTTCTTTCACCGCCTGTAAGGCGGGCATGCGGTCGGCGGGGAAGTTGTCGTTCCACGACCTATAGCCGATATGCTTTTGCGTCATCATGCCGTTCCACTTGCCTGCTGCAATGTCGGTGTTGTAGGCGGCGCAGAGCATGGAGTCGCGACGGAAGGCCTGACGGGCGCATTCAGCCCATTGGTTAGCCTCGGGGTCGTTCTTCTGAGCCAAATAGTGGTTCATGGCTACGGCGTAGTACATCTGGTAGATGTTCGACATAGCCTGTACGGGGAAGAGGATGAGCTGCTGGTAGGCGTCGCGGTATTCGGGTTTCAGCGTTATGTACTGGCGCAGGGCTTCAGCCTCCAAGCGTATGTAGTCGTCGGCCACACGGCGCCACTCGCCCGTTTCCACGTTGTAAGTGGTGGCGTCCAGCATTTCGGCGGTGGTGCGTCCGGCATACTTGCAGCAGAGGTTAAGGATGCGTGCAGCCTCGTCGGCCTGGTCGGGGCCGAATTGCTGGGCGCAGAAGGGAACCGTATGGGTCGCTACGACGTCGCGACTGACGGAACTGGGGTTCCATGCCATTTCCATGAAGAGGGTGATGGGGTACTCCATGGGCTTGAGGTCGCCGACGTTAAGAATCCACATGCGGTCTAGACCGTAGTCAGCAGCCAGGGTAAGCTGTTCCCACATGTTCTGCGAGGGGGTAACGTTGAGCCACTTCGAGTTACGCGGTGCACCAACGTAGTCGACGTGGTAGTAGAGTCCCCATCCGCCGGGGTGCTTACGCTCTTTGGCGTTAGGTACGCGGCGCAGGTTACCCCAGTTGTCGTCGCAGAGCAGGATGAGCACGTCGTCAGGTACTCGCATGCCCTTGTCGTAGTAGTCCAACACCTCTTTATATAGTGCCCACACTTGTGGCGTCTCCTTGGCAGGGCGGCCCGTCACTTGCTTGATGATCTTGCGCTGGTTCTCGACGATGGTCTGGAGGAGTTTGGTGTCGGCATCCTCGCTCATGGCCTCGTCGCCGTCGCCACGCATACCAATGGTCACGATGTCGTCAGTACCTTTCATGCGCTCAATACCCTCGCGGAAGAAACGGTCCAGATTTTCCTTGTTCTTCTGGTAGTTCCATGGTCCCCACTCGTTGCGATGGCGGGCATACTCCTGATGGTTGCGCGCCATGGGCTCATGGTGGCTGGTGCCGATGATGACACCCATGTCGTCGGCAGTCTTCAGGTTCAGCGGGTCGTCGGCATAGAAAGCCCATCCCCACATGGCCGGCCACAGGAAGTTGCCCTTCAGGCGGAGGATGAGTTCAAAGACCTTGCCATAGAAGTTATGGTCGCCATAGTCCGTGCCGAAGGTGTTTTTCACCCACGTGGTCAAACAGGGCGCCTCGTCGTTGAGGAAGATTCCACGGTAGCGCACGGCAGGTTCGCCGTCGGTGAACATGCCTGGACGGACAAAGGCCTGGTTGTGCTTGACTACGGGTACGTCGGCCCACCAGTACCAGGGGGAGACGCCAAGCTGTTGCGAAAGTTCGTAGATGCCGAAGACGGTGCCGCGCTTGTCGCTGCCCGCAATGACGAGCTGCTGGCCGATGGTCTTGATGATATATTTCTCCGATTTGCCCTTCAAGTCTGGCAGTTCGCCCTGTTTGACCCATTGGTCAATTTGGCGGTTACAGCCAACGGTGCCGATGAGGATGGTGGGGTTCTGACGGGGGGAACCTGTCGGCGCAGACGAGGGCGATGTAGGGAGCAGTTCCGGTTTGTAGCCCATGACGCGGTCGAAGTCGAGCAGGAGGTTGTCGACGGCAATCTGGACACAGCGATGTTCACGGGCATCGTAGGCTACACTGGCCTGGGCCAGCGACAGGGCGTTACCCTCGGGTAGGAAGACTACAAACTGGTCGGCAGCTTGCGCAGCTACGCTGCTAAATAATAAATAATAAAGAATAAATAATAAATTCCGCGACACCTTTTTCATACGGCCTTAACTACTCTAACTACTTTAAATTCTTTTACTTCTCTAACATATTTAAACCCGACGCTAGTGCTTCGGGTACCCTTTGGCATCCTTTAGTCGTGAATAATGAGTGCCGACTGGGAAGAAACGACGACCTTGTCGCCAGAGATGGTGCCCAGGCCGGCCTCGTTGATGACACCGTCGCAGCATACCTCCGTATAGGTACTCTGCGGGACGGCTATGGTCTGCGGCTGGAGCGAGGCATTCAGTACAACGATGATGTTGCGCCAGTCGTCGCGGCCGGCATAGTTCTTCAGACGGAATGCCACAACCTGCTTAGGAGCGTCGAGGAACTCCAAGTGTTTGCGAACCAGATCGGCATTGCCCAGACGGAAGGCAGGATGATGTGCGCGGAGGGCTATCAGCCGCTGGTAGTACTCTAACACCTGCGGATAACGCTTGAGGTTGGACCACTCCAAGTGGTTGATGCTGTCGGGCGACTCGTAGGAGTTGTGGACACCCTTCTTGTCGCGAAGCAGTTCTTCGCCAGAAAGCATGAAGGGTACGCCCTGCGAGGTAAAGACGGCGGTCTGTGCCAAGAGGTCGAGACGGATGAGCTCATCCATTTGACTATTGGACAACTTGCCTTTTTTCGTTTGCAGCAAGGGGACGCTGGCCTTCAGACGGTCTACCAAACACATGTCGTCGTGGCAGGAGACGTACGATATCATCTGCGTCGGCTCCAAAGCCCAGGGCTGCTTCGAGTAGTTCACCTTCTGCATGTCGACCTGCGGATGCTGGATGCAGCCGACAATGCCGAACTTCACGCTCTCCTCCATATCAGGAGCGCCACCCAGGATGCCAGGCTTCGTGTCGTTGTCGAACGGACCACGCAGGGCATCGCGAATCTCATCGGAGAAAGCGGCAATCTGTGGCATCTGCGGGATGTTGGCCTTCATGCCTAACAGTTCGTTGGGAATGCCGCAGCCACCGGCACTCCAGCCCTCGCCATATATAAATATGGTGGGGTCGATGTCGTTGACCATCTGGCGAATGGCGTTCATGGTCTGGATGTCGTGGACGCCCATCAGATCGAAGCGGAAACCGTCGATGTGGTACTCGTCAATCCAGTATTTGACGCTCTGCAGCATGAACTGGCGCATCATGGGCTTCTCCGAGGCTGTCTCGTTGCCGCAACCAGAGCCGTTGCTGTAGTGGCCGTCCTGCGTCTTGCGGTAGTAATAGTCTGGATAAGTGCGCTGGAAGTTCGAGTGGTCGATGTCGAAGGTATGGTTGTACACGACGTCGAGGATGACGCGGATGCCGGCCTTGTGGAGAGCCTGCACCATCTGTTTGAACTCCTTGATGCGGACAGCCGGCTGGTAGGGGTCGGTGGAGTAGCCTCCCTCCGGCACGTTATAGTTCATAGGGTCGTAGCCCCAGTTATACTTATTGTCAGCCAGTCGCGTCTCGTCCACCGAACCATAGTCGTAAGAGGGTAGGATGTGGATGGCATTGACACCTAACTTCTTCAGGTGGTCGATGGCCCACGGCTCAGTCAGAGCCAGGAATTTGCCCTTGTACTGTGCGTCGGGGCGGGCGATAGAGAAGTCGCGGTGGTGCATCTCATAGATGACGAGGTCGGACGGTGACTTGGTCACGGGTCTGACGTCATTAGCCCAGCCCGCAGGGTTCGTTTCATCCATACGGATGATGGCACCACGCTGGCCGTTGACGCCCACGGCTTTGGCAAATACGCCTGCACACTCGCCACGGCCCACGTCGAAGGTGTAGAACTTGCCCAGCATGTCGCCCTTTACCTCAGCAGTCCACGTTTCCTTGCCGGAACGTATCATCTTAACCGTCTTGGCAGCCTTGCCGCCCAGACCATCTTTGTAGATGCGAACCTTCACCGACTTGGCATCGTCAGGTGCAAATAACGTAAAGGTTGTCTTCTCCGGTGCATAACTCATCTCGTTGAACACTTGTGCCACGGCAGCCTTGGGCAGTAGCGCAGCCATTAATCCCGTCAGTATCAATTTCTTCATGACTATTTTGGTTTTTAGTTCTTGTTCCTATGTTCGTTCATATACTCTCGCGGCGACATGCCGTAGAACTTCTTGAAGATGGTTGAGAAGGATGCCGAGTTATTGAAGCCGCAGGCATACATCACCTCCGTGATGTTCATGTTCTGGTTGGCCAGCAGGTTGGCAGCCTGCTTCAGTCGGATGTTACGGATGAAGTCGTGAGGTGTCTGGCCCGTCAACTCCTTCATCTTACGATGCAGGTGAACGCGGCTGATACCTACCTCGTCGGCAATCTTGTCGATGCTCAGGTCGCTGTTGCTGACATTCTTGTTGATGACCTTCATGACACGGTCGAGAAGCTGTTCGTCGGGCGACTTCATCTTGACGTCGTCGACCTGCTCCTCTAACTGGTCGTTGCGGCCATATTTCAGACGCAACATGTTGTGTGTGTGGATGAGGTTGACGATGGTACGTCGCAAGATGTCCATGTTGAACGGCTTCATGATGTAGGCATCTGCACCCATCTCCAACCCCTCTAATTGATCCTCGTCGCGGCTCTTGGCGGTGAGCAGGATGACTGGCACATGACTGGTGGCGGGGTTAGCCTTGATTTTTGAACACATCGTGGTACCGTCCATCTCAGGCATCATGACATCTGAGATGACGAGGTCAGGTACCGTGCGCAGTACCTCGCTGAGTCCGGCACGGCCGTTCTCGGCAATAGTCACATCGTAGTCTGCCGACAACTCACTCTGCAAGAAGTCGTGAATCTCCTTGTCGTCCTCGACGATGACAATCTTCTGCCGCTTGCCGGTCTTCGGCAATGTCGGCTCTACCGATTCCTCGGCAATCTGCTCTTCGGGAATGATGGTTTCTACTGGTATCTCTTCAGGTGTGACATCCAGAATCTCCTCGGGCTTCAGGTGAACATAACCTAACGGTATGGTAACAATAAACTCAGCGCCCTTCGAGCCGATATTGTTTTTGGCCACGATGGTGCCGTGGTGAAGCTCTACCAAGGAGCGCGTCAGGTCCAGACCGATGCCTGTTCCCGTCTTGCGGTCGTTGACATGCGACGGCGTCTGGTAGAAGCGCTCAAAGATGCGGTCTAACTTGTCGGCGGGAATACCTTCGCCGGAGTCCTTGATAGCGATATGTACATTCTTGTCGTCGTGGGTGAGGCCTATACGTATCGTGCCTCCTGCTGGTGTGAACTTAAAGGCGTTGGACAACAGGTTGACAACGACCTTGTCGAAGTTGTCACGGTCTATCCATACCGGCAGTTCCTCTGTATCGCGCTCGTAGGTAAACTGGATGTTCTTCGACTTGGCCTGCTGGGTGAACAACGTATAGATGTCGTTTATGAAGGAAACGATTTCCGTTTCGCACATGTGCATCTGCATCTGGCCTTTGTCAATCTTACGCAAATCCATCATCTGGTTGATGAGTCCGAGAATGCGCTCGGCATTGCGGCGGATGGTCTCATAGACACTACGGCGATGGGCATCGTCATCCTGCTTGATAAGCGATAGCAGTGGCGTGACGATGAGCGTCATAGGTGTACGGATTTCGTGGGAGATGTTCATAAAGAACTTCAGCTTCGCATCGGCCATTTCCTCGGCATGGATGTGCTCTTGGAGGCGCAGACGGTCCTGCTCCTTGCGGTGACGTTGCTTGCGGTACCACCAGAAGAGTCCTGCCAGAGCCAATATATATATAATGTACGCGAGGGGCGTGCGGTACCACGGAGCATGGATGACTACGGTAAAGCAACGTTCCGGGGTGGAGATACCGTTCTGCTCGGCCACCACACAAAAATCGTAGTCACCTGGCGGCAGATGGCTGAACGTTATTTCGTTGACGCCAGGCTGCATGCGTACCCATCCCTCGTTATTGATGCGGTAGCGGTAGGAGATATGTTCGGGGTTGTCGTAAGTCAGCGTTGACAGCTGTAAGGCGAAGGTGTTATCACTTGGACTCAACACAAAACGATTAGAAGCGATGACCGTTGTGTCGACCACATGCCAGAAGCCCGACATGGTTGCCGGTGTCACGGGCTCGCCGTCAATGGCAAATCCGGTCAACTTTACTTCTGCTTTCCATTTGCGCTCCTTCACTTCGGAAGGACGGAACCACGTGATGCCACCCAGGCCGCCAAAGAGCATGTAGCCGTCTTTTGATGCCCATGATGCGCCGTCGCTGAATTCGTTGGACTGCAGACCATTGTCGACAAAATAGTTGGTAGTCTTACCCGTCTGCGGAACCATACAGCACAGGCCGTGGTCCGTGGCAATCCAGAGGTTTCCCTTTAGGTCTTGCTCAATGGAGGCAATACCGTTATCGGCCAGTCCGCTGTCCATCGCGCGAAGTTCCATCTTATGTGTCTTCAAGTCGTAACACACCAGACCGTCGTTAGTGCCGACATAGAGTTTACCTCCGAACTCACGGGCGATACGTGTCGGTGTACCGTAATTCAGGCAGTTCTTGCCAAATACCGTCAACCAGCTATTCTTCTTCAGATCCAAGGCACATACACCCATCGTGGTGGCGACATAGACGCGCTGACCATCAGGCGACATGGCCACCTGAGAGATATAGTTGTTTGATATGCTGTTCACTTCACGCTTCTCAGGAGCACCTTCGGCCTGTGTGTAGCTTTTCACGTCACCATTCTCCTGATTCAGACATAACAAGCCGTAGCCCATGGTTCCTATCCAAATCCGATTGTCATTGTCACACACCAGATCGAAGATGCTGACGCTGGCTCCCTGTGGCAGAGCGTAGGGATGGTATGTCATCGTCTTGGGGTCTATCCATCCGCAGCCTTCCTTGTAAGTGCCTACCCAGATATGTCCGTTGAGGTCTTCACAGATGCTCAGGATGGTGGAGGGGAAGTTTTCCTTGAAGTGCCGTACCACCCGATAGTCATTGTCCAAGGTGTAGAGTCCGTCTTTGTCGGTACCTATCCAACGATAACCATTCGAACTGCCCTGAACGCTGGTGACGCAGGCCGTACCGATGATGTTGCGGGCTCCCAGTTTATAGCCCATGTAGCCGAAGCTCAGCGCATGGCCGGGTTGCATGTAGATACCTTTCTGCAGAAGTCCTAACCAGACGTTGCCGTTATGGTCTTCGCAGATAGAATAGACTTTCGCAGAGCTGAGGTCTACATCTCGGCTGTAGTAGGGGTTGTCAATAAGGTTCCCGTTAGAAGGATTATAGATGGCCAAACCCATACCGTCGTAGCCCAGCATGATATGTCCACGACGATTCAGGTAGAGCACGGAGATATGCTTTGTGCCCGTTCCTTCAATATGTACGGGTGTGTCGCCATCCAAACGGAAGAGTCCCTGGTGGGCGGTTGCTACATAAATGTGTCCATTACGGTCTTCACAGACGTCGAGTACAGAACCCTTCATGTCTGCATCTTGGAAAAAACGCTTGACGTTCTTACCATCCCAGCACCACAGACCATCATTATCAGTAGCTATCCACACTTGTTGTCTGCGGTCTTCTATCATCCGATGGACGGTGCTCAAAATGGCCAGTGCATCGCCCATCTGGCGGGCTTCATGATTACCAGTCATGTGCATCACGCCATGACCGGAACTGCCAATCAGCATGTCGCCGTTTCGTCGTTCCAACAAACAGGTGATGTAACTGGGACTCTCGTTCCCGTTGAGGTCGAAGGTCTTGACATCGTGGAAGCGCTGACCGTCGTAGGTCTGCAGGGCACCATACATACCGATATAAAACAAACCATGTCTATCTTGTAGCATACAGTTGACATAGTTGCTGGCCATGCCTATGTCCTGACGCGTCTCTTTCTTCAAAATACGGAATTTATAGCCATCGTATCGGTTCAGACCATTTCGTGTAGCAACCCAGATAAAACCGTCACGATCCAAATAGACCTGTGTCGTATAGCTGCTTGACATCTGCTTGTCTGCGTCAAATAATTTTCCCATTTGCGCGTAACTGCTCTTAGCGCATAGAATGAGCATTAGCAGAAGCCACAAATGCGCATAGTTGATACTTTGTAGAAATAGAACTTTACCCTTCATGAAGTAGTAATACATTAGTTAGTTGTTTAAACAGCTGCAAAGGTAAACATTTCTAACTAATGTACCAAAAAAAAAGCAAACTTTATGCAGAGTAACACGCAACAAAAGTTACTCTGCACAAAGTTTTTCTATGGAAATAACTAAAAAGAGCCTTATTTCTCCGACACTTGATAGTGAAATTCGTCAACGTCAACCCAGCCGCCTTTCTTCTTGGTGGCATAGCAGAAGATACCAAACTTTGTACCCATGAAGAAGCGACGCCAGTCGAAACCTAAACGGTAGTCGGTAGTGCCGATTTTCGTCCACTGCTCGCCATCAAGACTATAATAGAAGTTGGCGCAATCCTTACCACCCCTGAAACGACCGTTCTGCTCGCCTGGGCGGAAGTCTCCGTCAATGCGCAGCCAAATCGTAGGTTGCTTAAGAGCCACACTTTCTATGACTTTCTCGTCGAATTTCGTTACCTGTTTTTCGCGTTCTGAGAGTTCTACCTTCTGCTCACTCATCTCCAGAACCAGTTTCTTACCTTGCTTCTTGACGGTCAGCACACCGGAGTCGCTGTTGAAAGCTGCCAGACCAGCACAGTCGCCGTCCTTCATCTTCGACAGGTCCATCTTGATAAAGCCGCTGCAAGTTGGACCCTCCATACGCTGCGTCAACGTATTTGGAGCAAGATAAAGGGTGTTCACCACACGGTTTGTCTTGAGGCGCAGCCATCCTGGGCGCTCAGTCAGACTCCATGCCTCGTTGATGGGATTATGGTTCCACTGCCAATGCAGCCCGAGTTTTCCGTTATTAGCGGTTTCCCCGTCAGCAAAGTCATCGCTACAGACAATATGTTTCTCAGGTTCTCCGCTCTTCAAAGGGCGCATCAGTGTCGGCACCTTGCCTTCCTCATCGCCAAGCTGAGGCCAACCGTCAATCCAACGGCAGGGCATCAGGGTCAACACACGGCCTACACCGCCACGGTCCTGGAAGATGACACCATACCAGTCACCATCCTGTGTGTCGACGATAGTACCTTGTGCCTCATAGGAAAAACCACCGAACTCACTTTCCAGAATAACATTCTTCTCGTAAGGTCCCTGGATGTTGTCGGCCCTGTAGCACACCTCGCGACGATGACGTCCGGGGGCATAGACATGAGAAATCATGAGCAGGTAGTATTTGCCATTATGCTTGATCATGCGCGAACCTTCCAAAAGTCCAGTCTCGTCGGCCTCGCGCTGGAAGATATGACGGTGGGTGCCTTCAATGACGTCGCTTAAGTCCTGCTTCAATTCCATCATCTCGCCCGTCCCATATATGACATACACACGGTTATCGTCATCAAAGAACAAAGAACAATCGTGGAAATGGCGCATGCGAGACAGCAATTTCCATTCGCCTTCTGCCTTTTCAGCCGTAAAGATATAGGTGTCGCCCATAGCACCGGCTTCGTTGGGGGCCAAGAGGGCGTAGAAGCGTCCGTTGTGGTATTTCAACGATGTAGCCCACTGGCCTCGACCGTAGGCTGTACCTTCCAGCATGTCATATTTCGGTGAGTCGGTCAGACGGTCGAAGATATAACTCACCGTCTCCCAGTTTTTCAAGTCCTTGGAGCGCATGACGGGAGCTCCAGGCATGAGGTGCATGGTCGTGGATACCAAATAAAAGGTATCGCCTACGCGTATAATGTCAGGGTCGGGAACGTCGGCCCACAGCATTGGGTTCTTCACATAATCAGCAGATGCACCGCTAACATTAGCCACATTATTACCAGAAGGGCTGCTGGAACGCTTTCCAGCAGCCACTACGGTTACAAAACAAACTACTAATGATATAATTACTAAAACAAATCTCTTCATGCTAAATGACGTGATTCTTAGTTTTCGAGTGCAAAATTACACTTTTATTTTCAATTAGACGTTGCAGTAAGTTTCACAAACTTTCTCTTTTGTATCATGCATGAGATTATTGACACATCGGATAAAAATGAAAAACTATCATTTAGAAATCCTAAAGTTCCACTTCGAGTTGTCACTTTGGAAGTCGTATTCAGCCAGAGTGGGCGTAGAATCGGAAGCGGAGTAGATGCAGTAACGGGTGTTAATACCTTCTTCTCCTGGAATCCGCTTAGGCATGATGCGGAATGTGCCATCTGTCAATTGTTCGATTCGCCATAGCTGTTCGTCACCACCAGTATAGGCAGGCAGGGTAATCAGCTCCTTGTTAGCAGTAGCGGTCAAGGCGCGGTCGGTACCAGCGATGGTAATCTTGAAATAGGGATTGCTCAGATATCCACCTGCTTCATCGACCGGTGTTACACTCCAGTGCTGGTGAGGACGGAACATGTAGTCACTACAACGCACAGCAATGTTGTCCTTAGGCCACGAGCCGATGACTTCCTCTAACGTCTGGGTAGGAATGGGCTTGACGGGCTGTTGCATTTGTTGGCGGTTAAACCAGCCCTGGCGTTCCTGTTGCATGCGCTGGAAATCGACGGCAATCTCCAAAGAATAACCGCGGCGTTCGCTCTCAATGGCAAAGGTACCTCCTTTGAAGTGTTCACCAGCCACGGGCCAGCCATTACGCCACAACAACGGGCGGACGGCCAGCACGCTACGGCCGCTGAGGTCGAAGTCGGCCTCCCAGTGGAACGATGCAATCTCCACGCCCTCATCGATGATGGTACGACCGAAGTGTCCGGCACCGGTCTTGCGGTCACCGGCATTGACAACCATGCGGCCACCACCATGGAACATGTCGCGACCCACATTGTCGAGATAAGGTCCTTCCACATTCTTGGAACGTCCCACCACGATGTTATAGGTCGAGTTCACACCATCACAACAAGTGCCGTGGGTGCCTAACAGGTAGTACCAGCCATCGCGGTAGATGAGGTCAGTAGCCTCGCAGTCGATGGCGATGTCTTTTTCTTTGTTACCCTTCACACGGAAGCCCGTCTTGGGGTCGAGTTCAATAATCCGGATAGTGCCGAAGTAGGTTCCGTAGGTTGCCCACAGGCGGCCCGTCGTGGGGTCGAGCAGCAGACACGGGTCTATAGCGTCTTGATCTTCCATGCCGTCACTGGCACATACCTCGACGGCCGTTGTCCATTTGAAGTTAGGCGATTTCGGATCCAGCGTCTTATTCCACATGGTGAGGATGCGGCCATTATGTCCACCGCCCAGTCCACCACCTGTAGCACCGTAGATGCAAAGGTAGCGGTCGCCTATCTTCATGACGTCGGGAGCTGCACCGCCGCCCGGACGTTCTGCACCAGAATGCCACGACCAACCATCGTCGCTGATGATTCCTCCACCACCAGTTCCGAAGGTGTACCACTTGCCGTCACATTCGGCCAGCGTCGAAGGATCGTGGATATAAGGTGCACCAATTTGTGCCCTTACGGGGCTTAATGATAAAGAACAAATGATAAATGATAAACTTATCAGATATTTTGTTTTCATAAACTACTGTTATTTACTATTCACTGTTATCTTATAATTAGTCACAGGCATTCCTTTCTCGTCGATGAAGCGGACGCACATGTCAGCCAGTCCAGGACCATTAATGACAGCACCGCGCAATACATGACGGCCGGGCTTCAGTATGAGGCGGCGCGATGTTCCGTCGTCCTCCACCATGCGGCGGTCACCTTCCAGCAGCAGCACTTCGTCGCCATCAAGCCACCACATGGAAGCACCATTGGAGCCTGCGGCCAAACGGAAGTTCTGCAGTTCTTCGGCACAGTCGATGATAGTCTCGCACCAGTAGAATGAGCCGTAGGTCTGCTTACCGTACTTCTCGGCAAAACGGAACAGTTTCATGTTATAGTTCTCGCTGTCAAGCGTGTACCACTTAGCCTTCTGTTTCGGCAGTTTTGCCAGTTCGTCGGCAAACTTCTCACGAAGCCAAGAGTCAGTAAAGACAATGTTTGAACGGACATCAACAGCCTGTGGCTCCATCAGCTTCCAGCGACGAATGAATCCTTGTGCGTCGGGCTGCGACGGGGCGGCATTTTTATCTACAGTGGTGAAGTACTTCGGACGATTCTTGAACTGCAGCCAGTCGATGGAGACAGCACCATCGCCCTCGCAGGTGATGCAGAGATCGGTAACGCCATTCGGTGTATAGTCCAACTGGGAAGTCAAGGTCAACCACTGATTACTCTGGTCACGACGGAAGGGAGTGGGCATGCCGGGACGCGTCATTTCGCTCTTCACAGTCATCTTGATGCGAGCAATCACCTTTCCTTTGGCGGTTTTCTCGCGAATGCAGAACTCAGTGTTGTCACTGGCCTTGGCACCTACGACGAGGTAGCCGTCAGTGATACAACTCATGTCCACATCTTTATAGATGATCCAGCTACCCTTATTAGGCAGAGTAGCTTCGTAGCTGCGGAAGGTGTTGATGGTATCGATGAGTTGTGTCGTCACGTCACTGCTTGCACTACTGTAACGGTCTATCTCAATTCTTTCCGTTGCTTTATTGATGCCTACGCCACGCATAGTTTCCTTAATTTCCTGAATGGTACCGTCTGGGTTGAAGTACAACTTCTCTATCTGGACGGAACGGCGCTTGTCATCGCGGGGTGAGAAGGCGTTACTGTGATAGAAGAAGTACCATTGCCCTTTGTAGTTGACAATGCTGTGGTGGTTGGTCCAGCAACCATTGGGATGCTCAGCCATGATGATGCCTTTGTATTCGTATGGACCCATGGGATTCTTGCTCATGGCATAGCCAATGACTTCGGTCTTTTCCCTCACGTAGGGATAAGTCAGGTAGTAGTTTCCGTTATATTCAAAGGCAAAAGGTCCTTCAGCCTGGCGGTTGGGCAGGTCTTTCAGACAATTGACGCCATACATCTCAAACTCGCGCTCACCCCACTTGACCTTTTCCTTTGGAGTGTCGTCGGCAAGCTCTTTCATGTTTGGCTTGAGTTTAGCACAACGTCCTGCACCCCAGAAAATATAGGTATTGCCGTCAGAAGCCTGAAGCACACAGGGATCGATGCCGCTGATGCCCTTGATAGGTTCTGGTTCAGGGACGAACGGTCCCTCAGGACGATCTGCGATGGCTACACCAATACCAAAGCCCCTACCGTCTTTGGGAGAAGAGGGGAAAAAGAAATAGTATTTTCCGTTTCTCTCAATGCAGTCGGGAGCCCACATAGAATAGGAATTCTCTCTTACCCAGGGAACTTTGTTTTGGGTGACAATCATCCCATGATCCGTCCAATCGGTCAGGTTCTCTGACGAGAAAACATGATAGTCCTCCATACAGAACCAGTCCTTGCGCTGTCCTTCCGGGGGAAGGATGTCGTGTGACGGATAAAGATACACCTTACCGTTAAACACACGTGCCGTGGGATCTGCCGTGAACTGGTCGCGGATGATGGGGTTCTGCGACTTGCTGCCCGTGGCTATCGCCAGGGCAGCAAGAAGTATAAATACTTGTTTCTTCATATACGAGGCATTTTACTTGAACAGGCTCTGGGCCATCTGACGGAGGCAGCGGCGCCAGGTGAGGAACTCGTGGGCTGTGCCCTCAGAGATGAGACCTTCGGCATTGTAGCCGGCGGCTTTGAGGTCGGCAACGCTCTTGTTGATGCCAGCAGGATTCTCCTTGTCACCGCAGCCCTCGAAGATGTACTTCACAACTTTCGGATCCTTGATTTCATCAGGAGCATATTGTCCACCGCTGAGCAGTCCCCAGTAGCCAAAGACCTCCGGACGGCGCAGGGTGATGAGCTTGGTCTCCATGCCACCCATTGAGAGACCTGCTAAGGCACGATTCCACTTGTCGGGCTTGGTGAGGAACTGCTTGTCTATGACGGGCATCAGCTCGTCGATGAGCAGCGTCTCGAACTCCTTGGCAGTGAATTGTCCGATGGTGCCGAACTTAAAATCATTGGTCAGACCATAGGCCATGACAACGATGAAGGGCTTAATCTTGCCCTCAGCAATGAGGTTGTCCATGATGAGTCCTGCCTTACCCTGTACAGGCCAACTGGTCTCGTTCTCGCCCCAGCCATGCTGCAGGTACAGTACGGGATAGCGCTCCTGTTTGCCCTTGACGAGCTTGCCGTAGCCACTGGGCAGATAGACATTGGCAGTCTGCATCTTGCCTGTGCTCTCAGACCAGAAGGTGACCTGCTGGATGTTGCCATGAGGAATGTCCTTGCGGTAGGCATAGAAGTCCTGGTCGGGAGCGGGAATCTCAATACCACTCTCCCAACGGCATGAGCCGAAGTAGTTGTGCGTGCCGGGGTCGTTGAAGACGCCACCGTCGATGGTCAGGTGATAGTAGTGGAAGCCGGGATCCATCGGACCCTCGGTGGTACCTACCCACACACCGTCCTTATCCTTACGTAGCACCGTGCCGCCACGACCACCTAGGCCAAGGCTGACGATGACCGACTTGGCATCTGGAGCTTCTACGCGGAAGCGGGCATATCCTTCGCTGTTAACCTTCGGCCATTCCTGTCCTGGCTGGTTCATGGGGTTGGGAACGAAGTCCTCCTTGGGAACGGCATTGTCGAGAGCGGGATTAAAGTTCTTGATAGCATAATAAGCCTGCTTGGGCTTGTAGTTCTCGTCAAAGGGCAACGGGTGGTTGTTCACGCCGAGCCATGAGTCGCGGTCGCCAAGGTTCCAGAAGGTAACGCAGTCGATGACGTCCTTATGCTTGCGGAAAATCTTGAAGATGCGGGCGTACTGGTCGGTAAGAAGGGTGTTCATATAGCCTGCCACGGGCTTGTTCTCACCACGTGAGAAGCGCAGCTGACCACCCATCTCGGTGTTCATACGGATGTCGAGCTCAGTGACGTGGATGTGCTTCACCAGTTCCTTATACTTCGTGATGGCAGCGTCGATATCCTCCTCAGAAGGACCATAGACATTGTAGTGGCCCTGCATGCCAATACCGTCAATGGGTACACCAGCATCCTTCATCTTCTTAACCATATTATAGATACGGTCGCGCTTGCCGGGGTCACACTCGTTGTAGTCGTTATAGAACAACAGGGCATTGGGGTCGGCCTCACGGGCAAACTCGAAAGCTTTGGCAATGAACTCGTCGCCGCAGAGTTTGTAATGACGACTCTCACGATAGGGGCTGGGAGCCTGACCTGGACGGCGTCCGAAACCGCCAAAGCCACCAAAGCCGCCACCGTCGGAAATGGCCTCGTTCACCACATCCCAGCAATAGACAACGTCCTTGTAGCGGTTGACGACGGTGTGGATGTGTTCGCGCAGACGCTCGTAGAAGACCTCTTTCTTCACCTCCTTGCCTTTCTTGTCGGTGAACAACCAGTCGGCAAACTGAGAGTGCCAGCACAAGCAGTGTCCACGCAACTTGATGCCGTTCTCACGACAGAAGTTGGCAATCTTGTCGGCCTTCTCAAAGTTCCACTCACCCTCCTTGGGATGCAGTTCGCCGGGCTTCATGTCGTTCTCGGCAGTAATGCTGTTGAACTCAGCCTTCACCAGATTGATCTGGTCTTGATCGCTGACGTTACGCTGGTTGAGGGCAACGCCAATCATGAAGTAGTCCTTGTAGGCATCCTTCAGTTTCACTGTCGGGTTTGGGTCGGCGGGAGCGCCCCACTGTGCCCACATAGGGGCGGCGCAAAGTGTCATCAACACTACCAACGCCATTTTAAAAGTCTGTTTCATTCGTGTGATAATTTTTATTTGTTAGTTAATTAAAGGATTTCTTTTAGAACGTCACCTTCTGGCTGTGACCGTCGTAGTTCACCGTCTTCTGGCGGCCGTCGGGCAGGGTGATGCTGAACTGACGCTGCTGAAGCATGCCAGGATAGTTGCCCTGACGGTCAGCAATGGTCAGCGTGCCTGCCTTGTTGTCCCAGCGGAAGGTGATGGTACTGTAGATGCCCTGCTCGTAGCGGTAGCTGTCGCCTTCGTCCTCGTAAAGGGTGAAGGTTCCATCAGCACCAGGATATACTCTTATTTCAAGGTTGCCCCAAGTTTTCTCGCCGACATATTGCATCTCAGGACCTAACGGCAGAATGCTGCCTGCCCGTACGAACATCAGAACGCGGTCGAGGGTGGTCTGTAAGGTTACGTTCTGTCCACCCTTGTATCGCTTGCCCGTCCAGAAATCATACCACGAGGCACCCTTCGGCAGATACTTCACAGCACTCTTTGTGGCTGTGAAATCAATACTTCTACCTTCTTCCTTCTGACTTCTTACGTCGTTTCTGTCCCAGCCTGTCATGGCATCGGTACGGACAATCTTCTCCTCAGTGTACTGCGGGTCGATGATGGGACATGCCAAGATGCTATGGCCGAACATGAATTCGTCGGTCATGTTCCACACCTGCCGGTCGGCGGCGAAGTCGGCAAACAGCGGGCGCATATAACTGTCGTTGTTGCTGGTGACTTGCCATGCTATACTATATAAATAAGGTATGAGACGATAGCGCAGGCGAATCTGCTTCTCGATGGCGTCATAGACGGGTTCGCCCTTCTTGCCGAACTGCCAGATTTCGCGGGGCGCGTCGGCTCCGTGGCTACGGAAGATAGGACAGAACAGACCATACTGCATCCAGCGCACGTAAAGTTCCTGGAACTGCGGGTTCTTGGGTGCTGAGGCTGGTCCCATCGTGTTGTAGGCGTTGCAGAAGAAGCCGCCAATGTCGGTATTGAAATTGGGATTGCCCGTCAGCGTGAAGCTCAGTCCGGCAGGTACCTGCTTGCGCAACATGTCCCACGACGAGTTCACGTCGCCGCTCCACATGTTGGAGCCGTAATGCTGTTGTCCGGCAAAACTGCTTCGTGTCATAATGAAGATGCGCTTTCCCCTGTCGTCTTTCCGCTGGGCTTGGTAGATGCCGCGAACGGTTTCGAGGGGGAAGGCGTTACGCTGTGAGCGCCAAGTGCCACCATAGACCTTATGGGCGTAGTCGTCTTCCGTCGGATAGAAACAGTCAGGGTCGGTGGAGTCCATCCACCAGGCATCGGTGCCGTAGTCGTAAAGTGTCTTCAGGTATTTCCAATAGATGTCGCGTGCCACAGGACTGAAAGCGTCATAGACCTTGACGCCAGAGGGATAGTCCATGCGTGGCGGCCAGATGTGCGACAGTCCACTCTGAGGCCACGTCTGGAAAGGCATCAGCAGCCCTTTCTCGTTGAGCTCACGGAACTGCTGTGTCTGGGGACCGAAACTGGCCCATATACTAATCATAAAGTGGGCATGCTTCTTATGTACATTTTCTATCAGTTGCTTGCCATTGGCAAAGTCTTCGGAGAGGAAGTCCATAGCGTTCCAAAGATAGTTGGAACCCCAGTACTGCCAATCCTGGATGATACCATCCAATGGTACCTGCAGTTCACGGTATTTGTCAACGATGGACTCTGTTTCGGCAGCAGTCTTGTAGCGCTCCTTCGACTGCCAGAAACCGTAAGTCCACAGTGGGAACATCGGCACGTCGCCTGTTAAGTAACGCATCTGGGCGATAATGCCGTCAGCACTGCCGCCATACATGAAGTAATAGTCAATGCCCTGACCAGCCTCAGAGGTAAACGTCATTCCCTGAGCATTGTCCTCAAACATCGTTGGTGAGTAGTTCTCCCAATAGAGTCCCCAGCCCTTGATGCTCTGCAGCAAGTTCTGAAAGTCCTCCAGGTTAGACTGCTCCATGCGTTTCTTCTCGCCACGGCGGTTCATCTTGCCGTTCTGGATGGTGCCTAAGCCGTAGATGGCCTCATCCTTGTCAAGCGCGAAAGTCTGGGAGACCTCAAACTCATCAAGGTTCTTCCTAATGAGACTCCAGCCCTGCTCCCTGAGGAGTACCTTGCCCTTGTTTGTCATAAACGTCAGGCTTTGGGTTTCTGGATTCAGTTTAACAGTCAGCTCACTGCTCTTCCACGTGTTGCCCGTCTGCGTTACGGCAACAGTTTCTGGTTTCGCAATGACAACAAGACTTTTGGTGGGGTTGCCTTTTACAACATGTACGATGGTGGGAGTCAAAAATTCCACCTTTGCTTGCTGAGCCATAACAGCCAGACAGACGGTTAGGGCAAGTATTGTGAATCGTATTCTCATTGTTTTGTGATGGTATAGGTTTTTCCAGAAGTGGTGTCTAAGTCATATTCGTAGACATTCCGACGGGGAAAACTTGTCGGTGCGGACTGTTTCAGTTCGGGAGAAACGAGGGGCGTCTTGATGTCGGCGGGAGCAAAGAGGAAGTTGGGACAATCGCCTTTGGCAGGACGCAGACCCTTACCCTTCAGCGGAGTATATGAGCGCAGACGCAGGGTGCCACCGATGGTAGAACGGATGGTGGCGGTGCTGAGCTTGCTGTTGCTCCATTGCTCGTCGACGATGAATCCGCCACGGGCTCGCAAACCCTTGACGTTGCCCTGCTTCCAGTCGTTGGGCAAGGCGGGCAACAAATGCACAGCCCCATCGTGGCTCTGGAGCAACATCTCGCAGATGCCAGCGGAAACGCCGAAGTTACCATCAATCTGGAACGGCGGATGGGCATCGAAGAGATTGGGATAGGTACGACCGTTGGGATATTCACGCATCTTTGAGTCGTCAGGTAACAACTTCAGCATGTTCTTGATAATCTGGAAGGCGTGGTTGCCGTCGAGCATACGTGCCCAGAAGTTCGTCTTCCAGCCCAGGCTCCAGCCCGTTGCCTGGTCGCCACGCTGTTTCAGCGTAGTAGCAGCGGCGGCATGCAATTCGGGATGCGTAAACGGTGAAATCTGGTTCGAGGGATATAGACCATAGAGGTGTGAGATATGACGGTGCTCGTCGTTGGGGTTATCACCGTCCCACAGCCATTCCTGCAACTGGCCATGACGACCTATCTGCATGGGAGGAAGCTGGGATAATTGAGAATTGTAAATTGAAAATTGAAAATCATCTTTGCCGAGGACTTTGGCGGCTTGGATGGTAGCAGAGAGTACGTCGAAGACGATTTGGTTGTCCATCGTGGAACCAGCGGTGACAGTAGTCTGCTTACCCATGGGGCCATGTTCGGGAGACACAGTCGGCACGGTGACTAACCAGCCGTATTCCGGCTGGATGCGCATCATGTCGATGAGGAAGTCGGCGGCACCCTTCATCACGGGGAAGTACTGTTCCAGCAGTTTTTTATCACCTGTAAAGAGGTACTGCTGCCAGATATGTGTTGTCAACCAGGCACCGCCTGTTGGGAACATGCCCCATGTGGTACCGTCGATAGGACCGGCAACGCGCCACAGGTCGGTATTGTGATGAGCCACCCAGCCTTTGCAGCCGTACATCACCTCTGCCGTCTTGGCACCAGTCTCGCTGAGATCGCGAATCATCGTCAACAGTGGCTCCTGACATTCCACAAGATTGCCTACCATCGACGGCCAGTAGTTCATCTCAGCATTGATGTTAATGGTGTATTTCGAGTCCCACGGAGCGTTTATCTTATCGTTCCATACGCCCTGTAGATTGGCGGCCTGACCACCAGGCTGACTCGACGAGATAAGCAGGTAACGGCCATACTGCATCATTAACGACACCATGTCAAGGTCAAGAGATTGCCCATTTCCCATTGAGCCTGTGCTTTCACTGAAGGCGACCAAACGCTGGTCCGTGGGTAAACTGGAGTTAGCCGTTTTTGGCAGGTTCAGCGTCACGCGGTTGTATTGCTCCTGGTATTTCTTGACGTGATTGGTCAGCAGCAGCTGATAGGGTTTGCCTTTCAGGGCGGATAATGTCTGGTTGTTCTTCTTCACAGGATTGCCGCTGACATCGTGATAGTTCACAAAGTTGGTGGCGGCTGTGATATAGAGCATGGCGGTAGTGGCATTGGTGACGATGAGTTTTTCAGCCCCACGTTCCACTTTGCCGTCAGCCTCTGCCATAATACGACATTCGGCTTTTAGCCCTGCCTGGATGCCTTCCTGTTCCACACCATCGACAACGGCAGCAAGTTCGTTGACCTCGCCGCTGATACCTTCATGGCTGGAAACCGTAAATACCTTCGCCTGCAACTGACTGTTGAAGTTTACGTCAAACGACAGGGCGCCAGGCTTGCTGGCAGTCAGCCGGACAATGATGGCGTGGTCGGGTAGGGAGGCGAAGACCGTCCGTTCGTACTTGACACCTTTATATATATAAGAGGTGTTGCTGACGGCGTCGCCGATGTTCAGTTCTCGGCGATACTGGCTGACTTCCTGATGACCGAGTTTCAGTTTGATGCTGCCTAACGGTAGGAAGCGCATACCGTGAGGACCACGGAAGAAATGCTGGTCGAGCACCTTGTGTGCCTCTTCCTCGCGTCCGGCAAAGATCAGGTCGCGCACCTCCTGCAGGTGGTCACGTGCCGTGAGGCTATTGTTGTCATGCGGTGAACCACTCCAGAAGGTTTCTTCGTTCAGTTGGATTTCTTCTGTCTCGGTGCCGCCATAGACCATTGCGCCCATCTGGCTGTTGCCCACAGGCAATGCTTCTAACCAGTGACGGGCCGGTTGTGTGTACCATAGCTTATGCTGCTGTGCCATCAATGGCATAGACACAAATAGAGATAACAGGACAAATAGTTTTTTCACGTTGTACGTTGTTTGGGATTAGTTGACTACTATTATTAGGTTCATCGTCTTTCCTTAGACGAAGACAAAGAGCTTAGGTTTAATGTGTGTAAAACTTTTCGAAAATTGAAAGTCATTGGGACCGTCCTAAAAGGAAACGGTCTATGAAGGATTGCACTATCGGGTACTGGCTCTCGGGCAGCATGCAGTGGCCATGTCCGCCAACGATGCTCCAGTCCATGCGGTCGCCGATGCCGAAGTTCTGCCATACCTTGACGGCAGCCTTGGCGGAAACTTCCATAGCAGGGTCGGAGAGCCAGGGATAGTCAGGGTTACCCAGTAGCAGCAAGGCTCGTGGACAGACCATAGCACAGAGTTCGTGCTGGTCATAGGGCAGACGATAGACGGAGTCGCCCTGGAAATTGTCCTTCTGACTTTCCAAGAACCAGTGGTAGTCGGTCTTGTCGATGTCTTCCACCTTCTCTGTCGATTCGTGCGACTTACGCCAGGCTGCAGCTCCTCCGCCACCAGGTTCCTGGGCGATGGTCAGGGCGATGCGCTCGTCGAAGGCACCACAATAGAGTGCCATCTTACCAGCATACGAGCACCCCGTGACACCAATATGACGGGTATCAATCTTCGTCACCTCTGGGCCTAACTGCTCCAGACCGTCAATCAGTCGGCTCAAGCCCCATGCCCACTCGCTATAGGCGCCATTGTCCTTCAGCTGGGGATACAACTTGTCAAACGGATGTTCGCTACGCTCATGGTGCGGACCCCATTGTCCATAGTCGTTGACCTGCTTCTCACGGAAGTTCATGATGGCTATCGGCCTGTCATTAAAAAGTTGTCTGGGCAGCGACATCATGCTGGTGCCAATCATCAGGGGGTATGGAGCCGTTCCCGTTTTGGGATAGCGGATGACGGAGCGCAGGGTCAGCGTCTCGCCGTTTACGGTGACGTCCACGACTAATGCCGTGTCGCCCTCCATGCGGGCCTTGACCTGTTCCTTGCTGACGACAGGTTTCTCGCCGATGCCATAGTGCTGTATCATGTGGGCGATGTCGCTGCGGCGCTTGCCCCAGTCGGCAAAGCTGTTGACACCCTTCAGGGCATCGGGCAGTCCGTGCTGTATGGGCAGGTCTTTGGCGGCAGGCATGTCGGGCTTAGGGAAGGAAGCCCCTGTATTTTCCACGTTATAGACAAAAGGCAATGTATCGGCTTTTGGGCGCACCACCAATACAAATCCGCCACGTGGACGACATTTAAAACCGTTTGCTAAAGAAGGATTGCGCATGATGCTCCATGCGTTCTTTCCATATTCGCCAGCTTCTCCTGTGCCGTCACCATCCATAAAGATCATCGTCTCTACTGGTGTCTTGCCGTCAGGATTGATGAAGTCGAGATTCGCCAGTAATGCATTCTCTGTGTCCTGGCCATTGATGCCAGCCACATACCACGTCGAACCCTTCCTGCGTGCCATCACCACCCACTCGCCAGGATATCCGCTGACAAAGCGCGTCTCGTCCCATGTGCTGGGCAGCTCCGTCAGGAACTGCTGTACCTCCTTGGGTTGTGACAGGTAGCTTTCGGGCTTGTCTGCCAGATGTTGCAGGCCACTCTCGAAAAGCACCGTCAGAGCCAGTTCATGGGCATTCGTCGTGATGTGCGGATGCTGCGAGTCGCTGAAGGTGCAGGGGGTGTAGTCCATAGGTCCGATGACGTTGCGGGTAAAGGGCAGGGTGGCATTATGCCTGGCGGCCTTATCGGTAAACGTAGGAACGTTATTATACCACTCGGCGCCATAGACACCCTCCGTTGACATGAGGTTAGGATAGGTGCGCTGCCAGCCACGGGGGATGGGTGCGCCGTGGAAGTTAACCAGCAGATGGTGGCGGGCGGCACACTCCAAGAGGTCTATGCAGTAGTCCATATTCTTTTGGTTGTCGCCTGAGAAGAAGTCTATCTTCACACCAGCAACGCCAATCTTCTCGCACCAGGCAAACTCCTTTTCCCTGTCTTCGGGCTTGTTCAGACGGAACTTCGGACCTGGAGCGCCGTCTATCCATCCCACGCTGGAGTTATACCAGATAAGCGGTTTGATGCCCTTCGACTTGGCATAGCCGACAGCATCCTCAATGGTCTTGCCGTCACGCATCTCGTCCCACTCGGCATCTATCAGTACGTAGGGCAGACGAAGCGTCACGGCCATGTCCACATACTGCTTGATGATGTTATAGTCGTTCGAGCCGTGGTTGTAAGCCCAGTAAATCCACGACACCACACCTGGCTCTATCCAACTGGTGTCCTCTATCCGGCTTGGCTCGCTGACGTCAGTCACTAACGTCGACTCCACCACATCCTTCAACGTACCGATGATGGCCACGCGCCACGGCGTCACTCCCATCCCTGGGAGAGATTGGGGGGAGGCCTCCCCAGCGACACGCTCTGCCTCCACCACGCGGAACACCTCCCCGTCGTTATAAAGGCACGAGGCGCTCTGCCCTCGCTCTATGTTTGCCTCGCTAATCAGCACAAAGACGCCCTTTTGCGCCTCTATGAGTGCCGGATAGCCCCAGCGGTTGTTCCAACCCTCGGCCGATTTAAATGTACCGCTGAACGACGGTACTGGCTTCACCTTATACGTCGTTTCCTGTGGGAAGAATCCCTCGTACGACTCTGCCCACTGCTGCATCCAGCGCCGCGTACCTTCTTTAATACGGTAGCCTACCTGGGTCGCTTCTCCCTTCCCTTGGGGAGGGGTTGAGGGTAGGCCCTCATACCGCAGCGCCACGCCATCGTTATACATTCTCAGCACCAGTCGGACGCCTTTTCCTGCTGAAGCGGCATATTCGTTGGCCTCGTTGTGGCAATGTTTCCTTTTGCCTGTCAGCATCTGGTAGTCGTCTGTCACCTTCTTGACAAACACAAAAGGATTGGTGGATGATGGGGCTTGGGTGATGTTCAAGTCTGTCAGCTCCAAGGCTTGCAGTCCTCCCCAACTGACAATGATGGTATTTCCGTTCGTTTTGGCTGACAGTCTGCCGTCGGGCGACGTCACTTCTGCGGCAACAACAGTTCCGCAGAGACCGTACATAAGAATTAGGGTTGTGAGTAATGATTTCATTTGTTCTATGGTTTTTTCTATTCTGGCTACAAAGGTAACAAGATTCCGTGAGATAAGCATTACGCCATGTATCATGGGTTTTCGCTGGTGTATCATGACATGACCTTGGCCTTCTGAGCTTACTTTTTTAGCCCCTTTGCGACAGATATGGAGAGGGTTCCTCAGGTCTGTCGCAATATTCCCTTGGTTGTCGCAAGGACTTGAGGCAAAAAACAGAAGAATTGTTGGAGCGTGCTGTTTTTTGCCATAATTTTGCATCGTTGAAAGACAAAAAGTAAAATCGAAAAATTCAAAATTTAATAATAACAACTTTAAAAAAATTACTCATTATGAAGAAGAATTCAGTTATGGTAAAGCAGGTGCTCATGAGCATTCTTACCGCAGGTATTTTCACATTCGGTTTCACCGCATGCAGTGACGAACTTAACAACGAGGTGGCAAACGAGGTCAGCCCGCTGGAGCCCTCCTCCGGCTGCGGCCTGGAGAACCTGGAGCAGCAGTCCTATGCCGTTCCCTACCACGTGACCGCCCAGGGCGACTGGAAGATCGAGTTCGAGTTCAACGAGGGCCATGCAAGCCCGCCTCGCAATCCCCGTCTCGATGCAGAAGTAAGGAGAGATGCGCTTCGCTAATGAATAATGAATAGTGAATAATGAAAAAGGCTTCCCAGACGGGAAGCTTTTTTTCTCTACCATCCAACCATCAGCCTTCTTCCATCAGACATCGTCAGTGCCAGAGCCTTGATCCTTGGAATAATATCATACTCCACGATATTCCCCAAACTTTACCTCGTCAATCTCTTTAATCAGCTGTTCTGTTGTTGGCAGATACAGTTGATACTTACTGGCTAATATCGTGGAATTATCTTCGGGCAGAGCCATCTTTACTACCGTGTCATTCTTGTCTGAGCAAAGCAGAATGCCGATGGTCGGATTCTCGTCTTCCTGTTTCTCGCAACGATCATAATAATTCACATACATCTGCAATTGCCCTAAGTCCTGATGTGTCAGTTTACCGGTCTTTAGTTCTACCACGACGAAGCAGCGAAGCAAACGGTTATAGAACACCAAGTCTGCAAAGAACTCATCATCTTCCAACAGGATGCGCTTCTGTCTGGCTACGAATGAGAAGCCTTTTCCCATTTCAAGCAAGAACTCAGCAATATGAGAGATAATGGCACTCTCCAAATCCTTTTCGTAGTATGCCGCCTTTCGTTCCAATCCCAGAAACTCCAACACCATCGGGTCTTTGATTACTTCCGTGGGCGATTCTGGAATTCTCTGATTACGGGCCACAGCCAATACCAAGTCTTTGTCATTACTGAGCAAAAGCCTCTCGTACAACATGGAATTGATTTGTCGCTCAGTCTCTCTGGCAGTCCATCCATTATTTACGGATTCCAATTCATAATACTCCCGTTTATCTGGGTCATCAATCTGAATCAACATTCGATATTGACTCCAATTCAATTGCGACCGCACTGTGGACGCAATTGGATATACCCTATAAAATTGTCGTGCTCTTTCCAATTGTCTGACACCAAACCCACTACCATATTCAGGTTCCAACTCTTTTGCAAGATTCTTGATCAGATACGTGCCATAGTCGGCCCGTTCCTTTCCGTGCTGCTCTTCTTCCACTATACGCCTGCCTATGTTCCAGTACATCTGTACACGACTGAAATCCACGCTGCGAATCGCAGCTGAACGCGCTTTGTCAATGATTGTCCGAATCTCACCAACAAAAGTCTCTTGATTCGTCAATGAATTATTGTTTTTAATTTCGTCTGCCATGTTCATATTTCGTTTGCAAAGTTACGATATGTTTTTAATATAAGTATGTAAAAAACGAAAATGTTACGTTATAGACAAAAAGTTTTTATCTTCCATCTTACATAGAATTAGCCCCATCCCTCCTCCATCAGCCATCAGACCTCATACATCCGACATCTTTCAGCTATATTTCGAAGTCAAAGATAATCAATTGTTTCGGATTGCTTCAGAGCCCTTCCCTATGATTTCTGTTGCCCTTTTGACGAACTATCAAAAAAATTTTGCGAGTTCGATTTGGATCCTGTTCACCCTCATCATATTTTTGATTGATGTGATAACTTACGTCCTGTCGTGAAGCATCAAACAACTCCATCA
>JAEEGH010005810.1_pt1 | contig 30678 bp, 32 predicted proteins | sample 9134181 | NCBI WGS metagenome assembly JAEEGH01 (sample SAMN16246544, study PRJNA631951) | gut metagenome | biome: gut microbiome; feature: rumen; material: DP-attached | host: Bos | place: Iran: Karaj | collected 2018-10
ACGATGGCAACGGTCACGCAGGATATCTACGGCACCCCCTACCCCCGCCCCCGCAACGCGGGGAACCCGTTTGTATCGTGCTTCCTGAGCCGGGACGGGCAGTGGTTCAATGTGACGGTGGCCACCAATTTTGCGGAGACGATGCAGAAGTTCTTCACGGCGATGGATGCTCCTGAGTATATCGGCAGCAGCCTCTTCTCCAGCATGCCGGAAGCAAACAGGCACAAGCCGGAGGTCTATGACATTCTGGACAGGATCTATGCCCGATTCGACTTTGCTGAGATCGAGCGCCGCCTGACGGAGTTGGGCATTCCCTGCACGCGGCTGCGCCACTTCAAAGAGATGCACACCGACCCGCAGGCGCTTGCCAACGGCTACTTTGTGCCCTTCACCTATGAGAGCGGGAGATCGTTTCAGATGCCCTGCCCGCCGATCCGCTACCGCAACGCGGAGCTGGCGCCTGTGGAGCGCGGCGGCCACGTGGGAGAGCACACCGAGGAGGTGCTCCGGGAGATCGGGTATTCCGAAGAAAAGCTCGAACAGCTCCGCTGGGAAAAGGTGATCAAATAAGAAATCCAGGGGTCATCCCCGATCTGAGAAGGTGCAACTTTGAAAGGTATCATTCTTTATACATCAAAATACGGCGCAACAAAGCGCTACGCCGACTGGCTCGCCGAGGAGACCGGGTTCGACGTTTTGGAAACGAAAAAGGCGAAGATCGAGGACGTGAAGCAGTACGACACGGTCATTCTCGGCGGCGGTGTCTATGCCATGGGCATCGCGGGACTTTCCTTCCTGAAAAAGAATATCGGGGAGCTGCAGGGGAAAAAGGTGATCGTGTTCTGCGACGGCGCTTCTCCCTATGACGAGGCGGCCTTTGGGCAGCTCGTTGCCCGCAATATGAAGGATTCCCTGGCCGGGTTGCCGTGCTTTTACTGCCGGGGCGGCTGGGATATGGACGCCATGTCCTTTGCCGACCGGAACCTCTGCAAACTGCTGCAGAAAGCCGTGGCAAAGAAGAAGCCGGAAGACTGTGAAGTGTGGGAAAAGGCGCTGCTGGAAGCGGGAACGCAGAGGTGCGACTGGACTGACAGGGCTTATCTCGCGCCGATCCTGGAGGCATTGAAATAAGCCGACACAGGCATTGGCTTACATGAGTATCCTGCACCCCTTTCAAAGCATGGAGAAAATCAGAATGATCGGGAAAGAACTCATTAAAACACAGTACGGAAACATTGCCGCTTATAAAAAAGGAACGGGGGCAAAAACCGTTCTGCTGCTGCACGGCGGAGGGTGTGACAGCACAATGCTGTCCTGGACCGAAGTATTCGACGCGTTCACGGAAGATTTTTCGGTGTATGCCATCGATTTCCTGGGTTATGGAGGCAGCGATAAGGCGGACGACCTTGTGGGCGAAAACTTCTATGATGTACACATCGCGTGTGTGAAAAGCGCTGTTGACCACTTTGGCCTTTCCGACTTTGCTTTGGCCGGATTATCCATGGGCGGCGCTGTTGCCATCGGTTTTGCCCTGAAGTATCCGGAGAATGTAAAAGCGCTGATCCCAGTTGACACCTGGGGCGTATCCGAAAAAATGCCGTTTCATCGCTTGAGCTACTGGTATGTGAACCATACGGATCTGACGTTGACACAATACAGGTGGTGCGCAAAGTACAGATGGGTGGCACGCTGGTCGATATCCTATGCCTTGATCGGAGACCGGAACCGGATCACGGAAGCTTTAGTTGATGAAGTGATGCTGTCCTGTGTCGGAGACATGGCCGGAAAATCGATGCTCAACTATCAGCGGAGTTCCGCGGATAAGCATCAGGCAAAACCGTACTATCTGAAGCAACTGAAGGATCTGAAAATGCCGGTTGTTTATATAATCGGAGAGAAGGACCCGCTCGTTCCGCTGCATGATATTGAGAAAGCGGCACAGGCAACGCCCGGCAGCAGGGTGGAGGTGTTCAGGGGCTGCAAACACTGGTCGGTCAAGGAACAGCCCCGGAAATTCTGCGAGATCGTTGATTCTGTTTTTTATTGATCCTTATGGGAACGCCGGGGAACCAGAGGACTGAAGACAGCGGATCATGAGGTGATGCAGCAGTGTGGAAACGATATGAATATGACGGGATCATTCACGAGGTTCCCGACAACGGCGGCGCCTACGTTGTTTTTCCATGGGATATCCGGGCGGAATTCGGCGCGGGGCGTGTGAAGGTCCATGCCGAATTTGACGGCATCCCCTATGACGGCAGCATCGTCAACATGGGCGTGAAGGATGAATCCGGCGCCGTCTGCTATGTGATCGGGCTGCTGAAGGCGATCCGGAAGCAGCTGAACAAAGGCGACGGCGACACGGTGCATGTGATGATCGAGCCGAGAGCCGAAAAATGAAAACACGAAAGGCGCGGCAGCCCGCTGAACGGCTGCCGGCATAAGATCGGCCACAGGAAGAGAAACTCCCGGTCATCGGCTTGTTGCCGGTGACCGGGAGCTCTTTTTATGCGGTTTTGTTTGGCCGTCAGCCCTGGCCGGCGTCAAAAAGATCGTAGGGATTGGAGAACTGGGACTGCTCGACAAGGCCTTCGGTCTGCTCCACCTCGAGGCCGCGGGCGATCTTCACAAGGTCTTCGAGCGGGAGCGTGCCGCGGATCGCGAAGATCCAGCCCTGTTCGGGATGGAAAAGGACGACGTGGTTGACGGGAACGTCGTAGTCGCCGGTGTCGCCGGTCTTCCAGTCGCGCCAGGTGCTGCAGGTGAAGGTCTGCACCGCGAGCTCGCCCCAGGTCTCTTCGCTGACCGCATCCGGCACCTGATTGAGCAGGATCAGCGCGCCGCCGCCGGCAAACTGCGGGGCGTAATACATATCGCTGATAAAGAACTGTTCCGTATCTTTGTTTTCCGCCTCCACGTGCGCGTACCAGGGGACGTCGTCGCCGTACGGTTTCGGGTCAAGGCGCTTCACCCAGCCGTCCGCGTCCTTCTCGCAGACGGGGAAGCTGAGACCGTCCGGCAGCCAGCCGAACCGGTAGCGCACGGGCTGACAGGTCAGAGGGCTGTCGAATTCCAGGGCGTAGGTGCCCTTCCAGGCCCCGTAATCCTTGTCCCACGCAGCGCTGAAATGCACCGGGAACGTCTCTTCCGGCGCGACCTCGCGCCACCGCAGGCCGAACAGTCCGGCAGCGTAGGCGGTTGCCGCCAGCAGCGCGGTGATGGCCGCAGCCAGCAGCACGACACGCACGGATCTTATGGTTTTGTGTTTCACAGCAGGCTCCTTTCCGCTTTCCAAAAAGCGTTCGGCCGCCTCAAGATGCGCCTCGTCGACCTGGCTCAGCGCCTGAAATACATCGTATCGGTTCACAGCAGTCCCTCCTTCTCGAGCGTCCGGCGCAGCCGGCCGCGCAGGCGGTGCAGCAGGCTCTTTGTCCTGCTCTCGGTATACCCGCAGCGCTCAGCGATGGTTTTGACCGGGTAGCCGAAGAAGTAGCGGCCGAGGAAGATGTTCCGCTCGGTCTCCGGCAATTGGTCGACAAAGCTTCTGACCGCTTCGCCGAGCTCGCGCAGCTCTGCCTCACGGGCTGGATCGCTCTCCGACCGGAGGACCTCCGAGAGATCATCAAGAACGAGCTCGATCTCCGCGCCGCCGCGCTTCTGGCTGCTCTCCGCGCGCAGGCGGCTGATGGCCGCGTTGCGCGTCAGGCAGCCGAGATACAGCCCCAGACGCTGCGGACGCCTGTCCGGCATCGTGTTCCAGGCCGAAAGCCAGGTGTCGTTGACGCATTCCTCGGCGTCGCGCGCGCTGCGGCAGATCCGCTGCGCGATGCTGCTGCAATAGGTTCCGTATTTCCGCTCAGATTCGGCGATCGCCTGCTCCGAGCGCCGCCAATACAGATCGACTATGGCTGAATCTTCCATGGCGACCTCCCAAATCGTTTCAAAAGCGCTTTCACTTCTATACACGCAAAGGAGCGGAAAAGGTTGCGTCCGCTCTCAAAAAAAATGAAATAGAATTTCGGCTTCTGATACTGTATACTATAAAGCAGGATTTTAGATGAAGAAGCTGTAAAGATGAAGGGAGCCGGAAAACCGTGATGCCGGGCTCTGCGGCGAGTCCCAAATTCCGGACTGGTTCCGTGATACGATCATGCTGTAAAAAACTTTTAATGCACGGGAGTGAGAACAATGGCGTGTAACGTGCCTGACGGCATCATCACGAGACTGGTCCGGATGGACGGAAAAAAAGATGAGTATCTGTTCGACTGGGAGCTTGAAACGGCCCGGGCAAGGATGAAGGAACTGCGGAAAGACAAGAGCGGGACGTACATAAAGGCCGTGATCATGACCGAGGCCGGAAATGTGATGGACCAGATGGTGTTTATCAACGGCCGCTGGAGCAGTTAAGGGGAAAAAGATCATGGTAGATAAATACAAAGTCATCACCCTGTGCGGCAGCACGCGGTTCAAGGACGCGTTTCAGGAAGCGCAGAAGCGGCTGACGCTGGAAGGGAACATCGGGATCAGCGCGGGCGTATGGGCGATAGTGCAGCTAGGCAAAAGCCGTAATTCCTGCAAATAACTCTATGTTTCATGGAACCGTGTTGTCCGGATCCACTGTCAGAGCGCTGTCAAGGCGGCAAAAATTGGCGGCAAAAGCAAGGAGAAACAGGTATGGTAATCAAAGTAATAGAAGTCAAAGACATCATGACGAAAACGAATCTGCCGGTGTCAGATTATGCTGTCAATCCCTATGTGGGCTGTACGCATGCCTGCAAGTACTGCTATGCGTCGTTCATGAAGCGGTTCACGAATCATCCCGAGCCGTGGGGCGAGTTCGTAGATGTCAAAAGCTGGCCGGAAATCGATCGACCCGGCAGGTTCGCAGGGAAAGAGGCGTTCTTTTGCTCCGTGACGGATCCTTACCAGCCCTTGGAGAAGAAATACAGACGCACCCGGGCTTTGCTGGAGCAGCTGCTGGATACCGGGATCAGCATCAGCATTTCGACAAAGTCTGATCTTATCCTGCGAGATCTGGATCTGATCAAGCAGTTTCCGAGCGCGCATGTTTCCTGGTCGATCAATACGCTGGATGAGGATTTTCGCAAAGAGATGGATCGGGCCGTCAGCATTGAACGCAGGCTTGAGGCCATGCGGCAGTTTTATGAAGCGGGCATACAGTCCACCTGTTTCATCTCACCGATTTTCCCCGGCATCACGGACGTGATCAAGATCATTGAGCGGGCAAAGGGTCAGTGCAATCTCGTGTGGCTGGAGAATTTGAATCTTCGCGGGGACTATAAGAAGCGCATTCTTGACTGGGTACATGAGCATCACCCGGAGTTGGATGAACTGTATCATGACATCTATACGAAGAAAAGCCGCGATTATTGGACGGCGCTGGATCAGGCGATCAGAGCATACACAACCAGGGAGGGTATGCTTTATATCCGTGATGATGAGCAGCACCGCGCACCCTTCGGTGAGCCGCCTGTCGTTTGCAACTATTTTTACCATGAAGAGATAACAAAAACGGCAAAGAAGAAAAAGGAGAAATGAAACATGAAAAAGCTGATTTGCATGATCCTGGCGGCCAGCATGCTCTTTGTGCTGGCAGCCTGCGGAGAAACGAAGCCCGCGGAGCCGGAAATCATAGAATGGACCCGGCAGGGCACTTATGAAGACGAGAGCGGCAATCATCTGATCGTTAACCTCTCCGAGACGGAAGGCTATGAGGGCTGGGCTGTCTCCCTGATGCTGGACGGTGAAGCGATCGGCTGGATCATCCATCAGGAAGGGAATGCCCTGCGCGGCAACCTGAACGGCTGGGATGAGAATTTGGATCCCTTCAACGTTACCATTACCGAAGAGGGCGAAGACGGTCTCAAACTCGAAGTTGAGGGCGGCGAGATCTACTATTTCACACCGGTGGATATGCCGGAGGCAACGATCATTGTCACTGTCAACATTGAGGGCTGGGGCCATATCGCATACGCCGAGGGTGAGGAAGCGCCGGAGATCGATCCGGAGTTCCCGGCCCAGTCTGCCTATATCGGCCTGGCCGAACCGGCTGTCCATACCTTCCTGGCCGAGCCGGAGGCGGGCAATCTCTTTGTAAAATGGACAAAGAACGGAGAAGACTTTTCGACCGATCCGCAGATCACACTTTTGCTGGACGAAAGTGCGGAATATGTTGCCGTGTTCGAGGAAGATCCCAACTGGCAGAACCCCGTGATGAACTTCGTTGGGGAGTACCAGTGCGACCGGGCGCATGCCACGGTGGAGTGCTGGGGCTTTGATGAAGCGTTTATCACGATCGAGTGGGGCAGCAGCGCCTGGGAGCTGACCCGTTGGATCATCGTGGGCAAGCTGGATACTGACACGCTGGCCATCAGCTATTCCGGCGCCAGCAAAGCAGAGCTTGTCTATGATGAGGCTGGCGAAATCAAGAGCGATGAGTCCGTTTATGACGACGGCACCGGAACCATCGCCTTCCACGACGACGGAACCTTTACCTGGCACGAGGATCAGTCCGAAACCGGGAAGGATATGGTGTTCGAATGGATCCCGGCCATGGGCGACGGCTCCATCTCCATGCCAAATCCCTGGACGGAGGCCGACAGCGCGGAAGCTGCGGCGGACGGAGCGGGCGTCGGCTATTTCAAGCTTCCGGAAGCCGGAGCGGAAGTAGTCGGAGGCCCGATCGGCTGGGAGTTCTACCGCTATACGGATCTGCTTGCCGAGGCAAACGGCTACGTTGGTGCTGCGGAGCTTACGGTTCGAAAAGGCGTGAACCGGCCGGATCATGAGGTGAGCTACGACACGGCCGATGTGTCCGGCGATTATACCGCCTACGCATATGAGTGGACGATCGAGGCAGGTGGATGGCAAATCCGATGCTTTGGCAACGAGGAGGGTCGGGCGATGAAAGCAATCTGGTCCTCTGACAACTTCAGCTATTGCATCCTGGTCCGCGGTCAGGGGGATCTTCGGGATACCTACGGCCTCGGCTCTGACGACATCGCTTCCCTCGTCGACGCGATCGCATAGTGATCAGCAAACAAAGCTCTCAGGGCTCTGCTGGCATATGCTTTTCATCTTACCGATACGTAAAACAAAGCACCTCCAGGTATGATCCAGAGGTTCTTTATGGAGGATTGGACCACGTACCGGCTGACGGGCGCGACTCTCAGCGGGATGGCAGAAAACGGGGAGAGAGAATGATGTTTTTGTTTGGGAATATCAACAGGGGGCTGGAGGAATGGCGGAACACGGAAAACGCCGTGCTGCTGGATGTGCGGGAGCGGGACGAGTTTTGCTCCGGTCACATCCCGGGCGCAATCAATCAGCCGCTGTCGGTAATGGAGAAGATCACGGTGCCGAAGGACAAAGCCCTGTTTGTCTACTGCCTCCGCGGCACCCGGAGCAAACGGGCCGCGGGGATCCTGAAGAAGATGGGTTACCGGGCCAAAAGCATCGGCGGCATCGCGGACTACGCGGGGCCGGTGGAGAAATAGAGAGATTTCGGAAGGAGAGAATGCAGACATGTCACAACCGGTAAATCAGACCGTCAAATGCCCGCAGTGCGGGGCGGACATCCCTTTCACCCTGTGGCGGAGCATCAACACGGATGTGCCCAATGCCATCGACGACATCATCAGCGGGAAACTGTTTGCGGTGGAATGCGAAAAGTGCGGGCATAAAACGCACGTGAACTACCCCATGCTGTTTAACGACATGGTGCACGGCGTGATGATCTACAACACCGTGCCGGAGCAGGTGGAGGAGACGAAGCAGGCGCTCGACGCCATGAAGAAGGTGCTGGATATGCGGGGCCGCATCGTGACCGACCAGAGCACGCTGCGGGAGAAGACCGCCATCTTCAACGCGGGCCTCGACGACCGCGTGACCGAGATCCTGAAGCTGGTGGTGATGGCACAGCTGCAGGGACAGCTGGCCGGCAAGAAAGTGATCGGCGTGTATTTCGTGCCCGGTGAGGAGCCCAAGTTCGAGATCGCGTACGACGGCGGCTCGGGGTATGTGCCGGTGACGATGGAGATGTACAACGGCATCGCGCAGCAGTTCCGGGAGACGTTTGCCGCGGATGACAGCGAATACAGGATCGGCCAGGACTGGGCGATCGCGTTCCTCTCCGACCCGAGGAATCAGCTGCAGTAACCTTCTGCTCAGATCCTGGGAAAAGAAACGGGACGATGAAAAAGGGTCTGTTTATTGCCGCCACCGCCGCGGTGATGCTGGTGGTGTCGCGGTTCGTGGTGCGGATCGTGGACGCGACGGTGGGGATCGATGACGACGTGTGGGTGCTGGTGCTGCTGCTGGTGCTTGTGAACGCGGGCATCGGGTATCTGGCGCACAGGATCCGGCGGTACAGGAGGAAGAATAATGATCGTAGGTCTGATCGTTGAGTTCGGGGTCGCGGCGCTCTGCATCGTGCTGGGGCTGCTGCTGTGGCTGAAGCAGAAGATCTCGCTTCTGCACGACTATCATTACCGGAACGTGAAGAAGGCGGATATCCCCGCCTATACCCGGCAGATGGGGATCGGCATCATCCTGATCGGGGCCGGGATCGGCCTTGACGGTGTGCTCACGTATTTCGACTCGCCTTACTGGTGGGTCCCGCTCGCGGCGGGCATCGTGCTGGGCGCGGTCGTGATGTATCGGGCGCAGATGAAGTACAACGGCTCCATCATGAGCTGAGGGACTTCGGATAAGATTTCGGTATTCTGGCATGGGACACGGTGCGTCTCATTTTGCAAAACAGGGCATTTGCTCACTTTGTGTCCTGTTCTGACGGGCGCGGCGGCGGTATGCTGAGGGCGAAAAGGAGGTCGACGAACGATGGATCTGGTAAAAATCGGAAGTTTTCTGCAGGCGCTCCGCAGGGAGAAAGGCCTGACCCAGGAACAGCTCGCGGAGCAGATGGGCGTGGCGCGCCGGACCGTCTCCCGCTGGGAGACCGGCAGCAACATGCCGGATCTCGACATTCTGATCGAGCTCTCGGATCTGTACGCGGTCGATCTCCGCGAGATCTTAAACGGAGAAAGGAAAAGTGAGCAAATGAACGAAGAAATGAAAGAAGCCGTCCTGCAGGTGGCAGACTACAGCAACGAGGAAAAGACGCGCATGCTGCGCAGGATGCATTGGATGTTCGTGGCCGGGCTGGTCGGGTTCGTCGCGTTTTTGGCGATCACGGCGCTCGGGCTGGAGAACACGCCCCCCTATGAGGGCATCGGGAGCTTCGGGCTCGGCATCGCGTTCGGGATGGTCATCATCGGGGTGATCTTCACGAGCCGGAACGCGGCGAAGATCCGCGCCTTCAAGATGCGCCTGCTGGGGAAGGCAAAGGACTGAAAAAAACTCAACATAGTCATGAAAGCCGAAAATGACTGTGTTGAACGGAAAAATGACGATATTGAAAGGCCCGGGGTCATGGCTTGCCTGATCCCGGGCGTTTGCTTTCTTTGTGTTTTTTTACAGGATGGGGCGGCCCTTCTTTCTCCGAAAAAAATTTTTTGAAGTGTATGCAAAGAGCAGACCAGCGCTTTTATCCTGCACTTTATACTGTTCATGACAGCGATGCTGCAGGTTTTAGATTTTTGAGGGAGAACGATATGAAGGGTATTCTTTTGGTTCGGTTCAGCATAGAAAAACTGAACGAGCTTCCCGGCCCCTATGAATTTCAGAAAGGCTTTCTGATCGGGAGATCAGTTCCGGCCAGGCTGCTGGAGGGAATGACTATTTTTGAGGGAGATACCTTTAAAACTCTTCTCGGGCAGGAATATCTGACCTTGGTGGCGATCGCCGGTGACAGGGAAATACTGCAAAAGGACATTGAGCCCAGGATCATGCTGAATGAAGACATTTCGAACCGAAAAGCGGACCCGTTGACAAAACTTGTCACGGAAACCAAAGAGCCTCTGTCCCAAGTCGGAACCGTGCAAAGGGGAACGCTGGAAGAAACCGGATGGTGTTCCAAAGGCTTTCTTTATGCCTGGAATTGAACTGAGATAAGAGAAATGTGAAAACTGCCGTTGTTTATGAGCAACAGGATCGATCAGGAGGGAAAGAACATGATTTGTAAGAATTGCGGATCGTCAATACCGGAAACAGCGAACTTCTGCCCCGTCTGCGGAACGCCCACGAAGGAAGAGGTCCTCAACACAGAGGCCGTCGACAGCGCCGCCGCTGCCGAACCGGCGGAAGTTGTGACGCGGAACGTTGCAGCCACAGAAGAAACCGCAGCAGACACGCCTCCGGCAGTGCCGGCGGAAGAAAATGCTCCCGCTGACGCAGAACAGGAAAACAAGGCTTCGGACACGGAACCTCAGCCAGAACCCGTTCCCGAGCCCGAAACCGTTCCCGAGCCGTATATCCCGCAGGAAGATGCGGCCGAAGAGGAAAAAGCGCCGGAGCTCCCCCCGGAACAGGTCCCGGATAAGAACGCCGGCCCGAAAAAACGCCGGCAGCCGTTGATGATCGCTCTGTGCGGCGTTGCAGTATGCGCTGTCCTCGCGTTTGTGCTCGTGCCGCGCATCTCCGAGCAGAGGCGGATTGGGCGGTACAACCAGGGCGCCGCATATCTGGAGCAGGGTGCCTATGCTCAGGCACGGGATGTGTTTACGGCTCTGGGCGAATACGAGGACGCGCCGGTCCTGGCAGTGTATGCCGAAAAGGGCATTGCATACACTGCGGCAAAAGAGGCCATGACGCAGGGTGAGTTTGACTCGGCGATCAGCAGCTTTGAGAGGCTGAGCGGATTTAAGGACTCGGAAGACCTGCTCGAAGAATGCAGGCACGCGCTGCTGTTCGAGAAAGGCAGAGCGCTCTTTGAAGCGGAAGAATATGAGGCCGCCATCGAAGCTCTGGAGGCGGCAGAGGGCTACGGAGACGCCGGCGCGCTTCTGGAAAAATGCCGGTTCTTCCTTGTCCGGCAGGAGATCCTCGACGCGATGGACAGCGGAGAGTACGCGCATGCGCTCAGCCTGTTGGAATCGGACGAAGGACAGGATATGGAGAACCGGGCGGACATGATAGCTGAATGCCGGAACGGGGTCAGCTATGCCGAAGCGGAGGAAGCGCTGGCAAACGGCCTGAATTACACCGCCTGCAAACTCTTCCAGGAACTCGGCTCTTATCGCGACGCCAGAAGCCGCGCAGAGGCCTGTGTGCTTTCCAAGCCGGCCACGGGAGAGACCTACCATAACAGCTCCTACACCGCCTCCGGCTGCTCGTTCAAGATCGATCCCAAGTCAGATGGCGACGTCAGCACCTACTTCAAGATCTACGCTGTTTCCGGCTCAAACGAGACCCTGGTATCAAGCGTGTTTATCAACGGCGGCGACACGGCTTCGGTGAAGCTTCCCGCGGGAGTATACGTGCTGAAAACGGCGAGCAGCACCGGAGCCTGGTACGGAGAGAAAGAGATGTTCGGTTCCAACGGCGTTTACCAGCGGCTGAAATCCAGCGATACCAGCGATCTCTTTAATCTGGAACGCTACGGAGACTATGTGCTGACGCTCAGGACCACCGCCAACGGCAATGTCGGCTCCGAGCGGGAGAACATGAGCACCTTCTGACAGAAAACAGTTTTAAAACATAAGAGAAAGAAAGGATGGCTACATCATGATGAAAAAAACGGCGATCATTCTTGCTTTGTTCCTCATGCTGGGTCTGTTTACCGGCTGCGGCGCGGAGCGTGTGAAAGTGGACATCAGCGACGGCGGAGATCTGACAGCAGCGGCGCCGGAGGAAACCCAGGCGGTGGCTCTGCCCGCGGAGGCAGAAGTTCTCCCAGAAGAAGAAAGCGCGCCGGCAGAGGCAGAAACCGTCTCGCTCTCGTTTGAGGGAAACAGAGCGTCCGTCACCGTCGATTCCGTTTACGTTGGCGACGACGGAAAGCTTAACGTTGTGCTCAGCGGCGTCGGCTATTCGTTCAACGGGATCCTGCCGTTCCGGAACGGACGCCTCGTCGTCCCCTTCAACGTCGATGTCCGGATCGGAGAAAAAACGTATTCCTGGAACACCGTGAATTTTGGCGACGGAACAAACACTTACCTGTTTGATGTGGGAAAACTGCCGGAGCAGATCATCCTGTACAGCAGCGACAACGAAGACGAGCAGTTCGTTCTGGACGCGGCGCCGTATATCACGGATACTCCGCCCGCAGAGGAAAGCGGGGACGACAGCGATTCCCTCCTTTCTGCTCTTGCCGGACGCTGGTCGGGGACCGGACAGCCCCAGGGCGGCGGTGATGAGATATTCCTTAAGATCCGGCTGCAGGAAGACGGCACCGGCACCTACCGGTTTCGTCAGGGCGATTATACGGAGAGCTACCCGATTTCTGTCAACGACGAAGACGGCAGCTTCTCTGCGGAGATCCCCCCGGACAACACGCTCCAGATCACCGGCTGCGGAGGAACTTATGAATTCGACGGCGATGTTCTGTCGCTGCATATCATCACGGAATTCGCATCCGGCAGAACTTTCGAATACAATGTTGACTGTGAGCGGATGCCGCCGGTCGAAACGGTGACGGACGAACCGTATACGATGGTGACCAGCAAATTCTCTGTTGACGGCCTCTATACCGGCGAGTGGCTGGACGGCAAACCCAACGGCACGGGGACTCTGACCATCCAGGAGACCAACGACCGCTGGGATACCGGCGACACGCTCTGGTCAGAAGACTGGGTCGACGGCCTGATCGAGGGTTACGGAGAATGGCGCAGCGCGGTGGACGGCGCTTATGACGGCAATTTCTCTGCCGGTCTGAAGGAAGGTTACGGCAGAATGTGGTTCAACAACGGCAAGGTATTCGACGGACAGTGGTCCCACGGCTCGTTCAAGGGCTGAGGCGGCTGCCGGAGAAATGAAGGAGGAAAAGAACAATGAGCACTATCGCAAGTCTGAAAGATCTCAGGTGCCCCGCGTGCGGAAATGAGGATATTCTGCCCATCGGGAAAAAAGGAGCTGCGGGCGGTGAGATCGCGGCGGCGTTCATGGGCGGCGCAATAGCGAATCTTGCCGTAAGCAGCAGCGCGTCAAAGGAGAGCGCGGGCACCGCCGAGCCGCTCTCGTACCGGTGCAAGGCCTGTAAGAACAAGTTCGTAAGCCTTCCCCTTGAAGCAGCGGATGAAGATATCCTCTCCGCTCCCTGCAGGATCAACTTTACACGTCAGAAATCCTTCGTGGGCGCGGCCGTGGTACAGATGGTCTACCTGAACGGGGTCAGCTGCGGGCCCGTAAAAAACGGGAAAACGATCAGCTTTTCCACAGAAAACAGATGGAACACCCTGTTCGTGACCGATGCATACGGGGTAGCCTTTCCTGATGTTTACCGCTTTGAGGCAGTGCCGGGCGGCGAAGTAAATGTGAGTTTCAACAGAAAATTTGTCTGATCTCCCCGGTTTGCCGCGGGTCTGAGGCAGACAGAAAGGAAGAAAGCAAAAATGATAAACGCCTATAAAAACTACTGGAAAGGGTATCTTGATTTCAAAGGCAGAACCGATCTGCCCGGATACTGGCTTGCGGCTCTTGCCGGTTTTATCGTCTTCATTCTGATCAATATTCTAAGCCAGATCATCTCATCTTCGAGAGGCAGTTCAGGGTCTTCGTCCCTGTTGCTGGTCTATTCACTGATCTCGCTTCTTCCCTCCCTTGCCATTACCGTGAGGCGGCTGCGGGACGGAGGAAAAAGCTGGGCCAACCTCTTCTGGCTGTTCCTGCCGCTTGCCGGCCCGATCGTCCTGATCGTGAAGCTCTGCGCGTCTTCACAGGCCTTGAACGCCTTTTCGTCCGGACCGGCTTCCGTTTCCCGGGAGGCGCCGCTCTATCGCTCCTATCAGCCCCAAGGCGGCTCGGCTGCTTCCGCGGGACCGGCGGTTTCCCCTGCCGTTTCGAAGTCCTCGTACGTCCCCGCGCCGGCGAAAAGCGGCGCAAAGGTGCCGCTTTCGTCTCTGCGCCCATATAGGGGAAGCGGCGTATGCGACGTGTGCAACCGCAGTCTTTCCGGAGTAAACGCGTATATCGTACCCAACAATGTGTTTTACGCTTCTCCCGAATACCGGAAGCACTACGCCGATCTGAACGCCGTGTTCCTCTCGCTTTCGGGACACTCCGCCGAACAGGCGCTGCGGTATATGCAATTGCAGGACCATTCCGAGGGAAGCGCCGTATGCGAAAACTGCATCCACATGTTCGCGGAGCTTCCGACTCCCGCGGCGCCCGCTGCTGAGGAGCAGGAAAAGGCCGGCGAGAGCCGGAAGCAGGAAAAAGACACGTTCTATGTGTTTGCCGCAAAAGGAGCGGCTTTCGGAAACCCCGGCGGCGACATTGCGGCCATCATCCGGGAAAAGGCCGAAAAACTGCGCGACGGGTACGAACCGGCTAAAAACATGGAGCTGTCCGTGATCTATCCTGAGGCCTGGGGCGGAACGATAGCGGTATCCAGCCAGAACGGGATAATCACTTCCTCCGTCAACTTTGCCGATCATAAACAGGCGATCAGGAACTATCTGGAAAAGGCAGGGGCGGACAGCAGTCTTATCGAGGCGGGCATCGCGGAAGCCGAGAAAGAAAGCCTGATACTTTCCAACCCGTTCAGCGGCGTGACGGTGATGGGCATCCCTGTCGCGGCGGAAAAGCCTGCCGAACCGGCAGACGCCGGGACGCCGATAAACAACTTCTGCATGAATTGCGGCGCAAAGCTTTCAGAAAACGCGGCGGTCTGTTCTCAGTGCGGAACAGCGGTCCCCGACAGCTGGTGAAGATAACGAACGCCCCTGTCCCGCTGAGGCGGGCGCCGCATGCGCTCTGAAAAAAGGCATGGCAGATTCCGAACGGAGTCTGCCGTGCCTTTTGCCTGTCTTTGCGCCGTCCGGCAGCCTGAGCCCGTAAGCCTCAGATCATACTCCCCGCTGTTCCGTTATTTTTTCCGGCTTTTGTGCGCTTTCCCCCAGATGCCGCTTGATTGTTTCTTTCAGGAATGATAGTATAATTTTGGGTTAGTATATGCTGCTTTGATGTCGGTTTTTTGCGAAGCCGAATAAGGATGGCCTGTTATGAGAAAAGAAGATTCGCTGAATACAAAACTGATGAATGAAAAGCTCAAGGGCGATACTTTTCCCATGGATTGGGAGAATTATCTGGATGAGGATATCCGCTGCTTTTTTGATGAGCTCCTTTACAAAACCGGGCAGAAGAAAAGCGAGATCATACAGAAAGCGAATATCCCCCGCACCTATGGTTACCAGCTGATGGAAGGGCGCAGACGGGGGAAGCGCGATTATTATATTTTGATCGCCATTGCAATGGGTCTTGATCTGAAAACAACGCAGCGGATGCTGGCGGTTACACAGTGCGGAGCGCTTCATTCCCTGATCATGCGGGACGCCGCCATCATTTTCGCAATCAACCATCACTACGACACCGTCCGAACCTACGAGCTGATGTGTACGGTCGGCGTAGATCCGCTGGATGACGGGTCGGAAATATAAATATAAAAAAATAAAAAAACGGATTTGTATGCACAGAGCAAACTAAAACATATTTTTCCGTTTTAAAATGTTATCAAAAGCCAGTGTACAGATAGGAGTTTTTTGTATGGGAAAACACATGAAGCATTTGCGGCGCTGCATAAGCCTCGGGATGTTGCTGGTCCTTCTTTTTCTTCAGGGCTGCGGCTCTGACACAAAGATCGACCCCTCCGCAAAGGCGATTGCGGAAAAATCATCGGCCGCCGGTTTTCTTGCCACGCTGACCGAGCAGTATTCCGGGTTTATCGGCAGTGATAAAAAAACGGAACAGGCTTATCTCTACGACAATGCGATCGCCCTGTATGTGCTTTCCGAAGCAGGGGCTTCCTGGCATGCGGAAAAGCTGGCGGACGCCATCGTATACGCGCAGGAACATGACCGGACCTTCCATGACGGAAGGCTCAGAAATGTTTATCTGTGCGGTGATCCCAGCGTAGATTCGGGCCGTTCCGTCGCCAAGGGAACCGTACCGCTGCCGGGATTCTGGCAGAACGGAAGATGGCAGGAAGACTATTACTCGGTCTCGACATCTGCCGGCAATATGGCGTGGACGATCCTCGCCCTTTGCAAGGCCTCCGAAGTCGTGCCGGAAGCAAAGGGTGCGGAATATACAGCCGCCGCCGAAAAAGCCGCGGATTTCCTGCTGGATCTGGCCGCGCCGGGCGGAGGCTTTACCGCCGGATATGAGGGCTGGGACGAAGTGCAGAAAAAGGTCGTCTACCAGTCCACAGAGCACAACATCGCGCTTACCGTTGCTTTTTCCGTTCTGGCGGAAGTCATAAACGAAACTTCTCCGCAGAAAGCGGATGCTTACAGGGCTGCGGCTGAATCCGCGCGCGAATTTGTCCTCTCCATGTATGACCCTGATCTGTGCTGCTTTTATACCGGGACCGAGGAAGACGGGAAAACGATCAATGTCGGAGTCGTTCCCCTTGACGCCACCGCTCTGTCGATCCTTGCTTTCGGGAACGAGCTGGAGAACGTGCAGCAGATGCTCGCCTTCGTGGAAAAGAACATAGCTGTCGGCGCCGGCTTTGACTTCAGCGCGGGCGATCTTGACGGTATATGGAACGAGGGGACCGCTCAGATGGCACTGTGCTACTGGAATCAGGAACGGACGGAAGAATACAATGCCATCCTCGGATACCTGAAAACGCAGGAATATAAAGACGGCGGCGTTCCGGCGGCGGACAGAGACGGTGTTTCAACCGGATTCGTATTGAGCGGAACGGAAGAGCTCTGGGAATACAACAACACCCTGAGCATCGGAGCAACAGGTTGGTATGCCCTGGCACAGATGAAAGTAAATCCGTTGGAAAAAGATTGAGTTGATTGGAATGCGGAGAAAAAGAACCCCAAAAAAACACATACCGGAAAAACTGGGGAATATGATATGCGGGGTCTTCCCCCAGATCATTGCCCAGCTGATCAATGCTGCGGTTCACCTTTCCCTGTTTTTCTTATACGGCGCTCCTCTGCAGCAGCTGTGGCGTCTTGTGCTTTCGTTTTTCTTTTTCATATACCCCTTTTCTTATGTGGCGAACGTCCTGTGGTCTTTGCAGCCGGCCGTCCGCAGCATTCTGCTGGGTGAAACGCTCGTTAACCGCAAGCACTATATGAATGCTGCCAGGAGAGAAGTGCGCTCTTCACAGCTTCTTCCGGTCACGGTGAGCATACCGGTATATACGGAAGAGAATGAAGTGATCTTTGAAACGATCCGCCAGAGCCTTGCCGCTGTCCGCAGTTACCGCGATTACAGCTCTCAGGATGCCAACGTCCTTATCTCGGATGACGGGCTGGCGCCCCTTATGGGCGGGAAATGCGGGAAAGAAGACGTGGACAGGCTGATGGATTCTTTTCAGAAGGACCCGGAGCAGCTGTCCCCGCAGGAGAAGAAAGCCGCGGAAAGAATCCGGTTCTACAGAGAGCATGGCGTCGCTTTTGTCGCCAGACCGGCCAAAGGGCGGGCGGGCCTGTTTAAAAAGGCCTCGAACCTGAACTATACCCTTCGTTTCGGAGATCTGGCTGGAAGCGGAGCGGAATCCCGCGAAGGGGATGCCGACGCCGGTCTTGCTGCTTCGGGATACGCCGAGGGCGATTGCCATACCCATGAGATCATCCTTCTTCTGGATAAGGATTCCGGTGTCAGGGAGGGTATCCTGGAAGCTGTCGCGCCGGAGTTCGCTTTCGATGAGAAGCTGGCCTATGTCCAGTGCGCGACCAACACCGTAAATCTGCAGGAAAACTTCTATTCCCGGGCTACCGGCCATCAGATCAACGAACTGTTTCACTGCACCTGGCCGTGCATGGCGTTGCAGGGGTTCTTCGTGCCTCTCGTCGGTCATAACGTATTTATCCGGAAGGGCATTCTGGAAAAGACCGGCAGATGGGCTGAGAACAAGGTGTCGGAAGATTTTGATCTGGCTATACGGCTCTACGGAATGGGATATTACGGGAAATACGCCAAGATCCAGGGCCTTGAGTTTACAGAGTACACCAGCACGAATTTTACAGAGGAAACGGGAAAACAGCGCAGATATGCCTACGGGCTTCTCGAGATGATGTTCGAGGGGACGGTGCAGGTCGGGAAAACCAGACCTTGCGACCTTCTCTATATGATCCTGTACTTCTTCTCTATCATCAACCAGATGCTGCTGCTGCCGACTGTTTTTGTCGAATGCTATTTCGGGAACATCCATCTTCTGTGGGCCGGCTTTCTGATCTGTGACGCCTGTTTTGTCCTTCTGCCCTGGATCAGACGCTTTGTTTACGGGCGGCAGCTTCCGAAAGAGCACCGCGCAAGTCTGATCTGTACCCTGGAGGTGGCCATTTCCTTTATCTGCCATTCCGTGTCCATCCTGTCAGGGGCACTCATGTGGGTGCTGAACAAATTCAAACGCAAGAAGAAAACATTTCCTTCGACCAAAGTCGGAGAAAATGATCAGGGCCTGATCGCCGGCGTTAAGCTGATCTTCCGATATATACGCGGGAACTGGCTTTTTATCCCCGTTGCCTTCCTCTGTGTGGACAGATGCGTTTATATCCTGTCGCGGCACGGTATCGGCCTGGAGTCGAGGATCGCTTACTGTTTCATCTTTTTCAGCATTCTCCTCGCGCCGATCCTCTTCACGCCTCCCCTGTTTGCTTCTTTCGGAAAGGCTGCCCTTGTTGAGGGTGAACATGCAGGGTCGAGCACGCAGCAGAATAACAGGAGGTGGACCATGGAGCCGTCCTTACCGGAAGTGGTGGAATCTGTACGGGATAACTCTTTCGCGAGTGATGTTGCCGAATTTCTGAAAGGATATGAGGACAGCCTCGCCGACGAACTGTCCCTGGCGTCTTTCCCGAAAGAGATCACCGACAATTACGTTGTGACGGGATGCCTTAAGAAGGACGACGACGGCAAAAAAGAGACTTACCTTCTGAACCGACTCTCCGACGATCTGCCGGCCATTCTTCGCGTCACGGAGGATTATGCCGCGGAGGACGCACTGGAAGAGGCAAAAATGCTGAGCCGCCTGGATCATCCCGGAATCCCCAAAGTGTATGCCTCCTTTGAAAAAGACGGCCGCCATTACATGGTGCGTGAATATATCGAAGGAAAATCGCTGGATAAGATCATTCAGAAAAAGGGAACGCTTCCGGAAGAAGATATTTTCCGTGTCACGCTGGATCTGGTCGGAATCCTGAAATATCTGCACAACCAGTCTCCGCCGATCATTCACCGGGATATCAAGCCGCAGAACATCGTGTTGGGGAAAGACGGCAGCATCAACCTTATCGATTTCGGCATTGCGAGGATCCACAAGACCGGCATGCGGCAGGACACTTCGATCGTTCTGACCCTGGATTACGCGCCGCCGGAGCAGTACGGGTTCGACCAGTCATCTCCTCTGACGGATATTTACGCCCTGGGCGTCGTGATGCTCTATATGGCAACCGGTCAGGCGGCAAAGCCTGCGCTCGGCTCTGAGATCGTAAGCAATGATCTTCGCAATCTGATCCAAAGATGCATCGCGTTTGATCCCCGCGACCGTATTCAGAACGTCGAGGAGATCGAGAAGCTGATTCGGCGCAGCAGCCGGAAGAAGAGCCGGAAAGTCCTGACGATTGCGGCCGCCGTTGTCGCGATAGGCCTTATTGTTCCTGCCTCTTACTTCGTGGGGAACCACATGGGTATGGTAAGCGGGGAGGCTTCCGGATATCGTGCGGGTTATGATGAAGGTTATGTGGAAGGTTATCAGGATGTTCCGATCTATCGCCTGGGAGAAAAAACAGCCCATCCGGAAGACGGAAATCTGCCCGTCAATTTCCTGACTCCCCAGGGCGCCTATGCGCTGCTGTACGATGGTTATATCTATTACATTCAAGACGGGGACATCTTCAGAATGACCGCCGACGGAACAGACCCGGAACTGTTCATAGAAGACGGTCATGCAGAAGGGCTGTGCGCGTATAACGGGTGGCTGTACTATTCTTCCAAGAAAGACATCATTCAGCAAAGCCTTTATACGGACGATGGAAATATAACCTATGGCGGAACAGAAGGGCATCTGCTCGTTTTGGATTCGGAGTACTATATAGCCACCGAAGAGGATGTTTCTTACTTTGATCTTTCCGACTGGTCTCTTACCCCGGTCGACGCGTCCTTTGTGGAGGACTATGCCGAAAAGAATACGCCTGACGGCGTGTTGAAAAGCGTTGAGGACCTCAACCCGGTGCAGTTCAGTTATGAGAGCAGGGGCGTTGTGCTGCTGGACGGGTACGATTCGATGCTCTGGATGGGTACTCCCGAAGGAAACATGCTCTGCAGAATTACCCAAAACAGGGCAAACGATTTTAACCTGGCCGGAGAATGGATCTTCTATCATAATCTGGATGACGAGAGCCGCCTGTGGTGCGTTCGTTACGACGGAGCGGACGACCATAGAATCTGACGAAAGGCGGCTCTTTTAAGGGGAGAACTTGCTTATGAAAAGAGACAGCATGTCCCTTGCTGAGATAATTGCGCTGAACGGTCCCATGGAAGAAAGAAAAGCCATGGGCATTGCCAACGTGCTATGCAGCAGGCTTGTGGAAGAGGCCGCAACAACAGAGGCCGGACTGCAGGTCGTGCATCCGCAGGCGATCCTTCTTTCACCCGACGGAACGATCGCGATCTCAAAAGAAACTGTTCCGGAACCTGTTAAGGAGGCGTATCTTCCGCCGGAATATGTAAAGGGGTTCACATCAAAAGAGAGCGTTTTGATCTACGGTCTGGGAATGCTGCTTTTGTTTCTTGTGACCGGACAGGACAAAAAATCCGGGATAGATACCGGCATCAAAAACAAGGTTTTAAAGAATATCATTCATCGCTGCACGGCGCTGGACACCCTGCAACGGTTTCACAGCCTGATAGAAGTGCAGTCCTCCCTTAAGAGAGAACTCAGCTTTCCAAGAAGAGCCATAAACTTGCTGGTATTCGCCCTGTTTTTGTGTGCTGTCGTCATCGCGTCGCTCCACATGTATATGAGAGGAAACTCCGTCGGAGATGACAGCGGAAACAGCATCGGATACAGGAACGGATACCGGACCGGGTATGAAAACGGGATATCGGACGCGCCCGGAATAGGGATCGAAAACACCGATATTCCAGACCTTTCCGGAAATCTTTCAGGCAATCTCAACGCGGAACAGGGCGCTTTTGCCGTTATGGGAAAAGACCATATTTTTTACACGCATCAGGGCTGTGTTTATCAGATGGACCCGTATACTGAAGAAACAGACCTGCTTTCCGAAAACGGGACGGTCTCCAATTTAAGCTGTTGGGATGGATGCCTGTATTATCTGACGGAAGATGCGCTCATCCGGATGGACCTTGATAAGAGGACGGAAGAAGTTGTAAGCAGCGACCTTTGGGGGCGATTCTGCATTTACGACGGCACGCTTTTCATCGATGACGAAAAAGGCAGCGGGTATCTCTACGGTATAGATCTGAAAACGCTGGAAGCAAAGCAGCTGAATGCCAAAACAGCCTGCGCGTATCTGAATGTGTCAGGTGAAAGCCTGTTTTATGCCGATCCTGAAAACGGCGATTATCTGTTCCGTTGTGACCATGACGGAGGAAATAACGGCAGACTCTTAAGCAGCCCCTGCAGGGATATCGACCTCTGCAGTGAGAAACTGTACTGTCTGACAACAGAAGACAACACGGACGGGAATGCCGGCGTTCTGGTGAGTATGGACTTAAACGGCAGTAATGTGGAGATTTTGACCCGTCAGCCGATCTCCAGATTCATTGCAAGAGAAAGCGGAGTGTTCTATATTTCCGCAGAGACAGGTTATCTCGAATGGATGACGCCTGACGGAAAGACGCGGTACACTGTATGTACATCGGCGGTTTCTGATTTTAATCTTGCAGGAAGATGGATATTCTATCTGACCGACAGCGACAACGCTCTTTATCGCATGCGGACTGACGGATCAGACAGTGTGAGGCTTCCATAATCGCGGATTCCCCTTTTCGGAACGCTTTTGCCGGCTTGTCTCAACCGTCCGGATGGTTTTTCTTGTCCGGGAGGTCCGGTTCCGCAGAGCGCACCGGTCAACATAGTCATAAAAGCTGAAAATGACTGTGTTGAACGGAAAAATGACGATATTGAAATGCCCGGGACCGTGGTCTGGATGCCATGGTCCCGGGCGTTTGCTTGCTTCGGTCGTTTTTACAGGATGGGGATCTTGATCTTCAGGTCGCTCAGAGGCCACGCGGAGCACGGGTGGAACCAGCCGCGCGCCCACGACCATGCGCTTCTCCTTCGGATCGATCGACATCATCTCGTGCAGGGACGCTTCGATCTCAAAGCCGTTGCGCACAAAGTCGGTGGCAGCGCCGCCGCCATGCCGGCCAGCGTGTCGGTTCCTCTTGACACACATGGTAAAATGAAAATGAGCTTTTTCCGTTTCTGTACCAAACGGAGGAAGCTTGTTATGCTTTTTTGGGGGTTGCTTATGAAAAGAAGATTCAGCACGGAGGCCGCTTACCTGCTGGGCATCGTGTGCATCGCGATGGGCGTGGTGCTGATGGAGCGGGCAAATTTCGGCGTTTCGATGGTGGTGGCGCCGGCCTACCTGCTTTACCGGTGGCTCTCGCCCACGTGGAGTTTTTTCACCTTCGGGACAGCGGAATACTGCCTGCAGGCGGTGCTCCTGCTCGTGATGATGCTGGTGCTGCGCCGGTTCCGCCTTTCCTATCTGTTCTCATTTGTCACCGCGGTGATCTACGGCTTTGTGCTGGACGGATTCATGCTGCTTGGCGCCATGCTGCCGACGGACGCCCTGTGGCTGCGCGCCGTCTATTATGTGTGCGGGATGCTTTTCTGCGCCGCGGGCGTGTCCGCCATGTTCCACTCGTATATCTCGCCGCAGGCGTACGAGCTTTTCGTGAAAGAGGTGTCTGCGCATTTCCACGTGGAGATCCATCGGTTCAAGACCGGGTACGACTGCGTCAGCTGCCTGATCGGCATTGTGATGAGCTTCCTGATCTTCGGCCTGTGGCACTTTGAGGGCGTGAAGGCGGGCACGATCCTGTGCGCGCTTGTCAACGGCACGGTCATCGGCCGGTTCTCCGCGTTTTACGAAAAGCACTTTACCCTTCACGACCGCTTCCCCTGGCGGAAATACTTTTCGTAAGGCGCAGAGAAAAGGGAACTTTACAGGAAGGAATGGAAAATCCGCGCCCGGTGCTGTATACTGAGAGCACGAGAGAAAGAAGAGGTGTGCCATGAACGAAGAATGCCTGATCTGCAAAGCGCCGCTTGTGTATCTGGAAGCGGATGAGATGATGGAGTGCGCGATCTGCCACAAAAAGGAAAACAGCAAGACCCGCTGCGTCAACGGCCATTACGTGTGCAGCGAGTGCCACATGGCCGGGCTGGATTCCATTCTGGCTGTCTGCCTTGCAAGCACGTCAAAAAACCCCGTGGAGATCATCCAAAGCATGATGGCGCTGCCCTTCTGCCACATGCACGGACCGGAACACCACGTGATGGTGGGCGCCGCGCTGCTGACGGCGTACAAAAACGCGGGCGGGAACATCGACCTGGAGAAAGCGCTCGGCGAGATGATGGAACGCGGCAAGGAAGTGCCGGGCGGGGCCTGCGGCTTCTGGGGCGCCTGCGGCGCCGGCATCAGCTCGGGGATGTTCGTGTCGATCATCTCCTCCTCCACGCCGCTGTCGGCGGAGCCGTTCGCGCTCTCCCATAAGATGACGGCAAAATCGCTCACGGCCATCGGCGAGATCGGCGGGCCCCGCTGCTGCAAACGGGATTCATATCTGTCGATCCTGGCTGCCATCGACTTTGTGAAGGAGCACTTCGGCGTGGAGATGGAAAAGCCGGAGATCGTGTGCACGCACGCCGCGCAGAACAACCAGTGCATCGGCAAACGGTGCCCGTTCAGCCTGGCCAATCACCCGCGCAAAAAGGCGGAATAAGGACCGTGTCCTTTCGGAGGGATGAAGATGGAAGCAAAGGTGCTGAATCGGGAATGGAAGCTGACGGTCCCGGACGGGTTCCGTGAGATGGATGAGGCGGAGCGCGAAGGGGTGACGTATCTCGGCGGCGCGCCGCAGTGGACCATTACCGACCCGGAGCGGCATATCGTGGTGTCGGCCGCGTGGAAAAAGAGCGGCCTTGCCGCGCTGATGCTCTCGTCAAAGGAAGTGGCAAAGCGGATGGAAGCCGGCGTCCGGGGGCCGATGGCGGCCTACGGGTATGCGCTGGCGGGGTTCCTGTCGGAAGACGCGGGCGGCGTTCCGGCGGAAGGCTACCGGTATACCTACACGACGGAGGACGTCGGGATGACCGGGGAATCCTTCTCGCTCAAAAAGGGAAAGACGTTCTACTACCTGCACGCCTATTACCGGACGGAGCTAGCGGAGGAAAGCGCCTCCGTGATCCGGGAGATGCTCAGCTCCAGCGAATGGGTATAAAAAATTCATATAAAGGGGAAACGCATGGCAACATTACTGGAAGTGATCAAAGGGCGGCGGAGCGTCCGCACCTTTGACGGGAAGCCGCTGCGGCCGGAGGACCGGGAGAAGCTGGAGGCGTTCATCGCCGGCATCAGCAATCCGTTCGACATCCCGGTGACGTTCGTGCTGCTGGACGCCGAGGAGCACGGCCTCTCGAGCCCGGTGCTCAGCGGAGAGAAGCTGTACGTGACGGGAAAGGTGCCCGGGGTGCCCTACGCGGACGTGGCGTTCGGATACTCGTTTGAGCGGCTGGTGCTGTACGCCTGGTCGCTGGGCATCGGCACCACGTGGATCGGCGGCACGATGAAGCGGGACAACTTTGCCCGGGCAGCCGGCCTGCAGGCCGGGGAGCGGATGCCTTGCATCAGCCCGCTGGGCTATCCGGCGGAGAAGATGTCGGTCCGGGAGACGCTGATGCGGAAAGGCGCCGGCTCCGACAGCCGCCTGCCCGCGGAAAAGCTGTTTTTCGACGGCAGCCTCGACAAGCCGCTCAGCGGGACAAAGAAGGAAGCGCTCGGCGATCTCATCGAGATGGTGCGCCGCGCGCCCTCAGCCGTGAACCGGCAGCCGTGGCGGATCGTCGTCACCGAAGAGGGGTACCACTTCTATGAGAAGAAGGACAAGGGCTACGTCTCCGACGCCGTGGGCGACATGCAGAAGATCGACCTCGGCATCGCCCTGTGCCACTTTGTGATGGGCCTGGAAGAGCAGGGGAAAACGCCCGCCGTGACGGAGGAGGATCCCGGCATCCCGGTGCCGGACAACGTGGAATACATCGCCACGGTGCAGGCGTGAAAGAACAACCGAAAAAAAGTATAAATATGCAATTGCGCGAATATACCGCTGGTGGTATGATACTCTTAATTTCGGGAAAAAAGGAGTGATTCAATGGGACACTGGTTACAGGAAATGAGCTGGCCTGAGGCCGAAGAGGCCATCAGGGCGGCGAAAGGCGTTGTGATCGTGCCGGTGGGCAGCGTGGAGCAGCACTCGCTGCATCTGCCGCTGGGGACCGACAGCTATGTGGCCATCACCCTCGCCGAGGACGCGGCGGAAAAGACAGGCGCGCTCATCACCCCGCCGGTCTGGTTCGGGTGGAGCCCGCATCACATGGTGCGGCCGGGCACCATCACCATCCGGCCGGAAGTGCTGGCCGATCTGACCTACGACATCATGCAGTCGCTGCAGAAACACGGCGCTGACAAGATCATCCTCATCAACGGCCACCGCATCGTGAACGTGGTGTGGATGCAGATCGCCGCCGAGCGCGCGCAGCGCGAGCTGGGCGTCACGGTCAAGATCTTCGACCCTGCCTATATGTCCAAGGACATCGTGGGCGAGCTCGGGTTCGGCCCCGTCGGCCACGCGGAAGAGGTGGAGACCTCGCACATGATGTACCGCTATCCGGAGATGGTGCATCTGGAAAAGGCGAAGGACAATCCCATCAAGGACACGCCGCTCTATTCGGTGGACCCCTGCTACGTGCACGACACGCTCTGCTACGTGCCCAGCACCTATGAGCACGCGAAAAAGAACGCGGAGATCGCGGGCGGCGCGAGCGGCGAGCCTTCCAAGTCCGATCCGGAAAAAGGAAAAGTCTATCACGACCATCTGGTGAAGAACCTGGTCGCGGTGATAGAGAGTCTGCAGTGAAAAGGACGTGAAAACATGAAGAAAAAAAGCAAAGGGCTGGTGTGGTTCTACGTGATCCTGGTCGTCAGCGTGCTGATGGTCAATCCGCCGATCCTCCCGCTCATTAACAAGCTGTGCGTCGCTTCCCCCATTACGTTCGGCTGGCCGAGCATGTATCTGTGGCTGGAGCTCTGGTACGGCATCATGATCATCGACTTTCTCGTGGCTGCCATCGCGCTGAAACCCTGGAACTGCGCGCAGGACAAGGAAGAGATCGTCCCGGTTGAGAGAAAGAGAGGCTGAGAGATATGAACGTCGGTTTTGTGATCCTCATCCTCTATATGCTCGTTCTGCTCGGCATCGCGTTCTACGCCTCCAAGCGGGACAAGAAGAACATCAAGGACTTTGCCACCGGCAGCGGCCTCGGCATCTTCGTCCTGACGCTGACCTTCAGCGCCACGTATCACAGCGCTTACGCCTTCATGGGCGCAGGCGGCTACGTCTTCAAAAACGGCATCGGCTGGTGGGCCAACGGCCTCTGGACCGTCCTGCCGGGCGTTCTGTTCTGGGTCTGGGGCCGCCGGTTCTGGTTCCTCGGCAAGAAGTACGGTTACTTCTCCATCGCCGACTATGCCTCTGACGTGTACGACTCCAACCTCATCGGCATTCTCGTCACCATTGTCACCATGGTGTTCACCATCCCCTACGTCGCCATGCAGGCCATCGGCTGCAGCTACATCTTCAGCACCATCAGCGGCGGCAAGCTCAGCTATGCTGTCGGCGCGATCCTGTTCTTCGTGATCATGATCATCCTGGTGTGGCTCGGCGGCATGAAGGGCGTCGCCATCACCGACGCCGCGCAGGGCGTGTTCATGTATGTGGGCCTCATCGTAGGCTCGCTGTGGATCCTGCGCTCGCAGTTCCCCTCCGTCTCCGCCGCCTACGCTGCCGCCTTTGAGGTGAAGCCGGAGCTGTTCACCCTGCCCGGACCCAACGGCGTCTGCACCATGCAGGACTGGCTCTCAAGGTGGATCGTCATCACGTTCGGCATGATGATGTTCCCGCATATCACGCTGCGCTTCTTCGCCGGCAAGAGCCTGCGGGTGCTGAAGTGGTCGGCTGTGTTCTCCGCCATCTACCTCACCAGCATCTATATCTTCACCCCGGCCATCGGCATGGTGGGCAATGTGCTGATGCCTGAGCTCGCAGCGGCCGACACCATCTTCCCCGAGCTGCTGCTCAAGTATACGCCGACGGTCTTTGCGGCGCTGATCATCTCCGGTGCGCTGGCCGCGGCCATGTCCACCGGCGACTCGCAGCTGCACGCCGTCAGCACCATGCTCTCCACCGACGTGTACAAGAAGTACATGAAGAAGGACGCGGATGATTTCAGCATGTACAAAGCCGCCAAGGTCTGCGTGCTGGTGCTCGGCGCGCTCTCCGTGGTGTTCGCGCTGCTCCGTCCCGCCATGCTCAGCGATATCCTGACGCTGGCCAACGCGGGCGTCGGCGCCCTGTGCCCGTCCATGATCGGCGCCCTGTACTGGAAGCGTTCGACCCGGGCCGGCGCTCTCTGGAGCATCATCATCGGCGAAGCCATCATGGTGAGCTTCACCTTCATCCTGAAGATCTCGCCGCTCGGCTTCGGCGCGGGCCTCTGGGCCATGGGCGTTTCGCTCATCGTGTTCGTGGTCGTGTCGCTCCTCACCAAACCCCTCGAGCACACCGAGGAAGTCATCGACTCCATCAACGAATTCTTCGCATAATACAGATACGAAAAGAAGCGGTATTGAACTTCATACCGCTTCTTTTCCCATAACGCCGGCAGTTATGAGCAGACACCTGACAAGGAGGGTTTCAATTGGGCATTTCCTATACAAAAGCGTTCGGTTTCGGGACCATGCGTATGCCGGTCCTGGACAAGGAAGATCCGACGTCCTTTGATTTTGAGGCGATCGAGAAGCTTTTCGACACGTTTCTCGCAAAGGGCTTCACCTATTTCGACACGGCTTACACGTATCACGGGTATGAGTGCGAGAAGGCCGTGCGGCAGGCACTGGTGGAGCGCCATCCCCGGGAGAGCTTCGAGCTCGCCACCAAGCTGCCGCTGCGCGACTTCAAGGACGCCGACGATCTGGAAGCGATCTTCCAGGAGCAGCTCACCAACTGCGGCGTCGAGTATTTTGACCACTACCTGATGCATAACATGGGCGTCAACGTCTACGCCAAATGCTGCGATTACGACGTGTTCCACTTCGTGAAGCGGAAGAAGGAGGAAGGGAAGATCCGGAACGTCGGCATGTCGTTCCATGATACGCCGGAGCTGCTGGAGGAGATCCTCTCAAAGTACGGCGACTGCCTGGATTTTGTGCAGCTGCAGATCAACTATCTGGATTTCGACCAGCCCAACGTGCAGGGCCGCCGGTGCCTGGGCGTTGCCGGGAAATACGGAAAGCCCGTAACCGTAATGGAGCCATGCAAGGGCGGCACGCTCATCCGCATCCCGGAGGAGGCGGAAAAGCTGATGAAGGACTTCGCCCCCGACGCATCCGTCGCCAGCTGGGCCCTGCGGTTCGCAGCCAGCCAGCCGGGCGTGCGGCGCGTGCTCAGCGGCATGAACGCATTGGCGCAGATCGAGGAAAACTGCGCGGTCTTCCAGGACTTTGAGCCGCTTACCGGGTCGGAATACGCGGTGATCGACGAAGTGGTGAAGATCATCAACGCCAAAACGGCCATTCCCTGCACCGCCTGCGCCTACTGCACGCACGGCTGCCCGATGAACATCGCCATCCCGCAGTTCTTTTCCATCTACAACAGCCTCATGCGCACGACAATCGGCAACTCCAGCCAGAACGTGTACTATCTCAACACGGTGATGGCCGGGCACGGCCGGGCAAAAGACTGCATCAAATGCGGCCAGTGCGAAGAGGCCTGCCCGCAGCATCTGCCGATCCGCAGGTATCTGGAGGATATCTCCGCCCGGTTCGACAACGGCACCGGCTTCCCCGTCCGGCGGAATAAAAAGACATGATCCGTTGTCCGAAACGAACACAGCCGCCCGCAAATGCGGGCGGCTCTGCTTTTCTGCCGTTTTTTATTTCTTTACATCCAGCCTGATGTCGCCGGTGTCGCTCTCGATCTCGCACCTGCCGCCCGTGATCGACTTGGGAACATCCACGTCGCCGGTGTCGGTGTCGACGAGGAAGACCTTGTCGCTGAGGAGCGTGCCGGTCACGTCGCCGGTGTCGGTCTTCACATAGATCGTTTCGGCGTCGCACCCGTCAAACTTCACGTGGCCGGTGGTCCGCTCGATGGTGAAGGTATCCTCCGCGATCACGTTCGTCATGTTCAGCTCGCCGGTGCTCGCTTTGGAGTTGAAGTTCCGGCAGGTCACGTTCTTCAGCGAAACGTCGCCCGTGCTCGCGTTGACGGTCATGTCGCCTTTGCACTCCACGCCGGTGACGATGATATCGCCCGTGCTCGCCTTCAGCCGAAGCTCGTTTGTCTTCAGATCGGACACGGTGGTCTTTCCGGTGTCGGTCTCGATGTCGACCCTGCCTGCCTCAGACGCCATGCAGTCGACATCGCCGGTGTCGGATTCCGCGTCGATGCTTTCAAACGTAAAGTCCTTCGGGATCTCCACGTTGCCGGTGTCGGTGTCGATCTCCAGCTTCCCGTAGTCTTCATCGGGAAGATACACGGTGATCTTCGGGGTCCCCGTCACGATGCCGAAACTCCACGACCGGTCGTCTTTCACGTCGATCTTCAGGGTGCCGCCCTCAACGCGGACGTTGTGGAGCTGGCTTTCAAACTCAAGGCACTCCACCGTGCATTTTCCGTCCTTCGCGGGCAGGAAGGTGATGTCTTCCACGCTGCCGTCGATGTCGATATCCCGGAAATCCTTTTTCACCTCATAGGTGTTTGTCACAAGGCCCCCGTTGTTCCCATTTTTGCCCTTGGTCGGGCCGGAAAAATCAAAACCGAAGAATTTGTACGCTGTCACGCAGATGCACAGACCCGCCAGGATCAGGATCGTCGCAGCAGTCAGCCAGTTCTTTCCTTTCATTCCGTTAAGCCTCCTTGCCTACAAATGAATTCTTGATGCCCAGAAGCATCCTTGCCGTCAGTTTCACGACGGCTTTTGTGAGTTTGATGCAGCCGAAGAACAGCAGGATCGCAAGTCCCGCGCACAGCACAGCGGCGCCGGCGGAAAACAGCGCTCCCGCGAAGTTGCCTTCCTTCAGATACATCACCGTGCCGCCGACGCCGGCGATGACGCCGCCTACCAGGGCCAGCTCCACGGCGTAGACGCTGATCACCAGCGCCCAGATGCAGACGTAGATCGAAAACAGCACCGCAAGCGCCGCGATCAGCAGCGGGATCCAGAGAGGCGCGCCGAGCACCAGCAGAATGATCTCCCACGCTCTCAGCCTTCCCTTCGGCCGCATCTTCTCCCGCACCAGCTTCGACAGCGGGATCTCC
>JAEEGH010005813.1_pt1 | contig 30675 bp, 19 predicted proteins | sample 9134181 | NCBI WGS metagenome assembly JAEEGH01 (sample SAMN16246544, study PRJNA631951) | gut metagenome | biome: gut microbiome; feature: rumen; material: DP-attached | host: Bos | place: Iran: Karaj | collected 2018-10
CTATTCGATGAATGGGTCTTCTCGAGAAATCCGTTCTTCCCGGTACGGGCAACCCCTGCGTCCAATGTGGTGGGTGGATATGGCTGCTGGGCAGGCTATGGGTCGACTTTCTATGAGATAGATATACCTTAATTTTAGAGTTGAGGTGAAGATAGCCGTGTAAACACGTTTTTACACGGCTATTCTTTTATACTTTTGTCTCAACCAAACTGTTTTGTGTTATGAAAAGACTTCAATTATTATTATGCGCGGCAGCGGTTCTTGCCGCCTGTTCTCCTACCGGACTGGATCCGGACAACATTTCTTATGACGACGGCTCAGATGTAGAACACGAGCTCCTTGTCCTGGGAGAGAAACTCGAAGATCCCTATACCGTCGAAAATATGACTAAAGCTCTTCAGGTCCTCTATCCTACAAAAGCTACCGTAGTTACTCTGACTCCTACAGACAATTACGTGCGCCTGCTTCCCAGAAACGAAGAAGACATTAAATTACTGGAGGAGATGGGCGTCCAGATGCTGGACCATCCCCTGGATTACAGTATCGTAAAAGAGGGTGATTATTATCACGACCCCGATATCCCCGATGAGGATATTACCTGGCAGTATGCGGTAGTCCCGCCGGATTTCAGCGCCCCGGACTGGATCGAATGTGAGCTTCTGGATGAATGCTTTATTCCAGGGGAGAATGCGACTAAATCCGCTCCTGATTGGATAGACTGGGATGCTGTAGAGAGTATGTCTTTTGAGCTGACGGGGAACTCTTCGATGCTTTCCACCGGGACTAAGGCCGGAAGTAAGGCTGCTTATCCCTCGGGCAGGATAACTATAGTTGATACGGACTACGATATGCATCCGGTAGGGCTTAAGGGAGTGAAGGTCAGCTGCAATGTTTTCGTAAAGTTTGCAAGGGCCTTTACAGATGAAGAAGGGTATTACGAGATGGAGAAAAGTTTTACTTCAGATCCCCGTTACCGTATAGAGTTTACCAATCGTAAGGGCTTCAGCCAGGGAATCAACCTGATTATGGTGAAGGGCTCGATTTCGACCCTTGGAAAACACGGCGCGCAGGGCTATAACCTTCTGATTACCAAGAACTCAGAGGCTAAGTTGTGGCGCCGCTCGGTTATCAACAATGCGGCTTATGATTACTACGAGAGCTGCGTCAGCAACGGGGTGAAGATAGCCGCCCCTCCGGCAAATCTCAGGATATGGTCCTGCCAATTGCTCGAAGGCAGCGCCGCCCCGATGCTCCAGCAGGGACCCGTGCTGGATTTCGACCTGGTGCAGTCGCTGCTCGGAGAGTATACCCCTATTATAAAGATGTTCCTCCCGGATATAGTTCTGGGCCTTAAGAACAAGACTTCCTATCCCGAAATCTACCGCAGTGTAATCCACGAAATCGCCCACGCAAGTCACTATATGAGAGTCGGAAACGAGTACTGGGACAACGTAATCCTCCATATAGCAACCTCATATATGACTTCCGGGGGCGTTACCTACGGCATCGGAACGGAAGACCGCGCCGGATACTGCGCAGTTTCGGAAATGTGGGCCTATTATGTAGAGAATGCGCTCTACCGCGAAAGATACGGCCCTACCGATAAGTTCTACGGCGGAAAATACTGGTTCTCTCCTCAAATCCTTATGTATCTTGACGAGCGAGGTATGAACCGTTTCAAGATATTTGTCGCACTTACCTCGGATGTACACTCGGTAGATGCGCTAAGATCGCGCCTTCTCAGCCTGTACCCTGAGAGCAAGAGTATGATCAACGAAGCCTTCAATAAATACCTGTAGTAGATGAATAAAGTTTTGGTTGTTGCGCTGGGGCTGGCATTCAGCCTCAGCGCCTGGGCTCAGGAAACTAAATACGCCCTCAGGGCAAATGTAGTTGAGCTGGTTCAGGGCGGGACCCTGGATTTCGAGGCGTCAGTAGGTTTTTCAAGGCATTGGAGCGCAGATGCGGATGTCCGATATAATCCTTATTTCGACGCTTCCAGGCAGCGCTCGTTTGGAGTTGGCGCTCGCTGGTGGCCCTGGTATGTCTACTCCGGGCTCTGGCTCTCGGGTAAAGCCCGCTATCAGGAATACAGTATGACTTCAGCCTTTACAGAAGAAGGAGACCGCTACGGCGGCTCCCTTACTGCCGGCTACTCCCGTATGCTCGGAAAGAATCTCAATCTGGATTTCGGCCTTGGATTCTGGACAGGCTACGAAACCTACTCCGTCTATGCCTGCGAGACCTGCGGGCGAATACGAGAGCGCGGCTCGAAGTACTTTCTTCGCCCCGATCAACTCATCCTCGCCCTGACACTTGTGTTTTGACATTTCAAAAAAATGTCTATCTTTGCAATCCCAAAGCGCGGGTGGCGAAATGGTAGACGCGCTAGTTTCAGGAGCTAGTGGGGTAAAACCTGTGTGAGTTCGAGTCTCATCTCGCGCACTTCGAAGAGGCGGCCAAAAATGGTCGCCTCTTCTCGTGCGCTCGATGAGACTTCGCTGCGCGAAGCTCATTATTACCCCCGCTGCTTCGCAGCTGCCCCGCCGGGGCATGCCGCCTCCGCTACGCTCTCGGCGGGTGCCTTCCGGTCGTCGCATCGCTCCTCCCTCACGGCACGCGGCTGATGCCGCTGTCGGCGCTTCGCGCCTCTAAGGCTGCGGCAAAACCGAAAAGCCGCTTAACGATTATGGAGTTTTTTGTAAATTAGTAGCAGAATAAGCCCATAATTATGATAAAACGAATACTAAAACTGGCGGTGGTGGCGTTGGCGATCACCGGATGCGCAGGTAAAACGCCCCAGAAGCCGAGCTATGTCTGGATTGAGGCGGGCGCTTCGTCGGACTATTATTTCGAATCACAGGAAAATATTTTCAATGACTGTAAGCGCATCAAAGAGGCTGGCTTTACGGATGTCGTAGTAGATGTAAGGCCGACCAGTGGAGATGTGCTTTTTAAGTCTACTGTAGCTCCAGAACTGAGGCAGATTGCCAGATGGAGAGACGGGGGACATAAGTATACACCACGTCAGGCGACCTTCGATTATCTAGAGACCTGGATTAAGGCGGGACATAAGGCAGGGCTGAAAATCCACGCCGGAGTGAATATGATGGTCGGCGGATGGTGGTCGGCGTCGGCCGGGCCGGAGGGTATGGTCTACGATCACCCGGAGCGTAAGGAATGGTGTGCCGTGAACTGGACAAAAGATGGTAGGCTGGTGAATCACGCTGATAATAAGGAGGTTATAGGCGGGCGCTTCCTTGACCCCGCAAATAAGGAGGTGCAGGCGTTCCTGGTCCAGATGCTGCGCGACCTGGCCGCGTATAGGGGGCTGGACGGAATAGTGATGGACCGCTGCCGCTATGATGATTATGCGATGGACGCTGGCTATACGAAGGCGGCGTTCGAGGGATTCAGCGAGTACCTTGGACATGAGCCCGAGAGGTGGCCGGTGTTCGACCGTCCGGGCCACATCTTCATCGAGTGGGATCCCGATCAGCTGGACGTCCAGTGGATGACCTACAGGTGTAAGGTGATCCACGATTTCGTAGCCGATGCCCGCACTGCCGTAAAGGCGGTGGCACCCAAATTGCAATTCGGCATCTATGTTGGAGCATGGTTCTCCGAATATTATCGGAGCGGAGTGAACTGGACGAGCCCGCGCTACGATCTCGCAAAGGAGGAAAAGACCTTCTGGTGGGCAACGCCCGAATATCAGGCGACCGGTTTTGCGGATCTTGTGGACTTTATGCTGGTTGGCGCATACTGCGCGGCCGATCGTGTCCACGGCGAAGGCGAGTGGTCGATGGAAGGCTTTGCGAAGCTGACCCGAAAGCGCCTTTGCGGCGATGTCCCGTTTGCGAGCGGCCCGGATATCGGAAACGGCAAGGGCTTCGAAAAGGGAGGCTGTGCGGACCTGATGTCCGATATTGCCGAGACTATGCTGACCGAGGCCGACGGACTGTTTATCTTCGATCTCTGCCATATCCGCAGGTTCGATTATTGGGATGCATTTAAAAAGTAAAGTATGAAATTATTAAAGGTACTGCCGTTTATTATGGGAATTCTTGCGGCAATCGCTCCGCAGGCTCGGGCCGATTCCGAAGGCCACGTCCTCGACGGACTCTGGAAACAGTATGAATCTGCCAGAAAATCCGACCTTCCGGTCGATCAGCAGGAGATACTTCGCAAAATAAAAGACCAGGCCTCGAAAGAGAGGCTTTCCTGGGATTTTTATGACGCGCTCATCGAGCTGGAAAGCGTCGGGACCAGGATCAACTGGAAGCAGCGCGATTCGCTGAGGACCTGGGTCGAACAAGAAATCGAAAGCTATAATGAACCGGTAGTTACCTTCTTTTATAAAACGTCTTATGGAGTAGGCCTGGGCGAGGAGTTCCTTAAGGCCAATGAGACTGCTCTTAAGGCTTCCCGCAATCCCGAATTCTATAAAAGGGATTGGACAGTATCCGGCCGAAGCTACAGTAAAATTCTTGTCGAGAGCTTTGAAAACGACAGAGATTATGTTCTCTGGACTCTTTTTATCGACAGTAATGCTAACCCTGACCTGACTGCCTTCAAGGGCCGTTATCCTCTCGAGCAGCTGGCAGAGTTCGAGCAGATAGAAAGGCAGTATTCGCGCTGGGGCGACAAACGCAAGGAAAGAAAAGAGGCACTCGAGGCCTACACTCGTAAGTACTCAGACAAGGGAGTGTCGCTGCTTTCGCGTCAAGCCCTTCTGCTTGATATTTTCAGTCAATACGAGGACTCAGATGCAGACGGGGCGAAGTTTACAGAACTGCGAGCCGAGTGTTCTGCTTTTGAAAAGGACAGAAAGGAATCTCCGGAAAAGACGCTTGCTTCCTGTTGTAAGCAGATCGAGGAGCTGATCAAGACTCTGGACTCCCAGCAATTGTCCTTCCACATCAAGGATGATGTGTTGACAGTTTATGTACGCAACCTATCCGAGGTGGAGGTAGACATTAAGAAAGACAAGAAATCTGTCCATAAAGAGAATCTTAAGAACGTTAAAAACAGTTACTACGCCCAGGATACGATACTTTTCAACCTGCCGATAGTTGACGATGATACTTATACCGTTGTCTGCAAGGGAGGAAAAGAAAAGTGCGACTGCATCTGGGAAAAGTACACCATATCGGCAGTAGTTAAATACGAGGCTGGCGGATGGTTGGCCTATGCGGCCGACTATATTACCGGAGAGCCCGTTAAGGGCTATGAAAAAGGTTTCCGTAAGATAAACGCGAAGAGCGGCGAGACATACAGCGTAAGTATTGCTGAAGGAGGAAGGGTGCGCCGCTCTAAGCCGGAGAAGCTCTATGGAGGTTACAACGATACCTACAAGCCTGCCCAGGATCTTCGGGCTCTTATCCTGACCGACCGCGCTGCCTTCAATCCGGAGGAGACGGTTCAGTATAAGATAATACTTTACCGCCTGGACTACTCCCTGACGCCAGTAAGCTCAGGGCAGAAGGTTAAAGTTACCCTTCTGGACGCAAAGTATGAGGAGGTAAAGATAGACAATCTGGAAACCGGCGAGTTTGGCTCTGCTGCGGGTAGTTTCTTCATCCCTCGAGCAGAACGCAACGGACGCTATGCGATAAGGGCGGAAGTAGATGGAATAATAATTGGCTCCACAAGTATTAGGGTTGACGATTTCGTGCTCCCTACCTTTGCCGCGAGCTTCGACGACCAGAAGCAAATCACGGCAGGGGAGACACTTGTCTTCTCCGGAGCGATCAAAGCCTACAGCGGCCATTCCCTTTCCGGTGCAGACATTACTTATACTCTCTCAAGATGGGGAGACACTGTCTCCGAAGGAGAACTGAAACTCCAGCAGGGTGGACGCTTTGAGCTGTCTCATCAGACAACAGAAGAAGACGGATACGGCAGCTACGCCTTGAAAATCAAAGTCGTAGACGGAACAGGAGAAACTCAGGAGTTCAGCCGTTCTGCATACGTAGCCTCCAAACCCCGGGAAGAGAAACCCAAGGAGTATTTCTTCGAGGATAAGTCGGACGAAAACCATATCAGCCTCAGAGCCGTCGCGGGCGATAAACCCGTGTGGGCAGTCGTAGACCTTTATGGGGTCGATAAGAAATTCATTGAAAGCAAGATAGTCAGTTTCGGGCCCGGTAAGGGGACCAAGGCCGAGCAGACCTTTACTTATGATTATAAGGCGACCTATCCGGAGGCCATTTCCCTGACCGTTCTCTATTTCCAGAACTCGAGCTGTTATCATCGTACGGCTATCGTAAGGCGCAAGGACACCCGCTACGATCTCCCTTTGGAGTTCACCCGCTTCCTGGACACAACCTCTCCGGCAACGTCCTACGAATTCCTTATCTCCACGGCCGCGGGCGTCGAGTGCGCCGCCACCATCTTCGATAAGAGCAGCGAGACGGTCCAGCCCAACAGATGGTCTACCGTCCGCCCTATCCAGGTGCCGGTCCAGACCCCGTACTACGATATCAGAAACGGCCGGAACGAAGGCAGTGCGTGGCTCTTCAGGGGGCGGAACTATATGATGAAGTCTGCCGGGGCGGTGATGAAGGATATGGTCGCTGCGGAGGAATCGGAAAATGATGAGATTGTTGAAGAATTTGTGGCTTTTCAGCTTGCGGATCCGTCTCTCAGAAATACGTCATATGATGATGTTGAATCTGTAACAGTTCGCGAAGACTTCTCAACCACTATCGCCTGGGAACCGTTCCTGCGCTCCGATGACAAGGGAAACATTACATTCAGTTTCAAAAATGCTGACAAGCTGTCAACTTTCTATGTACAGCTCTTCGCCCACGACAAAGCAATGAAAAACGCGACACTGCGTAAAGAAATGCTTGTCACTCTGCCGGTGAAGATATCCGTACTTGAGGCTCGCTATCTCTATCCTGAGGATCGTTGGAACATCCGCATTACACTCTCCAGCAATCTTGACAGGGTTGTTAAAGGAACTCTCAATGTCTCCGGCACTAAGGTCGAGGTGGAGGTCCCTGCGCTTGCCCAGGCAGCGTTCGAACTTCCTGTTGCCTTCAGCCCTAAAGCCCGGAAGATAGAGTTCACGGCCGCCTTCAAGCCCCAGGATAAAGACCAGGCGGGCGATGCCGTGAAGCTGAGTATTCCTATACTTGAATCCAGCCAGACTATCACCGAGGCCCATTCAGCAGTACTTCTCAGCGGAGCCGACAGGGATGCCGTAATAACCGCACTTAGAGGCCAGTTCGTAAATATCCCCGGAACCGAGACAAAAGTCCGTGAGATCTCTATCAAGCAGATGCTTGATGAGGCACTTCCGGAGCACTTCGATACCGAGTCTGAGAATGTTATTTCTCTGATCCGTACGCTTTACACTTCAACTCTCGCCCGCAAACTCGGCGGCAAGGGGCTGGATGGGGCTACAGAGGCCGACGTGGTCCAGAGAATACTGGATTGCCGTAAGGCCGACGGAGGTTTCGGTTGGATCAAAGGCTTTGATTCCTCGCCCTATGTAACGGCCGTAGTGCTCGACCTTTGCGCCGGACTGCGCTCGCGAGGCTTGAGCGTGAGCTCCGAGCTCGCGAAAGCACTGCCCGGCGCGGTGAAGTATCTCGACAATAATCAGTTCGACAAGAGCGAGAAGCGCTATTGGTGGTATCGCCTCAGCCGTGAGCAATACCTATACATAAGGAGTCTGTATCCGGAGGTGAAGTTCAGTCTGAAGACAGACTCGAAGTGGCGCAAGGAAACCCGCCAGTATCTCGTTCCGGGCTCCGACCGTGGGCTCCAGGGCAATATTTACGCTAAGGCCAGGAGAATGATGACCCTCCAGGCGCTGATCGCCTCCGACAAGGGGCTCGCGCTGGCCCGCTCGATGGGCGTGAGCCTTGGGACCAAGAGCCGCCTCACCCGCTCCCTCGAGGCGGATACGCGCTCACTGGCCCAGTATGCAGTCCGCCACGCCTCCGGCGGCATCTACTACCCGAACGCCGTGATGCCATGGCGCGGCCTGCTCGAGAGCGAGCTCTATGCCCATAGCCTTATCTGCGACCTGCTCTCTTCGCGCGGGCAGACCACCCTTGCCGAGGGCATACGCCTATGGCTGATGCTGCAGAAAGAGACTCAGCAGTGGAAGGAGGATCCGGCGACAGTTAACGCGCTCGCCAGCGTATCGGACGCGAGCCAAGAGACTCTCGCGACTAAGGTGATAGCCCTTTCCGGCAGCGTCCGCCTGCCCTTCGCGCAGATCAAGGCCGCCGGAAACGGCCTCACTATCTCGCGAGAGTGGTACAGGCTCGCCCCCGACGGTTCGCGAGCGCTGCTCTCCGAAGGTGATGTCCTCGAAGTGGGAGACAAAGTAGTCTCGGTATGTTCGATATGGAACGAGGAGAACCGCAGTTTTGTCCATATCAGCGTCCCTCGCCCCGCTTGCCTCACTCCTCAAAACCAGCTGTCCGGCAACTTCGGTTGGAATGCGTTCCGAAGCGTCCGCTTCGATAAGACCGAATACTGGTTCGAGTCCTATCCCGAGGAGAAGACAAAGCTCGAAGAGACCTTCTACGTAACCCAGAGCGGTGTTTTCCACTCAGGCATTCCGGAGATAGAATCGCTTTATGCGCCTCATTACAGGGCAAATGACGCGGCGGGCATCGAAATCATAACAAAATCACGCTAATTTGTCCGGAAAATTGTTAAATTTGCGTGGCTTTTGAGCCAAAAATGAGAAAATCATAACAATTTTATCATAATTTTTATCCAAAAATGAGAATCGTACAAGTAACAGGAAGGGAAATCCTCGATTCAAGAGGTAACCCTACAGTGGAAGTCGAGGTTGTCCTCGAGTCTGGTATTAAGGGTGTAGCAGCTGTTCCTTCAGGAGCCAGCACTGGTGAGAACGAAGCTCTCGAGCTTCGCGACGGCGACAAGAAGCGCTACCTCGGCAAGGGCGTTCTTAAGGCAGTTGCCAACGTCAACGACGTCATCGCCCCCGCAATCCTCGGAATGTCCGCTCTCGAGCAGAGGGCTATCGACAAGACCATGATCGAGCTCGACGGAACTCCTACCAAGAGCAAGCTCGGCGCAAACGCTATCCTCGGCGTCAGCCTCGCAGTAGCCCACGCTGCAGCAGCTTATCTCGATCTTCCTCTCTACCGTTACATCGGCGGAACCAATACCTATGTTCTCCCCGTCCCTATGATGAACATCATCAACGGTGGAGCACATTCAGATGCCCCTATCGCATTCCAGGAGTTTATGATCCGTCCTGTCGGCGCTCCCAACGAGGCTGAGGCAGTACGTATGGGCGCAGAAGTTTTCCACGCCCTCAAGAAGGTCCTCAAGGACCGCGGATGCTCTACCGCAGTCGGTGACGAAGGCGGTTTCGCTCCTGCTCTCAAGGGTATCGACGACGCTCTCGATTGCATCATCCTCGCAATCAAGGCCGCAGGTCTCGAGCCCGGTAAGGACATCACTATCGCAATGGACTGCGCTGCTTCCGAGTTCTGCTTCAAGGGCGAGGACGGCAAGTTCTACTATGACTACAAGCAGCTCAAGGACGGTAAGAAGAAGGATCCTAAGGGAAAGAAACTCTCTACCGACCAGCAGATCAAGTACCTCGAGAAGCTCATCACCAAGTATCCTATCGACTCTATCGAGGACGGCCTCAGCGAGGAAGATTGGGAAGGCTGGGTTAAGCTTACCAAGGCAATCGGCAACCGCTGCCAGCTCGTCGGCGACGACCTCTTCGTCACCAACGTCAAGTACCTCCAGAAGGGTATCGAGATGGGAGCAGGTAACTCTATCCTTATCAAGGTTAACCAGATCGGCTCTCTTACCGAGACTCTCGATGCTATCGAGATGGCCCATCGCCACGGCTACACAACCGTTACCAGCCACCGTTCAGGCGAGACTGAGGATACGACTATCGCCGATATCGCAGTCGCTACGAACAGCGGTCAGATCAAGACCGGTTCGCTCAGCCGTACAGACCGTATCTGCAAGTACAACCGCCTGATGAAGATCGAGCAGGAGCTTGGAGATACCGCAGCTTATGGTTATAAGAAACTTAAATAGTCTTCTGGTGTAAGAAAACACCGAAAGATTCACGCTTCGGAGAAGCCGGTCCCTCGATTGGAGTGGCCGGTTTCTTTTTTACCGACTTCAGTTCGGGCTCGTACGGGTAGCCGGCAAGGGTGAGGGCAGCCTTGAGCATGGTTTCGTTGGGGTCGCCGAGCTGGTAGCCGTCCAGAGGGGCGTCGGCAACCTCTACGTCGGGGGCGAAGCCGTTGGGCATGCAGCCGGTATTGCCGTCGCGGTCTGCGTAGCGGCCGATCATTACGTAGATGCCCCAGTTGGCAGCATACTTGACGCCGTTTTTATATTCGCGGACAGAGAGGTTGTTCTTATAGGTCTCATACCAGCTCGAGCCTTCGATTATAATACCGGAGCAGTATTTTCCGTAGGACTGCTGACCGACTATGGTAATGTCTACAAAGGGCTTAAGGCCGCAAATAATTGCTTCGCTGGCAGAGGCGCTGCCTCCGGTCATTATAGCGTAGATCTTGGAGATTCCTATGTTGGACTCGGAGGTGTCTATAGTAGTTCCGCCAATCTTGAACCTGTTTCGGAAGTTGGTTACGGTTTCAGACTCTCCCCAGGCTTCGGTAAGGATGTCGTTATAGACCTCGGTCATAAAGACATCTCCCGAGGCTACTTTTGCCGCAGGGGCGAGCATACTGGCCAGGACCTCTTCGGTCTCTACATAACCGCCGCCATTGTAGCGCATATCGAGGATGAGTTCGCTGACGCCCTGGGCTTTGAATTCGTTGCAGACCTTAATCAGGTCCAGGCAGGCTTCGAGGGTAAAGGCGGTGAAGTGTAAGTAACCGACCTTTTTACCGCCGCAGTCGAAGACTTTAGCAATATGGACGGGATTGCAGTACATCTCTACTGCATCCATCTCTACCGTACGGCCGTCTGCAAGACCTACGCGGCAGTGCGAGCTCTTGACGAGCTTGCCGTTGATTATATCCTTATAATTATCTGCCGGGATAGGTTCTCCGTCGGCTTTGAGGATTACGTCGCCGCGCTTGAGCCCTGCTTTTTCAGCGGGACTGTCTGCATAGACGAAAGTAACTGCGACAGAGACGTATTCCCTTGCAGCGCTGGTATAGAAGAGGGTGAATTCGTAGCCGTAGGTTGTACTTACGCCCTCGATAGAGCGGACGAAAGTCTCATAGTCGTCTGTTACCTGGGTCCACTTGTCGATGTCTTTTCCGGCTGCGTCTTTGTAGCGAACCTCCAGTACTTTAGCTTTAGGATCATCGTCGTCCATCCATCCCTTAAGGTTGTCTTTTATCTCGTCAATCCAGAGATAGTACACGTTCATTACGTTGTATACATACTGGTTGACGTACTTAAGGGTATAGTATTTCACCTCTTCCGCATTGTCTTCGTGTTTTCCCAGGAAGCAGGAAGAGAGTGAAAGGGCTGCGAGTGCAATTATTATATATCTTCCAAGAGTTTTCATACGAGCGCAAATATAGTGAATATCGGCTCAAGTGACAACTGCTTAGAAGGAATAACCTACACCTATGAGCAGAGTATTACCAAGAGTTTCAGATGCGGTAAGGAAAGTAGCGTCGAGATGAATTCCCGAGAACTGAGCGCCGAGACCCAGCGATACGTAAGTAGGCAGGGCTTTTTCGGCGTCTCCGTAGTGGAATCCTCCGCGTACTGATATCATATCGATAACAGTATACTCTACTCCCAAGCCGGCCATCAGTGCGCCGCTGAAGAGGTAATCCACCTCCAGCGCAGTGTTAAGGTTCTGAATAGGGGAGACCGTTCCGCTTACAGAAACGAGAGCCGGAAGAGAATAGCCGCCGGCGCCGTAATCGATCTTCGAGCCGAGGTTCTTGAGCCCAAGCCCGGCGGTAAAGAGCTCGGTCCCATACACGGCGCTGATGTCTGCGCAGAAAGCGGAGCCCTTGACGTCGGGGGCGATTCCCGAAGAAAGGATATGGGCCTTGGCTCCTACAGAGAGTTGGTCTGTTATAGAATATGTCGCTCCAAGACCAATTATAAGGTCGGTAGGGGTGTAAGTTTCGGTGGAGGCGCCCAATGCGTTGGAAACTGCATAGGGCTTGTCGATCAGTTCGCGGCCTTCGAATGTAAAGGAAAGCTTGTCATTAAGTCTATAAAAAGCGTTCACTCCGACGATGGTGTTGTTGGCCGTTTTCGGGGCCCACATTCCATAGAACGCCTGAGCGTCCAGCTTTTCCGCGGCGGGCTGCAGCGCGCTTACTCCCATCGCTGTCGCTCGCGAGTCCGCGGGAATCAGCAGCGCGCTGCCGCCCTGGGCGAAAAGCGTCACCGCTGTAAGGATGAAGAAGGTAAGAGTAAATATCTTTTTCATAGCGTCCTATTTTTTAGCAATGGTGTAAGTATCGTTGACTCCGGCTCCCGTGACTTTCACATAGTAGATGCCGCCGGGAAGCCCTGAGAGATTTATTTCAAACGGGGTGAACGGAGCTGCGCTGCCTGATCCAGACCAGACCTTTGCGCCTATCTTGTTGAAGATGGAAACTTCAATCTGTCCTTCCGCTGCAGGGCGGATGTTGAGCTTGTCTACTACCGGGTTGGGGTACAGATCTACGGGAACCGATGTGTTCTCGCGGACAAGAGCTTTGAATGAGGCGGTACTGCGGTCCTTGCAGGCATCGGAGGCGGTGATGGTTACCTCAGTAAGGCCGGACCCGATAGCGGTAATGATAAGATTATTGCCGGACTGGTTGACGCTGATGACATTGCTCTCACTCATCGAGGCGGAGTAGTTAAGCTGCTCGCCGTCTTCGTCTGCGAAGAACTTAGACATATCGTAGACTACCTTCTCTCCTGTCTTAGTGAACAGAAGATTCTCGAAGGCGGCTATCGAATAAGGGACGTGGTTCTGAAGGATCTCATACTCGATTTGGTAATCGGTGCTGGCGCCAAAAGAATCAGTCGCGGTGAGGTGTGCGACATACTGTCCGGCGGGGGCGCCGTTGCCAGTGATAGCTGCCTGGTACTTGTCTCCGGACTTGGTCCACTTGAAGGCGCTCGAACCGGGCTCCAGCTCTACCGTAAAGCTGTGGCCGTCGGGATCGGAAACATAATATGTGGCATTGATTTTCTCGTACGGCTGCAGTACTAAGCTTCCGGTATAGTCTGTAGTAACTACGGGAGCCGCGTTCTTGTTCGTTACGATAGTTTTCACCGCCATCGGAGCCGAATAGTTGCCGGCGTAGTCGTGGGCTATCAGAGTAACGTAGTAGGTAGTCTCGAACTCGAGTTTGGGGATGGTGGCGGAAATAGGGTCGCCTATTTTTGCTGTCCCAACCGTCACGTCCACTGCTTTGACGGATTCGGGAAGATTGTTGACGTCTATATTCTCGAGGTCCGCCGCATTCTCCGAAAGCAGGAGGAGATAGCCGTAGGCTTTGACGTCCTCAGGGTCGGCAGTTACCTTCCAGGTAAGGGTAAGGTTGTTTGATGCGGCTCCTATCTCCAGAGTAGACGGGAGTTCAGGAGCGATAGTGCTGCCGTAGGTAAATGATCCCAGCGCATCCAGCATCGGACCGATGTCTTCGCTTGCGGGAATCTTGGTTTTGGAGGCTCCTCCAAGAAGTTTCTCTTTCAGCATCTCGTTGGTGAAGCCGGGGCCTCCGAAGTGGGAGACCAGAAGGGCGGCGACGCCGGAGACGTGGGGACAGGCCATCGATGTGCCCTGCATATTCCCGTATTCTCCGTTGAGGATGGTGCTGTAGATAAGCGTATTGAGCTTAGCGTCTCCGCCGGGGGCGCAGATGTCTACCCAGTCGCCGTGGTTGGAATAGTAGGCGCGGGTGAACTTGGCGCTGGTAGCGCCGACCGCGATCACGGCCTCGTCTGCCGCCGGCCAGCCTATGCTCCAGGCGTCGTTGCCGGCAGAGAAGAAGATGATGCCGCCCTTCATCGGGCTGTCCGGCAGCTGGTTGCCGTTCTCGTCACATCCGGCGTATTGGATAAAGTAGTCGATGGCCGGTCTGAGCGAGCCATCGCTGCTATTGAGTGCGTCCTCTTCCGATTCGAAGACATAGCCCCAGCTGTTTTGGGAGATGACGGCGCCGTGGTCGGCGGCCCAGACCATCGCCTGGTTCATATTGCCCCCGATAGGGTGATCGGGATCGCGGGGGTTTTCCTTCAGGCAGGCGAGGGAGAGGATTTTGACTCCGTGGCCATCGTAACCTCCGGCGATTCCACTGATGCCGATTCCGTTGTTGTTGACGGCTGCGATAACGCCGGCTACGTGGGTTCCATGGTCGGCAGGTAGATTGTTGACGGTACTTTCATAGCCGTTTACGAAGCTCTGGCTGCCCTCCGGGCCTACCGGGATACAGTTGGCCTTAAGGTCAGGGTGATCAACGGCTACTCCCTGGTCCAAAACAGCAACGATAACGTTGGGAGTTCCGGCTGTATAGTTATCCCACACCGGCACTACGTTGATATCGCAGCCGGCTTCGGAGTTAGGCTTAGAACCGTCGTTGTAAAAATCCCACTGACGGGAGGCGTACAGATCGTTGAAGAAGGCGGTAGACTCCACCTTTCGTTCAGGCTCAACATAGACGACTCCCGGCAGGGAAGAAAAGTCTGCCGCCGCTTTAGTAGCAGTGATGGCCTGGGGATCGTAGGTAAGCTTGTACCAACGATGAAGGCCCGCTTTACGGTGTCTGGCTTCCCACTTACCGGCATCAGGGTACACTCGCTCTACGTTGGTGATTCCGAGAGCGTCCAGGCTACTGCCGAAAACGGAAGCCGCATTCTCCGGCGATTCAGCCATCAAATCGGCCTGCTTTTCATCGAGCTGGATAATAAGGGATCCCGGAACGGTAGAAGAACGCTCTACGGTTTGCGTTTCTTCGGTTGAGGGAATGCCAGAAGGATTCACTTCCTGAACACACGAGGCCAGGAGTAAGACAACCACTGCCAGTGGGGGCAAAACTTTATACATAAAAAATTCTTTTTGAGTGAAAAGAACCCGCCCGTGAAGGGGCGGGTTCCGATAAAGTGTCAGAGTTTAACTCTAGAGACCAAGCAGTTCAGCGAGATCGGGACCGCCAGGGAATGAGATGTAAGCGACCGAAGTCTTTCCCCACCACCTGAAGCCGTCCGGGCCGTAATCCAGAACGGGATACCAGACGAACTGGATCACGTTGGGAGCGACGACACAGTTCTGGGCTGCATTTGCCTCATCCTTCCTAAGGGTAGGATGGAGCATATGGCAGGTCATACCTGAGAAGGTGAATCCCATATCAAGAACCTGAGCGTAGGTAACGATACCTTCATCATCGATGAAGAACTCAAGATAAGGAACCTCGCGGGTGAAATCAAGTCCACCTTCGGTGATTTCCTCCTCAGTCCAAGGGGTGATGAGACGATAGGTCTCGGATCCGTCGGGAGACTTAAGAAGAGTCTTCTCGAACGGGCCGCCGGTCCACCAGTCATCATAGAATTGAGCAATTCCGAGATTCTCCCATGCCTTGATGCAGGAAACAGGGAAAGTCGAAGGAAGGAAGTCAGAGATGAGCTCCTTGTCTGCGACACCTACGGTGATGCTATAGGTGACGTCCATTACCAGGTCTGCATAGTCGTAAGAGATCTTTGCGTTAGCAAGAGAATCACCGTCTGCAAAAGTGATGGTAGGGGTAGCCAGTGAGAAGATACCGGTAGTATCCTCGAGGAAAAGGCTAACCTCGAGAGCGCCACTCTTGTTATTCCTTACGAAGGGAACAAGAATGTCTTCACCTGCAGCCTCGATGTTACGGACAGCGTTAACATCAGCACCCACGAAAGTCTTGTTGGAATCTTCGATGGGAGAAGGCGTGTACTCAAAAGGCTTATCGCAGCTTGCAAGTGCGAACGCAACTGCAAAAGCGGAGATAGCAATAGTTATAATATTATTTTTCATATCACTCCTTATTTAAAACTATGATGCAACGTTCTGGACCTTATTGGTAGGATCAGGATTGTTGAGAGTTGTCATAACGCCGTCTTTCTCGGTAGGAGTAGCGTCCTCTTCGAGGATGTAAGGGTTGTTTTCAATCTCACGCTGAGGGATAACCCAGTTCCAGTAAGGGCTGACCTCGTTGATGTCATACTTCATAGTATCGTGGATAACGTTCGATCCAGGATACCAGGTCTTCATACCCGGGCGGATACGCTTTGCATCGAAGAAACCGACACCCTCACCGAGGAATTCAACCCTCTTCTGGAAGAGAACCTCTTCCTGGAAGTTCTTTACGAAGCCCTGGTTGAAAGTGCTGGCTGCTGCTGCATAGGTATAATCAGGATCGCGGTAGGTCTGCATGAAGTCCTCGAGAGCGGCAATACCTGCTGCTTCGCCTTCATCCATACCCTTGGCCTCGGCCTCGATGAGGTACATTTCCTCAACGCGCATGATAGGCCAATCGACGGCTCCACCGGTTGCATAGTCAGTCCAGTTGCCTTCCTTGCAGCGGATCTTGATCGACATGTAGTCGGGAAGCTCCTCGAAAGGATAGTCGGCGAGATAACCGGTAGCATCTGCCCACTGATAATAGGTAGCAGGATAAGTTGTACGGTCGGGATCGATGAAAGACTTCTTGCGGAAGTCGGAACGGTTGATGCGATCGTAGATCCACTTGTGGAGAGCAAGCTGGGTAAGAGAGTTGTAGCCCCAGTCTGCCTCGCCTGCGAGAAATCCGGTAGGGTTGCAAAGGTTACCCATAGTACTTCCGTCGATGTTGTAGTACCACATCCAGGAGTTGTTTGCGCTTGCGTCGCAGAAAGCGGTCTTAGGATCGAGCCACTGAGCCTGGGTAAGAGGAGTCTTGCCGGAAGCGTCGATAGCCTTGCGGGCGTAAACGGCAGCGTTCTTATAATCCTTCATAGCCAGGTACATCCTTGCCTTAAGTCCGTAGACTACAGGAACGCCAGGATAACGGCCGGTGGAAGGGGTATAACCGTCGAGGAGCTCCTCAGCCTTGTCAAGATCTGCAAGGACCAGAGCGGAAAGGGCTTCCTTCGGAGCACGAGCGCTCTTGTAAGCAGACTCTTCCTCTGCGCTGGAGAGAATGATAGGAACGGTCAGGTCTTTAACCTTGGAGCAATCTGTGTACTCGTTCTCTGCGGGCAGATAGCAGTTGTACAGATCGTGGTACATGAGAGCCCTGTAGACGTAAGCAGTTCCGAGATAAACCTTCTGATCTGCATTGAGATCTGCGATAGGAGCAAGGGGTCCGATGATATCGTTAGCACTCTTGATGATCTTATAGAAGGTCATATAAGGAACCAACTGACGGTCTGAGGTGTATTTCATACTGTAACCGTATGCGCCGCAGTAGCCGCTCCACCAGTCATATCCGATAGTTGCGGAGTTGTTGACAAGGTCATTGGTCTGACGTGCATAGGTAATAAGGATACCGGCATACGAGATGTCGTACTCCAGCTGAGCGTCGCCGCCGAAGAAATAGTAGCGCTGATAAGTCTGAGCTACCATACCGTCGACAGAACCCTGCATAGCTGCGGAAGACTCTGCCATCTGCTCGGAGGTGGCAGCACCCTCAAGGGGAACGGTTTCCTCGATACAACCAGGGATGAACGAGATTGTAAGAGCCGCTACAAGAAGAGAGAATATATATTTTTTCATAATTGAATCCTCCTGTAATTAGAATTTAACAGTAACACCGCAGGAAACAGTCCTCATAGGAGAGTAGTTCGAAGCTGTGGTGGCAGAAGAGAAGCTCTGACGAGGATCGAAGCCTTTACGTGCAGACCAGTAGTACAGGTTCTCTGCAGAGACGTAGAGTCTGAGCGAACTGATCTGAACCTTGGAAGTCAGGCTATGAGGAAGAGTGTAACCGAAGTTCACGTTCTGCAGGTTGAGATAAGATGCAGAGGTGAGGAACCTGGTTGAACCGGCATTTGCATAGGAATCTCCGTACTGGAAACGAGGGATGTTGCTATCCTTGTTCTCAGGAGTCCAGGACTTGAGGAGGTCAACATGGTAGTTGAAACCGGTCTGGCTGGAGGTAGGAGAGTACATGAATGTCTGGTAGGTGCTGTCGAACTGAGTTCCGCCGAGCTGATAGGTGAAGTTGACGGAGAGGTCGAAGCCGAATGCGCGGAGAGTGGTACCGAATCCACCGAATACAGGGGCGAGGGTCGAGAGCTTGGTGATATACCTTGTTGCCTTCGAGAAGTCGTCTGTTGTTTCGCGGTCTACTACGTTGCCCTCGTCATCGAGCTTGTTCTTGTACCAGAGAGACTTACCGGTCTCTTTGTCGACACCTGCGTATTCGTAGGTGTACCAGGTGTACATAGGAACTCCCTCAGTTACGAAGAAGCCGCCGCTGGCGTAACCCTGATACTCGTTGAGGTCTGCGTCATAGGCCTTGGTGTCCTTTACGCTGTCGACGAGGAGGTCGATATTGTTCTTGAGCCAGGTAACGTTTGCGTTGACATCCCACTGAATGTTCTTAGTGTTGATGATGCCGAAGTTGAAGTCGCCTTCGAAACCGACGTTGCTCATGTTACCAACGTTCTTGTAGATAGAGTTGTAACCCTGGGACGGAGGTACCGGAGTCGGGAAGAGCATGTCTGTAGTCTTACGGTTGAAGACCTCGAGGTCACCGGTGATACGGTTTCCGAGGAGAGCAAACTCAAGACCGGCGTTGATGTTGGTGTTGGTTTCCCAGGTAATGTCAGGATTACCCTTGGTTGAGAAGATGGTTGAAACTTCGCCGTCGGAGGGAACGATCTGGAAGATATCTGTGTACCTGTAAGCACCGATAGAGTCATTACCCTGGCTACCGATGGAAGCCTTGAGCTTCAACTCGTCGAGACCGGGGATCTTGAGCCAATCTTCCTTGGTGAGGATCCAGGCGGCACCTGCGCTCCAGAAGTCACCCCAACGATGATCGGGATGGAACCTGGAGGAAGCCTCCTTACGGTAAGATCCGGAAAGGAAGTAGCGGTCTGCGAAGTCGTACTGGAGACGTGCGAAGTAACCTTCGTTGTTGTAACGGGTCTGGTAGGAAGTAGCTCCCTGGCCGTCGACGACTGCACCGTCAAGTTCCTTGTTGCTCTGGGAGAACATGTGGTTCTTCGAGCCACCTACGAGGTAGTACCTATTGTCATAGTATTCGTGACCGAGCAGGAGTCCTACAGAGTGCAGACCGAAGTCGCGGGTGTAGTTGAGGAGCTGCTGGAGGTTCGTTGCATACGAACGGCTGTGGTATACGTCGACTGTACCGCCAGTAGTACGGAACTGTCCGTAGTACGGGTTGTAAACATAGTTCTGACGAGTCTCATCGAGAGTTGCAGAAGCGTTGATCGTAAGGGTAAGGCCCTTAAGAAGCTCGATGTCCATGTAGCCCTGTGCTGAGAGGGCGTTACCCTCGGAGTTGCGGGTGTTGTAGAGGTTCGCAAGAACAGGGTTAGCGTTGGTGATGAACGGACGGGAAGTTCCGGGGATACCACCCTGGAGGAGGTTGCCGTTACCGTGATCGAGAACAGCGATTCCGTTGACATCGTAGTACTGAGTACCGTCTGCATTGCGGATGTAGAGAGGATACACAGGAGCCATCTGAGAAGTGTAAGCCCAGACGTTGGCGGTTGAACCGTCGCTACCGTTGTTTCCAAGAGAGTTGAAGTTGAACTTGGCATACGACATGTTGGCGCCGACCTTGAGCCAATCCTTGGCCTGATAGTCACCCTTCAAACGAGCGGTGAGACGCTTGTGGTCGGACTTGTCGACAATACCCTTGTTGTCAAGGTAGCTCACCGAAGAATAGAAGGAGAGCTTGTCCTGAGCACCAGCTACCGTGACGGTGTACTCCTGACGGAGGCCCTTGCGGTAAACTTCATTTGCCCAGTTGTCTGCCTTTACGAGGAAGTCACCGAGAACATATCCCTCAGTAGCTGCAGGGTTGAACTTGCCGTTCGATCCGATAGCGGTCTGTCCTGTAGGGAATGTGTAGGTCTGATAACCGAGACCGCCGCTCTCAGCGCTGAACAGATTATCGTTCGCGCGCATGTGAGCCTCAGATGCGGAGAGGTTCAGTCCGTCAGCTGCTGTATAGTAGTTATACAGAGCTTTGTAGTGCTGCTCGTAGTAAGCGCGAGGATCGGAGATAGTCTCGTACTCCTGAAGAGCCTTGGTGTTGAGACCAACCTTTGCGTCGAAGGAAACGACGGCCTGGCCGCGGTTACCTTTCTTGGTGGTGATCATGATAACACCGTTGGCACCACGTGCACCATACAGAGCGTTGGAAGCAGCATCCTTGAGAACGGTCATAGACTCAATATCGCTGGGAGCGATGTTGTTCATGTCGCCGTCGTACGGAGCGCCGTCAACGATGATGAGCGGGTCTTTTCCTGCGTTGATGGAGGAAATACCACGCACGCGGATTGTCGCTGAGCTTCCCGGAGCACCGTTGGAGGAGATAAGCTGAACACCAGCTACCTGACCAGCGAGAGCGTCGGTGACGCTGGAAACCTGAGACAGCGAGAGCTGCTCGTCACCGAGGACCTTTGCGGAACCGGTAAAAGCTTCCTTGGTCGACTTACCGAAAGCCACGACGATGGTTTCTTCGATTTCCTGAGCTTCAGCCTCGAGGGTGATATTCACTACCGCCCTGCCCGAAACGGGGACTTCGATAGAAACAAAGCCCAGGCAAGAAACTGCGAGAACTCCGTCCTTAGGAACGGAAATCGAGTAGTTGCCCAATGCATCTGACAATGCATAGTTGGTAGCACTGCCGACAAGCTGGATAGTTGCGCCGGGAACGGCCTCACCTGTCACAGCGTCGGTAATCGTACCGGACACACGCACGTTCTGTGCGAACGCCACGGTAGCGATCAGAAGCGCTACAAGGGTCGTGAAAAAAAGCTTTACTTTTTTCATAAGCGTTAAACTTTGTTAAACAATAAATAATACACTATAAGTTAAATAGTTTCTTATCTTTAGGTTATACTCGGGCCGCTAAAGGGCTCCCAAAAACGAGTAAATCGAGCACAAGGTAGAAATAAAAATCGGAACAACAAAATTTTATAAGGCGTCCCAATATTGATTATCTTGCTGTCTGGAGGGGTTTTCGCAAATAATCACGCCCAGATAAAAGGTAAAGCGCTTCCGATTTAAAACTAACGGAGGCGCTTTACTTAAAAATTATAACTTCTCAATTATTAAATAATTATTATAATCTTTTTAAGAAGGGTCAAAGCTTCTCCTGTTTCAACTTTTCGATGTACTCGTCTATCTTATGCAGCTCTTCGGGGATATTGAGCTGCTGGGGACAGGTGACAAGACACTGCTTACACCCGATACAATGGTCGGCCTGACGGATAGTCGGGATAGCCTTATTGTATTCGAGCAGATATTTCTTGCGGACCTTCGCGTAGCGCTTCTGTTCTGAGTTGACTACATAGGTGCCTTCCTTTATATTATTATTATAAAAGGTAAAGATCCCCGGGATGTCGATTCCGTAAGGACAAGGCAGGCAGTACTTACAGTCGTTACACTCAACCTGGGGATATTCGTTCATTCGGATAGCCACCTCATCCAGAAGGCGGAACTCTTCCGGAGACAGAGGCTCGAAATCGAGATAAGTGTCCAGGTTGTCTTTCAGATGCTCCATTCGGGTCATACCGCTCAGGACGCACATAATCTGAGGGAAGCTGCCCACGAAGCGGAAGGCCCACGAAGCCACCGACTTATCGGGGCGCTCGGCCTTGAGCATATCGGTAATGGCGGCAGGCTGGGTAGCGAGACGGCCTCCGAGCAGGGGCTCCATCAAGACGATGGGGATACCAAGCTCGGTAAGCTTGTCGTACATATGGATTGCGTTGACGTCGCGCTTGGCGTGGGTCCAGTCGCTGTAGTTCATCTGAATCTGGACGAAATCCCAGTGATATTTGTCGTGGAGAGCCATCATCTCGTCGAAGCCCTCGGCGGGGCCGTGGAACGAGAATCCGAGATGGAGGATACGACCCGCCTCGCGCTCTTTAACGAAATAATCGATCAGCCCCGTATCCTCGAAGCGCATCTTGAACGACGCGTAGCCGCTAAGGGAGTGGAGAAGATAATAATCGATGTAGTCCGTCTCGAAGTTTTCGAACGACTTGAGATACAGGTCCCTGCCCTGTTCGAAGGACCACGGGCCGCGGAAGTTCGAACATTTAGTCGCGATTATATAGCTCTCGCGGGGGTGGCGCAGGAGGGCGATGGCGGTAGCGCGTTCGCTCTGGCCGCGGAGGTAGACCGGCGCCGAATCGTAGTAATTGACGCCATGGGCAAGGGCGTAGTCGACCATTTCGTTGACGGCTTCCTGGTCGATGACGCCGTCTTCCGAGGAAGGCCAGCGCATGCAGCCGAAGCCCAGAAGGCCGATTCCGGGGAAATGCTGCTCCATGTGGTCCGGACCGAGCGACTGCTTCGACTCCGAGGCGACGGTAGAGGTCTTGGGGGCGCAGGCAGCCAGACCGGCAGAAGCCGCAGCGAGGCCCGATATCTTAAGGAAGTCTCTTCTATCCATTGTGTCTGAGATGTTGCTCGCGGCCGTTTACCCTTACCGCGCTTATCGGGCGCACGGGGCAGAGGTTCTCACACGCTCCGCATCCGATGCACAATTCTTCGTTGACTACCGGGACCTCGCGACCCGCGCGGTTGGTCACCATCCTTATCGCGCCCACAGGGCAGTGGCGGACGCAGTTTCCGCAGTCCGTTCCCTGGCGCTGGAGGCAGTCTTTGTGGTAGACGTGGGCCACGCCCCAGCTGAGCGTAAGCTTCTCGAACTTGGCGAGAGGCTCGATAGCGCCGGCGGGGCACACGGTCGAGCAGGTATTACACTCGGGACGGCAGTAGCCGTCTGCATAGCTCATCGTAGGCTGAAGCAGATGCTCCAGGTCGGTCGAAGTCTTCAGAACTCCGTTCGGGCAGTTCGACACGCAGAGCTGGCAGCCCGTACAACGCTCGTAGAATCGTTTCACGCTCACGGCTCCGGGCGGGACCAGCGGCACCTTGCGCTCCGGGTTTTCCTTCGGGATGACGGTACCCAGCCCGCCGTGGAGCTGAGCCTTCGCCTCGAGCCCAGTAAGGGCCATTCCGCCGGCGATCATTGTTGCTTGGGCGATGAACCCACGGCGGCCCTCAGGCTTTTCGGCCTCGACCCGGGGTTTCTTCCCCCAGGCGAACTTCAGCCCGATTCCGCCTTCGTTGCAGACGCCGATGCAGTCGAAGCAATTGACGCAGCGCGAGCTGTCGATCACCTTCCCGCCCGGGATGTCGATGCAGGCGGCGCGGCAGGTGCGCTCACACTTGCGGCAGTCGATACACTTGTTCTTGTCGATCGCGATCCGGAACATCGAATAGCGGCTGACCGATCCGAGCAGGGTTCCGACGGGGCAGATGTTCGAACACCATGCGCGACCGCTTGTCCATGCAAGCACGACCAGGCCAACGAACGTCACCCCCGCTACCGCGATCAGCGGCCAGGCCAGCGACTTGCCGGCGGCCAGGGCCACCATCCTGCCGTAGGCGCTATACGGCGCTACAAGCAAAACTACGCCCTGGATTCCGGCGGCAATACATATTATGATAAGAGCAAGGACTCCGTAGCGAAGCCACTTGCGTTCTTTCGAGTAGGTAAAACGCTTGACCGGTTTAAACCTGCGGCGAAGCCAGATTATTACATCCTGGAAGATTCCGAGCGGACAGATTACCGCGCAGTAACATCTTCCCACAAGCAGAGTCACGGCGAGGACGCCGGCGATCACCGCGATATTCAGCCCCAGAACGGCGGGAAGAAACTGGAGTTTCGCCATCCAGCCCCACCACTGAGTTCCGATTCCGGTGAAGAGCAGAGTAATTCCTACAAGGAACAACGCCGCCAAGAAGATTCTGGTTTTTCGTAACATACGTTTCCAAAGATAATAATAACTTTGTAATATGAATGTCGTAATTATAGCTGCGGGCGCTTTCCCGCGTAAGGCCTATCCTCTATATTTGTTGAGTTCGGCAGATGTCGTTGTCTGTTGCGACAGCGCCCTTCAGACAGCGCTCAGGCGCGGCGTACGAGTGGATGCGGCAGTCGGCGACATGGATTCTGTAGCTCCCGCAGTGTTGAAGCGCTTTGATGGGAAGGTGGTGAAGGTCCCCGAGCAGGAAACCAACGACCTGACTAAGGCTCTTCACTATGTCCTTTCGGAGTATCCTTCCGTCTCGGATATTACAATACTCGGGGCAACTGGAAAGAGGGAAGCCCACACTATAGGCAATCTTTCACTTCTGATGGAGTACGAGAAACAGTACGGATTCTGGGCCCGTGGGATAAACGTTCAGATTATTTCCGACTGGTCGATTGCATTTGCCGTGGGAGATTCTTGCGCTTTGTCGGTAGGAGAGGGCCGAGCCGTTTCTTTGGTCTCCTGCGATCCTACTCTTAAAATAAAATCCAAGGGCCTTGAATGGCCCCTGGATAATGTTGTCTTCGATAATTGGTGGAAGGCTACGCTGAACAGAGCTACGTCTGACTCCGTGGACCTCGAATTCAATCACCCCTCCCCGCTTCTGGTTATCCTTGACTAAGGATATCTTCTATAGCTCGAACCACCAGACCAAACCGAGGTTGAGGGTGTAGTAGCCGGGGTTGTAGAGGGAACGGTCTGTCATGTGGTCTGCGTACCACTTGTCCTTAAGGCGGCCCTTGAGAGGGGCTTCGTAACTGACGCGGACGCTGAATTTGTCAAAGACAATATCTGCTCCGACTGTCTTGTTGAGCCATCCAAGTTTTCCGATGCTCTCCACGTTGTCGCTTAGCGTAATCAGCGGGAAGGCGTCGGTTCCGTCGATGCAGAAACCGACGTAGGCTTTGGCGCCGCCATACAGGCGAAGTTGCATGTCGTCAGTGATGTGCATGCTGAAAGTGGGCATTAGTCCCACGTTCCAACTCATGTGCATCGCGATGTCGTTATCCCATTTTCCCATGGCGAAGTTGAAGCCCAGCCACTGAATATTAAGGGCCAGTGGACCCCACAATGCCCACTGGAAGTCGGATTCATATTTGAAACCGTGAAGGGCGGAGGCGTTGACGGGAGCGCCGGGGGCGGTATTTCCGTTAGGATCTTTCCACTGCATGTTGGTGTAGCCGAACGCGATGCTCATGGCGTTTTCGCAGTAAAAGATATCGGATAGTTTGTCAGTCTTCTGCGTGAGATCGTATGTTGCGTAGGTGCGATGCTGGGCAAACCCCGCCAGCGATGCGCCCAGAAGGGCGAAGATCAAAAGTAATCTTTTCATTGTCATACGGAGTTTAGAAGGTTGCACGTGCGGAGGCGAAGGTCATCTTGCCGAAGAACTTGGTGCGTTTGCACTTTGAGAAACTGAGTGCGGTATTGCTGCCGTTCCGCTCCACTTTGATGGTTCCTGAATAGTGTGTACCGCGCGATTTGCTGAGTGAGCGTCCCTGTTTGACATCTATGCTCCTGATGCGGTCGCCTATGCGGAGTCCGCTCTTTTTGACCACGTCGGAGTACTTGTCCAGTCCTATAACTACGGCGTCGGCGTCCAGGACGATGCCGAAGTCGTAGAGCGGAATGTCGCCGAAGAAGAACCTTGTGCAGGTGTTGGATGTTTTCTCCTGGGCTTCATCACGGATGGGCCAGTCCACCCAGGTGACGGCGCTTTCATAGAGTTTGTCGATATTCGCTTCAGACTGCTCATGGTAAGTGTATTTGAGTTGCCAGATGAGCGGGAGGGTCTTTTCGCCCAGTCTTTTGGTCTCCATAAAGTTCACTTCCAGATAGGCCTGAGTCGAGGCTGTTTTCTGGGTGTAGCCGCCGGAAGTGACGGTCTCATACTTATTCTTGGTGACTGAGCCGAGGTAAGCGCCTTTGTAGCCGTAGATAGGGGTGCTGGTGCTTCCGGTTTGAACCTGTTCGCGGGTCTCAGGCACATAGGTGTAGTCTATGCTCTGGTTGGCGTCCTTGATGAGGGTGAATACAACATCCGGGTTGTCCTGGTCGCGATGCAGGCCGTTCTCGTCCAGCGTTTTGCATATGGTTTCGAAGAGTTCCTTGTCCGCGAGGACATCGTCCGACGAGAAATAGTAATCGTAGGTTTTGAAGGTCCTCCAGGCAACGTCTTTGTCCATGCGGATCTTGAAGCGGTCCGACATTTTGTTGTAGTAGGTCCGGGTCCACTTGCAGGAATAAGGGTTGAAGCCTCCGGCTGTCATCCATGCCGGCATTTCGGAATAGCCCATGGTGACTTTGTACACTCCCGCGCCGATATGCTCGAGGGTGAGGGTGTGCTCTCCGGGTGCTGCTAGCGCATCGTAGAAACGGTCGGAGTTCCAGCCGCGGGCGCTTCTGCCGTCCACCTCGAGGATGCGCGATCCGAGGTAGATGACATCATCCCATGGACTCCAGAAGAGTTTGTTGTCGTTCCTTGAGGGATTGTCGAGGATTGAGAGGATATAGCTGCGGGCATCGCGGGAAGTTTTGTCGCCCCAGTAAGGAGTGATGCCGCCGCCCCAAACGACGGTGAGATAGTCTGCGTCCCACCACTTTACGCGCTCCGCTCCGATGACAGCCGTGTCCTCGGCGGCGGAGGCAGTCAGCGCGCCAGCTGCTAAGAGCATGGCGGCGAATAATAATCTTAGAGTCTTCATATCCGGTGTCGGTTATGGGCTCAAAGATAGTTATTTAGAGGGCTTCGCTCGTGGCGGAATCCACCACGGATTAGTAGCGGTTGTAGTGGATCTTTTCGGGTTTCCACTTATCCTTAGGCTGAGGAGTCTCGGCCGGGTAGCCTATAACTATTACGTTTAAGGTCGCAAAGTCTTCGGGTATCCCGAGGGCTTCCTTGACTATTTCCCCACGGTCATCCTTAGCGGCGGCCCAGACTGCGCCAAGGCCTAGGGCATGGGCTGCAAGCAGGATGTTTTCGGTCGCGGCGGCGCAATCGTCCACCCAGAAGATATTTTCGCGGCGGTTGCCTTCGCGGTCGGTAAACCAGCGGCGGCCGCACACTACGATAGCGAGCGGGGCCTCAGTGAGCATTTTCGCATAGCGGAGTTTGCCCGCCAGATCGTCGAGCTTCGCGCGCTCGCTTATGACCACAAACTCCCACGGCTGCCAGTTCATGGCGGTCGGCGCCGCCATTCCGGCGCGCAGCATCTGCTCTACCGCCTCGGCTGGTACGGGCTGCTCCGTGAACTTCCGGATTGAGGTCCTGGTCATAATGTTGTCGAACACGGCCTCCTGGGCCTGCTCCTTAGAAATCTGATTGTTCCCGCCACAGGAAATCGCGGCCAGCGCCGCCAATGCAAGTATAATTCGTTTCATAACAGAGCGAAGATAATAATTATTTGGTTATCACGAATTTATTCGCTAGATTTGCAGACCTTTTTCGCGGGGTGGTCCCGCGAGTTAACTAACAAACAAAACTTTTGCACTATGGCAGAATATTTAATGCCTGAGAAAAAGCAAGAGATTTTCGCGAAGTACGGGAAGTCTAATAAAGACACCGGCTCTCCTGAGAGTCAAGTTGCTCTATTTTCCTACCGTATCGCTCATCTTACCGAGCACGTGAAGAAGAATAAGAAGGACGTCGTTACCCGCCGTTCTCTCCTTCGTCTCGTCGGTAAGCGTCGTCAGGTTCTGGATTACCTCCAGAAGGTCGACATCGAGAGGTACAGAAGCATTATCAAGGAGTTGGGTCTCCGTCGATAAGCTTAAAGATAGGAACAGGGGTGGTGCCCGGGTGGCGCCGCCCCTTTTTTGAAAGAATGCACTAACCCGGACGGTCCGGGTATGAAGCAATACAGACGCAATAAAAAACAAATGAACGTAATCAACAAGAAGATCGAACTCGCGGATGGCCGCGTGATCGAGATCGAGACCGGCAAACTGGCCAAGCAGGCCGCCGGATCCGCTGTCGTAAAGATGGGTGGCACTATGCTTCTCGCCACCGTGACAGCCGCTACGGAAGTGAAGGAAGGCACCGACTTTATGCCCCTCACCGTAGACTACAAGGAAAAGTATTATTCCGCAGGACGCTTCCCCGGCGGATTTATGAAGAGGGAAGGGAAGTCGAGCGACTATGAGATCCTCATCAGCCGCCTGATCGACCGCCCCATCAGGCCTCTTTGGCCGGATGATTTCCACCTGGAAGTGTTCGTGAACGTTACCCTTATCTCGGCTGAGAAAGATATTCAGCCGGATGCTCTCGCAGGTCTTGCAGCATCTTGCGCCCTCGCAACCAGCGACCTCCCGTTCGGAGGCCCTATCGGCGAGGTCCGCGTCTGCCGCATCGACGGCCAGTTCGTCATCAACCCTACCTTCACTGAGATGGAGAAGGCTGATCTCGAGCTGATGGTCGCAGCTACCGAAGAGAACATCATGATGGTCGAAGGCGAAATGAAAGAAGTCTCCGAGCACGACATGCTCGAGGCTATCAAGTTCGCCCACGAAGAGATCAAGAAGCACTGCCGTGTACAGAAAGAGCTCATGCATGAGCTTGGTACCGACGTCAACAAGCGCGATTATCCCCACGACGAGCAGGACGAAGAGCTCCGCGCCGCCGTTAAGGATTTCTGCTATCCTAAGTGCTACGAGCTCGCAAAGTCTGCGAAGCCCAAGCACGAGCGTGAGGACGGCTTCAAGGCCATCCTTGACGAGTTCATCGCCACTATCCCCGAGCCCGCAAGCCTCGAGGAGAAGCCTGCCTACGACCTGAAGGTTGTTCTGGCAAGCCGCTACTATCACGACGTAGAGAAAGAGGCCATGCGCAACATGATCCTTGACGAAGGCCTCAGGCTCGACGGCCGTAAGACAGACGAGGTTCGCCCGATCTGGTGCGAAGTCGACTATCTGCCTTGCGCCCATGGTTCCGCTATCTTCACCCGTGGTGAGACCCAGTCGCTCGCGACCGTCACCCTCGGAACCAAGATGGACATGAAGGAGATGGACGAGGTCCTTATCCAGGACGACCAGCAGTTCGTGCTCCACTACAACTTCCCTCCGTTCGCGACCGGCGAAGCTAAGCCCCAGAGGGGTGTCGGCCGCCGCGAAATCGGCCATGGAAACCTCGCAATGCGCGCTCTCAAGCCCGTCATCCCGATGGCTCCCGAGAACCCGTACGCAATCCGCGTTGTCTCCGATATCCTTGAGAGCAACGGTTCGTCGTCGATGGCTTCGGTCTGCGGCGGCTGCCTCGCACTCATGGATGCAGGTGTTAAGATCAAGAAGATGGTAGCCGGTGTGGCCATGGGCCTTATCACCGATGCCGAGCGCCCGAATGACCGTTACGCCATCCTTACCGATATCCTCGGAGACGAGGATCACCTCGGCGATATGGACTTCAAGGTCACCGGTACTGCAGACGGTATTACCGCTACCCAGATGGATATCAAGGTCGACGGACTCTCCTACGCAGTCCTTGAGCAGGCTCTCGAGCAGGCTCGTCAGGGCCGCCTCCATATCATGGGCGAGATGAAGAAGACCATCAGCGAGCCTCGCGAAGACTACAAGCCTTTCGTTCCTCGCATCCAGCAGCTCATCGTCTCTTCCGAGTTCATCGGAGCCATCATCGGCAAGGGCGGCGAGACTATCCAGAAGATCCAGAAAGAGACCGGCGCAACTATCAACATCGACGAAGAACCCAATCCGAACGGAGAGGGAACAGTCGGAGTTGTCGACATCGCTTCGAACGACGCAGTTGCAATGCAGAAGGCTCTCGATTGGATTAAGGGTATCTGCGCAGTTCCCGAGGTAGGTACTGTCTATCACGGCCGTGTCGTTTCCATCCTCGAGTTCGGTGCATTCATCGAGATTCTCCCCGGCAAGGAAGGACTTCTCCACGTCAGCGAGATCGCATGGACCAAAACCGAGAAGGTCGAGGATGTCCTCAAGGTCGGCGACGAGGTAGATGTCAAGCTCCTTGAGATTGACGCCAAGACCGGAAAGATGCGCCTTTCGATGCGCGCTCTTACCGAGAAGCCTGAGGGATATGTAGAGCCGAAACCGCGCGAGCGTGGCCCGCGTCGCGAAGGTGGCGAGCGCCGTGGAGGCGATCGCGGACCTCGCGGTGAGCGCTCCGAGCGCGGCGAGCGTGGTCCCCGCAGGGATGGAGATCGTCGCGACGACCGTCGCGGAGGTTCCGACCGCGGTCCGCGCCGCACCTTCGGCCCTCGCCACGAAGACGCCCCCGCCCCCAGCGCCGACGACTTCAAGGAGCCCGCAGAAGAAATCTTCTAGCATTCCCGGATGAGACCCCGCGTCTCCTCCCTCCAAATTCAATTACTCCGCCCCTCCGGGTGGAGTAATTTTTTTGCCCTTTTTGCGGAAGGCCCCTGTCTATTCGCTTGCAGAGTGTGGCTATCGCCATCCGCAATTCGGGTGATATCCACGTTTTGGGCCTTTTTCGCTCCCATCACCCCTTTCGCAGGGGGTGATAGCCACGCTGAGTGACCATTTCCGCCTTCGGCCGGAGACTCCCTCGCGCGGGACTCGTCTCGCAAGTTTTCAACTTGCTCGCTCGGACCCTTCCATTGCTATCTTCGTCATGCTCTTCGTGTGAGTAAACTCACCCTCATCGCATAACTCGCTATCAACGGACACCTCCCC